>OOBJ01000017.1_pt1 | contig 166522 bp, 106 predicted proteins | sample 1671331 | NCBI WGS metagenome assembly OOBJ01 (sample SAMN06348145, study PRJEB24527) | human gut metagenome | biome: human gut; feature: ankylosing spondylitis patient; material: feces | host: Homo sapiens | place: China | collected 2015-10 | reverse complement strand
GGTTTACCTGCACATCGTGACGGACGCATGGACGCACGAGATCGTGGGCTGGGAGGTTTCCGAGACGCTTCACGCCGAGCACACCATCAAGGCGCTCAAGGCGGCCATGGACAATGCCGGGGCATCAGACCTCCGTGGGCTGATACACCACTCCGACCGAGGCTCGCAGTATTGCTGCAACGCATACGTTGAGCTGCTGCTCTCCGCAGGCGCATCCATCTCGATGACAGAGGACTACAAGCCAACCGACAACGCGGTGGCGGAACGGGTCAACGGCATCATAAAGCAGGAATGGCTTTACAGGTTGAAGCGCCCCAAGGACATCCGGGAGGCACGAAAGCTCATAGCCGACATAGTCAGGTTCTATAACACAAAACGGCCGCACATGAGCAACGGGATGATGACACCAACACAGAAGAGGGCCTCCTATGGAATGCCGGCATGAAGGGACGGGGATGGAACACAGCAAGGACATTTCATGGACGGTTTGCTTGCCGTTACAAGTCTTATGTGTAACTTTGCATGGAAAAGAACGGTGTGAACCTTTTCAGGGACACTTTTCCAAAGCTGTGAAGTCATTCAGTAAGGGATGTTCAAGGATGTAAACTATTGCAGTAAAGGAGTGAGAAAAGTGTGAAGTAAATTTAGGCATAGTCAAAACGGCACTTGCCGCACTGCCAAAGGGCCCGTTTGGCAACGGCAAACCGCACGCAACGCAACACCCTGAAGGCCAAAAGGTTGCACAACAGGCACCGACCTGAGGCCTATGGTAACAAAAACAGACAAACAACACCGGCCATGCCGCCCCGCAACCAACTGGCGGCATCGACCTCAACCGACACAAGGCTTACATCAAAGACAACGACAATGAAACAAGACATGAACAATACGCTCGAGCGGATGCTCAACCACGAGGAACTGACCCGGGAAGAAACCAAGGCCATACTGATAGGCATCACCCGCTCCGAATATCCGCCCGAGCAGATAACGGCGCTGCTCACCGGACTGCAGATGCGCGGGGTGACCGTCGACGAACTGCTGGGCTTCCGCGACGGAATACTGGAAACGGGCGTCCCCGTGCCCCTCGACTGCGAGCGATACGTCGACGTTGTGGGCACAGGCGGCGACCGCAAGAACACTTTCAACATATCAACCACGGCGTGCTTCGTCATTGCCGGGGCCGGCTATAAGGTGGCCAAGCACGGCAACTACTCGGCAACAAGCACGAGCGGGGCATCAAACGTGATGGCACGCCACGGGATAAAGTTCACCGACGACATCGACAAGCTGAACCGAAGCCTAAGTGAGTGCGGCATTGTTTACCTGCACGCACAGCTCTTTGCACGCGCGATGAAGTTTGTGGGGCCCATACGCAAGTCGCTCAGCTTCCCCACTTGCTTCAACCTGCTCGGCCCCATCGTCAACCCGGCCAAGCCGCAATGCCAGCTGCTCGGCGTGGCCACACTCGACCAGATGCGCCTATATAATAATGTATACCGCAAGATTGGCATCGACTACGCCATCGTCAACAGCACCGACGGGTACGATGAGATATCCCTTACGTCTGATTTCAAGGTGGCCACCAACAGCTATGAGCGCGTGTTCTCGCCCGAAGACATCGGCCTCCACCACGCCAGGCCCGAAGAACTCGTGGCCGGGGCCACCGAGGAAGAGGCCGCCCAGATATTCGACAGCGTGCTCAACAACACCTCGCTGCCAGCACAGAAAGAGATTGTTGTGGCCAACGCAGCCTTCGGCATACAGGTGCTGGAGCGCGGAAGCAAGGGCATCGACGAATGCATAGCCATAGCCCGCGAGTCGTTGGACAGCGGACGGGCCCTGAAAACATTCAGAAGATTTGTCGAACTTAACTCATAACGCAAGCATGAAAGACATTCTCAACGAGATAGTGGATTGGAAACGCCGCGAAAACGAGCACCTCGGAAGGCTCTTCGACGGGCGCGAACTGCGCGCCATGGTCGACAGGCAATGCCGCGACACCCCTCCGTCGCTGGCACGGGCCGTGGCAGAGTCGGACACAGGAATTATAGCAGAGTTCAAGCGCAAGTCGCCTTCGAAGGGATGGATTAAGGCCGATGGCTCGGCCAGCACCATACCACTGGCCTACCAAAACGCCGGTGCCGCCGCCATAAGCATACTCACCGACGAGCGCTTCTTTGGCGGACGCGACGAGTATGTGGCCATGGCAAGGCGCTCGGGAGTAACGGTGCCCATTCTCTACAAGAACTTCGTGGTCGACGAAAGCCAGCTCTTCAGGGCACGGCTCTGCGGCGCTTCGGCCGTACTGCTCATTGCGGCATGCCTCGACATGGCACAATGCACCGGGCTGATGCGCACGGCCCACGACATCGGACTCGAGGTGTTGCTCGAGATGCACAGCGAGGCCGAACTGGAATATGTCGCCCTTGGGCCCGACCTGTGCGGCATCAACAACCGCAACCTCGGCACGTTCAACACCGACGTGGCTGCCTCGCTCGCCCTGGCACCGCTCCTTCCGGGCGATGCCGTCAAGGTGAGCGAGAGCGGAATAGGCAGTGCCGCCACTGTGGCCGTGCTCCGGCAGGCAGGCTTCAGCGGCTTCCTGATAGGCGAAAGCCTGATGAAAGCCGAATCGCCGGGCAAGGAACTGAGCGACATGATAAACCGTATGAAAAAACAGGCAGGCACATGCAGCTGACAGTAAAGGTTTGCGGCATGAGGAATCCGCACAACATCAGCGAGGTAGCGGCAGCGGGAGCCGACTGGATAGGACTTATTTTCCACCCCTCGTCTCCGCGCTTTGTGGGCAGGCCGGACACCGCTACGGATGCTCACCCCGGCGCCGCCGTAGAGATAGACGTGCCGCCGGGCATAATGAAAGTGGGCGTCTTCGTCGACGCCGACAACGATTACATATCAATGCAGGCCGCCCGCCATGGGCTCGACCTGATACAGTTGCACGGCAACGAAAGCCCGGCCGCCATGCAAAGCCTGCGGCGCTCGCTCCGCGCGGGGTCGCTCCGTGGGGTCAGGCTCATAAAGGCGTTGCACGTGGCAAGCGCCTCCGACCTGCAGGGATGGGCCGCCTATGCCGGCTGTGCCGACTTCCTGCTCTTCGACACCAAGTGCCCGACGGCAGGCGGAAGCGGCAGGCAGTTTGACTGGACGGCCCTTGACAGCTACGACGGCAGCCTGCCATTCCTGCTCAGCGGCGGCATAGGGCCCGACGACGCCGACCGCATAGCCGGCTTGTGCCACCCGATGATGGCCGGCATTGACATCAATTCGCGCTTCGAGACGGCCCCCGCCGTGAAAGACGCCACACTGATAGGGCGGTTCATAGGAAGGCTGCGCAGCGCCGAAACGACAACACAGACACAAAGACTAAAACAAAACAAGACATGAACAGAATCAACGAACTATTCAGCAAGGCCGGAAACAGGAAACTGCTCTCACTCTACTTCTGCGCCGGATGCCCTGCGCCAGACAATACGGCCGACACTCTCAGGGCAATGCAACGCCGTGGCATCGACATGGTGGAAGTCGGAATACCGTTCAGCGACCCCATGGCCGACGGGCCTGCAATACAAGACGCCGCCACGAAAGCGCTGCGCAACGGCATGACGCTGGCCAAGCTCTTCGGGCAACTCAAGGCCGTCAAAGACGAGATAACCATGCCGGTGATTCTCATGGGCTACCTCAACCCGATATTGCAATACGGCATCGGGCGGTTCTGCGAGAGCTGCGCTGAATGCGGGGTGGACGGCGCCATCATACCCGACCTGCCGTTCAAAGACTACATGGAGACGGTTAAGCCTGTGGCCGACAGGCACAACATAAGGATAATAATGCTCATCACGCCCGAGACAAGCGACGAACGAATACGCTTCATCGACAACCACACCGACGGATTCATATACATGGTGTCTTCGGCGGCCACCACAGGGGCGCAACAACTGTTCGACGACAAGCGGCTGGAATACTTCCGCCGCATAGACGACATGCACCTGCACAACCCGAGGATGATTGGCTTCGGTGTGTCGAACCGCCAGACACTCGAAAGCGCACAGGCCTATTCGGCCGGGGCCATCATAGGCAGCAAGTTTGTAAGCCTGCTCAACGACAGCGCCAATGCCGACGAGGCGCTCGACAAACTGTTCGCCGCCCTCAGGCGGTGAGCACTGTGGCGAGCGTGGCACATGCACCGGCAGAAGTGCCACTCAACGGCAATCGATGCGCAAAAAATGCCCGCCACCCACTGTGCGCAGCACCGGCGGGAATGCCAAACGGGCCATACGGCACTGCAAAACGGGCGTTTTCGCAACACAAAACGGGCCGTTCGGCAGTGCCGTATGGCCCGTTTGGCATGTGGCTGACAATGAGCGCATTATGAAAGATGCCGTAGGGCGTAGCAGGCCCCGGCCGCCCACCTCGGCCAGAACCGGCTTAATCATATTAGCGGACATATATTCCACCGCCCCAGCCGAAGGCGCAGCGGGCCGAGCCAAGGTCAAGCCGTAGCATGGAATGCGGCGGGGCGAGGCTGGCGCCGTGGCTGCATGAAGCGCAAACCGCAACCGGCACAAGACGCCACAACGACTGCACGGAGTTGGACATTGGCAAAATCAACACAGCCGCACAACGTCAGCCACACGGCCGTCAATCACCACCAAACGGCCTTTCTGAGCCTCAAAAAATCGAAAATACAGCCATATTTATGGTGGAAAATCGTATTTTAACGGATTTTCCACCCACAAACGCATCTGCAGAAACAATATTCCCCCGTTTTTATTAAAATGTCCTAACAAAACATTTCAATTTATCCGCAGCCATAAAAAATATTTTGTACCTTTGCATCAGGAACATAACCAAAACTAAAGTACCAACCTATTTTACCATAGAAATCTATATAATAAATTAAAGACGTTAGTGATAAAGGGTTAATAATAGCATTCCCTCATTGTTTAGTAGTAATGTAACAGACCACGTCTGTGAAGATATGGTCTGCTTTTAGAAGCCATAACATTTCAGAAACTATATAAAAACGATTTATGAAATACTTACATTTATTGCTCCTCTGCCTGCTATTCCCCGCAGCCCTTATGGCCGACGGATGGGACACTCAGTATAAGCAGATAGAACAAAGCATCAGGCAACCGAAGTTTGCCGACCGTGATTTCCTGATAACAAAGTACGGCGCCAGCCCCGAAGCATCGGCAGCATCCAACCAAAAGGCCATAAACAAGGCCATAGCCGAATGCTCGAAAGCTGGCGGTGGCAGGGTTGTAGTACCTGCAGGCACATACAACACGGGCGCCATCACCATGAAAAGCCATGTCAACCTAGTCGTAGAAAAAGGCGCCACGCTCTTGTTCGCATTCCAACCGGAGCTTTATCCCATCGTTCCCACGCGCTGGGAAGGCCTTGACTGCTGGAACCTTTCACCCTGCATCTACGCATACAAGGCTACCGATGTGGCCATCACCGGCGAGGGAACCATCGACGGCGGCGGCACAAACGAGACGTGGTGGAAGTGGTGCGGAGCCACCCACTACGGCTGGAAGGAAGGTGTGATAAGCCAGCGCAACGGCAGCCGCGCCCGGTTGCTGAAGATGGCGGAAGACGGTGTCGACATGAACGAGCGCCGCTTCGGGCCTGAAGACGGCCTGCGTCCGCAGCTGATAAACTTCAACCAGTGCGACGGCATACTCATAGAAAACGTCACTCTGCTGCGCTCTCCGTTCTGGGTGATTCACCCGTTGCTGTCGAAAAACATCACCGTACGCGGCGTGCACATCAACAACGATGGCCCCAACGGCGACGGATGCGACCCAGAGTCGTGCGACGGCGTGCTGATAGAAAACTGCTTCTTCAACACCGGCGACGACTGCATAGCCATCAAGAGCGGCCGAAACAACGACGGGCGCCTGTGGAACCGCCCGAGCCAGAACATCATTGTGCGCAACTGCGAGATGCAAAACGGCCACGGCGGCGTGGTGATAGGCAGCGAGATATCCGGCGGATGCCGCAACGTGTTTGCCGAAAACAACATAATGGACAGCCCTAACCTCGACCGCGTGATACGCATAAAGACCAACACGTGCCGCGGAGGCATAGTGGAGAACATCTATGCACGCAACATCACCGTGGGACAATGCGGCGAATCGGTGCTCAAAATCAACCTCGACTATGAGCACAACGAGATTTGCTGCCGCGGGTTCCTGCCTACGGTGCGCAACATAAACCTTGAAAACGTGACGTGCCAAAAGAGCAAGTACGGCGTGCAAATAATCGCGCTGGACACGTGCGTCAACGTTTACGACATCAATGTGAAGGACTGCAAGTTCAACGGAGTGGCAGAAGGCAACACAATAAAGGGCCTAACGCGCAACATCAACTTCGACAACCTATATATAAACGGCGGACTTGTGCTGCAGGAAAAGCCATACAAGAACTACAGCCAGTGGATGACTGCCTCCGAGATGAAGCGCGTGCCGCAGTCATACCTGCTCGACTTCTCAAAGAAACCTAAGTGGAGCTATGTCATGGGCATCGAGCTCGAGGCCATGCTCGACACGTATCTCAAGTACGGAGGCGAGGAAATTAAAGACTATTGCAAGCTCTACACCGACACGATGATAAACGACAAGGGCGAGATACGGGGCTACAAGCTGAAAGACTACAACCTCGACAACATCCGCACGGGCCATTTCGTGGCACGCATGTATGAGCTCTATCCCGAGAAAAAGAACCTGAAGGCCATCGAGACGCTCATGAAGCAGATGAAAGACCAGCCCCGCACCAACGAAGGCGTATACTGGCACAAGGCCATCTACGCCTACCAGGTGTGGCTCGACGGCATATTCATGGGCCTGCCTTTCCACGCGATGACCGCCAAGATGCTGCTCAGCGACAAGAAGGCGCGCAAGATTTACGACGACGCCGTAGACCAGATAAAGAAGACTTACGACCGTACGCTCGACCCGAAGACGGGCCTCAACCGCCACGCATGGGACGAAACGCGCGAGATGTTCTGGGCCGACAAGACCACAGGACTGTCGCAGCACTGCTGGGGACGGGCCCAGGGATGGTATACCATGGCGCTCATCGAACTGCTCGACGCGCTTCCCGAAGACTACGAACGCCGCTCGGAGGTCATCGACTTGCTCAAGAAAGACCTCGATGCCGTGATAAAATGGCAAGACAAGAAGACCGGGGTGTGGTATCAGGTGATGGACAGCCCGGGGCGCGAAGGCAACTATCTCGAGTCGACATGCTCGACCATGTTTGCCTACTCGCTGCTCAAGGCGTACCGAAAAGGCTACCTCGGAGCCAAATACCGCGACGCGGGAATACGCGCTTACCGCGGAATCATCAACAACTTCATCAAGGTCAACCCCGACAGCACTATCTCGCTGACCAACTGTTGCGCCGTGGCCGGCCTCGGCCCGGGCACGAGCCCCACAATAGCCAAGTACGTGAAGAAGCCCAACCTGCGCCGCGACGGCTCTTACGACTACTATCTCTCTGAGCCGGTGCGCGACAACGACGCCAAGGGAGTGGGCCCGTTCATCTGGGCTTCGCTCGAGATGGAAGCGCTGGGATACAACACCGACAACTCCACAGAGGCCATAGACCGCCAAGCAGTGGTAACGCGCAACAACCCAATCGTCACCCGTCCCGACTCGCTGGCGTCACTATCGGTGGGCAACGGCCACATTGCAGCAACGGTAGACGTTACCGGACTGCAGAGCTACCCGGACTTCTACGAGGGCGGAGTGCCGCTGACCACCATGTCGGACTGGGGCTGGCACTCGTTCAAAAACGACAAGTCGGTGACCAAGAGCGAAACGGAGAAGGCCTTCGACCTGGGTCACGGACATGAAGAAACATACGCAGTGGAATACAAAAAGGCCGGTCGCAACAAGGATGCGACCGACTTTTTCCGCATCAACCCCCACCGCCTGAACCTCGGCATAGTTGGCCTTGAGCTGAAAGACAAGGCCGGCAAGAAGATTGAACTGGCCCAGCTGGGCGGCATACGCCAGGAACTGGCCCTTTGGGACGGCACCGTCAACTCGCGGTTCACTGCCGACAGCACCCTTGTGGAGGTTTCTACATCATGCTACCAAGACCGCGACGCCATCTTCTCGCGCATCAAGAGCAACATGCTCAAGGACGGACGCGCCTCCGTCACATTCAATTTCGCCTACCCGACAGGCAAGCATGCCGACGCAGCCGCCGACTGGTCGAAGCCCGACCTGCACCGTTCGGCCATCGTGTCGACGGGCGACCACAGCGCAACGATAGAGCGGACGGTAGACGAGACGAAGTATTACGTGAGCCTGGAATGGGAAGGCAACGCCACTCTCAAGGAGACGGCACCCCACAGCTTCACCCTCACCACCACCGACGACGTGCTCACCTTCTGCGCCGAATACTCTGCATCAATGCCCAAGAAGCGCAGCACCTCATACTCATACGACCAAGCCATCAAGGCGGTGATGAAGAGTTGGCCCCGCTTCTGGAACGGCGGCGCCATGGCAGACTTCTCGGCCTGCACCGACCCGAGGGCCAAGGAGCTGGAGCGCCGCGTGGTTCTGTCGCAGTACCTCACGCAAATCAACTGTGCCAACGCCACGCCGCCGCAGGAGACCGGGCTCACCTACAACTCATGGTTCGGCCGCCCTCATCTCGAGATGACATGGTGGCACACGGTCGACTTTGCCCTGTGGAACCGCCCGAAGACCATTGCCCCCATGCTCGACTGGTACAACGAAGTGGCCTACCCGGTAGCCAAGAAGATAGCAGAGCGCCAGGGATTCAAGGGCGCGCGGTGGATGAAGATGACCGACCCCTGGGCCGGCGAGGCCCCGTCGAACACGGGTTCGTTCCTCACATGGCAGCAACCGCACTACATCTACCTCGCCGAGGAGATGTATCGGGCCAATCCCTCGAAGGCAACGCTCGACAAATACGGCAAGTATGTGGCCGAGACGGCCGAGTTCATGGCCGACTGGGCGAAGGCCTGCGCGCCAAAGGGCGGCACAATCAAGCTCTTCGGGCAGACAGCCATGCAAGAGTCGATGTCGAAAGACTTCTCTTACCACCATCCGTTCGAGCAGGCCTACTGGGTCTACGGGCTCACCGTTGCCCAGCAGTGGCGTGAGCGCCAGGGCCTGGAGCGCAACGCCGAGTGGGACGACATAATAAGCCGCATGGCCCCGCTGGCCGAGAATGGCGACATATACGCCGCCGGAGTGCCTCTCGCCGAGTTTGACTCCAAGGCCAAGTCGACCGAGTTCGATCCCTTCGTGGCCGCCGAGCAGGCAGGCCGCAAGCAGGTTTCGGCCGAAGATTTCGCCCTGAAGTCGCGCTCCGACCACCCCGCCGTGCTCGGCGCCTGCGGCCTGCTGCCCTACCATCCTGCCCTGTATGACAAGGCAAAGATGGCCAAGACGCTCGACTGGGTGATGCAAAACTGGAACTGGCCCACCACATGGGGATGGGACTACGGCATGATAGCCATGACCGCCGCCCGCCTCGGCCGGCCCGAGACAGCACTCGAGGCACTGCTCATCGACAAGGGCAAGAACACCTACCTCGTAAGCGGCCACAACTTCCAGGAGCCCAAGCGGCTGCGCCTCTACATGCCCGGCAACGGCTCGCTGCTCGCCGCCGTGGCCATGATGTGCGCCGGGTGGGACGGCTGCGCCGAGCCCAGCAACCCGGGATTCCCCAAGGATGGCAAGTGGAACGTTCGCTGGGAAGGGTTCCAACGCATGCAATGAGCAACACACCTAAAGCCTCGCAAGTGCACGCCAACGCTGCCCTTGCGAGGCTTTTCCGTTTCAACAAGGACACTATTAACCACAAAATGACACCATTATGAAAAAGACTCTGACGACAGCTGCAGCCATTGCCCTGCTTGCTGCCAACGCCACGGCCGCCAGGCTGCCCGCATTCCCCACTGCCGAAGGCTACGGAATGTATACCGTTGGTGGCCGGGGCGGCGACGTTTATGAAGTGACCAACCTCAACGACTCGGGCAAAGGAAGCCTGCGCCAGGCCGTAAACGCCAAGGGGCCGCGCACGGTTGTGTTCCGCGTATCGGGCACAATAGAGCTGAAGAAGCCGCTGACCATCAACAACCCCTACATAACCATAGCCGGACAGACGGCGCCCGGCGACGGCATCTGCATAAAAGACTACCAACTAAACATATCGGCCGACGAAGTGATAATACGCCACCTGCGCGTAAGGCTGGGCGACAGGAGCGGCCAGGACGCCGACGCCATCAGTTGCCGGGGCCACAAAAACATAATACTCGACCACGTTTCGGCCAGCTGGAGCATCGACGAGACCATGTCGATATACATGTGCGAGAACGTGACAATACAGTGGTGCATCATCAGCGAGAGCCTCTTTGCATCAAACCACATAAAGGGCAACCACGGATTCGGCGGCATCTGGGGCAACAACTACGCCACATACCACCACAACCTGATAGCCTGCCACTCCAGCCGCAACCCGCGCTTCGCCTCGGGGGCGGGATACAACGACTACAGAAATAACGTAATATACAACTGGGGGTACAACAGCTGCTATGGAGGCGAGAAAGACCACCCGGAGATAAAGAACACATTCGGCTCGTTTACGGTCAACATGGTGGCCAACTACTACAAGCCCGGCCCGGCCACGCAGCCCGGGCGTACAGCCTGCAGGATAGCCGGGCCGTCGTTCAGGGGCAGCGCCGACAACTACGGTAAATGGTATGTGGCCGACAACATAGTCGAGGGCTGCGACAGCGTGAGCCGCGACAACTGGGACGGCGGCATGCAACCGGCCGGCGGCGACGTCGACATCGAGCATGTGAGGCTCGGCCAACCGTGGCCGGCAATGCCCATAAGGCAGGAGACGGCCGCCCAGGCCTACATCTCGGTGCTGGCCGGAGCCGGGGCCACGCTGCCCAGGCGCGACGCCGTCGACGCGCGCATAGTCGACGAGGCCCGCAGCGGGAAGGCATCGGTAGAGGGCAAGGCATACAAGGCCCGAAAGCGGATGAAAGACCCGTCGCAACCTTCGGGCATCATCGACACGCCTGAAGATGCGGGCGGATGGCCCACGCTCAGGTCGCTACCCGCCCCAACCGACTCCGACCACGACGGCATGCCCGACGCATGGGAGGCCGGCCGCGGTCTCGACCCCTACGACCCTGCCGACCGCAACACTACCGGCGCCGACGGCTACACCATGCTCGAGGCATACATCAACAGCCTGTGAAACTGACGGGAGGGATGCCGGAGGTGTAAAAATCTTTCGCCGTTGGCCGGCAAGGCGGCCATTGCCCGCAACCCGCTGACGCCCAACCACTTGCCGCCACGGGCCGTTTGACCCTGCAAAACAGCCCCCGCCGGGGGTCAAAACGGCCCTGACGGCATGACGGAACAGGCCATTCGGCACACCCGCCGAAGCCTGTTGGCAGCACGCCTGCTGCCATGTAAACAATCATTACCCGCCACCACCCAAGGCTCACCCGCCCACCCTGCACGCCCCGGCAAGCCCGGCAGCCACACGGAAAAAAGCAGGCCAATGGCGCAAAACCATGCGCAAACGGCGCAAGGCGAGAAAAACAGCCCGAAAAAAAGCCATTGTTGCAAAAAAAGCATTATCTTTGCACCAAGACATTTTGTGTGCTTAAAATACACCTGTCTACCAACAATCCACAGGCAAACCTAAGGCCCCGAGCCTAAAGGCGGGCCCCGACAGCCGCAAGCCGCTGCCAAGGGCAGGCCATACGTAAAGTTATCGATAACTAAAACTATCTATAAGGAAATGAAAAAGACAAGACTTGCGCTGACATTGGCCGCTTCGGCCATTGCCGGCATCAGCATGGCGCAGGCACCGGCTTTCCCCGGAGCCGAGGGCCATGGGCGCTACACCACCGGCGGGCGCGGCGGAAAAGTGATACACGTGACCAACCTCAACGACTCCGGCGAGGGCAGCCTGCGCGAGGCCGTCAGCGGAAACGACAAGAAGATTGTGGTGTTCGACGTGGGCGGAGTGATAGAACTGGAACGCAACCTAAACATCGGCGGCAACACGACAATACTCGGTCAGACAGCCCCCGGGCAGGGCATAACCCTGCGCTACTACACCGTTGAATACAACGGCGACAACATCATAGTGCGGTTTGTGCGATTCCGCCGGGGGCAGGAGCGCGACGTCAACGACGGAGCCGACGCCACCTGGACGCGCCACCACCGCAACATAATGCTCGACCACTGCTCGTTCAGCTGGAGCATCGACGAGGTGGCATCGTTCTACGACAACCGCGACTTCACCATGCAGTGGTGCACGGTGGCCGAGGCGCTCAACAACGCCGGCCACAACAAGGGCGCCCACGGCTACGGAGGTATCTGGGGCGGCAAGGGGGCATCGTTTCACCACAACTTCCTGGCCCACCTCAACAACCGCTCGCCGCGCTTCAACGGCGCACGCTACGCATGGGACGGATACGACCAGGACGAATACGACAACACGGTGATGGCCGAGCGCGTAGACTTCCGCAACTGCCTCATCTACAACTGGGGCACGGGCGGATGCTACGGCGGTCCCGGGGGCGGCTTTGTCAACATGGTAAACAACTACTACAAGGCCGGGCCGGGCACGTCGCACAAAGACCGTGTGACCGAATGCTCTACGGCCAGCTCGGGCAACAGCGAAGGGGCGCCCGACGAACTGATAGGCATGAAGTCGAGATATTACATCGACGGCAACTACGTAGACGGCTATGGGGCCAACTACGACTGGCAGGGCGTGACCTATGACGACGGACGCCAGACATTCACCGACAAGGCAGGCATGTATGGCATGGGTGCCGGCGCCACCGTCAGCGTGCGCCTCGACGCCCCCATAGAGGCCGGCACCGTGACCACCCACAGCGCCGAGACGGCCTACGAGAAGGTGCGCCTCTACGCCGGGGCGTCGCTCAGCCGCGACATGCAGGACGCACGCTATGCCGAAGAGGCCTACGCCGGCACGGCCACCTACAGCGGCTCGGTGACAAAACGCGCCGGCATGCTCGACCTCGTGGCCGACCAGGGAGGCTATTCGCTCGACCGCGCCTCGCGGCCTGAGGCTTTCGACGAAGACAACGACGGCATACCCGACACCTGGGAGCGGGCCAACGGGCTTGACCCGGCCAACCCCGACGACGCCACGGCCACCACTCTCGACCCTGCGAAATACTATACCAACATAGAGGTCTATGCCAACAGCATCGTGCAAGACATAATGCTGGCCGGCAACGCCGACGCCATAGAGGCCGTCGAGGAGTATTACCCGCAATACACCAAGACCGACGGCACTGTGGTAGAGGCCATCAACCTGCCCGATGACCTGCCCGCCAACCCCGACGACCTTGAGGAGCTGGGCTCGGGAACAATAACATGGGCCCTCTCTTCTGGCTCGACGGAAGAGGCTACCGTGTCGGGCGGACTGGCTGAATACATAGAATCGACATCAATGGAGATTGGCTCTAACCTCACGCCCGACGGCACCCGCAACATCAACGGCACGACAATGACCGAGCTGACGTCGGCCGAGAAGCAGTCGACAGCCTCGTCGGCCAACCGCATCAGGTTCTCGGTGACACCGGCCAACGGCATATACTTCACGCCGACAGCCGTCAGGGTGATGCTGTCGCGCATAGGCACAGACAGCGGAGTGTTCGACCTTGCATGGCAATGCAACGACACCGAGACGGCCATAGTGACCGGAGGCGACATCAACCGCAACAAGCAGGAGTCGGGATGGTATACCGACTTCTCGCAGCCAACCACCGACATGACGGCCGGCACAGGCGAAAGCTCTTTGCTGCTGTATATATATAATGTGAATGCGGGCAAGCAAACGGCCATAGCCAACGTTGTCATCGAGGGCAAGGTGGCACAGTTGAGCAGCGGCATCGACGACATTGCGCTCGGCCAACCGGCATCGGTAAGCTACTACAACCTGCAGGGCGTGCAGACCGCAACCCCCGGCAAGGGCGTTTACATAATGGTAACCAAATATGCCGACGGCAGGCAGAGCGTGCGCAAAGTGACGCGCAGGTGACACCCGGCACTGCCACCGGCTCGACAACGGCAACGGTGGGGGCGGACAATGACGGCCGCCCCCACCCCGCCCGTCGCCGCCCGCAAAGGCTGCCGCATAGCGCCGGAAACAGCCGGAAACAGCAAGCAATGCCACACCAGACCAAAATAACAATAACTAAAAACTAAAGAAACATGAGAAAAAGACTACTAAGGCTCACCGTAGCTGTGCTATGCGTGGCAGGGTTGCTGCCGTCGCAGGCTCAGACCTACGACAAGGAACCGGCCACAGTGGCCTGGGACTTCAACACACAGGCCGACTACGACAAAGTGACAACACTCATCCCGGCCGACGGCTTCTCGCTGGCTACAGTCGACCTTGGCGACATCGAGGTGACAGGCACAAGCACGGGCCAGGCCACCAACGACGCCGGCGAGAAGGTGACCTTCCTGAAGCTGCGCCCATCGGGAACGACGCAGGCCGCCCAATGGAAGGTGACACCAGCGCGCGGACTGTCGTTCACGCCAACGAAAGTGAGCGCATACATACAGCGCTTCGGCACTGACGCCGAGAACGGAGTGACCGTCAGCGCGCTGCTGCCCGACGGAACGAAGGAAGACCTGGGCAACTTCACCGCCCCGCGCAACAACAAGTCGCAGGCCGACGACAAGTTTGGGGGCAACGCCAACTACACCAACCGCTTTGAAATAGAGCTCACCGAGGCACAGCAACAGAAGCTCACCACAGCCGAGGGCTTCACCCTGCAGGCCACCGTGGGCGTGGGGGCAGCCAAGGAGGGCGGCTTCAGCGACGTGCGCATCGAGGGCACGCTGAGCGGCACTATAGAGAACGTGGCAAAGTACACCCTTACGGCCACGGCAAACCCTGCCGAGGGCGGCACGGTGACGCTAAACCCGGCCTCCGACGAGTATGACGACGGCACCGAAGTGAAGGTGACCGCCACCCGAAACTTTGGCTACAAGTTTGTAAACTGGACCGACGCTTCGGGCAATGTGGTGTCTACCGAAACCGAATTCAGCCTCACCGTGACAGAAAACACCACGCTCGAAGCCAACTTCGAGCCCGTGAAGACCTACGCGCTGACGTGCAACATCGAGGGAGGCGGCAACGACTACATGGTGACAATGGCACCAGAGCCAACCGTAATAGACGGCAAGAACATGTATGAAGACGGCACCGAAGTAATGCTTACAGCCTCGTCAAACAAGATAGTGACCTTCACCAACTGGAGCAACGGAGAGACATCGGCCTCGATAACGCTCACCATGGACCAAGACCGGGAGCTCACGGCCAACTTCTCGGCCACCGACTACATTGCGGCATGGGACTTCATCACCCCGGGCAGCGACAGCCGCAAGGCCGACTTCGCGTCGGCCGACAACGACGCGGCAACGCTCGTTATGCGCAACGCCGCCGGCGAGACCAGCGGATGGCTCGACAAGAGCTGGCAGGCGGCAGGCGGCTACGAGGGCCGCAACGCCGCAGTGAACTGGCGCACCACGGGGCTTGGCGACTACTACTGGCAGACCGTGGTCAACGCCGAGGCCTTCACAGACATCAAGGTGCAGAGCGCCATGGCCTACAACTACAATGCATACACCAAGCAAGACCTGCAATACTCGCTCGACGGCGAGCAATGGACCACCGTGGGCAGCTTCAACATCGAGGGAGCCAAACACTGGCTGGACAAGGAGTTCAGCCTGCCGGCCGATGCAAACAACCAGAAGACGGTATACCTGCGCTGGATTTCAGACAAGAGCTCGGCCATAAGCGGAACGACAGCCGACAACGACGGCATTGCACTCTCCGACATATTCATCACCGGGACAGAGAAGCTGGTAGACGACGGCACTGCACCAAGGCTGCTGTCGACCGTGCCCGAAGAGGGAAACACCAACGCTTCGGCCAACGGCAAGATAATACTCACGTTCGACGAGAAGGTAAAGGTGGCCGACGGGGCCACGGCCACGCTCGGCCTGACGGAACTGCAGCCCAGCGTATCGGGCCGTACTGTGATATTTGAATACAAGGGCCTGGAATACTCTACGCCCTACACGTTCACCCTGCCGGCCGGAAGCGTTGCCGACCTTACGGGCAACGCCGTCGACAAAGCCATCACCATCAACTTCAGCACCAAGACCCGCCCGGCCATATCCAAGGCACTCTACGACTTCATAGTGCCCGACGACGGCACGTTTACCGAGGCCATAGCTGCAGCCGAGAAGCGCGAAGACACCTCGGTGCGCTTCAGGATATTCATCAAACAGGGCCATTACGTGATACCGGCCAGCGAGACAGAGACCATCATGGGTTCCGACGGGGTGGCCTACCCAAGCCCGATAACCCACATAACCACGCCAAACGTGTCGATAATAGGCGAGGACATGGACAACACATCCATCGTAAACACACTGCCCGAAACAGAGGTTGAAGGACAGTACGGCCCGGCGTGCCCCATCGAAGGCCTGCACAAGAACCAGACGATAGACCTCGGCAAGAACGCCACGGCCACCTACATACAGGACCTGACCATAAAGAGCGGGATGAAAGACGACCGCGGGCGCAACGGGGCACTCGAAGACGCATCAGACAAGACGGTTTGCAAAGACGTGAGCCTTGTGGGCTACCAAGACACTTACCTGTCTAACAACGACCGCGGACGCTTCTACTTTGAGGGCGGACGCCTGCGCGGGCGCACCGACTTCCTGTGCGGCAAGGGCGACGTATTCTATAACGAAGTGGAGCTGATGGTTTGCGGCTCGGGCTACATCTGCGCCCCGTCGAACCCCAAGCAGTATGGCTATGTGTTCAACAGCTGCACCATCAAGGGCGAGACCGGCGGCATAGACGGCAACTACACGCTCGGGCGCCCATGGGGCGACGGCACTCCGATAGCCCTCTACATCAACACGCGCATGGAGGCACAACCGTCGGCCATAGGCTGGAACGAGATGAGCGGCGGCTGGCCGGCACGCTTTGCCGAATACAATTCGACCACGGCCAGCGGAACGGTGATAAACCTCGACAACCGAAAGAAGACTTTCGGCGACGGCCACGCCAACAACCCCGTGCTTACTGCGGCCGAGGCGGCACAGCTGACGATTGAGAACGTGATGGGCGGCGACGACGACTGGGATCCGACATCGGCCACCGAACAGGCATCGGCACCCAAGAACGTAACCATAGACGGCACCACCCTGACATGGGAACCGAGCGACTATGTGCTCTGCTGGGCTGTATGCAAGGACGGAAAGGTGGTTGACTTCACCACACAACCCACATACACCGTCGATGATACCGACGCCACCTACTCTGTGCGCGCGGCCAATGAAATGGGCGGACTGGGCGAAGCTGCCGCAGCCCAAATAGCCGACGGCATAAGCAACGCCACCGGCGAGACGGCCATAGGCGAGACGACGTATTATACCATAGGCGGAATAAAGACCGGAAAGACAGCCAAGGGCGTAAGCATACGCATAGACAGGATGGGCAACGGTAAGACAAAAGCCACCAAAGTGGCCAGGTGACGCTTCGGCGGACATGCCGGGCAAGCACAGCCCGCATTGAGGTGAACGCCCCTGATGAACCACAGGGGCTGTCACCATACAAGACGAAAGCCCCCTCCAGGATACTACAGCCATCCCGGAGGGGGCCGTCTTGTCATCACCATCGGCCAAAACCACCGCGCCGCCATGTGCCCGGCACCCTACGGCACTGCCGCCAAACCAACCCGCCGGCTTTCCGGCAGCCACACCTCGCAGCAAGCGGCCCGCAACACGCGCCCGCAGGAAGCAGACGCACGGAGGGCGTGTTTTTCATGGTTTTTATGGCTCAAAAAGAATTATTTACCCCAAACAAACAAAATTTCCACCATAAATTTCACCATAATACATAAATTTGCAGCAAGAAAAATAACTAAAAACAAAAACAAAAATGCGCAAAACATGACTAACAAACCAAATTGCATGCCATAAGCATGCCGTGTTGCCGACTTACGAAAAGCCGTAAGCAAAGGCAAATCGACGAAAGGAAAGTGTTGTTAAGAAAGCATAAATCAAGACCACACCTAACCTTTATATTGAAAATTTAGCTATATTTGCATTAACACAAATGCCAAGCTAACCCATACTTCGACATCTGTCAACCATAAAAACAGAACTAACGGCAGTCTGGTCACACTCACTGTGTGCAACTAACCAAATACAAAATAATTAAAAACCGTATATGAAACAACTAAAACTCATCAGAAAGTCAATATGGATATTATTGCTTTCATGCTTGATGTTACCTTCATGCTCGGATTTGGACGAGTACTTCGAGACGCCCGAATGGATAGGAGGCTCGATATACAAGACGCTGCAAGACGAAGGCAACTACAGCATATTCCTCAAAGGTGTAGACATATCCGAGTATCAGCCGATACTCGACGGTAAGTCGATACTAACCGTTATGGCCCCCGACGACGACGCCATGACGCAATACCTGCAGGAAAACTATGGCACAACCGACATCAGCCAGATAGACAAGGATGAAGTGAAGAAGCTCATAGGATTCCACATACTGTACTACTCTTTCGACAAAAACAAACTCGTGAACTTCCGTCCCAACGAGGGCGACGGAGCCACCGACGACGAGCTAAACCTAAACGCCGGACTGTATTACAAGTTCCGCACGCGCAGCCAGGATGCCATCTCGACAGCCTACGACAACACCCGCAAGCGCAACGTTCAGGTATACCACAACGAGCGCTTGCTGCCGGTGTTCTCATACCGCATGTTCCAGACGAAGCAAATCGACGCAAAGGAAAACTACGAATACTTCTACCCTGAGACAGGGTGGACAGGCGACGGCGGCTTCAACGTAGCCAACGCCAACGTGACCGAATATGAGCGCATAGCGCGCAACGGCTACATCTACAAGATAGACCGCGTGCTCAAACCACTCGAAACCATCTACGACGAGCTGCAGAACGCGGGCAAGTACAGCCGCATTCTGAGCCTCTACGACAAAAGTGAGGTATATTCGTATGACAGCATACAGACACGCGAGCTCCAGACGTCGGACTCGCTGTTCCACCACTACCACCAAAGCCCTCTGGTAAACATAGACAGCGAGTGGGGAGACGTGATGGACTATACGATGATGAGCGAACTGTCGTCGATGGGCTACACCATCTTCGCCCCTACAGACGAAGCATTCCAGAACTTCTTCAACGAATACTGGGGTGAGGGCGGCTACTCTTCGATAGAGGAAATAGACTCGGTGACAATGCAGGAAATCATGCGCAGCTGCGTCTATCCGCTATCAATCATCTTCCCGGGTGAGATAAAGAACGGAACGGCAGAGAACATCGACGGCGAGGTAATCACCGTCAACACAGACGAAGTGAGGCCCGAAGACCGCGTGGTATGCTCAAACGGACTGCTCTACGGCTGCTCCGTGCTCACCCCGCCGGCCAAGTTCCGCGCCGTGACCGGCCCGGCATTCCAATACAAGAAGTTCAGCAACTTCAACGAAATGCTCAACAACTCCGGCATGTCGTCGACACTTGTGGCCGACGCCGTGAGCTACATCATGCTCTACCCCGACAACGACCAGCTGTACAACAACGCCGGAATACAGCGCACCGGCGGCCGGCTGGTATCAACAGCGCAGCCCGACGGCATGAGCACAAGCGCAATGACGGCATACATCAACGGCCACGTGGCCAGCCCGATAGACGGCAACTCTGTGCTGCCCGAGAGCGGCACGAAGGTGATACCGGCACTCACATCCGACTTCAAGCTCTACTGGTATGTCAAAGACGGCAAGATTACCAACAGCATCATGCACAACAACTGCCTGAAGTATGCCGGCAACACCGTCACCGACGACCAGATATGGACTACATTCGAGCCGCTGGCATACCGCGGCGACGTGAACGGCTGGACCAACGGACACGCCTATTCATACGACAGGCTGCTCATGCCAGGCGACTACTCAAACGAGAACAACAGACAGATGGTGAGGCTCATGATAAACAACCGCACCGACGAAACCACTGAGTTCTACGGATGGATAAACCTGCTCAACAAGGCAGGCCTTGTAAACACGAGCTCCGGCTCGCTGCAAACGACATTCACGCAGGAAGACTGCATGATGCTCATACCTACGACCAACGTGATAGAGCAGGCCATCGTCGACGGGAAACTGCCCGGAGTGAGCGCCGGGGCCGGTGCAACGGTAGGCTCGTCGACATTCTTCGACAACATCGAGATAACCGATGCCAGCGCCCTGACCGAATACCTGAAGCTGTATTTCGTGCCACTGTCAACGGCACCGTTCAGCAATTACCCATACATAGGATGGGGTGAGAACACCGCCGACTACGGCGGACTGCCCACGCTGCAGCAAGAAGTGGTGTCGGAGGGTGGCTCGACAAGCATCATCTCTACCAACATGAACATCTACGACGACGGCACGGCACTCTATTGCGCCATCATCGACCGCAATACCGGGGCCGACGGCCACAGGGTGAAGGTTTCAGGGGCATACGACTACTTCCCGTTCGTATTCGAAGACGGGCCTGCCCACTTCATTGAAGACGTGTTCTGATGAAGCGGAAACCCAACGAGACACTATAATCACATATCTAATGGAGACAACATGGACAAGATAAGAAACATATTTGCAGTGGTGCTGTTATGCTTGGTCCAGCAGGCACTGGCACAAAAAACGGTTTCGGGAACGGTGACCGAAGACTTCGGGGGAAGTTCAGAACCGTGCATAGGCGTTAATGTGACTTTCCAAAATGCACAGAAACGTATAATCACCGGTACGGTTACCGACTTCAACGGAAAATACTCTATAAAGGTACCCGAGGAAGAGAAGGGGCAGCTGACGCTCGTATTCTCGTACATTGGAATGAAGTCGCAATCGTACAAATACACCGGGCAGACCACGCTCAACGTGAAGATGAGCGGCAACGCCACGGAAATAAAAGAGGTGACCGTGCAGGGCAAGCGCGGCAGCCGCAACGAGATGGGTGTGACGGAGCGCCAGATGGCCTTTGCAACCCAGAAAATCAACATGAGCGACATCACGGCCGTATCGCCGGTGACGTCGATAGAGGAAGCCCTGCAGGGACAGCTCGGAGGCGTTGACATCCTCGCCGCCGGCGACCCCGGTGCAAAGAGCACCATCCGCATACGCGGTACGGCCACGCTGAACTCAAACGCCGACCCGCTCATCGTCATCAACGGTGTGCCCTACTCTACCGACATCGACGACTCGTTCGACTTCAACACGGCCAATCAGGAAGACTTCGCACAGATGCTCAGCCTCAACCCGAACGACATTGAGAGCATCGAGGTGCTGAAAGATGCCGCATCCACCGCCGTATACGGTACGGGTGGTGCCAACGGAGTGTTGCTCATAACTACAAAGAAAGGTGCAATGGGCAAGACGCGCTTCTCGTTCTCAACCAAGAACTCATTCAAGTTTGAGCCGGAATCAATGCCGATGCTCAGCGGAAACGACTACGTGGCCTACATCCAGGACGCCATCTGGAACTCGGCAAACGCACAGGGCCTGAGCGGGCAGAGCGGACTTCTGGAATACCTTTACGACACGCCAGAGATAGGCTACAACCCCGACTGGCGCTACTTCGACGAATACAACCAGAACACCGACTGGCTTTCGTACATCACCCAGAACGCATTCACCACCGACAATAGCTTCTCGATGTCGGGAGGAGGCGAGAAAGCCACATACCGCTACTCGCTGTCGTACCTGAGCGAAGGCGGAACGACCAAGGGCACGGGCCTGACCCGACTGAACACCAGCCTCGACATAGGCTACCGATTCTCGGAGAAGATCACAGTGAACGCCGAATACACTTACTCTGACTCAAAGAAGAAGGCGCCCTGGAGCGAAAACCTGCGTGCAGAGGCCATGCGCAAGATGCCTAACAAGAGCCCATACTATATCGACGACGAGACGGGGGCCATGACCGGAACATACTTCACCCGGCAGAACGACGAGGAGTTCCAAGGTGCATTCAGCAGCAAAGACGACGGCAGCAACGCTAAGAACTTCCACCCGATAATAATGGCCGAGGACAGCTACAGCAACCTGCGCACCCGCGAACAGAAGATAAACGTGAGGGGAAACTACTACCCCATGGAGCACTTGCAGTTCAACGGATATGTGTCAATGAAGTACAAGACACAGCGCACGGAGTCGTTCCTGCCTCAAACAGCCACGGGCGTGACAATAGAGAACACCTTTGCCAACCGCGCCACAAACTCATACACCAACAACTTCTCGCTGCAAACAGAGCTCAAGGGAATGTACAACAACTCGTGGAACGACAACAAGCACCAGTTCACCGCAACAGCTATATGGCGCACATCGCAAAGCCGCAGCTCAACGTCGTCGGCTTCTCGCTACAACGTGGCATCGGCCAGCCTGGCCGATCCGGCATCGGGCAGCGGCATACTGCTAAGCCAAGGCTCTGGAACCTCGGAGGTGCGCAAGCTCTCTGGAATTGGAAGCGTGGTGTACACACTGCTCGACCGATACACCATCAACGGAACGGTAAACTATGAAGGCAACTCAAGCATAAGCCGCGCACACAGGTGGGGAATATTCCCCGCAGTGGGTGTGTCATGGCAGTTTGCCGACGAACCATTCATGAAGTGGTCGAAAGACGTGCTGACAGAATGGAAGTGGCGCTTGAGCTACGGAGAGAGCGGCAACACGCCGAGAGGCACATCGCCATACGTGGGCACTTATGTCTCGGAAGGAATGTATATGGAAGGCAATGCCGTAACGGCAAGCACAATGCAGCTCAACAACCTGAAATGGGAGCGTTCGGCCGAGTGGAACTTCGGCTTTGACTTCAACCTGTGGAACGGCAAGCTCACCGGCTCGTTCGACTACTACAACAAAAAGACCAATGACCTGCTGCAGGAAGACTATGTTGTGTCGAGCTACCTCGGCTACACAAACCACGAACTGAAATACTACAATGCCGGTTCGCTGCGCAACAAAGGAGTTGAGTTCCGCGCCGACTGGCAGGCACTGGACACCAAAGACTGGAAACTGAAAGTGAACTTCAACATCAGCCACAACGAGAACGAGATACTGAGCATGCCTGGCTACTCGGAAGAGAACTATTCGTTTGAAAACGGTGAATACGCCATGCGCATAGTGAGAGGCACCTCTGTAGGCTCTTTCTTCGGCTACAAATACCTGGGCGTTTACCAGAACACTGAAGACACCTATGCAAAAGATGCCGAGGGCAACGTGATGCACGACCTGCAGGGCAACCCGATAATAATGTCTAACGGCACATACCGCTGCTACCCCGGCGACGCTAAGTATGAAGACCTCAACAAGGATGGCAAGATAGACAAGAACGACATCACATACATCGGCAACAGCAACCCGCAGCTGCAAGGCGGAGGCGGTTTCAACCTGCGCTACAAGAACTGGAGCCTGACGGTGTTCATGCACTACCGACTCGGGCAGAAGATAGTGAACCGCGCAAGGATGAACGCCGAGTCGATGATTGGCAGCGACAACCAGTCGACAGCTGTGCTACGCCGCTGGCGCAACGAAGGTGACGATACTGACATACCACGCGCTCTGTGGGACTACGGCCTCAACTACCTCGGCTCAGACCGATTTGTGGAAGACTGCTCGTTCCTGCGCCTGAAGACCCTGTCGCTGAGCTACAACCTGCCCAAGACATTCTGCCAGAACCTGGGACTGACATCTGCCAACGTGTACATAACAGGCTACGACCTGTTTACCATAACAAACTACACAGGCCAAGACCCTGAAGTAAACCTGCCCTCAAATGTCACCGACCTTGCTGAGGACAATTCGCAGACACCGCGCAGCCGCCGCGTGGCAATGGGCGTTACTATCAACTTCTAAACAGTCACAATCATGAAAGGTTTAAAGACTATAATCATAATAGCTACAGCTGCCATGACATTGACAGCCTGCAACGACTATCTCGACATAATGCCGGAGAACGCTCTTCCGACAGAAAACATGTGGAAATCGAAAAGCGACGTTGAGTCGGCCCTGTTCGCCGGATACGACAACCTGCGCTCTTCGATACAGACCCACCTCATACCGCTTGGGGAACTGAGGGCCGGATGCGTGAAAAGACGCTCGGCAAACGACCTCGACAAACTGGACATCAAGCCGACAAGCGGCGACTTCACCGACTGGAACATATTCTACAAGGTGATTGCCGACGCCAACGGTGTGATTGCCAACGCAGGAAAGGCACAGAGCAACGACGCCACATATACCACTGAAGAGATGAACTCACACCTGTGCGAAGCCTATTTCCTCAGGGCACTGGGATACTTCTACATTGTGCGCAACTGGCGCGACGCCCCACTGATACTGCAACCGGTGGAAAGCGATGACATGGAACTGTATGTGACGCAAAGCAAAGAGAGCGAAATAATAGCGCAAATAAAGAAAGACCTGCTCACTGCCATCGACTTGGGCGCCGCCAAGGAGACTTTCGACACAACCTGGGAAACCAAGGGCCGAGCCACGATATGGGCCATCTACGCCCTCATGACAGACGTTTGCATGTGGAACCAAGACTTCGACGAGGCCATAACATACGCAGACTTGATACTCGAAAGCAAGTCGCCCTATGCGCCGAGATTCATGTCGACAGCCTCACACTCGAGCTGGTTTACAATATTCAACCCCGGCAACAGCGAGGAGTCGATATTCGAACTGCAGTTCTCGAGCATAATGCCCGACGGCTCAGGGTACCAGACAAACGACCTGCCCACACTGTTCTACAACGACAACACCACCACATACATGCTCTCGCAGACACTCACACAAGAGCTCAACCAGGACGCAAGCCAGATACTGACACGCTTCAACGGGGACATTGACATGTACGGACGCACAAGGTATGGCAGCTATGTTGCACAGGAGAACTCGCTAACCGGCTATGTATGGAAATACCTCGGGGGTACCACCATCACCGAGCCGCGCACAACAGAATATTATGACCCTAATTTCATAATATACCGCGTGGCCGAGATAATGCTCATGAAAGCAGAGGCGCTGGTGATGCGCAACATGGGAGAGAACACCGAAGACAATACCGCGGCAATAGAACTGGTTAACCAGATTCGCCAACGCACCAACCTGCAAGATGCCACGGTAAGCCCGTCGTCAGGCCTGTCGGCTATAATGAACGCCATTATCCACGAGAACATAATGGAGTTCATAGGCGAAGGCAGGACATGGTATGACCTGCTGCGGGTAGGACGATACAAAGACCCGTCGGGCACAGTGGACTTCACCAGCGAATTCTTCATCAACAACGTTTCCACATACAACGAGACGGCCGGCGGAAGCAAGATACGCTCGGTGCTGCTCGATGAAAACGCGTGGTACCTGCCCGTGAACGACGAAGAAATACTACACAACGACAAGCTAGTGCAGAATCCATATTACGAATAACATTTAGACCATACAGATATGAAAAAGATATTATTCACAATGACTGTCGTCGCATCTCTCATCGTGGGCTGCCAAGACCCCAATGAGGACACGCTGTTTGTTCAGCCGACGAACATTGAAAGTGAAATGTCGACGACAACCATACTGGAAAAGTCGCCCGAGACATACTCACTGTGGATAGAGATGCTGAAGTACACCGACTACTACAACGCTCTAAAGGATGCCAACGCCAGCGCAACGGTATTCTCGCCAAACAACGAGGCCATAAAGAGGTTCCTGGCCGACAGGGGCGTGTCAACAATAGAAGAACTAGACCTTGACTATGCCCGCAAGGTGGTGCAGAACCACATAATAGACTGGGAAGGCGGACAGCCGGAAGTGTCGGACTCATCGCTGGTCAACGACGCCACCGCCGGTGAGTACATACACACGAGAAACCTGTTCAACCAATACATCACGCTGAGCTATGGATACACCATAACCGACGTGGACGACGACCAACGCACAGACATTGTGTACAGCCCAGACAGCATATTCCTCAATAACCAGGCAAAGCTGGGACGTTTCGTAGGACAGTCGGGCTCAAACGGAAACATTTACATGATGGACGATGTAATAGTGCCCAACGCAGAGAACATTGTGGAAAGGCTCGACAACCTGGACGGAGACAACAATACGTTCAGGATATTTACCGACGCTATCATGTCTGACCCCGAAATACTACACATGGCCACAACTGAGCGTGACACAACCACAGGCCAGGGAGGCGTACAGGTTATCAACACGTACAGCTATACATGCTTTGCCGTTCCTGACCATATAATGAACGAATCGGGCATAACAGACGTTGAGTCGCTCAAGCAATGGCTGGTAAACAACAGCGACGGCGAAGAGACTAACCCGGACAGCGCGCTCAACCATTACTTAAAGTACCACTTCATGCCATCACAATATACCATGGACGAGGTGTTCAACTTAAACGACCCGAGCGAAACGCTCATATATGACACAAAGTACACCGGACAGGCCTTCACGGTGCAGCTCGTTGACAACAAGCGCACCATAAACACCGGCATACCCATCCTTCGCAGCGACATACAGGCAAGCAACGGACTCATCACAAAGATTGGGGGCATCATGCCCGTATACCATCCTACTCCGGTAAACGTGAGATGGGACTTCCTGAACAGCGCCGACATCATATCGTTTGTCAACAACTGGGGAGCAGCCAACAGAGAAGGCGACTTCTTCTCAAGCGCGCTGACAAACAGCTACCATCAGGTTGACCTCAGCGAAGAAAGATATGACGGCGAGTATGGCGAGATAACATCATTCACAGCCAACCTCACCGAGACATCAACCTCATCGGGAAGCTACAGAAGGATTGCGTTCATGAAGGAAAGAGCTGCAACTGGCCAACCCAACACACCTGAGCATGGCGCTTACATGAACAATTATCTCATCCTTAACCTGGGATTCGCCGGTTGGATAGAGTTCAACACTCCTACGATAATTGCAGGCAAGTACAAGGTGGTGCTGCACTACATCAAAGACCCATTGCTGGCAACCCTATACACATCGGGCACGCTGACGCAGTTCAACATCGATGATGAAGACTACCAGACTCTGGCTTACCTGTATCGCGGACAAAGCATGACAATGCCATTCTTCGCTTCAATAGAAGAGACATTGTGGAACTCCGTGGAATTCGAAGGTTCTTCTCAGCATAAGTTCAGAATAACCATGCGCGACATCAACGCAAAGAACCTGAGCAGTTACCACCAGCGCCTCGACTATGTGGAATTCATTCCTATAGAATAATGTAACGACCAACGAATCATAATTAAAATACCCGGATATGAACATATATATGAAAGCAATCCCACTGGTAATGATAGGTTGCCTCTTCATGGCATCCTGCTCATCTGACTGGGACGACCATTATGACGAATCAAGCATAACACTGGCCAACGGCAGTGAGGTGACCATATTCAACGGAAGTGTCACCGATTACATCAAGTCCGCATCAGACTTGACGAAGGTCAACGAACTGTTCAACCGCAACGACATATTCGCCGAAACGCGCAGCGACGGTCAATACACATTCATTGTATGCGCCGACGACCTGTACGATGAAAGCAAAATAAACGACGAGGCAACCTTCGCAGAGCAAAGCGTGGCCAACATGAGCATCAACCCGTCTAAGCTTGTAGACGGCTGGAACATCAACATGCGCTCCGGAAAAAGCGTATGGGTGTATGACGGAGGCAAGCGTTTGGACGACTGCAACATAATAAAGGCCGTGAAAGCAGACAACGGCTACGTGTATTATGTCGACGGCATGCTGCCGGTAAGGCAGTCGGCTTACGAACTGCTGATGTCGCTCGGCGACGAGTACTCACGTTTCAAGGAGCTGGTCACCAATTACAACTATGAGTATTTCGACCGCGAAAACAGTCTTCCCATAGGCGTTACCGATGACGGACGCGTCATCTACGACTCTGTCAAGGTGACCAAGAACACGCTCATGGATCGCTACGACTCCGACGGCACACCAACATGGAACATGAGAAGCGAAAGCTATACCACTACCATGTTCATACCAAACAACACGCTGATTGACAAAGCCATCAACTCGGCAATGGACAGCATACCGCTTTGGCTTAACCGTCAAGCAACCGACGACGACAGGGCGAAGTTTGAAGAGTGGATTGTCAAGGCGTGCTTCTCGGACAAGCGCCTCGAAGTGGCCGACGTAAGCAGCTCGGCTCACGACTTCAAGTGTGTGGAGGGATATCAGGAAAGCATTGACGAAACGTCAGACCTGACAACCTACAAGAACCTTGAAGGCGCATGGTGGCGCCCGTCGGTGCAGACTGTAGACACAAGCAACCCTGTTACTCTCAGCAATGGCATGGCATACTACTGCACAAACCTGAAGATACCAAACCATGTGGTGATTTATCGCGTAAAGTCAAGGTTCTACGAACTGTGGAACAACATGACGGCCAGCCAGCAAAGCCAGTACTTCAGATGGGAGAACTGGGTAGACCCGATGGTCATCAACGACTGCCAAGGCCAGTTCGACCTCATTGCATCGGGGTCGACCACGACGACCAACGCACAGTGGCCTTCCATATTCTATCATGAGCTCTGCGCCATACCAAGCGAAGAGGCCATGGCCGAAGGCTTGCCTTGCAGCGTTGAATATGACGGACTGACATGGAATGAAGACGAACAGAAAATATACGAATGCCATCTGCCTGCAGGAGAGTATTACCTGCGCATGGGCTTCAAGCACTCGTTGCTCTACTCTCTCAGCATCGCATTCAACGACACTTGGCTCGTGGAAGACATGAACATGCACGCCACTGGCTCCAATTACCACTTCGACCGTGGTGCAGCCAGCGCTGTGCCCCACTATGGCGAAGAGTTTGGCATTGCATACCCGGAGGGATTCGACGTCGACTATTGGCAGAAACAAAACGAAAAAGCCATTGCCTACGACACCGACGGATATACCGTAGGGGTTGTCACCTTGCCTCACTCGGGCAATTTCCGCATCCGCGTCACTTCCAACGACATGGCAAGCATTTACAAAGCTGCATTGGACAGCGGCACCGTACTCAACCGCGACAAGAACAACGTAAACCAGCTGATGATGTATCACTGGTGCCTACGCCCCACTCACAATAACTATTAATACCCACGAACATGAAGAGAATCAATATACTGGTAGCAGCCTGCCTCATGGCGGCAGCGGCAACGGCACAGCAATCAACAGTGCGCTCGCAAATCAAGAGCACTGACGGGCAGCCTGTGAGCGGAGCCATCATCTCGATTGTAGGCGACAGCACCACTGCGCTTTCTGACGAGCGAGGGCAGTTCTCAATAGCCACGGCCATCAAAAATGCCATCGTCACGATAAAGGCTGAAGGATATTATCCCAAAGAAATGCCACTTAGCTTTCTCAGGCAACTATCCGCCAAGAAGCATGGCACGATAACACTGGTGCCGGAAAACGAAGTGCTGTACTCTGAGAAAGCCAACTCTTTCTTCGGAAGCCTCAGCAATGACAGCCGTTCGGCAACAATATCATCAATAGAAAGCAAAGACTTCACGGAGAAACAAAACCTCGGGGCGGCGTTGCGTGACGGACTGGCCGGACTGCAGGTGATTGAGAAAAGCGGCATGCCGGGCGAGGGCTCATACATGAACATACGCGGCATACACAGTTTCGTTGCCGAGAACAATCCGCTAATTGTAATTAACGGTGTACCCTATTTCGGCAATCAAGACGTGTCGAGCGTTATCAACGGATACTCACGCGACTTGCTTTTCGGCTACGACCCCAAAGACATACGCAGCGTGACGGTTCTCAAAGGAGCCGACGCTGCCATGTACGGATCGCTGGGAAGCAACGGAGTGATTGTTATCGAGACGCAACAGGCCACATCCAACAACCTTGAGACACGGATGACTTTCTCTGGGTCGTATGGCTTCAACATTCGCCAGTCTAACCTCCCCGTGCTCAACTCGTCGCAATACAAAGAATACCTGAACGACATCGGACTCACGCGATATCCGTCAATGGAGTCGCTCATAGGCGATTACCCTTTCCTGCAGAACGGAACATATCCGCAGGCCTACCTCTTCAACGAGAACACCGACTGGATGAAAGACATACAGCATACAGGGTTTACGACCGAGAACCTGTTCAGGGTTGAGGGAGGAGACGAGATTGCCAAGTACAACATTTCGTTTGGATATACAGGCAACCAGGGCACGCTGCGCAACACAAACACGGATCGTTACCATACGCTGATAAGCGCAGACGTGCTGGCAAGCCGTAAGGTTGACATCTTTACAAACATCGGCCTGGCATACATCACGAGCAACCTGCAGAACATGGGAATGCAGTTGGAGACGAACCCGATGCTGGCGGCCTACAACTCGATGCCCCTCATCAATGCTTACCAGAAACAAACAGACGGTTCTGTTCTCAGCAACCTTGCTCCTTATGACTTCTGGAACACGTCTTCCAACCCTATGTACGCATACGACAATGTGAGCAACCCGCTCGCCATTGTCAACACCGTCGAAGGGAAAGACAAGATATATGATGTAAACACACAGATTGGCCTGAACTTCAAATGGAATGACTACCTTACGCTGAGCGCAATAGCCAACCTCTACTATAATTATATTGAGGAAACTCTGTTTGTGCCGGGCATGACCAGTCAGACCATCATGCCTCAGCTTTACGGGGCCGGACGCAACAAGGTGGCCAACGGGGTTTACACCCAAGACGTTACCACCCTAACGCTGCAAGGCACTTACGACCGCATCTTCAACCGCGTACACAAGCTCAATGTGTTTGCTTCGGCACGCATGATCATGAAAGACTTTGAGTCTGACATATCCGAAGGCTACAACACAGCGAGCGACGACTACCAGACAATGGACAACACCAATGATGAGCAACTCACCTTTGGCTCGCTCGTTGAATGGAACTATGTGGGCTTCAACATACACGGAGCCTATACATACAACAACATAATACGCGGCTCGCTCGGCCTCGCCGTCGACGGTACCAGCGCCTCTGGCGTCGATGCACCTCGATGGGGTTTCTTCCCATCGGCCGGAGTGACGATGATGGTGGCAAACCTCGGCGTTCTACCGTCGTGGGTCAACCGCCTCAACGTGTCTGTCGAAGGAAGCCTGACTGGCAACAGCCGGTTCTCGTCAAACTACGGCAAGAACTACTACACTGGCGACAACTTCTTCGACATTGGTTCTATCAACCGCTCAAACGTTCCCAACACCAAGCTGGAATGGGAAAAGAAGACGCAGCTTGACCTCGGGCTCGACATGGCGCTGTTCGCCAACCGCGTCAACATTGGCTTCACCTACTTCACCAACCATGCCTACGACCTGCTGCTCAACAGCAATGTGTCGGCCGTGTACGGTTCGTACGACTATTACGAAAACTGCGGTATAATCAATACCAACGGCATAGAGGCTTCGCTGCGCGTCAATGCATTCCACACCAAAGACTGGGATGTCGTGATAGGTGCCAACATCGCCACTGCCAACAGTACAATCAAGTCGCTTGGCGATGCCAATAGCATGACTATTGAATACACAGGCTACAACAACGACGATGCGGAATTGATAATGGCCGTGGGCTCCGACCCATACGAGTTTTACGGATACCAGACCAACGGCATCTTCTCAACAACAGACCAGGCTCAGCAAGCTGCGCTCAGAAACAGCAATGGCGATGAGTACCAGGCAGGAGATGTGTGGTTTGTAGACCAGAACAACGACGGTGTCATCGACGAGAGCGACAAGGTCAGCCTTGGCAGCAACATGCCCGACTTCTATGGCGGCATCAACCTGTCGGTGCGCTATCGCCGCTTCGTGCTCGACGCAAACTTTGCCTACTCCGTCGGCGCAAAGGTATACAACGCCACACGTCGCGAACTCGAGTCAATGGACAACTTCTACAACCAATCCGCTGCCGTGCTGAACCGCTGGCAGGTAGAAGGGCAGCAAACCAACATGCCACGCGCCAACTATGGCGACCCCATGGGCAACAACCTATTCTCCGACCGCTGGATTGAGGATGGCGACTTCCTGAAACTGCGCAGCCTGAAGCTGTCTTACAACTTCGACATGCTGTTCAACTTCATACGCTCTGGCAATGTCTACGTCGCAGCAGAGAACCTGTTCTCACTGACCAACTATCTCGGCCACGACCCGGAGTTCGCCTACTCTTACGCCGAGCAGCTACGAGGATTCGACTATTCCAAGATGCCGCTGCCCATAACAGTAAGGCTCGGCTTCAACATCAACTTCTAATTATAGCACACTAAAGAATAAAGACATGAAGATTAGGAACATCATACCGGCAGTAGGACTGTTAGCAATGTCTGTCTGCTTACACTCGTGCGAGGATTTCTTCGATACCGACCCGAAGAACATAATCAACGAGGGAGACTACATTGCAGAAGAGGACGAGATATACAAAGGCTTTCTCGGAATATTCAACCGCATGCAGGAAGCCGGCGACCAGGCCATCTTCCTCACCGACACCCGTGGGGCTTTGCTCGAGACAACCGACAACGCACCGGCCGAGCTGAAAGCCATATACAATTACAACGAGACCAATGGCAACTCATACGCCGACCCAACTTGCTACTATTCCATCATAGTGGCCTGCAACGACTACTTCAACAAGATGGAGGAGTATCACATGGAAGTCGGCGGCATGACTGAGGTGGCCGAAGAAAACTTCCCTGCCCTCATCAGCAGTGCCATGAGGATTAAGGCTTGGGCCTACCTCATGCTTGGCAAGATATACGGCGAAGCCTATTGGTTTGACGACCCTCTTACCGAGAAGAAGGAGCTGAGCGACGCCTCGGTGTTCACTCACTGCAACATGAAGGAGCTGGCCGACCGCGCCATCAACCTGCTTGAGAACGGAATGACCATCGACGGCGTACACATCTCTGCCGACCTTGAGGTCAGCTGGTACAAATGGATTGACGAAGAAAACCAAAACGCCACGCTGTACCGCGAATGGGAATACCTTACCCCGCCGGCAATAGTGCTCAACGCCGAATTCCGCTCATGGCGCGCCAGCTACGTTGATGAAGAAGCTGCACAAGCCGACTGGCAGTGGATTCACGACAACTTGCTACAGTACATGTACGACTACCAGATGGGATACAACGAAAAGGCTACGGAGCGCATCACCGGCGACCAGGGAGTGTCTGATATCTTCCAGCTCAACATGAAGTTGCAGAGCGACAGCCAGACGGCCTACTTCCTCATTTTCTACAACAACCGCCAGGGCTTGATGACTCAGTTGCTCAGCAGCATCATGTACGACTATGACAACCATCAGCGCAACAGGCTCGTGCAATATTTCTGCCCGGAATACCCGTCGGACGAGTCATTCTACCTGCAACCGTCCGACTACGGAGTGAGCCTGTACAACGAAAACGACATACGAGGCTACACGCAGGGGTGGATGATGAGAACCCTTTCGGGCAAGCGTTGCGTGTCTAAGTATTATTATGGCTACGACTTCGTGACAAGAACCTACCGGTATCTTGACGACGAGGACATATACAAGATTCAGCCAGCCATACCTACGTTCCGTGCCCACGACCTTCACTTCCTGTTGGCCGAGGCCGAAACTCACCTTGGACATTTCGACCAGGCTTACGTGATACTCAACCACGGTGCCAGCGCCGAATTCCCCGACAAGAAGCTGCCTTGGCAAACCGACCCGGCATGGGATCAGAGATATGACCCGTGGGTGAGCGCTCCTTCCGGCGGATACGGTAACTTGGGAATAGCCGGCTCGGCCAACGGAACCATGCACGACCTGCCACGCCCGGGCGATGACGACTGGGACAACTACACTGAAGACCAGCTCAAAGAAATGTACGACTGGGCGCTGGCCGACGAGCACATGAAGGAATACATTGCCGAAGGCAAGTCGTACAGCTATATGTGCAAGATTGCCGAACGCTATGCAAACAGCGCATACCGCAACGGCAACGAAGAGAAAGCCCGCGACAGCGTGGCCGTCAGAATTGGCCCGAAGTATGCCGTCACCGGCCGCCAGGGCACTGTAGAAGGCCGCATCAGAAGCAACGGTTACTTCATCAACTGGCAACTGCAGGAAATAAACAACCCGCAAGACCAGGACGAGGAAGAGCAGCAGTGAATGCAAGCTAAGGCCCCCTGCCCTGCCAACATGGCGTGGGGGCCCATGTACCGACAAATAAAAGACAATCAACATTATTAACAACCAACTAAAAAATCAAAGCGATGAAAAAACTTACTTTATTAGCTCTGGCTGCCATGACCATGGCACCGGCTACATCGTTTGCCGAAAGCTGGACGAAAGAGGTGACCAACTCCTCTGAATTTAAGGACGCGTTCAATCTCATTGGCTCCGGCATGGAAGGCGACACTTACGAAATCGTCTGCAACTGGGACGCTGGCACTCTTGTCAACGTTGGCAAGCTGAAGCCAACCATGACCAAAGGAAAGCTCGTCATCCGCAGCAACGAGACCGATTTCGACAATATGCCTCAACTGCAGTTGGCATTTGAGTGGTCTGCCGATGCACCATCGGCAGAGGAAGGCAAGCGCATGTCTGTCTTCTTCAGCAACCTCAACCTTGTAGGAACCGGCAGCTACCTCATCGACAACCGCCGCGACCTCTTTGCCGACACCATCTCGCTGACACGGTGCGACATCCACGGCCAGGCCCGCTCTATACTCCGCTTCGACGGCGACAAGAGCGAGACAGGGCTCACCGGGGCCGACATGGCTATCGCATGCATCGAAGTAAAGGAATGCAAGATACACCAGACAGCCCAGAGCAGCGGCGACAACTGGTCGGTATTCCGTACCTTCATGCCCGTAAAAGCGTTCAACATCACCGACAACATGTTCTACGACATGCCGTATACCAAAGGTCTGTGGGAGACACGAAACAGGACGGAGACTGCCACGACCGTTACATTCGCCAACAACTTTGTATTGTTGGGCGAGAACAAGGTGATGCACCCGCAAGGATTCACGGTGCTGGGCGCAGCCGGAAACATTGGCACAGGCTCTTCGCTTAACATTTACAACAACCTGTTCGTAGGCCCGTCTGAAGGCTACACCCTCCTCAAAGACGAGAACAGCTTCTACACAGACACGAAGATAACCAACATCGAGGACGGTTATGTCATTACAAACAACAACGTCATTGACAATGAGACGTACAGGTCACTGACAGACCTTTCCACATATCTTCTCAACGAATGCAGAAGTGCAGCCATGCCTTTGGGCGGCGACATGACCCTTGCCGATTTCGCTGACTTCACATGGACAACGGGCGGCACATTCCAGGACGCTTCAAAGAACATGTACTACATCCTGAACAGCAATCCTTGGAAGACGGCCGGCTACGATTACAAAAACAATGGCGGAACTTATTACATAGGCCCGTCTATTGCTTACGTCGACGAGTTCCCGACACCGGCTTCAGTAAATGTCAACATTGACGGCCCGTCGTACATCACTTACTCTATCTCGCCCGAGAAAGATGTATACTATGTAGGCGACGAAATCACAGTTACGGTTGACCCGCAGACCTCTCACTACATCGACAACCTCAACACGTTTGAAGGCTGGGAAGACGGAACGAAAGAGCTCACGCGCACATTCACGCTCGACGGCGACCTCAACCTCACGGCCAAGTTCACCGAGAACAGCGAAGTGCTGTCAGCCTTCACCCTGAAGGACATCACATCAAACGGCAAGCCTGAGTCATACTCTGCCGATGTTTACCTCAACATGGATCCCGCTTACCAGAGCACCGTATATGCCATCGTCAACGATACGACCGAGGCTACAGGCAGCAAGGAAGCTCCCTTCACCTATGTAAACGGATTCTTCGAGTCGCGCCCGGGCAAGTTTGGCGAGGACGATGCCGAACTCCAGATGCCTATCCTCTCTCGCCGCACATGGTCTGGTGCAAAGGAGACACAGCGCAACTACGCTCTGTTCGTCATCCCGACAAAGGGCATAAAGGACATCACCTTCTCTTGCTACGTTGGAACAGACAACAACGCTGCCAAGATTCAGAAGCTTGAATTCTCTACCGACAGCACCACATGGACTGAGGTTGGCAGAATAGAGATTGAGAACCTCGTTTGGGGCAACCTCAAGGCCACCCTGCCTGCCGAGGCCAACGACAAGGACAAGGTATACGTACGCGTCATAGGCGACATTGCCGGAGGCCCCGTTGTGACTCCCGACGAGAGCATTGGCATGTGGAATCCTGAGACCGGCGAGGTTATCTGGGATGTTTACATCACCCAAGACGCATTCGAGTACATGGGCAGCATACTCATCACCGGCGACACCAGCTCAGTGAGCGACGGCATAGAGGAAGTGACAGCCGACGAACAGCAGTTCGACGAGAACGCTCCGATGTACAATGTGATGGGCATGAAGGTTGCCAAGGGCACCAAGGGCCTCATCATCCAGAATGGCAAGAAATTCATGGTGAAGTAACAAACCTGCAGGCGGGTTACCCGCCACGCGCCAAACCCAAGGGGCGCACCGCTCGGCCGGTGCGCCCCTTTTCTTGTTTCATTGCCGCAAGCCAATACTGGCGGCCTCTTTACCGGTTTGGTTTCAACGCCCTGTTGGTGGCGAAGCAACGATGGAAGTACTGTTGGCAAAAGCGCAAAAACTGGCATTAACGCTTACAAAAGAACATTTTCCACCTTTTAAGTGAAAAAATTCCCCCTTCGAACGGATAAAGTAAGTAACTTTGTAGGCAAAAGTAACACATATCAATAACAACTAAAACATCAAATATGAAATTCAGACTACTCACTTTGGGCGCTCTGTCGCTCATGCTCGGCACATCATTCTCGACAGATGCCATGGCCGAAAGCAAAGAGAAGCAGCTGGCTTTTCCCGGCGCCGAGGGCTTCGGCCGCTATACTACAGGTGGGCGCGGCGGCACTGTCTACCATGTCACCACACTCGAGGATACCGGCGAGGAGGGCTCGTTCCGCTGGGCATGCAACCAGAAAGGGCCGCGCACCATCATCTTCGATGTGTCGGGCACCATCTACCTGACATCTCCACTTAGGCTCAGCAACGGCGACGTGACCATTGCCGGCCAGACCTCGCCCGGTGGCGGAATATGCATTGCCGACTATCCTTTCTCCATCGGTGCCGACAATGTCATAATACGCTACATGCGCTTCCGCTGCGGCAACCGCCATGTCGACGAGCATGAGGGCGACGGCCTCGGCGGCATGGACCTCAACGATGTCATCATCGACCACTGCTCCGTAAGCTGGAGTGTCGACGAGTGCCTGTCGGTATACGGCAGCCGAAATCTCACCGTACAATGGTGCATTGCCGCCCAGAGCATGGTCAATGCCGGCCACTCCAAGGGTAGCCACGGCTACGGAGGCAACTGGGGAGGCAGCGGGGCGTCTTACCACCACAACCTGATAATTCACCACACCTCGCGCACACCGCGCCTCGGCCCGCGCCCGAGCACACAGACCGACGAGCGCATGGACATGCGCAACAACGTGATTTACAACTGGGGCGGCAACGGCTGCTACGGTGGCGAGGGCATGAACGTGAACATAGTCAACAACTACTACAAGCCGGGGCCCGCAACCGAGAACAGAAGCGAAACCATACAGCGCAGGATTGCCGGCATAGGCATCAGGACGTCAGAGTACACCGGCCACAACACCGACAGCCCCAACGAGTGGGACAAGATGTGGCATGTATGGGGAAAGTTCTATGTCGACGGCAACGTCAACTCCAAATATGACGACGTGACCAACGACAACTGGACCTACGGCATGTATAACCAGATAACCAACGGCAGCGGGGTTGACAACACTTACACCCAAGCCACTCGCGACACCATGCGCATCAACGAGCCCATCGACTTTGTTGCCGTGACCACCCACTCTGCCGAGGATGCCTTCGACCGTGTGCTCAAGTATGCGGGATGCAGGCGCACGGAAAGCTCGCGCGACGCCCTCGACATCATTCTCGTCAACGATGCAAGAGAGGGTCTGGCCACGTTTACTGGGCGCAACTGCGACCAGGGGTTCATCAACAGCCAGGATGACTGCGGCGGATGGCCCGTGCTTGCCACGGCCAACGCACCGGCCGACCTCGATAACGACGGCATCAGCGACCAGTGGGAAGACTTCAACGGCCTCGACCCGTCGAACCCTGACGATGGAAACGAGGTCGGTGCCGACGGTTACACCAACCTTGAACGCTACCTCAACAGCCTTGTCAACATTACCACCATCAACCAGAATGCCGGCGGAACTCAGATGGGCTACATCATCTATGAAGACGGCACGACAAGCATCACCGGCATTGAGGACACAAATGCAAGCCAGTATGGGGCAAACGCCACTGCCGACAACAACATCTACTTCCTAAACGGCACCATAGCCAAGCAAAATGCCACAATGGAAGACTATGACGGCCTGGCAAAGGGCATATATATCCACAAAGGCAAGAAGGTTGTGGTGAAATAGTCTGGATGTCGCATTGCTGCAATCACTCTTGGCAATGCCACCGGATGCACGCAAAATAGATTTCGCGGAAGTTTCTGTCTTCCGCGAAATCTTTGTCAACCACAATGTGGCTGCCTTTCCAACAGCCGGTGGCACACATGCCCCCGTCTATTCACGGCAAAGCCATAAAGCCCATGCCTTCACATGACAAACATGGAAAAAGCATCGGCATGCCTATTGCCGATGGCTGTCTGCACTATCGCCTTTCCGGCCAACGGCATCCCTTATGCAGTATCCTGCATCAGCAGGCCTGCCAAGGCATGAGATTAAAAGTGAAATGCAGGCAACTGCACGATGGCCACCATGTGAGGCACCACCACCATCTGGCGAGGTGGCGGTAACCAATCGCCAACGGCCTGTCCGTCTCGCCACGCAGACATTCTGCCTACTGTCCGCCCTACCCTGTTGCAAATGCCGGAGCAAGCGGCACTGACAACAACTTCTCACCCTATCCGAATGCACCCAAAAACTGTCTACATACGTGAAAGAAACAAATTTAACCCCAAAATAGCCAAATAATCGCCGACAGGTTAACGGCATTTCACTAACTTTGCATCAAGCAATAGTAAACATGGCCGCAAGCCAACGCCATGTTGCATGCGGGCAACCCATGCATCATGTTGTGGCTGAAAATTATATCAGGCATGCCAAAGGCCATAAATAATTATTAACGCGAGAATACATGATAAGAAAACTTCTCATAGCCAACATGCTGCTGATGGCAGTCTCTGTCGGTGCCAGCGGAAGCGGCGAAGGGGCAAAAGCCTCGTTCGACTACTTCACTTACACCGGCGACGACGATTATTACCGACAGAATCCGCTGACCGACAAGGCATCGTTCTACAATCCAATAATCCCCGGCTTCCACCCCGACCCCGCCATTTGCCGTGTCGGCGACGACTACTGGCTTGTCAATTCCACGTTCGGCTACTTTCCCGGGGTGCCGCTCTACCACAGCCGCGACCTTGTCAACTGGACGCTCGTGGGCAATGTGCTCAACCGCCCGTCACAACTGCCTGCGCTTGCCGGACAAGACGTGGGCAAGGGGGGCATCTATGCACCCAACATAAGTTTCGATCCGCAGACTGGCACTTACTACATGCTTACCACCGATGTGGGGCGCGGCCACTTCTACGTCACAACCAAAAAACCAATGAACAACGACTGGAGCGACCCCGTATGGCTGCCTGCCATCGACGGCATCGACCCGGCGTTCTTCTTCGACGACGACGGCAAGGCTTATATCATATACAAGGAGTCTACCGAAGGGCAGCCCAAGTGGAGCAACCACCGCTGCCTGCGCATAGCCCGGTTTGACCGTGCTACGGGCCAGACAACCGGCACGCCTGTCAAGTTCCGCGAAGCGGGCGTGGGCCCCGAGGAGCGCCTGGCCCGCAACGAAGGCCCGCACATATATAAAATCGACGGCAAGTACTACATCATCTGCGCCGAAGGAGGCACCGGCATATTCCACTCGGAAGTGGCCTACAGGGCCTACTCTGTGTTTGGCCCTTACACCCGCTGGAGCCGCAACCCGATGCTCACGCAGCGCGAACTGAAAGCGGGGCGCACCAACCCGGTTACCTGCACGGGCCATGCCGACATAGTGCAGACGCCCAACGGCGAATGGTGGGCCGTGTTCCTGGGTTGCCGTCCGGGCCCCGGCGGCGTTGAGCAACTGGGCCGCGAAACGTTCTTGATGCCCGTGAACTGGAGCCTCGACGGCTTCCCTTACATCACCCAAGAGAAAGACACCGTGCCGCTGACGCTGCGCCGCAACGGCACAGAGCGCCGCGAAGGCGCAACGTTCGGCAACTTCACATGGCGCGACGACTTCGACGGCCGACGCCCCGGCCCCGAATGGCTCTCGCTGCTGGGCCCTGCCGACGCCTACGCGAGCATGGCCGGGGGAAGGCTGGACATAGTGCCCGACGAAGTGTTGCCTCAAGACAGGCGCACGCCGCCCATGCTCCTTAGGCGCATACAGCACCACAAGTTCACCGCCGAGACCAAGCTCGACTTCCTGCCCTACCCCGGGGCGCAGGCGGGCATGGCTGTATTCAAGAACGAACAGCGCTACTACCGCTTTGGACTGCGCCGCGGCATGATTGTGGTTGAGCGCAGCGACAAGGGACGGAGCACCTCGACCATAGCCTCGGTCAGCGTGGACAGTGAAACGAAAAGCGTCATGCTGCGCACCAAATGCCTGGGCGACAACTATGAGTTCAGCTTCTCGACCGACGGAGGCGCAACGTGGCAGACGGCAGCCAAGGGTGTCGACGCGTCGTTTGTAAGCCAGCGTGCAGGCGGGTTTACAGGCACCATGATAGGCCTCTATGCCTACAGGCAGTATCTCTGAGTCGCCGGCCGGCGTTCATCGCCCGGATGTGGCTGGGCCGCGGCCGGCGTTACAAGCCTCATCACCGCCACTATACCAACCACGGGGCTTGGCTTGGCCAACAGCGAAGGGCCTTGCCGCAACCCCGGCGCTGGCAGCACGACAATCCTGAAAAGAGTGGAATAAAATCCTAAAACAAAATAACGGCAATGAAAAAGAACCATGTCATATTTGCAATCGTCACGGTAGCATCGGCCATGATAGCCGCCCCGGTATCATCACAAGTATATGAATACCCGTTTCAAAACCCGGAGCTGAGCTTCCACGAGCGTGCCAAGAACCTTGTGTCGCTGCTCACCCTCGACGAGAAAATCAACCAGGTTGGCCACCAGACGCTCGACATCACCCGCCTGGGGGTGAAGGGCTACAACTACTGGAACGAGGCACTGCACGGCGTGGCGCGCTCGGGCAAAGCCACGTCTTTCCCGTCGTCGAAGGCCATGTCGAGCACATGGAACCTGCCCCTCATCTTCGACTGCGCCTCAGCCACGTCGGACGAGGCACGGATATATTACAACACAAAGCAGAAAGGGCTCATCTACTGGTGCCCAACGATAAACATGAGCCGTGACCCGCGGTGGGGGCGCGACGAAGAGAACTACGGTGAAGACCCCTACCTCACAGGCCGCATCGCAGTGGAATACATACGCGGCATGCAGGGCGACCACCCCAAATACTACAAGACCGTGGCCACGGCAAAGCACTTCGCCGCCAACAACTATGAAAAAGGGCGGCACAGCACCTCGTCGGACGTCGACGCGCGCAACCTGCGCGAATACTACCTGCCGGCATTCGAGACGGCGGTGAAAGAAGGCAACGTGCGCTCGGTGATGAGCGCATACAACGCCCTCAACGGCATACCGTGCGGAGCCAACCACGAACTGCTCATCGACATACTCAGGGGCGAATGGGGATTCGACGGATTCGTGACGAGCGACTGCGGCGCGGTGGAGGATGTGTACAACAAGCACCACTATGTAGCCACCCCTGCTGAAGCCTCCGGCGTGTCGATGCGCAATGGCGAAGACCTCAACTGCGGCACCACGTTCCAGGATTACTGCAAAGAGGCAATAGAAAAAGGCTACATGACCGAGGCCGACCTCGACTCGGCACTCACCCGGGTGTTTGAAGCAAGGTTCTCGGTGGGCGAGTTTGACGATGCCGCGCTGCTGCCGTGGAGCAGCATTTCGGAAAGCAAGCTCGAGTGCCAGGAGCACATCGACCTGGCCCACCGGGCAGCACGCGAGTCGATAGTGCTGCTGAAAAACGACAACTCGTTTCTGCCGCTCGCCAAAGACAAGAGCATTGCCGTCATCGGGCCGCTCGGTAACACCGTCAGCCTGGGCGGTTACAGCGGCTCGCCGGTTGAAGTGACAAGCCCGCTGGAGGGCATTGCAGAGAAGATAGGCTACACCATAAGCGACGGAACGATACAGTGTGAAGACTTCACGGGCAGCAGCGTGCCCAGCTCTTCAAAGCGGCTGAGCATAGAGGCCAACGGCAGTTCGGGCAACGTGGGATACATATATGCCGGCGACTGGATTTCGTTTGACGACGTCAACTTCGGCGACGGCTGCTCGAAGGTCGACATTTACTCGGGGGCAGAAAACGACCTTGCCACCACGGTAGAGCTCTACCTCGACCGCATCGATGGCAAACCGGCTGCCACCGTGACGCTTGCCACCACGGGCGACTGGGCGAAATACGCCACAACGACGGCCGATGTCGACCCCGAACTGTTCAACGGAATCCACAAACTGTACCTCGTCTTCGGCGGAGGCGACAAGTATTGCGCCAACATGGACTGGGTTAAGTTCTACAACGAGGGCGACGACAACCCGCTCGAGACCCAAGGCCCGCTATACTTCTACAAAGGCTGCGCCGTAACAGGGAAGGCGGAAACCAACATAGAGCGCGCCGTCGAGATAGCACGCAAAGCCGACGTGGTTGTGTTTGCGGCCGGCACCAACCTCGAAGTGTCCGACGAGAGCAACGACCGCACCTCGCTGTCGCTGCCAGGCGACCAGCAACAGTTGCTCGAAGCCGTCTACGAGGCCAACCCCAACGTGGTGCTCCTGCTGCAGACGTGCTCGTCGGTGACGGTAAACTGGGCGCAAGAGCATGTGCCGGCCATAGTCGAGGCTTGGTACGGTGGCCAGGCGCAGGGCAAGGCCATTGCCGATGTGCTCTTCGGCGACTACAACCCGGGCGGCAAGCTGACATCGACATGGTATGCCTCTGAAGCCAACCTGCCTGCGGACATGCTGCAATACGACATCAGGAAAGCCAAGTATACATATATGTACTACGACAAAGAACCTCTCTACCCGTTTGGTTTCGGACTGAGCTACACCACGTTCGGCTACAGCGACATGGCGCTCAGCACCAACAGCCTCGACGCGGGCGACAGCGTGGTCGTCACGGCCAACATCACAAACACGGGCAAAGTGGCCGGCACCGAGATAGTGCAGCTCTACACCCACGCGCAATCGGAGATAGAGAGGCCGCTGAAGGAGCTCAAGGGGTTTGCCCGGGTTGAGCTCGAACCGGGCGAGACCAAGCCCGTAAGGTTTGTGCTGCACCACGACCAGCTGGCCTATTTCAACGACCTCACCAACACGTTTGACGTGGAAGACGGCACTGTCGACGTGCTCATAGGTGCAAGTTCGGCCGACATAAGGCTCAAAGACAAGATCACAACCGAGGGCGCCACGGTGAAGACCACATACAAAAGCACTACCAGCGGCATAGAGAACGCCATGCGCAACCCTTCGCTCAAGGGCGACAGGGTGTACACGCTGCAAGGCACCTGCCTCGGCACAGCCGACAACTTAGGCGCACTTCCGGCCGGTATATATGTGATAAACGGCGAGAAAGTGGCCGTAAACAACAAATAAACGAACCATAGAACAACTCTAAAACTACAACAACATGAAAAGAAGCAATCTGCTCTTATCCATCATCGTGATGTGCTCTGCGGGGGCGGCAGCACAAAACCTGCCTTACCAGAATGCCGACCTGCCGGCCGAGCAGCGCGCCGAAGACCTGCTGGGCAGGCTAACCCTCGACGAGAAGTCCAAGCTGATGATGAACGGCTCGCCTGCCATACCACGCTTGGGCATACCGCAGTTCGACTGGTGGAGCGAGGCTTTGCACGGCGTAGGGCGCAACGGCCTGTCGACAACGTTCCCCTCGTGCATCGGCATGGCAGCATCGTTCGACGACGAACTGCTCGAACGCATCTACTCGGCCATAAGCGACGAGGCCCGGGCAAAGAACACCGCACAGAAGCGCAAAGGCAAGGTGGGCAAATACCAGGGCCTTTCGTTCTGGACCCCGACAATAAACATATTCCGTGACCCGCGCTGGGGGCGCGGCCAAGAGTCGTATGGCGAAGACCCATACATGAACTCAAGGATGGGCCAGGCCGTGGTGCGCGGACTGCAAGGGCCCGAGGGCCACAAATACCGCAAGCTGCTTGCCTGCGCCAAACACTTCGCTGTGCACAGCGGCCCGGAAAAGACCAGGCACAGCCTCGACATTGAGTCGCTATCGCCGCGCGACCTCTGGGAGACCTACCTGCCCGCGTTCAAAGACCTTGTGCAGAAAGCCGGGGTGCAGGAAGTGATGTGCGCCTACCAGAGATTTGAGGGAGAGCCGTGCTGCGGCAGCAACAGGCTGCTGCAACAGATACTGCGCGACCAGTGGGGATTCGACGGACTGGTGGTCAGCGACTGCGGGGCCATAGGCGACTTCTGGCGCCCCGGACGCCACGGTGTGTCGAAAGACGCGGCGGCGGCGTCGGCCAAAGCCGTAATCAGCGGCACCGACGTGGAGTGCGGCAGCAACTACAAGAGTCTGCCCGAGGCCGTCAGGGCCGGCGAGATAAGCGAGGAGCAAATCAACGTGAGCGTGAAGCGGTTGCTGAAGGCGCGCTTTGAGCTCGGCGAACTCGACCCCGACTCGCTCGTGGAGTGGACAAAGATACCCGAAAGCGTGGTGAACTGCGACGCCCACAAGCAACTGGCGCTGCAGATGGCGCGCGAGCAGATGGTGCTGCTGCAAAACCGCGGCAATCTGCTGCCGCTCGACAAAGACGCCGGCCGAATAATGGTGATGGGCCCCAACGCCGCCGACTCGGTGATGATGTGGGGCATTTACTTCGGGCAGCCGGCCCACACGGTGACGGTGATGGAGGGCATCGAGGCCAAGCTCGGCACCAAGGTGAAATATGCCAAGGGATGCGAGATTACCGAGATCACCGACACCCGGAGCCTGTTCGGCGACTTTGTCACACCCGACGGGAAGCCGGGCATGGAGGCGCGATTCTGGAACAACACCCGCATGGAGGGCAAGCCTGTGGTGGAAACACGCTACACAAGCGCGCTGCAATTCGACAACGGGGGCAACACGGCTTTTGCTCCGGGCGTTGAACTCACCAACTTCACGGCCAGCTTCCGCGGTTCGTTCACGGCAAGACAAGACGGACGGGTGTTCATCAACTATGTCAACGACGACGGCATACGCCTGATTGTCAACGGCGACACCGTGGCCAACCGATGGAAGGCCGAGGAGATGAGGAACAACAAGAGGGAGTTGAAAGTGAAGGCCGGGCAGAAGTATGACATACAACTCGACTACATGCAACTGGCCGACGGCGCCACGCTGCAGTTTAACGTAGAGACCATAGAGCCGACTACGCCGGCAGAGGTAGTGGCAAAGGCCGCCGACGCCGACGTGGTGATATTCGTAGGCGGCATCTCGCCCGACCTGGAACGCGAGGAAGCCAAGGTCAACAAGCCCGGCTTTGACAACGGCGACCGCACGAGCATTGAACTGCCGCAGGCACAACGCGACATACTGAAGGCGCTGCACGAGGCCGGCAAGAAGATTGTGCTGGTGAACTGCAGCGGCAGCGCGGTGGCTCTGACTCCCGAGACCGAGACGTGCGACGCCATACTGCAGGCCTGGTATGCCGGCGAACAGGGCGGACACGCCGTGGCCGACGTGCTCTTTGGCGACTACAACCCGGGCGGGAAGCTGCCTGTGACCTTCTACCGCGACGACAGCCAGCTGCCGCCGTTCGACGACTACTCGATGAAGGGCCGCACATACAGGTATTTCGGCGGCGAGCCGCTATTCCCCTTTGGCTTCGGCATGAGCTACACCGAGTTTGAACTGGGCAAGCCCGAATACGACAAGAAGGCGGGCAAGATAACGGTGAGCGTCACCAACACCGGCCGGCGCGACGGCACCGAAGTGGTGCAGGCTTACATGCGCAACACGGCCGACACCGAAGGGCCGGCCAAGACGCTGCGCGGATTCTGCCGGGTGGAGCTGAAAGCCGGCGAGACCAAGGCCGTGGCCATAGACTTCCCGCGCGAGAGCTTTGAAGGATGGGACGCCGCCACCAACACCATGAGGGTGGTTCCGGGCAACTACGAACTGATGGTTGGCACGTCGAGCGCTGACACAGACTTGCAGAAGATACAGGTAACCATCGACTGAGACAGACGCTTGGCAACGGGCCCCGGCGCCGGACTGAGGCAAACGGCACAAGGGCCGCAGCCGGCCGGACGCTGCAATATTTACTGACAAAAGTGACATCAGGCCGCGCCAAGGCCCGTACTGCCATGCCAAACGGCCCGAACGGCCACGCCAAACGGGCCATACGGCCGGGTAGTACAGGCCTTTTGGCAGGCCGATATTCCGGCGGGCGCAAACCCGTGGGGCTCAAGACGTTAGGCGAACGTACCCTGATTTGGAAAAAAGCATACATGACCTGTGCACCCGACAGGCCGTTGACATCAATGAATTAACGACTGCTGAAAACATAACAAACAACAAAACAAAAAACAATGATGAACAGAATAACGAGAATGGTGGCTATGGCCACCGTGGGGCTGGCATCGCTGCTGACCGCCACGGCACAAAAGGCCGACGGCGCAGCCACCGCCTACAACGACTTGCCCTTTGAGATGAGGGCCGTTGCTGAACCGAAAATACCCAACTATGAAGTAAGGCTCACCGACTTCGGAGGAGTGGCCGACGGAACCACAATGAACACCGAGGCTTTCAGGAAGGCCATTGTCGCCCTGGCACAACGCGGCGGCGGACGGCTGACGGTGGCCCGAGGGGTGTGGTTCACCGGGCCCATAGAACTGAAAAGCAACACCGAGCTGCACCTTGAGGAGGGTGCCCTGGTGCTCTTCTCGCCCAACAGGGCCGACTACCCGCTCGTAGACTCTTACTTTGAAGGGGTGAGGATGCGCCGCTGCATGTCGCCGCTGACGGCCGTAAACGCAGAGAACATAGCCATCACCGGCACAGGCGTGTTCAACGGCAACGGACAGAGCTGGCGACCGGTGAAGCGCGGCAAGATGACCGATGGGCAGTGGAAGGCACTGTGCAAAGGCGGGGCACTCAACAAGAAAGGCGACGTGTGGTATCCAACGGAACAAATACGCGACATAGACGCCGACAGGGACAAATACTACCAACGGGCCTACAGCGAGAACACCGACGAGGCATGGCAGGAACTGCACGACTATCTGAGGCCTGCCCTGCTCTCGTTCATAGGCTGCAAGAGGGTGCTGCTTGAAGACGCAACGTTTGAAAACTCGCCGGCATGGAACGTACACCCGCTGATGTGCGAAGACCTGACTGTGCGCAACGTGACCATACGCAACCCGTGGTACTCGCAAAACGGCGACGGGCTCGACATCGAGTCGTGCAGCAACGTGGTGGTGACGGGCTGCTCGTTTGACGTGGGCGACGACGCCATGTGCATAAAATCGGGACGCGACGAAGAGGGCCGCAAGCGCGCTATGCCCACCCAGAACGTGGTGATACGCGACTGCCGGGTGTACCACGGCCACGGCGGCTTCGTGATAGGCAGCGAGATGTCGGGCGGCGCACGCAACATAATGGTAGACAACTGCCTGTTCATCGGCACCGACACCGGCCTGAGATTCAAGTCGACACGAGGCCGCGGGGGCACCGTCGAAGATATATTCATACGCAACATCGGCATGGCCGACATACCCGGCGACGCCATCACCTTCGACCTGTACTATGGCGGCAAGGCCCCGCTCGAGGTTGCCGGCAAGGGCGGCAACCAGACGGCGGCACCCATACCGGCTGTCGACGAGACCACACCGAGCTTCCGCAACATAAGCGTTGAGGGAGTGACGTGCAACGGGGCCAAGCGAGCCATCTACATGAACGGGCTGCCCGAGATGCCCATCAAGGACATAAAGATAAGCCGCTCTACGTTCAAGGCGCAGGAGGGTGCAATACTCAACTATACCGACGGGCTGACTCTCGACGGCGTGAAGATAACCGCCGCCGACGGCAAGGCCATAAAGAAGTATAACAACGTGACCAACCTGACAGTAAAATAAGCGCCGGCCCGGGCATAAACAACCGCACCGGCATATAAGCAGCTGTTGAAAATCATTTATCTCTGGTATCGGTTAAGTATCAACAGCTACTTGCATAAAGAAAGCTCCTACGCGCAAGATGCCACCATTGTGGTTGCCTTTGCGCGTAGGAGCTTTCTTTATTTGTGCCATCATTTTAACCCGCCCATTATGTTAGAGGCCGAATAGATTTGTCTCGGTTGGCATGAAGAGTTGCTGCCGACAAGGAGGCTGAAGCGCCCTGGAGCATGATTGACAACCGAAAAACAACATACGGCGGCCTGACGGGCGATTAGGGGTTCATGTGCCAGACAGAAAGAAGTCGCACATAAGCACCACCTTGTGCCCGTCGATGCTTACCTCCTTGAAGAAACGGTAGCGCCCCGGCCGGTTGTTGTTGACCGTAGGATATAGTTGCCCGTAAAAAGTGCGGCTGCCGCCCGGGCCTACATTGATGCCAATGCTGTTGACCACACCGGCAGTAGGCAGCCAGTACCACCGCCCGCCGCGCTCGACGGCCATCCTGTAATCCTCGCCCGTGCCAACCGTCAGGCTGCCATGGTTGCGCAATACAAACGCAGCCCTCCGGGCATCTGCCGGGAAGCTGTCGCTCTCCGGCCGTATGCTGACGCCCAGCGTGTCGGCCACGCCGGTCACAGAGCATGGTTCACGCCCCGTGGAACCACTGAAGCGGAGCGCCGGCGAGTCGTATACGTGTTTTCTGAACGCCAGTCGCGCCGCTTCGGTGTTGAGCCTCATGTGCACGTCTATGGCATGTAGCCCGACACCCCACATGTAAACATTGTCACTGACTTCGGCCGGAGCCGTTGCCATACGCTTGTTTATCGTGTCAAGCATGACGCCGAGCTCTTTTTCCGAATACACCTTTCCGCCCACCTTCTCAATGGAGAAATGGTTGCTGCCGGCCGCCTGCGAAATCTCGCGGCGCGCCCTGGCCGTGTCGCCACGCACCTGGAACACAAGCCGCTCGCCGCTAAAATGCCACCCCTCAATATAGCCGGGGCTGCGGCTGCTGCCAATGATGGCACCCACGGGTGCCCCCGCTTCACCATAAACGCGCGTGAGCCTCTCGATGATGAGCATGTCTTCCGACTGGTCGACAGCCCCCGAGGCATTGCCATCGGATGAAGGTGGCGGCGGAACAGTCTCGCCGTAGGCCACAGCGGTGGCAGTGGTGTCACCACGGTCTGCCGTTGCAGGCCTCACTTTTCCGGGCCTGCCACACGCAGCCACCACGACACCCAAAGCCAGCAAGGGCGATAAAATAAACTTTTTCATACCACAAAACATTTTAGTCAGGGCCATGCAACCCGGGCAGCACAGCGGCCGAGGCATGCAAGCATACCGCTACGTGTTGTCGACCGACTCGGCCCTGTCGCGATATTCAGACGGAGTCATGCCGGTTTCCTTCTTGAAGCATTTGCTGAAATACTTAGGGTCGGAGAATCCCACGGCATAAGCAATCTGCGAGAACGAATAATCGCTCTTTACAATCATCTCTTCGGCACGCAGAATCCTGATGTGCTTCACAAAGTCGACAGGTGCCATGCCTACAATGCTCTTTATCTTTCCATAGAACACCGAGCGGCTCAGATTGACGGAAGAGGCCAGGTCTTCAATCCTTATCTCCGGGTTGCTGATGTTCTCTTCGAGGTAAACCATGAGTTGCTTCATCATCTCCTTGTCGGCATCGACAATCTGCGGCGACTCCAACCTGTATGTGTCCTTGTTCTTAGGATCAAGCTGCTCTACGTATAGTTGCTGCAGCATGCGCCGCTGACTGATGATGTTCTGCACACGCATCTTGAGGTATGTGGCACTGAAAGGCTTGGTTATGTAGTCGTCGATGCCCTCGCGCAATCCCTGCAAGCGGTCGTCGAGCGACGCCTTGGCCGACAGAACAATGATTGGTATGTGGCAAATATCCTTGTTCTGCTTTATCTTGTGCACCATGGTCAGCCCGTCCATTACCGGCATCATGACGTCGGTGACAATGAAGTCGGGCATCTGCGCCTCGGCGGCCTCGAGTCCGCTCTGCCCGTTGTCGGCCTGTATCACGGTATAGTCGCTGCTGAGTATGCCCACGAGGAAAGCCCGTAGGTCGTCGTTGTCCTCGACAACGAGCAGCCTCAACGACTTCTTTGCGCTACCGGCGGCGGCATGGGGCACGGCTGTCTCGCCGCCGCTGCCGGCCATCATCACCCCGGCGTTGGTGTCGCTGATATATACGTGGTGGTCGAGATTGTAACGAAGCATCTTGTTGACCAGCTCCAGCATGCGCGAGGCATTGCGCTGCACCATCTCGAGATGCCGCCGTGCGGTGTCGGTAAGACCGCCGCCGCCCAGCACCTCGGCCACCGGGCCGCCGATAAGCGTGAGCGGCGTGCGCAGCTTATGGCCTATCTCGGTGAAGAACTTGGTCTTCATGTCGTTGAGGTCGCGCTCGAGCACGGCCTTGGCCCTCAACTTATAGATGTAGATGGCGACATATATCACAAGGCATGACAGAACGATGTAAAGCAGCCAGGCCCACCCGGTCTCCCAGAAGGTGGGGTGAGAGTAGATAACCAGTTCGGCCACATTGTCGCTCCACACCCCATCGGCGTTGGTGCTCTTGACAAGCAGCCGGAACTTGCCTGCGGGCAACCTGTTGAACGAAGCGCTGTTGGCCGGGCCCACAAAGTTCCAGTTCTCGTCGATGCCTTCAATCTTGTAGGCATACCTCACGAGGTATTTGTCGGAGTATTCGAGCGCGGCGAAGTAGATGGTGAGGTTGCGGCTGTCGGCAGGCACGTCGAGAACGTCTTTGTTGAGGATGGAAACCATGCGGTTGGTGCTGTGGTAATGCACCCTGGTAAAGATGATGTTCGGGCAATACGAACTCTTTTTCAGGTCGGCGGAGTTGAAGCTCACGAAGCCCCCGCGGGCCGCAACGGATATGAAGTCGGTCTTTGCGTAGTGGGCGGGCTTGGCCTCTGACAGCTCCACACCGTCGCCGATGTTGCCCGGCCCGTAGCGCAACAGTTCGCCTGTGTCGAGCTTGTATCGGTCGATGCTGCTCTCGCGCATTATCCACAGGTTGCCTTTGTTGTCTTCGGCCACCGACTGCACCACGCCCTCGTCGGGCCTGGCTCCGCTCATGTCGCAGAACTTAAGGCCGTCGGCCAGCAGCTTGGGCGAAGCCACGAGCTGCAAGCCTCCGCCCATGGTGACCACAACCACCCGGCCGGAGCGCGTGATGAGAGTCTGCAGCACGTCGGGGGCCATCAGCGACGTGGTATCGCCTACCACCTGGGGCGTGGTATAGAAGCGTATGCCCTCGGGGTGGCTGAAGCGGTCGGAGAACGTGACGAGGCCGTTGGTGGTAGAGAGTAGCATCTCGCCGCGGCCGGTGTGGGATATGCGGCGCACGCGGGCAAACTGCTGCATGGGGTATTGGGCCAGACGGTTGCGGTGGTTGATGAAGCGTATGCGGCCCTGGCTCTTGTCTACAAGGTTGATGCCACCCTCATAAGTGGCCACCCATATACGCCCCTTGCTGTCGGCATCGATGTCGTAAACGTCGTTATAGCTTATGGAATACTTGTCGGCGGCATTGGCAGTGAAATGCTCCACGCGGCCAAGGCTGTCGATGACATAGAGCCCGGTGCCCTTGGTGCCAACCCACACGCCGCCGTGGCTGTCTTCGAAAAGCGAGTAGATGCGGTTGGCGAAAGCCACCGGCTCGCTGACAAGGCGGCCACCGCGCGACATGTAGCCCACAAGGCGGCGGTCGGCATCGAACAATGCCAGCTGGCCATTGTACGTGCCGGCCCATATACGCCCCTTGCTGTCGTACATCAGCGAGCGCACCTCCTGCCCCGGGAGCACGGGTGTAAGCTTGAAGTGATGATAGCGGAAGTTGACAAGGTTGACGTCGCGCGTGCCCGTGAACCACAGGTTTCCCTCTTTGTCAAACATGAACTTGTTTATCTCCGGCAAGTAGGAGTCGGTGCGGTCGGACGTCTTCAGCATATACGGCACGAGCTCGCCCGAGGCCTCATCGTAATAGCTGAATGTGCCTTCGGCCGGAACCACCCACACCGTGCCGTAGGCATCCTCGTGAACAAAAGGCTTCACGCTGGTAGTGCGGTGCAAGGGGCGGTCGGCGTCGGCCATGAGCCAGCGTGGCGACAAGTTGCGGCCGGGGAGCAACACCACGCCTCGCGATGGCGTGAAAGCCCAGATGCGGTGCTTGCGGTCGACGTAGATGGAGGTGACCTCGGACGACGGCTGCGACGGCGTCTGAACATTGAGCACCCTCATGCCGCCCCGCCTCACGTCGTAGGCCACTATGCCCACGTTGGTGGCCAGCAGCAGGTTGCCGCCGTCGAGCTGCTCGACGGCATTGATGCGCACCACGCCGTGGGGCATGGCCACAGGCTGCATGGCCCTATGCCGCGGGTCGAAGAGGAACAGACGGCCGTCGGTCGAGGCGAAATAGAGGTTGTTGCCGGCCTGTGCCATATACTCTGCCGAGATGTACGAACGCATCCTGGCACCGGCCATGGCCACGCCGCGGTCGGAAAAAATCCACTCGCGCCCCTGCCCGTCGAGCTCAACCTTGCTCAGGAGGTTGCTCGGCAGGGTGCCGTTGTCGACGCTGAACTGCTCTATGCCGGCCCCGGTTGAGATGAGACTGTCGCTCACACGGTAGCACGCCGAGGCGTCGTTGCTAATAAGCCACGTATGGCCATTGGCCAAGGGATAGATGCTGCGCACGGGCACATCATGGCCGAAACGCTCGCGTATCATGGCCGTCACGTCGATGAAACGGTTGGCCTGGGTGTCGAACAGGTAAACATGGCGGTCGGACGTGCCGCACCATATATCGCCCTTCGAACCCGGCTTGATGAGCATAATCCTGTTGGTGGACAGCACCATGCCTTGCTCGGCCGAATTACGGAACGTGGCAAAGCGATAGCCATCGTAATAACAAAGCCCGTTCCACGTAGACATCCACATAAGACCGTCGGGAGTCTGCATGAAACCGGATATGATATTGGCAGCAAGCCCGTCGCGGATGGTAAACGTGCGCACATCGCAATACGGCTGTGCAATGGCGCGGATGGAACACAGCACAGCTGCCATAATGATTATGAAACGGTATCTCATCTTTTAAAACAAATTCATAGCAACATTGCAAAATTACGAAAAAAGCATCAGAATACGCAAGCACACGCCGTCAAATTTACCAAAACAACGAAACAACAGACGACACAATGCATGAAGGCAAAAGACCGACGGAGCGGCATGAAACCCATGGACGGCCACGGAAAGCAACAGCCGGGGCTGCAACACAGACGGAGAAAAACACGAGAAACAGACCGGCAAGCAACGGCTAACGGCAACGGCAACGGCACAAGACTGCAAACAGTAGAAAAAAATCCCATGGCAATCGATGAAATAAATGCTCACAATGGCATTGGGAAATGAAAATTAATACGTATCTTTGCCAAATGCAACATTCAAGCAAGACAGACGGCCAAAGGCCGCTGACGACCAAATGCCTGCCGGCAACGGGCACCGGAAAAAAGGAAGCTACGGGCAGCCGGCCTTGGATGAACTGCACATCGGAATGGCCATGGGCTGTGTTGGCCAAAACCGCAATAGGCGGAACAAGTGATGACAATATGCAGACGGCGGCGCGGAAACGCTGACCGCCCCCGGCACCTGCGGTTTTCTGCAGGCCGTGGGCGGGCTGGATGAGACTGTAAGAGCCGCACGGGCAATGGCCGGCACCGCGCTTCGGAGGCCACTGCAAGAAACGACGCAGGATTTAATGATATTGACGGGAAGCCTGACAACAAGGCATGAAACCACAAGCAGCCTGGCCAACGAAAGGGCACAAGGCGCTGCATGAACTAACCAAAGAGAAAGAGACCTATGACTTTATTGAAGAAAATCTTAGACAAAAACTACGTGTGGGGCGACGAGCGCATAGGGGAAGACGCATACGAAGAGCTGCTGGCCGACATCATCATCGACTATCTTAAGCGGCACGGGCCCGAATGCAGGGAGATGCTGGCACGGGGTTGGCGCCTTGACAACCCGCCCAAAGTGATAAAATGGATTGCACAACAGCCAGACACAGACCGCGGAACGATACTGAGGCTGTACTGGATGATGGATCCCGGATACGGCAAGCAATTCGCCACCATAGATGAATGTGCCGAAGGACACAGGTGGTATGTGGAAGAATATGACATAATTAAGACCATTGAACGCAACTATTCTGAAGGGTTCTACCGCAACGAGAGATATGCCTTCGACCCGGGCAACGACGGCTGCAAGCAGGGATACGACTGGACAAAGACGCTCGAAGGACATACGATGAAGGATGACATACCTCAGGAAATGTTCATACCGACCAATGGAACGGTGGCAGACACCAAGGGATGGGCCGACGGAGTGCCGCCTGAACTGAAAGAAACCATATCACGACTTGAAGAACTTATTGACGACTGATGGACAAAGAAAACATTATCAAGCACTATTGCGCCAAGGCCGAAAGGGCTGTGAGGCGCATGAGCCGGAAAGGGATTGGCGACATTTACGCCATTTCGTTCTGGAAAGACAACGTGGATGACGACCCGCGACGCCCTGTGGTGACAATCGGATACAACACGGTTTCGCACGCGGAAGCCCAAAAACAAAACACAAGCAACGCCATGGAGGCTAAGTGGAACTACGCTTACTGGATGCAAGACGACACGGGCACGCTGGGTGGAAACGACACTATGCTCAGGCTTTACTTTAAAGACGAGGGCTTGTTCTACACCCTGCACGAACTGAACAAGGCCGAAAAGCAGGAAGAAAACGGCAACCCGGAGGGATACAGGATGATTGAAGAGAAAGACAGACGAATGCAAGAGGCATTCATGGACATTGTCATCGAGGTGGCCAACAGGCTGCACCGCAACGAAATGATAACCCGGGCCTTGGGCAGGGACCTGCCGGTAATAATCCACGAACTGGAATACTACGACCAGCCTGTGGGCTGGACAGCCAAGGCCAACCCCACCCCGCTGGTGGCAGAGTTCATGGAATGGTACAGAAGCTTTGCCAAATGAGGGCTGAAGGCTTGGCGCAAGCCTATATGAAAGAGAGGCGATGGCATGATGCCCATCGCCTCTCTGCATGTAGATACCGACGCAACGGCCTAAACACAACGGCCAAGCGCCATGTCACTTGGATTCAGTCTTTGCATCGGCAGCCTTTGCCGTGGCCTTGCGCGTTGTGGCTTTCTTGGCGGCGGCAGCCTTCTCTACCTTTGCCTTGAGCTTGTCTTCGGTTGCCTGCATCTTCTCAATCTTGGCCTTGAGACGTATGATTTCCTTGTCTTTCATCTCAATCTCGTCGCCTTGGTTCTTGATGGTGGTGAGCAGACCGTTGAGTTCCTCGTTGTCTATATCCTCGGGATAAAGACTGTTGACACGGTTGAGGAAGTCGCCGAGGATGTTCATGTAATTGGTAAACGCGTCGAACGCGCTGCTGTAAATGCCGCGGTCAAGCCCCACACTGGCCGGTTTCGTGGTCATGAAACGGAAGTTGTTGCTTGCCTGCAGGTAATCCCAGTCTTGGCAGATGCGCGGGTTGTTGGCTATGCGCACACGGTCGGCCACACTGTACAGCTTGTTGAATGCGTCACGCTGCATGGCGTTGCCGAGCCAACAGCTTACGTCGCGCTCCTCGTCAACCCACGAAAGCGTGTCAGGCACGTCAAGGCTGCCCACGCTCTTCACCGACGAGCATATCTCCGACGGTGTTGAGAACGTGATGTCCTTGGCCCGGGCGCAAGCCGGCAGGGCCTTGATGAACTCAAGGATGTTTGACGACAGCGGCTGGGCAATGCCCAGGGCAGACAGCTCCATGAAGATGTTGATGATGCGCTCTTCCTCCGGGAAAGCCGCAATGCGGTTGATATAGTTGTCGGCAAACAGCGGATAACGATCCCACTCACTGTTGTTGAAGCGCAACGAAATGTCGTCGCTCAGCTCTACGTCACGCAGCAATAGCTTGAGGTTTGGGGCTATATTGCAATTGTAGACATAATGGGGCGACTTCCAGCCAAGCACGTGTTTGGCACCCTCGGTGAGCATTCCCTTGAATCCCATGGCGGCCACCTGGCCTCCGATGTCGTCGCTGTAGATTAGCGAAGAGTTGCGCAACACCGTCGGTTTCTTGCCGAAATACTCTTCAATCTTCACGCACTGCTTCTTAACATCGTTGGCAAACGTATCTTCGTTGGCCAGTGATGAAAGTCCGTGAGAATATGGCTCGGCAAGGAATTCCACGCACCCTGTGTCGTTCAACTCCTGCAACTTCTCGAGCACTTGGGGCGCATGCATCTCAAGTTGCTCCATGCCGACACCCGAAAGCGAGAACGCCACCTTGAAATAATTGCCGTTGCTCTTTATCATGTCGAGCAACGTGTTGAGCGCAGGCATGTACGAGCGGTTGGCAATGTCGTTTATGCTGCGCTCGTTTTCAAAGTCATCGTAATAATAATGGTCTACACCTATGTCAAAGAAACGATACCTCTTGAGGTGGATTATCTGGTGAATCTCAAAATAAAGACATATTGTTTTCATAATGCTTTTGTTTGTTTTGGTGGGCCGTCATCACTCCACCGTAAGTTGATTATGTGTTGTTTAAGCTCTATAGTTACTTGGTAGTGGCCGTTAGCGCCATCCGAGCGTACGCTCGTAGAGTTCCCTTATCCACGCTCCGACCTTAATCCATGTTATCTGGTCAACCTCCTTCTTGCCCTCATCCTGCAGATAATGGAACAGGCTGTCGTTGGAGCATATAGAGTAAATGGCGTCGGCCAGGGCATGAATATCCCAATAGTCCACCTTGATGCAGTTGTGAAGGATTTCAGCGCAGCCGCTCTGCCATGATATTATAGACGGAGTGCCGCACTGCATGGCCTCAAGCGGCGATATGCCGAAGGGCTCGCTGACAGACGGCATGACATAGACGTCAGACCCCTTAAGGCATTCATACACTTCCTTGCCGCGCATGAAGCCCGGGAAATGGAACCTGTCTGATATGCCCCTTTCGGCCGCAAGGTAAATCATAGAGTCCATCATGTCGCCCGACCCGGCCATGCAGAAGCGCACGTTGTGGGTTCGGTGGAGCACCATGTTGGCAGCCTCGACGAAATATTCGGGCCCCTTCTGCATTGTGATTCGCCCGAGGAACGTCACCACGCGCTCGCCACCGCTATGGTCCGGGCGCGGTATGTCGGCATATTCTGGCTTCAACGGATAAACGGCATTGTGCACCGTGAAACACTTGCGCGGGTCTTGGTGATACTGGTTGATGACTGTCTGGCGTGTCAGTTCGCTCACGCACATAATGCAGTCGGCCCAGTCCATGCCGTTCTTCTCGATGGAATAAACAGTGGGATTCACCTTTCCACGGCTGCGGTCGAAGTCAGTGGCGTGCACATGTATGCACAGTGGCTTGCCGCTAACCTGCTTGGCGTGGATGCCGGCAGGGTAAGTCAGCCAGTCGTGCGCATGTATAATGTCGAACTCCTCGGCCCTGGCCACCACTCCGGCTATGATGGAATAGTTGTTGATTTCCTCATGGAGGTTGCCGGGATAGCCCCCTGCAAACTCCATGCAGCCCAGGTCGTTGACGTTCATATAGTTGAAGTCAGCGTATATATGGTCGCGCAGCTTATAGTAAAGGTCGGGCGACATAATGTTGCCCACGCGGTTTTTAACATAGTCATAGTCTACATCACGCCAAGCAATGGGCACCGCATTCATAGCAATGATGCGCGCCGCGTGCTGCGACTCATCACCAAAAGGATGTGGCAGGCACAGGGTTATGTCCACATCGCCCTGAGCATGCAAGCCTTCAGATATCCCAAAGTTAGCAGTGGCAAGCCCACCGAACACATGAGGGGGATATTCCCATCCAAACATTAACACTTTCATAGTCTTAGCTCTCCCCTGTTATTTCTGATAGGTATAATTCTCCAATAACTTCAATGTGCGCAGTATCTCGGCCACGTTCATGGCGAACGACATTCCGCCACGGCCATGGAAAGGCGGGTTTCCATCGAACAACTCGGATATGGTGCCCAGTGTATGGTAGTTCATCTCATCCTCATAGCCAACCATCTGGCGCTCGATGAAACTGAGACGTGTGCGCTTGTACAACTTCAGGCTGGCCTCCATGTAAAATCCTCCGAGCCATGGCCATGCCGTACCCTGATGGTAAGCATAGTCGCGCTGTGCCTGTGGGCCGACATACATCGGGTTGTATCCGCCGCTCTTGGGCGACAGAGAGCGCAGCCCCTTCGGCGTCAGCAGTTCGCGTGTGCACATGTCAAGCACGCTCTTCTTCTGGTCAAGGGACAACGGCGAGAAGTCGAGCGCCACAGCAAATATCATGTTTGGCCTGACACTCCAATCCATGTTGCCTCCATCGACATAATCCAACAGATAGCCATATTCGTTGAGGAAGGTGTCGACGAACGACTTGCGGCACAGTTCCGCCCGTGCTTCCAGCCTCTGTGCAGCATCTTGCTCACCACACTCTGAAGCCATGACGGCACAGAACTTAAGCGCATTGAACCACAGGGCATTGAACTCAACGATGTAACCCGTGCGTGGCACCACCGGACGACCGTTGGCAGTGGAGTTCATCCATGTCACCGGCTTCTCTCTGCCGTCACTGTAAACGAGCCCGTTGTCGTCGAGCCTGAGATTCGGGTGCTTGTTGCCTATGATGTAATCGACAATCTTCTTGAGCAGCTTGCCGTACATCTGCCAGCACTTGGCGTTGCCCACTTGCTTGGCGTACTGCTGTATCGACCACACAGCCCAGAGCAGCACGTCGGGCTGGTCTATCTCATATATGCTTACGGATAGCGGTTTGCCGTCCATAAACTCGCACAGGCCACGCTCTGCGGTCTTCATCACCATCTCGAAATAATCCTGCTCGTCGATGGCAAGGGTGAGCCCGGGCAACGATATGAACGTATCGCGTGCGCGGCACTTGAACCACGGGTAGCCGGCCAGGATGTATCGGTCTTTGCCGTCTTTCTCCCTCTTGTGGAACTGATGCGCGGCATTGACAAGGCAATGGAAGAAGTTGTCGCGCGGCGTGCGCTCCTCCACCTCTTTTTCGAACAACGACTTCAGCCCGCTGGTATGTATGGGTGAAGTCGATCCGGAGAACACGATGCTCTCGCCTTTCTTGATGTTCATCTCGAAGTAACCTGGCACGTAGAGGTCTTCATTCGAGGCGTAGCCGCGCTCTTGCTCCTTGGTATACTCCACACCGCGGTACCAGTCGGGGCAGAACACAAACTCGTTTTTCTTGCTGAACTGCATGTACAGATCCGGATAACCGGCATACATGCAGGTACGTATGCCATTGTCCACCTCGTGGTATTCGCGGCTGGCCACAGAGTTCTCGTGCGTAAACTGCCGCACGCTGCGGAAAGCCAGGAACGGGCGGAAGCGCAATGTCGTCTCCGAATGCGCATCAAGCAACGTATAACGGATAAGGATGCGGTCCTCGTAATGCTGGAACACAACCTCCTTCTTCAGCAACACCCCTCCGACTCGGTAGACCGTGGTTGGCACTTTATCGCAGTAGAACTCACGGATGTACTTATGCCCTGTCGGACTGTAGTTGTTGCCTTGATACTTATGGAGGCCGAGGTTGAACTCTGCGCCGTGTTGCATCACCGTGGCATCCAAAGATGAAAGAAGCACATGGTTGTCATCATCCAGCTCTGGCACCGGAACGACAAGCAACCCGTGATACTTCCGCGTATTGCAGTCCACGATGGTAGAGCACGAATATGCTCCCGAGCGATTCGTCCGTAGCAGCTCTTTGCGGAGAGACTCCTCCAGGTTAGTCATTACAGTTTTTTCAAATCGTAAATAACTCATAGTCCATGTATTAAGGTTTTTAATTATCGTTAGTATCCATAGCAGCGCCACCGGTGGCCGGACAACGCCACTAATCACTTTCAAAGTTAGCCATTTTTACCGTCACGGCAAAGAAAAAATCGATTTTTTTGATAAAAATAGAGTATTTTTGTCCTACAGTATACAATTCACAGTTGGCCGAAACACATATTAAATCAAAATGTTGTAATTTTGCAGCAGCAAAAAATGGTATGCCAGGATAATGATTGTAAAAGAGGATTTCGACAAGGAGAAGATTGCGGAGTCAATGACTGTGCTATGGGAGCCACTTACGCCAGATCAACGAAAATACCTCGTTGACCATATCAAGGTGCACTTATTCGAGAAGAATGAGACCATCTACAAACAGAACGAGCAGCCCACTTACCTCATGTGCCTGCTCAAAGGCAAGATAAAAGTATACATGAACGGTGTAGGCGGGCGCACACAAATCATCCGCGTCATTGAGCAGATGGGCATTTTCAGCTACCGTGCCGCGTTTGTAAACGAGAACTACAAGACATCGGCGTCGGCCTTCGAGGCGTCGACGGTATGCATGATACCCATCAACGTCATCAGGAGCATAATTGAAGAAAACAACGAACTGGCTGTTTTCTTCATCCGCCAGCTGTGCAAGATGCTTGGCGAAGCCGATGCGCTGACAGTCAACCTGACCCAGAAGCACATGCGCGGGAGGCTGGCCGAATCGCTCATCATACTAAAGAACAAGTATGGCTATGAAGACGACGGCTCGACACTGAGCATTTACCTCAGCCGCGAAGAGTTGGCCAACATGTCGAACATGACCACGAGCAACGCCATACGCATACTCTCCTCGCTCGCCTCAGAGAACATCATCATTACCGACGGCAGGAAAATAAAGATAATCGACGAACACAGGCTCTGCCTCATCTCTGAGAACGGTGGCTGACGCCGCCCATCCACAATGGCTGCCTGCCACCGCCTGTTCATTCGGGTATGAGGAAGTTTACCACCTCCTGCTCCACGCTGACCTTGTAGGAGCCCACCGGGGTGCTCATCATCCGCCCGTCGATGCCAACCATCGCGCGCCGCGTCTCTACTATCTCGACCTCCCGCGTGCGGTAAGGGTGCACGCTCCTGTGATTGAGGAAGCGCCCCGTGAGCAGCAGCCAGATGCCGGCTATGAGCTGTGTCACCTCAGGATGGTAAACCACCGACACGTCGAGCAGTCCGTTGTAAGGCACGGCATTGGGCGTCTGCCCGTATCCATAGGCATTGCCTATGCACACCGTCATCACCTTCCGCTTCACCTCGTCGGCATTTATCTTTATGTCCATGAAGTATTCCAGCCGGTGGAACAGCATCAGCACGAAAGACACTACAAACGAAAGTGTCTGCGAACCGAACAGCCGGTGGGTCTGCCTTCTAAGGTTCATCATGTCGGCAATAAGCCCGATGTTGACGCAGTTGAGGAAATACCTGTGGCAGTTTTCGCCTTTCTTGTTGGTATACCTGATGCATCCGAGGTCTATCTTTCTCACGCGCCGCTTCATCAACCAGTCCACGGTCTGTGCAACATCGCTCTCCTTGAAGTTCCAGAAACGTGCGAAGTCATTTATCAGCCCGTTGGGTATCACCCCCAGCACAACGCTCTCCCTCACCTCGCGCCCGGCCTCCATGAGGCAGTTGACGGCATCGTTGAGGGCCGAGTCGCCGCCGACTATGATTATAGTCTTGTATCCGTTGTTGATCAGCATGCGTGTGAGCCGCTCCACGCTATCGGTGTTTTCGCTCTGCACGAAATCGTATTCAACGCCGCGCTCATCGAGCACTCGCTGTATCTTCTTCCACTGGGCAGCCCCCTTGCCCAGCCCTCCCTTGGGGCAGTAGAGCACTCCCCAGCGGCTGTCGTTGATATTGTTGTCCATTGTCTACCTTCTACTTTTGTCGCCGCGCGGGCCACCCAGCGGTCATGGCCGCCACTGTCCGCGCATGCCGTTACATCATCCTAATAATCTCGTCAACCTTTTCGGCCACAGGCCTCATGGCGTCTATCCAGTGTATGTGCAGCCCGCGGCGCTCCATTCCGCGAAACCACGTCATCTGCCTCTTGGCAAACTGGTGTATGGCTATCTCGAGCTGCGCAAACATCTCGTCGTAGCCTATGCGGCCGATGGCATATTCCGTGACATACTTATACTCAAGGCCATAATATATAAGGTCGTCGGCAGCCACCCCGCTTTCGAGCAGTGACCTAACCTCGTCTACCATACCGTTGTCCAGCCTCTGCCTGAGCCGCTCTGTTATCCTGCGCCTGCGCTCCTCCCTGCCGATGTCCAGCCCGACTATGAGCGAGTCTATTGGCGGCAGTTCGGCCCCGGCCGTAGGGTTTTCGCCGTTGAACGTCTCTATCTCTATGGCCCTTATGGCCCTCTTTGCCGTGTCCACGTCGGTGGTGTTGTGCATCACCGAGCCGTTGCGCCGCTTCAGCCCGGCCAGCATTTCAGTCAGTTCAGCCAGCGACTTGCCTTCGAGGCGCTCCCTTAGCTCCTTGTTCTCGGGCACTGCCGCGAGCCGGTAGCCCCGCAGCACGGCCTCTACGTAAAGCCCGGTGCCGCCGCACAGTATGGGCTGTGCGCCCCGGGCCAGGATGCTTTCGTATGCCTTGAGAAAGTCGTGCTGGTATTGGAAGAGGTTGTACTTCGCTCCCGGCTCGGCGATGTCAATCAGATGGTAAGGCACGTGCCGCCCGCCAACCTCATAGTCGGCCAAGTCTTTGCCCGTGCCGATGTCCATCCGGCGGTACACTTGCCGCGAGTCGGCGCTTATCACCTCGCCGCCCACCCTCACGGCCAGCTGCGTGGCCACAGCCGTCTTGCCGCAAGCCGTAGGGCCTATTATGGTTATCATCTTTGCCATAGTTGCCGCAAAAGTACTAAAAAAAAGCCGTCCGGCAATGCCGGGCGGCTTTATTTTATCGTCAAATCATTGAAAATGATTAGCCGTTAACCTTCTTCATGTGGGCGATGAGCTCGAGCACCTTGTTAGAGTAGCCAATCTCGTTGTCATACCAAGACACAACCTTTACGAAGGTGTCTGTGAGATAAACACCTGCATTGGCGTCGAAGATAGATGTGAGCGTGCAGCCGAGGAAGTCGGAAGAAACGACAGCGTCCTCAGTGTAGCCCAGAACACCCTTCAGCTCGCCCTCGGCAGCCTCCTTCATGGCAGCGCAGATAGCCTCTTTGCTTGCGGGCTTAGCCAGGTTCACGGTCAGGTCAACTACAGAAACGTCCAGAGTAGGAACGCGCATAGAGATACCTGTCAGCTTGCCGTTGAGCTCGGGGATAACCTTGCCCACAGCCTTGGCGGCACCGGTAGAAGACGGGATGATGTTGCCAGAAGCGGCACGGCCACCACGCCAGTCCTTCATTGACGGACCGTCAACGGTCTTCTGTGTGGCAGTTGTAGAGTGAACGGTTGTCATCAAGCCGTTAACGATGCCGAACTTGTCGTTCAGAACCTTAGCGATAGGAGCCAAGCAGTTGGTTGTGCAAGATGCGTTTGAAACGAACTGTGTGCCCTTCTCGTACTTGTCGAAGTTAACGCCGCATACGAACATGGGGGTGTCGTCCTTTGAAGGAGCAGACATTACAACATATTTGGCACCAGCCTCGATGTGAGCCTGAGCCTTCTCCTTTGTCAGGAACAGACCGGTAGACTCAACAACATACTCAGCCTCAACTTCGTTCCACTTCAGGTCAGCGGGGTTGCGCTCTGCAGTCACGCGAATCTTCTTGCCGTTCACGATGAGCTGGCTGTTCTCAACGTCAGCCTCGATTGTGCCCTGGAATGCGCCGTGCATGGTGTCATACTTCAGCATATAGGCCAGGTAGTCAACCGGGCAAAGGTCATTGATTCCTACAACCTCAATGTCGTCGCGAGTCTGAGCTGCGCGGAAAACGAAGCGGCCGATGCGGCCAAATCCGTTAATACCAATTTTAGTCATCTTACTTTTATATTTTAAAGTGGTTCAAAAATATCCTGTTTACTTTCTTTTCAAGCCGTGCCGGTAACGCCCACAACTGAGCAATGAACACCAAAAGCGACATACCGACCAGCCTTTTCTTCTTTTTCGCCCGCAAAGTTACTAAATATTTTCTATATTTGCAGCACCATTCCGTATTAAATAATATAAAAAGTAAATAAGCATGAGTAAATTTATGAGAGAGTTCCGCGAGTTTGCTGTAAAGGGCAACGCCGTGGACATGGCAGTGGGTGTCATCATCGGAGGCGCCTTCGGCAAAATAGTCACGTCTATTGTCAACGATATAATAATGCCGCCGATAGGCTGGCTCATCGGGGGAGTTAACTTCACAGAACTGAAACTGACGCTGCCTGCAATGGCAATCGGGCCGGAGACCACGGCGCCGGCCACCATCAACTATGGCAACTTCATACAGACGATGATCGACTTCACCATCATCGCGCTATGTGTGTTCATGCTTGTCAAGGGCATCAACAAGCTGTCGCGCAAGAAACAGTCCGCCCCGGCTGCGCCGCCTGCCCCACCTGCCCCGTCGGCAGAAGAGAAGCTGCTGGCCGAGATACGCGACCTGCTCAAACAGAAAGACCGCTGAGCCGGCGGCCGGGGGCCGCGCCATGGGGCCGTGAGCGATTGATTGCCGAGGCCGATGCGCCAGTTGGCTGACGGGCATTGCCCGCCATCGCACTAAGCGGCGGGCTGCCTTGGCCGTGGATGCTGCCGGGCAGACAGAGCCACAAGGCCCCCTGCCATGGCAACAACAGCCTATTGATATATAAAATATGTGTATCTGCGGATGCCAAAGCCAACGGATGCTGAATGCCCGTGGCATCCCGGCAACCAAAGGGCAAGAGAATAATTTATTACAATTGCGCTCCGGCAAGGCCAACGGCCCGCAACGGGCGGGCAATATGTGCCGTTTCGCACTGCAAGATGCACCGTCTTGCAACGCGAAACGGCACTTTTTGACTGGTCAGACGGCCTCTATGGCAATACCCTGTGGGTCAGTGGAATACGGAAGCCTGGCGCCGTTGCGAAATATCATTACCAAAACCGGGCTGCGGCACCCCATGCCCTTGTGCCACGACCGCGGGCAACCTGCCAGCGGGGCAACGCGCCACAGTGCACCAAAGTCAAAATAGGAGCCGGCCGTTTGGCTGTCTTGCATTTTTGTTATACCTTTGCATAAGGCAAGCTGCGCTCGGTAATGTACAAGCAAACTTGCATTACGCTCGCTTGCATTGCCTTTGCATAAGGCAAGCTGCGCTCGGTGATGTGCAAGCAAACTTGCATCATGCTCGATTGCATTGCCTTGGGATAGCGCGGGAATCAGCATATCAAGCCTGACGATGGCCCACCACCCTCTTGGCTCGGCACAGCATGTCAGAGGCATGGATGCCACCAACCGAGGCCTGAAGCCGAGGCGCCGCGGTGGGCATGGCGCAAGCGAAACCTGAAAAAAGACACAAACACAAACGACTAATGGAAAAGAACGAAGAACTTGACATGGCATGGCAACTGGTTGAGAACACCGGAGCCAACGTGTTTCTAACCGGCAAGGCCGGAACGGGAAAGACCACTTTCCTGCGCGAACTGCGCCGGCAGTCGCCCAAGCGCATGGTGGTGCTGGCGCCAACGGGCATTGCCGCCATCAACGCCGGGGGCTCAACCATCCACTCGTTCTTCCAGCTACCGCTGTCGCCCTACGTGCCCGGAGCGTCATTCGGGGCAAAAGAGAAGCGCCGCTACCAGTTTGGCAAGGTGAAACGCAACATACTGCGCACGCTCGACCTGCTCGTGATCGACGAGATAAGCATGGTGCGCGCCGACCTGCTCGACGCCGTCGACTCTGTCATGCGCCGCTACCGACGCCACGACCGACCCTTCGGCGGCGTGCAGCTGCTGCTCATTGGCGACCTGCAGCAGCTGGCCCCGGTGGTGAAAGACGACGAATGGGAGATGATGAAGCAATACTACGACACGCCTTACTTCTTTTCGAGCAAGGCCCTGGCCATGGCCCCCTGCCAGACTATTGAGCTGCAGAAGGTGTACAGGCAGCAGGACTCGCGGTTTCTGGAGCTGCTCAACAAAATCAGGGAGAACCGCGCCGACGAGTCGACGCTGGCCGAGCTCAACCGCCGGTGCGTGCCCGGCTTCGTGCCGCCGCCCGACAGCGACTACATCAGGCTGACCACCCACAACTACCAGGCGCAGGCCGTCAACGACCGCGAGCTGGCCCTACTGCCGGGCCAGGCCGTGACCTACCGGGCCACCGTCGAGGGCACGTTTCCCGAAAACAGCTTTCCGGCCGACGAACGGCTCACCATAAAAGAAGGCGCACAGGTGATGTTTATAAAGAACGCGCCCGACCACTCGTACTACAACGGCATGATAGGCACCGTGGTGTGCGCCGAAGACGACTGCCTGAGGGTGAGAAGCCGCGACTCGGGCGAGGTCATCGAACTGGAGCCGGCCGAATGGGAGAACACGCGCTACACCCTCGACGAAAGCACAAAAGAGATAACCGAGGCTGTGGAGGGCGTGTTCCGCCAATACCCGCTGCGCCTGGCATGGGCCATCACCATACACAAGAGCCAGGGACTGACGTTTGAGCATGCCATCATCGACGCCTCGCGCTCGTTTGCCCACGGCCAGACGTATGTGGCGCTGAGCCGGTGCAAGTCGCTCGAGGGCCTGGTGCTCGACGCCCCGCTAAGCCGCGAGGCAGTGATAAGCGACGCCACCGTCGACACGTTCATCAGCTGCGCCGAAGCCAACCGCCCCACCCCGCAGACGCTGAACGCGCTGCAGCGCGAATATGTGGCGCAGACGCTCGACGAGCTGTTTGGCTTCGGAGCGCTGGCGCAGGCCGTAGAGCAGATGACGCGAACGCTATCTGAGCATTTCTACAACAGATGCCACGCGCTGCTAACCGAATACACCCGGGCGCAACAGTCGGTGGCGGTGATGGCCGGGGTGGCCGAAAAGTTCGGGGCGCAATACCGGGCCATACTTGCCAAAGAGCCCTCGGCAGGCAGCAGCCTGCTGCAAGAGCGTGTGCACAAGGCGGCTGCCTACTTTGCCGGGCAGCTCAAGCCGCTCGCCGCCTTGCTGGCTAAGACGCGCGTGGAGACCGGCAACAAGACGGTGAGGAAACAGTTTGACGACCGCCGGGCCACGCTTGCCGACGAGCTGTCGCTGAAGTCGAGGCTGCTCGACTATGAAGGCCGGGCCGACACGGAGTTCACTACCAACGACTACCTGCGCCGCAAGGCGGCCATAGTGCTGGGCGACGAACCTGCAGAGACGGCGACAAAAACGGCACGCACCAAGGGCGCGGCCGCAACCAAAGGCAAAGCCGGGCCAAAGGCGCCAAAACTGTCGACACGCGAGGTGAGCCACGCCATGTTTACCGCAGGCATGACTGTTGAGCAGATTGCGGCCGAGCGTCACCTGACCACCGACACTGTGTTTGGCCACCTGGCTCAATATGTGACCGAAGACCGGTTGCCCATCGACCAGCTGGTGACACAAGAGCACATAGACACCATTCGCAACTACGCCAGGATGCACCCCGACAACACTCGCACGGCAGACATCAGGGAGACCCTGGGCGACGAAATATCATACAAGGAAATAATGCTCGTAAAGCGCATCTATGGCATTGACAACCCCCAATAGTGATGCGCCGGGCAACAACCAAATGCACAACGACATGAAACGACTGTTGACAACCATCATCATAGCCCTCGCCACACTGGCGGCCCACGCCCAACACGGACAGCTGGCAGCCATGCGCAATGTGGTGGAAGGAGGCTACAACTTCTGGCTCTACGCCCCAAGCGAATACGTGACCGACCACCGCCGTGTGCCGGTGATAATCTTCTTGCACGGGGCAAGCCTATGCGGCAACAACATGCAGCGGGTGCGCCGCTACGGCCTGCTGCACGCCATAGCCAAAGGCCGCTACTATCCCTGCATGGTGATTGCCCCGCAAAACCCCGGCGGGGCATGGCGCCCCGACAAGATTGCGCGCGTGCTCGACTGGGTGGAGGCGCGCCACGACATAGACACCACCCGTGTTTATGTTATTGGCATGAGCCTCGGCGGATACGGCACGCTCGACTTCGCCGGCACTTACCCCGACCGTGTGGCCGCAGCCATGGCCCTGTGCGGGGGCAGCACGCTCAAAGACTTCGGCGGGCTCGGACGCATACCGCTGTGGATTCTGCACGGCACGGCCGACAGGGCTGTGCCCGTAAGCCAGTCGAAGGCTGTGGTAGAGGCCATCAAGGAGTCGGGCAACGACGGGCTGCTGCGCTACGACTGGGTGCCGGGGGCATCGCACGGCGACCTGGCCCGGCTGCTCTACCTTAAGCAGACCTACGACTGGCTGTTCTTCCACACTACGCTCGACAACCCGCGCGAGGTTGACCGCGATGTCACCATAACAAAAGATGACCTGAGAAACGCTTACTCTGACCTCGACCCAAAGGCCACCGAGTTTGACATTGTGGACGAAATAAAACCTACGAAACAGCCCTGAGGCGAAACAAGCGAGGCTTGACGTGAATATCAGTAATAATGGTATGTTTGACGGCAATGCGTATACAGACTTTTTAGCGCCTTGTCATTAACTTTGCAGCCGGCATGGGCCTACTGCCACAACGCCCCGCGCCGCAACGGCCGCACGGGGCCATGGCTTAGCCACGTGATGGGCCTTGGCCAATAAAAACAAAACTAAACAAAATCTATAAAACAATGAAGAAAGTAAAGATTACGGTTTTGAAGAGAGAGTTCAAGGCCGACCTCGCTGCCGAATACGGATGCGACGGGCTCGGCCCTTGCGGCAGGCTGAAAGACGGCCAGGTGTTCTATGCAGGCATCGACTGTCCGCCCGGACTGTGCAATACGGCTTGGAAGTGTATGCACCAATACATTTTCGCTCTGCAAAACGGGGTCGAGAGTTTCTTCTTCGACAACTGGTGCCGCCAGCCACGCACTGCCATTGCTTGCTGCAACGACGGGTTCCGCCCTGTATATTTCAAGCTTGAAACAACCGACGAGGACATCCCCAACCCGGAAAAGAAGTGAAGGCGATGTTTGGGGGAGTTGGAATGAGGCAGACGGAGTTATCGCTGCGTTGCACTTCGAACAAGGAGTTAAATTGCAACGGAAGGCAATCTAAAGTTTGATTTGCCGATGGTTGGGCCGTCACTTCAGTGAACCACATCCTCATGACTTCTACGCAAGGAGAGCGGCGACACCGCTGTCAGGGAAGCACGCTGCAAATGTATTGACATAAGTAGCTGTTCAAAATTAACCGATACAATAGACCTTGCAGGTGTCCTCTATATCTTTGCCACCATCTTGTGTGCTCTTTCGGGCCGCATACCAAAGTCTCATCGGTCGCGTAGCCCGCTACGCTCTCTCTTCGGACTTTGGCATGCATCTCAGAAATAACGCACAATTTGATGGCAATTGATTTTGAACACCTACTTACATACGGCGGCACGACAGCCTGCAGGTAACTGAACCAACAAACAGGAAAAACAATGACAATAGAGAAATTCCAACAATTGATAGCCGAAGGCAAACCGCTCGAAGGCACCGAGATGATTACATTCATGCGCGAACAAACCGCACAGACAAGGAAGGTGCTCATGGACTTGAACACCAACTATCACACAGACGAGGAGATTGTGGGGCTGTTCTGCAAAATAACCGGTAGCAACGTCGACCCGACATTCCGCATGTTTCCGCCGTTCTACACCGATTTCGGAAAGAACATCCACCTTGGCAAGAATGTGTTTATCAACTCGTGCTGCCAGTTTCAAGACCAGGGCGGCATCTTCATCGGCGACGGTTGCCTGATAGGCCCGGGCACAATGATGGCCACGCTGAACCACGGCTTCCAACCGGAAGACAGGCAGAACATGACGCACGCGCCGATAGTGATTGGCAAGGGGGTGTGGATAGGCGCCCACGTTACCATACTTCCCGGCGTGACCGTGGGCGACAACGCCATCGTTGCGGCCGGAGCTGTGGTGACAAAAGACGTGGCGGCCGACACGATTGTAGGCGGAGTGCCGGCAAAGGCCATCAGGAGCATACATGACAAGGCCTGACGGGAGCGGGCAGCGAAGCGGAGGTAACGCAGGCGCTACGGCATGCCTGCTGTGGGCAATGAGCTGCCCGACGCGAAATTGATGATGCTGCAATGATTTTGACACGACTTGAACAATGCCTGGCCTACATACCGGCAATGGGCAGCATCCACACTGTCAGCGTGCAGAACAACCGCTACGCATCATTTGCAGATGTCTTGTCGGGCCGTTGTTCTTGGCGCCATGCGCTACGTTTCCGACAATGTTGAAAAACAAGCGGCACGCCTACATGGCGAAACCGCTTGTAAACCAAAATGGCAGATTGGGCTTAAGGAGAGCCAAGGGGTTGTGACTTTGGCTTTACATGAGGCTGTAGGGCAACGACAGCCTTACGGCATGCACTGCCGGCGGCTGTATGGCTAAAGACTGCTATGCCGGCATGCATAAATACACAAGCCATCTTCCCAACTGCCCGGCTCTCCTTTTTTTCTTAGCCTGCGGCCTTGTCATGATGCCGTTTGGCATCCAGACGAATGTCATCGACAGCCTCTCGCGCCTCCCAAGCCACACGGCTGTAGCCCCGGCCGTAGGCGGCCCGGTGTGCCTACAGCTTATTCGGCCACACCGCCGTGGCCACGGCCAATGCTCAACTTCCGGCCGTCGGAGGTTACATATATGCCCGGCGGCAACTGGCCGGCACCATTGCCTGAAGCCACGCGCACACCGCCCAAGGTGTAAACCGGGCCACCGCCGCCGACACCGCCGCCGACAGCATGGCCCGCCATGCCTGCAGTCACATTAAAACGGGCCAGCGACGACAATGCCGGCATGGCCCTCCCGGTCTGGTTGTCAAACAGTCCGGCGTTATACCAATTGTCGGTAACACGGTTGGTAGCCCAGTCGAGTCCACACTCGTTGGCCTCCATAAACCACCAGAACAGTCCGGTAACATTGGCGTGACGGCTGAGCATGTCCACCAAGTCGTCGGCAAACGCCTTCTGGCCGGCCTCGCTGATGGGGTAGACAGAAGAGTAGTCGAAGTAAACATCCGACGGTTGCCACGCATGGTAATAGCCCGTTTCGACTATCATCACCTCTTTGTCGGCGAAGCGCTCCGCCAACGTTGTGAGCGCAGCATCAAGCGATTGGAGCGGGCCGTGGTGGTAAGGGTAATAGCTCAAGCCTATGATGTCGTAGTCGAGCCCGGCCGCATCCATGTCGTCATAAAAGGCGGTGAGATACGACGGTTGGGCAACGCGCTCGGTGTGAAGCACGATACGGGCCTTCGGGCATATCTCGCGGCACGCCCTGATGGCAGAGGCAAGAAGGGAGGTGAAGCGTTTTTCGGTTGCCTCGGTGCCGCCAACGGCATAATAACGCTGCCACGAGCCTTCATCATAACGCGGCCCCCACAGCATGCCGTAGCTTATCTCGTTGCCGGTCTGTATGAGGTCGGGGGCTGCCCCGGCCGCAACCATCTCCTCAAGCACGTTGCGCGTGTAATCATATAGACGCTCGTTGAGGGCGTCGCCGCTGAGCCCACGCCATGCGTCGGGGGTGAACTGCTTGGCAGGGTCGGCCCAGGTGTCGCTGTAATGGAAATCGAGCAACAGTGAAAAACCGGCATCCTTTATGCGCCGACCGAGGTCTTTCACGTAGTCAAGGTCTTGCTTCACGCCCTCGCCTTTCTCGGCATCTGTGGCCTTGGATGGGTCGACGAAGAGCCTGAGGCGCATGGCGTTCAACTCTTGACGGCCGAAGAACGGCAGCAACCGGGCAATGGGCTGCCCCGAGGCGTCGTAATACTGGGCGCCATGGGCCTCGTAGTCGGCAAGCAACGAAATGTCGCCTCCTACATATTTATGTGCCGACGCCGGCATCAGGAGTACTGACGCCAGCGCCGCAACGATGATTTTGATTCTCATAAAAAGCAGGGTTGGGTTGGTTTACCTTACCACTTTCTTTCCACCTACGATATAGATGCCCTTGCCAAGGCCGTCAACAGCATTTGCGACAGAGGTGCCGGCAGGGGCCACACGCAGCAACTGGCCGCCCACGGTGTAGACTTTCACAGGGCCTTGCGAGGCAAGGTCGCCGGCCACGACACCGCTTATGGCCGAGTAATCGCCGGTGACATCGGTAACGGTATACTTGCCGTTGGTCATCCCTTCGGATATGACGTAATACTTGTCTTCGGATATCGGGCCTATGTCTACTGTCTGGCCGGAGCTGCTGCCTTGGTCGAATATCACGTTAAACGAATAATCGGACGTGGCAACATCAAACGATTGGTAATACCAACGCTCGCCATTGATGTCACAGGTGGCCGTAACCCTGCTGCCGGGCCATGCGCCGTTGAGTTGTGTCGAGGCGGCATCGTTTGCCCAGGCATAAAGATATAGCGAGCTCCATCCCGGGTCTTTCACATAGACCGTGGCCTTGTGGGCCTCGAAAGGCTCGATGGCGTAATGCCGCGTGATAACGTTGCTCACCACGCCGCCGCTGAGCAAGCCAGCCTTGAGCGTGGTTGTGGCGGTTATCCTGAAACTGCCGCCATCGGGCAGCGATGCCGACGAGGCCGTTGGCTCGGTGCCGTCGGTGGTATAGACAATGCGTGCCGAGGCATCGGCGCTGATGGCCGACAGGGTGACACTGAAAGCACCATCATACGTGCCCGACGGTGCACTAGCCCAAGGCGACTCGGCCGAACCTGACACATATACCTTGTAATCGCTGCCTGACGCCGTGAGCTTGTAGCCAGCAGGCGCTGTATATGCCCCTATGCCATAGACCCCAATGACGCCGGCCTTGGTGCCGGTAACCTCGACAGCAAAAAGTGAAGAAGCGTTGTTGAGCACCCGGGTGGCGCTTTGGTTGGTTATGCCGGCCATCTTGCGCACCGTCACAAGCTGCTTTATGGCATTCTTGTAACCCTTCCAGTGAGAAAGAAACACGCATGGCGTGCCGGGCATGGTCAGTATGTAGGCATTGGCAGCCTCGACATACGAGCGCACGGGGTCGCCGGGGCTGGAGGCATCGCGGTATTGCGTATCGTGGTTTTCGACAAACGTGACGGCGTAGCGCCTGTAGTCACGATAAGAAGCCAGTCCTATGCCCGAGAGCTTGCTCCAGTTACCGCCGTTGCAGGCATCGCGGATGGCATATCGGGTGGCGAAATCAAACGTAGCCGACTGAGGCTTGCCGTCAACCATGGTGCCGTCAACCCAGTTGCGCAGCAATGTTGCGTTGCCATCCCAATACTCGCCGACCGAGAATTGGGGTGCCACGGTAGAGTTGTAGAGGCCCGTATACTTGGCAGCATAGCCCTTGGTCATGTCGTAACGGAAGCCGGCATAACCAAGCTCGTCTTTCAGGAAACGCAAGTAGGCAATGACATTGTCCTGTACATTCTTCGACGTATGGTCAAGGTCGCGCATCCCGCTCCAGTCTTCGCCCGTGTCTGCCGCACCGGTGACGTTGTACAGACGGGCCGTAGCTCCGCCATCATCATCACGGCAAATATCGGCAAGACCCATCTGGTATGTCACGCCGTTGTGGGTCTCGGCAGGGAAGTCAACCCACGAACCGCCCACACCGAGCGAGCCACGGTGGTTGACAACGACATCGGCAATGACGCCAACGCCGCGTTTGCCGAGCGCCGAAATCATAGAGCGCAACTGCGACTCGGTTCCGAAACTGCTGTTCTGGTCGTAATAGTACACCGGGGTGTAGCCCATCACGTTGTAGGTTGTGTTGCAGTTGCCGCTCTGGGGCACCCAAACGAGGTCGAAAAACTCGGACAGTTCGTCGGCCTGCGACTCGATGTTGCTCCATTGGGTGTCTACAAACGAGTCCCAGTAGAACCCTTGCAGCATCACGCCACCATAGTTGGCCGGCCAGCCTTGTGCATTCAAGCAAGCCGGAAAGAGCAGCATCGAAGCCAAAAGAGAATTGAATATTTTCATAAAAGGTTTTGTTTTTAGTAATTGAATTGCTATTTGTACATCTCTTAAAAGAGTCTATCATAAAACCGATGTGCAACGGAAAGCGACGGAGACACGGGCCTACTCACCGATGAACCCCATGAAATCATACGCCGCCGGCAGCAGCCTGCCGGTGCGGTTGTCAAAGAGTCCGCGGTTGATCCAGTTGCCCATCATACTGCCGCAGCTGCCGTTCTCCTCGGGAAACCACCAGAACAGTCCGGTGACATTGGCATGGCGGCGCAATTCGGCCACCAGTTCGCGTGTGAACATGCGCTGCCCGTCGATGCTGATGGGATAAAACTCGGCATATTGGTCGGGCGAGGTTGCCCAACGGTCGTTGGCGTGCGAGTAGTAGGCAGCCGTCTCGACAATCATGACGGGCTTGTCGGGATAACGCACCGCAAGCGAATCGAGTGTTGCCGACAGCACTCCCACGGCCTTGTGCCACATCGGATAGTAGCTCAGGCCAATGACATCATAGTCGAGCGTGGCCAGACGGTCATAGAACGCCTTGGTGAATGCCCAGTCGCCGGCCTTCTCTGTGTGGATGATAACCTTTGCTTCAGGGCACACATCGCGGCAGGCACGGCAACCGGCGGCAAGCAGGCTGCCGAAGAGTTGCTGGTTGGCATCGTCGAATGGCGATGTCTTTGCCTCGGGCCACATCATGCCGTTGCTTATCTCGTTGCCCACCTGTATGAGGTCGGGGGCTGCACCTGCACCGACCAATGCTTCAAGGCTTGCTCGGGTATAGGCATAGACGCTGTCGGGAAGAGCCGTCCGAGGCACTCCCGACCAACGTGCGGGCATGAACTGCTTGCCCGGGTCGGCCCATGTATCGCTGTAATGGAAGTCGAGCATAAAGCGGAAACCGGCTCGCTTTATCCTTGCACCCAGACGCCTGACGTAGCCGATGTCCTGGCACACTCCTTCATCCTTGTGGTCGGCGGGGGCCAGCCCGGGGTCGACAAACAGCCTTACGCGCATGGCATTCCAACCAAGTTGGCTGAACATTTCAAGCGGTTTTACCGCCTTGCCTTCCGAATCACGGTAGACAGCCTTGCTCTCTTCGTATGACGGCAACATAGATATGTCGCCACCGAGCAACCGTTGCTGGGCAACCGCACAGACAGAAGCAGCCAAGGCCAAAAGAAGTAATGGTTTTCGCATGTGGTCGTTTTAGGTTATAAATTTAAAAAGATGCAATTGAAAAAAGGGAGACTCCGCCGGTTACAACGGAGCTCCCCTCTATTCTTAACAAAGAAATCAATTCTTTGTCATGGTGCAATGGTTCATGCCTTCGCACGACAGATACAGCTTGATGGTGTAATTGCCGGCAGACACACTGATGTCACTGCCACCGGAAGTAAGGTTGTCTGTGCTTCCGCCCCAGTTGATGTCCCAGCCTTTGTTGGCACGGAACTTGAACTTGCCGTCAACAAGCGACGTGGTGACAGTCCAGCATCCCTCGCTTACATCGTACGTCATCTCTGTGTCGGTGTCCCATCCGCCAGACGTAGCGTCGCCGATGAGGCCGATGGTGTTGATGCGGGTGAGGTTGTATGTCATCGAAACGATGTTCACATCCATCATATAGAAGCCTGTCTCAGGCGCGTCGATGTTGCTGCTTCCGTTCTCGGTGAGAGTTCCAGAGTAAGCGTCGCCCGAAGCCTTCTCCCAGTCGCCGGTCCAGTTGTCGGCAGGGTTGGGCTTGAACTTGAATTCACCGTTGAGGTAAGCAAAGCCACGGTAGGTGCCGTCGTAGTTCACACCGGCAAGCGGAATGGTCGACGACCAACTGGTGTTGTTGCCAATCTCGTATATGTATGGGGCAAAGTTCAATGCCTCGATGGCATAAGTGCGCTCCCACATGTTGATGGTTATGCGGTAGTGACCTGCCTTCCCGAGCACGCCTTTGCCGGCGTTCTCAGACACGAGCTTGCCACTGAGCTCGGTGCTGCCATCCTTTTCGGGGCCGAAATACAATCCTACATCGTTGGTAGCAGCGCTCGACACTATCTGCCAAGTGGCGTCGTCGTCGGTTGTCTTCACCGTAACGGTAAACACCGGGTCGTCGTAGACATCGGCACTGCTGTGGGTAAACTCAGCAGTGTTGCCATCGCCATACTGGAAATAATACCCATCGTCGATGCGATACGGAGCAGAAGGAGACACCTTTGCCTCAAAAGAACCGGCATCAACAAACACAGCCTCGCCATTCTTCGTGGCATTGGCATATATATGCACGGTAAAAGGACGTGCCGTGGGACGCTTGCCATAAGACGTGACCACAGCGTCTTGGAGCTCGGCTGTTGCCACCCTGCCGTTGACATCACCGTTAAGCACCTGCTTGGACTGGTTGCCATCAAGCAATTCAGCACGCACGTTCTCAACCGAGTAACCCTCTGGAAGAGCCGGAACGGCCAATGAAAACAGTTTAACGCTGTCTGACTCGCTTGCCGACAAGTCTACGACATAACTTGCATCACCTACGTATGATGAAGAAAAACCAGGTATTGTGATAGCCGGTTCTTGCGCACTCGACTGCGGATTGGCCCAATCAGTATAATCATCAGAACATGATGCCATACTTAACAGTACTAAACCTGTCAGCGCATATAATGATTTCCTTTTCATAATTCGTCAATATAAAGTTGTTATTACTTAATTTCGCCGGTGCCGGTAGCGAAGTTCAGATACATCTTCTGGCCGACAGAACCTGCCACACGCTGCTGGTCACCACCTGTGCCGCGGTAAACTATCTTGCCTGAAATAACGATAAACTCAGACTTCCACCAATCATATCCGGGCACTTTGACGTAAACGCGCACTCCGTCACCATCACCACCGGGCACTGCTCCCGTGAAGGCGGGCGACTCAAACGAACCCTTGGCGTCTGCAGGAACACTGAAAAGACCTGCAGGATTCTGCTCCTTCCAGTCCTTGTCGCCGATGCACGGGCCCATAAGCCATACCTCGGGCTTCAAGAACTGAACGTCGTAAAGGATTGTACGGCCCGACACTGACGCAGAGACAACCATGAGTGTCCATTGTGGTTTGTCTGATGCTATCTTGCCGCCATTATCCTTTATCTGGCTTGCAAGGTCTCCGGACACTGAGTTCAATCCTGCATATCCAACCTCATTGCCATCGTAAGCCATGGCCGAGTTGAACATGATGCCGTCAGCATCAACATATACCATGGCCCAGAACACATTGGTAGTGCCATTAACCATGACCATCTCGACGGCCTTGTCCCACTTACCATCGGTGAAGTTGCCCATGACATAAAGTTTCTCTGGCACAGTCACAGGGGGCAGAGAGAACTCGAACATGACCTTGTCCAAGCTAATCACGTTTGAGAGAATCTCCGTGCCAGGCACAGGAGAGTTGGTGCTGGTAAGCATCTGTGCCTTCAGGCGCAAATAAACCTTGCTCACAAGCGGGAAGTCCTGCTCGGTCTTGCCTTCAGAAAGCTCAAGCTGTGTGAGGGCGCTTGCCAATGTGTAAGCATCCAGATTGATGTTCACCGACGAAAAAACCTGTGCTATCTCGATAGAGTCGCTCATGTCGGACTTTAAAGACACCTGCACTGTATAACCTGTACTTGCCGGGAAACCGTAGTCTGGCTGTGAACAAGTCAGGTTCACCGTTGTTGAGTTGGTGAGGTCGATGGGCTGGTTCGCAGCCGCCGGTGTATTCAGGACAAACTTTGTTGGTGTAACAACAGTCGGGTTAGAGTCCGTATCGTCGGAGCAGGCTGTAAGCAAGCCAAGCCCCACCACCATCATCAACATTGACTTTATTATCTTATTCATCGCTATTATCTTTAATTAAATTAATCATACTCAAATGCTGAATCAATACTCAGGATTCTGCTTCAGATTACTGTTAGCGGTCAACTCTTCTGTTGGAATGGCAAAGATATTCAGATGTGAGTCGAAGTTGCGGCCAGCCTTGTCGCCGCCCTTCCATTGCCAATTGTAGTTGTTGTTGCCACCGTAACGTCCGAAACGAATCAGGTCAGTGCGCCTGCGGCCCTCAAAGTAGAACTCGCGGCTCCATTCGTCACATATCTCAGACAACGAATAAGAGGCTGATTCGCTTCGGGTTGAGGCGTGAGCTCTGTTGCGAATGTCATTGATAGCCTTGGTTCCGTCGATAGATGTCTTGCCTCCATTCAAGCGAGCATCGGCCTCGGCGTATGTCAGGTAAGCCTCGGCGACGCGCATCAAGAAGAAGTCTGCATCGGGGAATGTAGCATCGCTTCCTGCAGCACCATTGGTCTTGAAGTTCGTAAACTTGGCAACGGCATATCCACTGGTGAATGTCGAAACGTCGTCGTTGTCCAAAGTGCGTCCGATTCCGTCAAAGAGAGCACGGTCGTCGCCTGCTGCCACATACATATCATACGACGCTACCTGCGGCACATCGGCAGACTTGTCGGGGAAGAACTTCCTGATCAAGTCGGGACGCGCGCGGTTTCCACCCCAGTTTTGGTCGGTTCCGTTTGTCGCATTGAGGTTTTTGGGGTTTGCATGCATCTTGTTGTCGAAGCATCCAGCCATCAGGAAAAGCGACGTACCCCAGCTTGTGGTCTTCAGACCGTCGCACAGCAACGGGAAAATGCCCTCATAAGCAGCGTCGGTCTCGCCGTTATCGCCCATGAAAAGCATCTGGTATGCAGTCCATCCACCCACTCCCTGAGTGTTCAGCCTATATGATGATGTCATCACCTTGTTGGCATAAATCTTAGCCTGCGACCACTGAGCGGTGCCAGTGTAAACCTCTGCATTGAGAGCCATGCGGGCCTGCAGCAGCCAGCAAGCGGCCCTGTCTACGCGGCCATATCCCGGGTCTGAGGATTTCTTAGCCTTCGGTTCAGACAAGTCAGGCTCTATCTCGGCGAGCTCATTGTTAATCCATTCAAACATCTGGGCCCTTGAATACTGCACCGGCTTGTCCAGCGACTTTGTGGTGAAAGGCACATTTCCCCACCCGTCCATGAGCAGATAGTACTGGAATGCACGCAAGAACCTCACCTCGGCACGCTTTGTCGGCTCGGCGTCGCCTATCAGCTCAAGGTATCTGTTGCAATAAGATATGCCTGTTGTAAGCCTGTAATAGAATCCCTTCAGCATAGGGTGCGAGGCATTGTATGAGTTATAGCAGAAGCTTGCCACGCCGTCGTCGCCCCAGCCACAAATAGCCTCATCGGTTGTCAGCTCGTTTGAGTTGAACAATTGGCGCACAAATCCCGTCGTTCCGCCATCCAGACCGTCGATGTCGCAGTCGCCGTTGGCGCCGCCATTGCCGGCAAGGGCAAAGTTGGCATAGCACTTGTTGAACAGTCCGTCAGCATTTAATTCAGTATCAATGTTGGGGCTTATTGGTGTTACATCCAGGTCGCCCGTGCAAGATACGATTCCAAACACAAGGCCGATGGCCGCTGTTGAAACCAAGTTCTTCATATATCTTTTCATGATTGTAGTCTATTTAAAAATTCAAGTTCAGGCCCAGGATATACGAAATAGGACGCGGATAGAGGTTGTTGTCGTATCCGTTGTTTATTTCCGGGTCAATTCCATTGTACTTTGATATAGTGAACACGTTCGAAACGGTTGCGTAAATACGTCCAGAGAGACCTTTGTAAGAACCAATCTTGAACAGGTTCTCAAAGCTGTAGCCGAGAGTAATGTTGTCACACTTCAGGAAAGAAGCGTTCTTAACATAGTAGTCAGACATCTTGGCTGTCATCTCATAAGTCTGCCAGTTGCGTGCCAAAGCGTCAACGGGTCGGTTGGACAGATACTTGAGCGAGTTGGAGAACACCTCTCCCTTGTTCATGTTGCTCCATCCGGCGAGTATTCCGTCATACACATAGTTGCCGAAGCTGGCCCTGAGCGAGAAGCCGAAGTCCCAGTTCTTCCACTCCATGCGTGAAGACAGACCCATCGTCACGTCGGGTGCCGGGCTCTTGTAGAGGTAGCGGTCGTCTTCGCTTATCTTGCCGTCGCCGTTGCGGTCGACAACCAAATTCTCTATAGGATTGCCGTTGCTGTCGTACACCTGCTGGTAAACATAGAACGAGTTGCAAGGATAGCCCACCTGGTTGTACTGCAGGTACGAGCCTGTTCCCTGTCCCACCTTGATGTCGGTGTTGGCCACCGGGGCCCCGTTTTCCGACACACCCGTAAGGTCAGTGATCTCGTTCTTGTTGAATGTGAGATTGTAGTTGATGTTCCAATAGAAGTCCTTGGTTGTTATGGCCTTCCAGTCTGCCGATATTTCCAAGCCCTTGTTCTCGAGCGTACCGATGTTCTGCCAAGCCTGGTTTCTGAATCCTGCCATTGCGGCAAGCGGGGCATAGTTGAGCAAGTCTTTCGTCTTGCGGTAATATCCATCGATGCTCAGCGTGAGCTTCTGGTCGAGAATGCCGAAGTCCACCCCGACGTTGTATGTCGTGGTTGTCTCCCACTTCAGTTCTGGTGTATAGTTGTTCGGCCTGTAGAGCACGCCGGTGCCTGTCACGGGATAGAATCCGTTGGTGCCGGTGCTTATAGAGTACGACGGAATCCAGTTGTAGTTGTCAATTTTCTCTCCGGCCTGCTGTCCGGTCATACCCCATCCCAGGCGCAGCTTCAAGTCAGACAGCCAGTTGACGTCTTTGAGGAACGACTCCTCGTTGACCTTCCATGCAAAGGCAAACGACGGGAATGTAGACCAGTGCTCCTTAAAGCGTGAGGTACCGTCGCGGCGCACAGTGGCAGTGAGATAATAGCGGTTGAGCAGAATATAGTTTGCTCGCCCGAAGAACGACACCAGGTAGCTCTCCGTCTTGTCGTTGTACGGAGTGTGTGGGCGTGCTGTTCCGCGCAGTGTAAGGTCGTCGTTAGTCATCGGGTAATACCCTACGTAGTCGTTGCTGGTGCTCTTCCAGAAGTGCTGCCACTCGTAACCGGCCATGACGTCGAAGTGATGCTTCTCGTTGAAGTCCTTGTAGTATTGCACGTATGCGCTGAGAGAGAGGTTGCGCTTGAGTATTTCCTCGGCGCCATAGCTTCCGTAATACATTGTGCGCGGGCAAGCCGGGCTCGAAGCCAACGACTGGCGTCCCTTTGATATGTCGGCACCAAGCGTCAGGTGCAGGCGCAAGTCCTCGAAGCCGTGCACCTTGTAGTCAATGTCTGCGCTGCCCACGAACGCGCGGCTGTGGGCAATGTCCTCGCGCTCATACAACAGCGCCATCGGGTTTGGTATCTCGGCCGTGCTGTTGTAAGTGTTCTTCCACGAAGAGTCGCCGTACGAAGCGGTGGTTGTCCACTCAAAATACCCACCGAAATTCTTGAGAGTATATGGAACCAACGAGATGTCATTCGTGCTGTCATACAGCAAATCCTGGTGATACTTGGATGTAAACCTATAGGGGTCTTGCGTCGGGTCCATCTTGACAGCAGCCGCCACGGCGCCACCGTCGGCATACTGCGTGCGCGCATACATGCCCTTGGCGTTGAGGTTCATTGTCAGGTGGTCGTCAAGCAATGACGGGTTGAGGTTGATCGATGCCGTAACGCGCTCAAAGTCAGATGTCTTCAGGATACCCTCCTGGTTGGTATAGCCCACAGAAACGCGGTAAGGCAGGTTCTTGAGCGCGCCAGACAACGTAACGTTGTGGTCGTGGCTCCACGCCGTGCGGTAGATAAGGTCCTGCCAGTCGGTGTTGGCGGTGCCCAAGGCGCTGTATGCCTCGCTGTCCACGCCATAGATATCCTCTATGAGCGACCTGTACCCATCGGCGTCAAGCACGTCGACAGTCTTCTTCTTTGTGCTTATTGTCATGCTTCCCGAGTAAGACACAGTGGGCTTCTGGCCCTTGCGCCCCTTCTTGGTCGTGATGATGATTACGCCGTTAGAACCGCGCGAACCGTAGATGGCTGTGGCCGAAGCATCCTTCAATACGTTGAACGACTCGATGTCTTGCGGGTTAATCATCGACAGTTTGTTCGACAGTCCCTTCACTCCGTCGTTGTCCATAGCCATACCGTCAATCACGATAAGGGGGTCGTTGCTGGCGTTGAGCGACGAACCGCCGCGTATGCGTATCTGCGCGCCGCCACCGGGAGTACCGTCGTTGGATATGACATTGACGCCGGCCACCTTGCCCTGGATCATGTCTTGGGCATTGACCACGAGGCCCTTGTTCTTTGAATCGGGCTTCAAGGCCGTCACCGACCCTGTCAAGTCGCTCTTCTTCACCGTGCCGTAGCCGATCACCACCACGTTGTCGAGCACCTGCGCGTCGCTTTTCAGCACCACAAGCACCGAGGGCGCTGCCTTGACCGTTGCCGGCTGGTAGCCTACATAAGTGATGTTGATGTTAGCTCCCTCACGGGCCTTGATAGTAAAATTACCTTCGTAGTCGGTAACCGTGCCGCCTTGGGCACCTTCCACGCGCACCGTCGCGCCGATGACCGACTCGCCGGTGTCGTCATTCACATGGCCCTTGACAGTAATCTGTGCAAAGGCACCTACCGATAGGAATATGCTGACCAATAATGCAGCAAACCTAAACGGGCATCTAATGCTCACCTGTTTCATTTTGCATTAATTAAAAGTTAATATTTATGTACTTATTAGTTATTGGTTCGTCCTTGGTCTTAGGGCTGTCGCGGGTTCTTCGCAGATCCTCAACGACATTGCAAAGATAGGTTTATTCGTGTTTGTTCATGTTTTTTATGATATAAAACTGCCCATTGTCTTTGCGCAATCGATTGCGCTATATAAATTTCAATATTTAATAATGTGTTACCCTCCACTTAGGGAGTTTTGAATAATTTTGTCGTCGCAAGCAAAGAAGACGATGGGCAAGAGGTCGACACAACTGACAATGAAGGACATTGCGCGCCAGATGGGCACTTCAGTATCCACAGTATCAAGGGCACTGAAAGACTCGCCGCGCATAAGTCCCGAGCGTAGGGCTGAGATTCAGGCCTTCGCGCGGGAGCACAACTTCATTCCCAACGCCCTGGCTGGCACGTTGCGCCATAGCAAGGTGGAGCCGCAGAAGACCATAGGCGTGGTCGTTCCCGAGATTGTGCACTACTATTTCGCCTCAATCATCTCCGGCATCGTAGAGAAAGCTTCGGCCGAGGGCTTCCTCGTGATGGTCAACCAGAGTTGCGAGAGCTACGAGCGCGAGGTGACCCTGTGCAACAATTTCTATAAATATAAGGTGTGCGGACTGATTGTCGTCCAGGCCAAAGACACGAAGAAGTATGCCCACTTCACCCAGTATGTGGAGAACGACATGCCCATAGTATTCTGCGACCGCATCTGCACGGGCGTCGATGCCAGCCGCGTGGTGGTCGACGACTACATTGGCGCCTACAACGCCGTGTCGCATCTCATCGAGACGGGCTGCAAGCGCATAGCCTTCTTCGGCTCGCAGCAGTCGCTCGAGATATTCAAGAACCGCTTCAACGGATGGAAAGACGCCATGCTCCGCCACGGCCTGAAGGCCGACAGCAACCTTGTCTACGAATGCGACACGATGGAGGAAGCCGAGCGAATAACCCCGATAATACTTGAAGGCGACGACCATCCCGACGCCATCTTCGCCGTCAACGACGACACTGCCATAGGAGCTCTCTACGCAACCAAGCAAAAAGGGTTCAGGGTGCCCGACGACATTGCCATCTGCGGGTTTACCAACAGCAACCGCAGCACGGCCTGCGACCCCATGCTGACCACCGTAGAGCAGCGCGGCCACGTCATGGGCATGGAGGCAGCCGACATACTGATAAGCCAGGTGAAGGGCACGCTGTCGATAGAAAAGGTAGAGAAGCGCGTTGTCCGCACCCAGCTCATAGTGAGAGGCTCAACGCTGTAACCGCCCCCGGCGGTGGATGAGAGCCTGCGGCGCCCTGCGACAGGGCGCCGGCATATCCCGGGGCACGCTGCGGCCCGGCCCCGCGGGCGAAAGCCGACGAAGGCCCGTACGGGCAAACGACAAAGCCAATAACTTAAAACATAAATATGAAGACAAAACCGGATTTATCGTTCTGGAAACTATGGAACATTAGTTTCGGATTCTTTGGGGTGCAGATAGCCTACGCACTCCAGAGCGCCAACATCGCGCGCATATTCGCCACGCTCGGCGCCGACCCCCATTCACTGAGTTACTTCTGGATTCTGCCGCCACTGATGGGCATCATAGTGCAGCCCATCGTGGGCACCCTGAGCGACAAGACATGGTGCCGCTTCGGCAGGCGCATACCCTACCTGTTCGTGGGCGCCGCCGCGGCTGTCGTCGTGATGTGCCTGCTGCCCAACGCAGGGTCGCTGGGCATGACAGTATCCACCGCAATGATATTCGGGCTGTGCGCCCTGATGTTCCTCGACACGAGCATCAACATGGCCATGCAGCCATTCAAGATGCTCGTGGGCGACATGGTCAACGAGAAGCAGAAGACGCTGGCCTACTCCATACAGAGCTTCCTTTGCAACGCCGGCTCGCTGGTGGGCTATGTGTTCCCGTTCTTCTTCACAGTGCTCGGCATTAGCAACGTGGCCCCCAAGGGCGTGGTGCCCGACTCGGTCATCTATTCGTTCTACATCGGCGCTGCCATACTGATACTCTGCGTCATCTACACCACTGCAAAGGTGAAAGAGATGCCCCCGGCCGAATATGCCGAGTATCACGGGCTCGACAAGCCGCTCAACGAAGAGAAGGTGAACATCATGCGGCTGCTGCGCAATGCTCCGTCGACATTCTGGACCGTGGGCCTCGTACAGTTTTTCTGCTGGGCGGCGTTCATGTACATGTGGACTTACACCAACGGCACCATAGCCGAGACTTGCTGGCAAACCACCGACGTGGCATCCGAGGGCTACCAGGCAGCCGGCAACTGGGTGGGCGTGCTCTTCGCCGTGCAGGCCGTGGGCAGCGTTGTATGGGCCGTGGTGCTCTCGGTCATACCCGGCCGCAAGCTGGCCTACAGCCTCAGCCTCATCCTGGGCGGCGCCGGCTTCTGCATGGTGCCGTTCATCCACAACCAATACGTGCTCTTCGTCCCCTACCTGCTCATAGGCTGCGCATGGGCCGCCATGCTGGCCATGCCCTTCGCCCTGGTCACCAACGCGCTCGAAGGCCACGGCCACATGGGTGTGTACCTGGGCTTGTTCAACGGCACCATTTGCATACCGCAGATAGTGGCGGCCGCACTCGGCGGCACCATACTGTCGATGGTGGGCAGCTCGCAGAGCAACATGCTCCTGGTGGCTGGCATCTGCCTCATAGTCGGGGCGGCATGCGTGGCGGTCATCAAAGACAGGCAGTGAGGCCGGGGCGGCACGAATGCAGCATAAATGAATATGCCGGGGTGGTTCCCGGCATATTTTTTTCCAAACAGGCTACCATGCCGCCGGATGCCGGTCTGTGCCTTTATACACTACCGTTCATCAGTGCCCAAAGCGCCCCTGCGCTGCTGCCGCGAATATTGGCCGGCCCCCTTGCCGAAAGAGCGGTGGGCCAAGCCACGGCAAAAGCGGCCGTTTGAGGATGAGGAACGGGCCGTTTTGGCATGCAATACGGGCCGTTCGGCAACGCAAAACGGCACATACCGCAAAACAGGCTGCCAACGCCACGCTTTCCTGGGCGGTAAGCCGGCCATGAAACGCCGCCCGGCAACCAACCCAAAGTGGCCCTGGCGGCCCGCCAACCGGCTGTGCCGACTGCCCTCGGCCGCTTTCTTTTGGCGAAGCAACCTGGCCGACTCAGGGCCTGACAGGATATTGCCGCACGGGAAACCTACATGCCGGATGGCAAGGCATTTGCAAAAGCCACTGGATTTGGGAGCCCAGATGCCAGGCGGGGGACAGGGCCCCGACGCAATGAAACGGGCATTGACCGCGGGGCAATGCGCAACCGATTGCACAAACAATCAACCTTTTCGATGGTCAACACGTAACTGCCTATCAGCTAAATTCGTAACTTTACACTCGTAAACTAAAAACCACCATATATGAATTTACATTTTAACATTAACTACAACACCCGCTATGGTGAAGAGCTGGCGTTGAACATAATAGCCTTCAACGACGATGGGAGCGACAAGACCATCGCCATGGACACCGACGAGGGGAGCCAATGGTCTTGCAACGTAGCCGTTGACAAGAAGCTGCCTGAAACAATTGACTACTACTACAGCGTGATGAAAAACGGCTGCCGGGCCAGGCACGAGTGGATGGTGAGCCCGCACAGGCTTGAGCTCGACGGCAGCCAGACTTACCATATCTACGACAACTGGACCGACCTGCCCGACGATGCCCACCTCTACAGCTCGGCGATAACCGAATGTGTGGCTGCCCGCAGCCACACAAACACGCAGGCCGGGCAAAGGCCGCGCCACGCGGTGGTGCTGAAAGTGAAGGCCCCGCAGCTGGCAGGTAACCAGAAACTCGTCATGGTGGGCAACGACTCGCTGCTCGGCGAATGGAACGCTGCCAAGGGATACCCCATGGCCGAGCACAAGCCAAACGAATGGATGGCCGTGATAGACACCGACAGGCTGTTTGCAAAAAACATAGAATTCAAGTTTGTGGCTGCCGACAGCGAGAGCCCCTTGGCCTACAAGTGGGAATGGGGCGACAACCGAAGGATGAGCATACCGGCGCTCGGGGCCGGCGAGACCATGGTATGCGAACTGCAGCAGGCACGCCTCGAAGCCCCCGCCTGGCGCATGGCAGGCACGGTGATACCGGTGTTCTCGCTGCGCTCTGAAGGCAGCTTCGGCGTGGGCGACTTCGGCGACCTGCGCCTGATGACCGACTGGGCGGCACAGACCGGGCAGCGCGCCCTGCAGCTGCTGCCCATCAACGACACGGGCATCACCCACACCTGGACCGACTCATACCCTTACAACAGCATAAGCATCTATGCCCTGCACCCGCAGTACACCGACCTGAGGCAGCTGCCGCCGCTCGCCGACGAGGCAAGGCGCAAGCACTATGAGCAACTGCGCACCGAGCTCAACGCCCTGCCGCAGATTGACTACGAACGGGTGAACAACGCCAAGCTGGCCTATCTGCGCGAACTCTATGCCGAACAGGGCGAGGCAATGATGCAGCGGGGCTCGTTTGCACAATTCTTCGAGGCCAATAAGCAGTGGCTCGTGCCTTACGCCGCCTTCTGCCACTACCGCGACATGTATGGCACGGCCTCGTTCGGGTCGTGGCCCGACCACCGCCGCTTCGACGAGGGCGAACGCCTGTCGATGGCCAACCCGGCATCCGAGAGCTACCGCGAGGTGGCGTTCTGGTATTTCGTGCAATACAACCTGTACACCCAGATGCGCAGAGCCCACGAATACGCACGCTCGCGCAACATCATACTGAAGGGCGACATACCCATAGGCATCAGCCGCGACGGCGTCGAGGCATGGGTAGAGCCAAGGTATTTCAACCTCAACGGACAGGCGGGGGCACCGCCCGACGCATTCACTACCAAAGGACAGAACTGGGGATTACCCACATACAACTGGGACGCCATGCTGGCCGACGGATGCTCTTGGTGGGTGCGCAGGTTCCGCAACATGGCCGAATTCTTCGACGCTTTCCGCATTGACCATGTGCTCGGCTTCTTCCGCATCTGGGAAATACCCATCGACGCGGTGCACGGGCTGCTGGGACAGTTCTCGCCGTCGCTCGGCCTGTCGCGCGAAGAGATTGAGGCCTACGGCCTGCACTTCCAGGAAGAGTTCTACACCACGCCGTTCATCACCGACTGGGTGCTCGACCGCATATTCCGCGAAAGGGCCGGCGAGGTGAAGGACAACTACCTTGAGCGATGCGGCGACCGCTACCGCATGCTGCCGCAATACGACACGCAGCGCAAGGTCGAGGCTGCTTTCAGCGGAAAGACGTCCGACAGCGACACATGGCTGCGCGACGGTCTCTACGCCCTCATAAGCGACGTGCTCTTTGTGCGCGACCGCAAGCGCCACGACTTGTTCCATCCGCGCATCGGTGTGCAGCTCGACTTCATCTACGAGGCGCTGTGGGACTGCGACAAAGAGGCCTTCAACCGCATTTACAACGACTATTTCTACCACCGCAACAATCAGTTCTGGTATGAGGAGGCCATGAAGAAGCTGCCCATACTGACCGAGGCCACACGCATGCTGCCCTGTGCCGAAGACTTGGGCATGGTGCCCGACTGCGTGCCATGGGTGATGAGGCAGCTGCACATACTGAGCCTCGAAATCCAGTCGATGCCAAAAGACAACCACCTGAGGTTCGGGGCGCTCGAAAAGAACCCGTACCTGTCGGTGTGCACCATATCAACCCACGACATGCCCACGCTGAGGCAGTGGTGGGACGAAGACTGGCCACAAACGCAAGACTTCTTCAACAACACGCTCAACCACCAGGGACCGGCACCCCACCCGCTGCCCGGGTGGCTCGCCAAAGACATCGTGTGGCGCAACCTGTCGAGCCCGTCGATGCTCTGCTTGCTATCGCTGCAAGACTGGATGGCCACCGACGAAGACCTGAGGCTGGCCGACGCCGACGCCGAACGCATCAACATACCGGCCAACCCGCGGCACTACTGGAGGTACCGTATGCACATAACCATAGAGAACCTGATGAAGGCCGAAGGCTTCAACAGGCAGATTGGCGACATGATTGCCGCCAGCGGAAGGAAATGACCGGCAGCCGGCCGCGCCCGAAGTGGCTGCGGCCGACGCCCCACACGCTCATATCGCATCGCTAAGGTAGCGGGAGTGGTTGCCCACTTATTGTCAAGTCAAGGCAGCAACACTGCTGTACTAAACACGTAGCGGCCATCGCAGTTAGTTTGGTTTCATCGGGCAATCACCCCGCTACCACTTGCCGGAACAAGGAAACGCCACACAACGGCACACATAGGGCCACAAACCGGCAACAACGACAGACAGTCATTATAATCAATTATTAACTGATAACTAAAGACAACATAATGAAACGCAACATCATGCTATCAATCCTGGCTGCACCTCTCATGGTGGCAGCACAGACAGTAACATCACCCAACGGCAACGTGGAAGTGAAGTTCTCGCTCGACGGAGGCCGCCCAGTCTACGAAATGTCATACAAAGGCAAGGCGGTGGTAAAGCCGAGCCACCTCGGGCTGGAGCTGGCCAAGAGCAAACACGCCAGCAAAGGCATGGAGGAAACCGACCTGATGGACGGATTCACGGTCAAGTCGACCGACACGTCTTCGTTTGACGAGACATGGAAACCGGTGTGGGGCGAAACGGCAACCATACGCAACCACTACAACGAGATGGCCGTCACGCTGTCGCAGGCGGCCACCAAGCGCGACATGACCATACGCTTCCGCGTCTACGACGACGGCATGGGACTGCGCTACGAGTTCCCCCAGCAGGAACAACTCAACTATTTCGTCATCAAGGAGGAGCGCACGGAGTTTGCAATGGCCGGCGACCACACGGCCTACTGGATTCCGGGCGACTACGACACGCAGGAGTATGAGACGGTAATCTCGCGACTGTCGGAGATAAGGGGCAAGATGAAGGAGGCCATAACGCCCAACTCGTCGCAGACGCCATTCTCAGACACGGGCGTGCAGACGTCGCTGCAGCTCAAGACCGACGACGGGCTGTACATCAACATCCACGAGGCCGCATGCGTAAACTATGCCACCATGCACCTGAACCTTGACGACAAGACCATGACTTTCACCTCTTGGCTCACCCCCGACGGCCAAGGCATGAAGGGATACATACAGACTCCGTTCAACACTCCGTGGCGCACGGTGATGGTGAGCGACGACGCGCGCGACATGCTTGCCTCAAACCTCATTCTCAACCTCAACGAACCATGCAAGATTGAAGACACCTCGTGGATAAAGCCGGTGAAGTATTGCGGCGTGTGGTGGGAGATGATTGTGGGCAAAGGCACGTGGAGCTACACCAACGACCTGCCGTCGGTACACCTCGGACAGACCGACTACGCCAAGTGCAAGCCCAACGGCACTCACTCGGCAAACAACGAGAAGGTGAAGAGATACATCGATTTCGCCGCCAAGAACGGGCTCGACCAGGTGCTCGTCGAGGGCTGGAACGAAGGCTGGGAAGACTGGTTCGGCCACTCTAAGCTCGATGTGTTCGACTTCATCACGCCCTACCCCGACTTCGACATCAAGATGCTCAACGACTACGCACACTCAAAGGGTGTGAAACTGATGATGCACCACGAGACGTCTTCGTCGGTTTGGAACTACGAGAGATGGATGGAACAGGCCTACTCGCTGATGAACAAGTATGGCTACAACGCCGTGAAGAGCGGCTACGTGGGCGACATCATACCCCGCGGCGAGCACCACTACAGCCAGCTGATGAACAACCACTACCTGCGCGCGGTGACCGAGGCCGCCAAGCACAAGATAATGGTCAACGCACACGAGGCCACCCGCCCCACCGGCCTGTGCCGCACATGGCCAAACCTGATAGGCAACGAGAGCGCCCGCGGCACTGAATACGAGGCCTTCGGGGGCAGCGCACCCTACCACACGGTAATCCTGCCGTTCACACGCCTGCAGGGCGGCCCGATGGACTATACGCCGGGAATATTCGAGACGCAGCTCTCGACATGGAGCGACAACCCGTCGTTCGTGCACACCACGCTCTGCGGACAGCTCTCGCTCTACCTCGTCATGTACAGTCCGCTGCAGATGGCGGCCGACCTGCCGGAGCATTACGAGAAGTACGACGACGCTTTCCAGTTCATCCGCGACGTGGCTGTCGACTGGGACGACTCGAAATACCTTGAGGCCGAACCGGCCAAGTATATCACCGTGGCCCGCAAGGCCAAGGGAACCGACAACTGGTTCGTTGGCGGAAAGTGTGGCGAAGAGGGACACACGGCCGTGGTGAGGCTCGACTTCCTGGACAAAGGGCGCAAGTATGAGTGCTCGATATACCAAGACGCTAAGGATGCCGACTACGAGAAGAACCCTAAAGCCTATACCATCACCCACAAGACGGTGAAGAAAGGCGACGTGCTGAAAATCAAGGAAGCACGCGGCGGCGGATTCGCCATGTCGCTCTTTGCCAAATAAACAAACCGCATCATGAAATGAAAACTCAAAAGACGATATTGACCGGGCTGCTGGCAGCAATGCTGCCGGCGGCCGCCGGGGCACAGACTTTCAACGAAGCCGACTACACCCCGGAGCAGACAACATTCAGGCTGTTTGCACCCGACAATGCAAAAACCGTGAAACTGAGGATTTACAAGGCCGGGCACAAAGGACGACCTGAACGCACGGTGAAGATGGAACGCACGGCCGCCGACACATGGACGGCCACCGTGACGGGCAACCTGATGGGCCGCTTCTACACATTCGACACCGGGAGGGGCGAATGCGCCGGCGTTTTTGCCAAGGCCGTGGGTGTGAACGGGCAGAGGGCGGCCATCATAGACATGGACAAGACCGACCCTGCCGGCTGGAACGACGACCGCAGGCCTGTGGTGAAGTCGCCGGCCGACCTCGTCATCTACGAGATGCACCACCGCGACTACTCCATCGACGCTTCGTCGGGGATAGCCAACGGTGGCAAGTTCCTGGCGCTGACCGACCCCAAGGCCATCGCCCACCTCAAGGAACTCGGTGTCAACGCCGTGCACATACTGCCGTCGTTCGACTATGCGTCTGTCGACGAGACGCGCCTTTCGACGCCACAATACAACTGGGGATACGACCCGGTAAACTATAATGTGCCCGACGGCTCTTACTCTACCGACCCGTATAAGCCCGAAACACGCATCCGTGAGTTCAAGCAGATGGTGCAGGCGTTGCACAAGGCTGGCATCCGCGTCATTCTCGACGTGGTCTACAACCACACCTTCAACATCGACGGCAGCAACTTCCAGCGCACATATCCCGATTACTTCTACCGCAAGACGGCCGACGGCAAATACTCCGACGGATCGGGGTGCGGCAACGAAACGGCATCGGAGCGCGACATGATGCGCCGCTTCATGGTTGAGTCGGTGCTCTACTGGATTGACGAATACCACATCGACGGCTTTCGGTTCGACCTCATGGGCTGCCACGACATAGAGACAATGAACGCCATCCGCAAGGCCGTCGACGAGGTTGACCCCACCATTTTCATCTATGGCGAGGGATGGAGCGCAGGCAGCTGCGCCCTGCCAAAGGAGCAACTGGGCCTCAAAGCCAACATGAAGGCCATGCCGGGCATTGCCGCCTTCAGCGACGAACTGCGCGATGCGCTGCGCGGCCCGTTCAGCGACGACACCAAGGGGGCGTTCCTTGCAGGCAAGCCTGGCGAGGAGGAGAGCATTAAGTTTGGCATTGCAGGGGCCATCGAGCACCCGCAGGTAGACATGTCGAAGGTGAATTACTCGACAGAGGCATGGGCATCGCAGCCCACACAGATGATAAGCTACGTGAGCTGTCACGACGACATGTGCCTCACCGACCGCCTGAGGGCGAGCATACCGGGCATAACGACCGACGAACTGATACGCCTCGACATGCTGGCACAGACGGCGGTGCTCACCTCGCAGGGCGTTCCGTTCATACTGAGCGGCGAGGAAATGCTGCGCGACAAGAAGGGGGTGCACAACAGCTACAACTCTCCCGACAGCATCAACCGCCTCGACTGGAACAACATGGAGCGCTATCCGCAGGTGATGGACTACTACAAGAACCTGACAAGGCTGCGCCGCAACCACCCGGCATTCCGCCTGGGCTCGGCCGATTTGGTGCGCCGCCACCTCGAGTTCCTGCCCACGCAGCCCGGGCTGGTGGCCTTCCGCCTGAAAGACTACGCCGGCCGCGACGACTGGCGCAACATCATCGTCATACTCAATGCCGCCAAGCAACAGCGCAAGGTGGCCATCCCGCAGGGCAACTACACCATTGTATGCCACGAGGGAAAGATAGACGAGAATGGCCTTTCTACCTTCAGCGGCAGCGAAGCAACCGTAAGCGCGCAGTCGGCACTGATACTCCACGACTAATGAAAACCAATGGCAACATGAGTTGCAACCCATATTGATACGCATAGATATATTATTGTCACTCGAACAAGACAAGCAACAATATGAGTTGCCAACACCACGTTTCGCGTGTATGGCTGTGGTGACTCAAGGCTGTATGGCAAATGCCACAAAAAGGCATGAGCCGCAGCCGCGGGGCACCACAGCCGACACACTACAGACGACTTCGGATTGCATCACAGCCTGCAATTGCACGACTGCTGCTAAATTCCCCAAAAGGACAAAGAGCGAGTGGTTTCGGCGATTTTTCAGCTATCTAAAACAACACAAATTAACCAAAATATTGTACCTTTGTAACTGTAACATCAATAGAAATACTAATACATGCCGCAATGATTACCAATGACTGCATCATGGAATTGTTTTATTTGGCAGTATATTTAACAAAGTCTTTTGACCTGCAAATTGACAGATACTGCCTTGGCGAAGCCAAAAAGCTCCACCAACAATGCCATGGCAGAATGTCAAATAGCGAGACAGCATCGGTAATCAAGCCCACTACCACACCATGGAACACACCAAACAAGCGTCTTTATCCGGCCAACAGGTGCAAAAGCCAAACAGATTGCTGCCCGAAGACAAGGCGCACAACCGCCTCATACACATAAGAAAAGAAAAGCGCTCACGGCTTGGAGCACTATTTAAGACGGCGTATATCGAATGTATTTATACTGAAACCTCATTTAAAACAATAAATATGAAAACTATTATCAACTATCAATCAACCAGAAAAAAGCCAAAAGGGCTTATGCTCGCCATGCTTACCGCAGTGTGCATGGGAGCGGCTTCAATCGTGACTTGCTCATGCGAGGATGAAAACCCAAAGCCTGAAATCGACTGGTCCAACCAAAAACCGCCGTTAAGGCTGAACACCTCAGACAGCCTTGTCATGGATGAGATTTACAGATCAATAGGGGTGAGGTACGACGACTCGTTCAGGTTTTCAGACTTCAGGACGTGGCCGGGCATCACCCTTGAATTAAACGAAGAAGCAAGAGAGTTCAGAGTTACACAACTGAAACTCAATTTTGCCCATATGGGGGGCATTTTACCCAAGGCCATAGGCAAACTGAGCGAACTTGAAGTACTTGAAATCAAAGTGGAACCGTATTTTTTTGAATTTCATAAAACTATATGCAATCTGAAAAAACTCAAACGACTGGACCTTTATAACAACTCGATGTCTGGTGGAATACCAGATAGCATAGGCAAGCTAACCGAGCTTACATACCTACGTATCAATAGCAAATATATTTCTGGATATTTGCCGGAAAGCATCGGAGACCTTCAAAATCTCAGGTATTTAGAGATTAGTGGCACAGAAATAGACAGCGAATTGCCAAAGAGTCTTGGCAGATTAAAAGACTGTACGATAAACCTTGACTCAAACAAGCTGTCAGGATCGTTCCCCATTGAGCTGGCAAGCGAAAGGGTGTCGTGTAGGAACAACAACATCGAAGACCTGCCAATAGAGATATGGCGCGACGAAGACCCGCACGGAATACCCCACTTGGAAGGCAACAGGATATCGACAAAGATTCCCAAATGGGTGACCGAACAAAAAAAGTGGAAAGAGAACAAACATAAAATTGAATCACAACAAGAAGGTTATGGCTATGAACTGGAATAAGAAACTATTCATATATCGCATGTTGCCATTGGTCATGGCAATGTCAGTGCAGTTGTTTTGCTCATGTGACGACGACAACCCGTATGCAATTTCAAACGATGACGCGACAATACAAACACGCGCCATAACAGCGCAAGCTGGCAAAAAACTTGAAGAGGTTGAAGAAATATTGCTGTCTGGAGGCGACACCGTAAGAGCGCCATGGGCCAACAATGCCACAACAAACGCTATCGACGATATAAGGTGCGACGTCAAGGAATCTGACGGATGGAAGGTATTGTTCACCACCTGCAAACTACTTGGCCACTCGTCAAAGGTCGATAGAGCTGACAAGGATGTGAATTACTTGCTGCTTTACAACAGAAACACAGGGGTGTTGAAAGGCTTTGTTTACTTGTCTAAGGGCCCGGGCAAAAACAACAACGCTTATTTCTACCTCGAATGCAAAAATAATACGAAACTATTTAATTTCACACCATACTTCGCTTTGGCTGGCGACTCTCAGGAATCACCCAAGAAGATATTAGTATCAATTGCATCAAAAAGCCCTAATACAAAAGGATTTCAAAAAGGCTGGAATTGTTTTGTAACAGAATTAGCTTACGATGAAAACAGCATGAACAACGAGCTATACATTTGCGGGTACAATTACAATACGAAAAGTATCAATTTTTACGGTTTATATGAATTTGAAAGCAAAGGCGAAATTGTTTCAAGCACAGACACAGGAAAGGATCCTTTTGGAATTGCCAGTGCCGCAGGCCGTGAGGCCGGCGATTGGATTAAAGAGAAAGCCGATTCTACAGGAAATACAACATTGAAGACAATTGCCAATATTTTAAAAGGGGGTATAAGCAGCGGAGTGTCCAGCCTGGTGTCATCAGGACTGTCTGCATTATTTGGTTCAATTCGCGGAACTTCATACAACAAGTATGACTTGCAGTTTACAACCAACGGCAAAGTAACAATTAAAGGAGAAAGTGTTATGGAAAGCATTAGCGACATTCCCCCAATATCAGGCATAAAACTTAATAAGTTGGGCGAAAACCTTGGTGTATGGAACCTCGAAAAAACGCCAACATTCGCTTACAACAACTCCCCTAAGTTGAAACAGGTATGGAATACAGGCGGCAATCTAATAAACATTTACAGGATGGAGATTACCCCTGAATACACTGTTAAAGTAAACCCGGCATTAAAATGCTCTCGAAGTGTAAAAATGTTGCCTATCATATATGACGCAAACGGCTGGGGCAACGATAAGGGATGGAACAACTTGAATAGTGGATACTATGTAAATGTTACGAGAACCGTAGCTCTTAAGCAGTTGGGGTTTGGAATAACTCAAGCACCTCTTAGCTATGATGTGTACGCTTATGACATGTATCCAACCAAGACCTCGATTAATAATGTACCCGCCGCCGACCTTAAAAACGGTAGATATGGGGTAAAAGAGCGCCTGGCAATGCAAGTGGCATGCACATTCAACATTGACGGGAAAAGTGTTTATTCAGTCAAAACATTCGTTCCCAACATCATCATCAAGACAGACGGCTCTGCCAGACCGCACAACTGGCAGCTAAGGGAATTGGAAAACAAAGGCTACGTAAAGACCCAATATTACCCAAATTGAACGCCTGCCACCAAACAGAGCACCAATATAACCACAACAACATAACACTCAATATAACAAACGAACATGAAGATGAAAAAAAACATAAGCCACAAGGCAAGCCACAACAAGTGGACAGGATTTATGCACACATTGCTTTCGCTATTGTGTATGATTGTTGCAACAACGGCAACAGGCGGGTGTGAGGAAGACAACCCCAAGCCCGAAATAGAACTACCAAAGGACATGACGCTGCCGGAGCACATGACACTCAACGCCCGAGACAGCCTCATGATGGCAAAGATATATGATGTAATAGGCCCTTGGTACCTTTTGGGATTGGACTTGCATGACCCGAACACATGGAGTGGAGTGGAAATGGCTTTCGACTTTGACGCTAATGAGTTGCGGATTGTGTCAATTAACGTTCCAGATGGAGACTTCAGAGGGATAATGCCCAAAGAAATAGGATATCTTGACGAGCTGCGGAAGATTGTAATCAAGGGAGGCACTCTGCACGGCCCTATCCCTGAATCAATCGGCAGGCTGAAAAAGCTGGAGATCCTGAAGCTTGGCGATAACGAGCTGAACGGAGAAATACCGTCGAGCATAGGCAAACTGGCAAACCTAAAAAACCTTGAGATTGTAAATTGCCATGTCTCCGGGCCTATTCCGGAAACCATTGGCGACCTCAAAAACCTTGAAATGCTGAGGATACAAGGCACGGACATCAGCGGCGAAGTGCCCAAGAGTATGGGCAAACTGAGGTTTTGCAGAATAGACCTGTCACATAACAAGCTGTCTGGAACATGCCCTTTGGAAATAGCCTCAAACAGGAATGGCGCGAACTTAGCGTATAACAACATAGAAGACCTGCCTTTAGAGGTATGGAGCGACGACAACCCGATGCGCGTTCCATATCTGGTAGGCAACAGGATTTCGACCAAAATACCCAAGTGGGTCACAACCCAAAAGAAATGGGCGCAGGACAGCTGCATGATAGGATCACAGCAAGAAGGTTACGGCTACGTGCTGGAATAGCACCATGGCAGACCTGTACAGACACCAACAAAAGCCCAAGGCACATGTGCCATGCCAACAAACAGAACATGCACGACAAGGAAATATCGCATATAAGAATACCAAAACCTAACAAACACAATAAAAACATGAAACGGAAGTTATTGACAATAGCTATGCTAACAACAGCAATGGCTATGAACGCAGCATTGAAAATCGACCGAATCGACCCCACCGACTGGTATGTGGGGATGAAAAACCCGTCGCTGCAACTTATGGTTTACGGCAAGGACGTAAGCAAAGCCGAGGTAAAGACCGACTATCCCGGGGTGAGGATAGACAGCATCGTGAGGCTCGACTCGCCCAACTACCTGCTCGTTTACCTCAACCTCAGCGGCGCGCAACCCGGAGAGATGACGCTCAATTTCTCGGGGAAGAAAGTGAAGTACCAGCTAAAGAGGCGCGACAAGCGCGGCGACGAGCGCATGGGATTCACCAACGCCGACGTGCTCTACATGCTTATGCCCGACCGGTTTGCATCGGGCAAGACTGACAACGACCAGATTAAAGGCATGATGCCCTATAAGAACGACCGCTCGCAACCCAGCCTGCGCCACGGCGGCGACCTGGAAGGCATACGCCAACACCTCGACTACTTCAAGCAACTCGGAGTAACCGCGCTGTGGTTTACGCCGGTGCTCGAAAACAACAGCCCCGACAACGGCGGCAACAGCACCTACCACGGGTATGCCACAACAGACTACTACAAGGTTGACCCGCGCTTCGGCACCAACGAGGAATACCGCCGGCTGACCGACGAAGCCCACGCTAAAGGGCTCAAAGTGGTGATGGACATGATATTCAACCACTGCGGTTTCGACCATCCGTGGATAAAAGACATGCCCAGCCACGACTGGCTCAACCAGCCGCAGTGGCTCGAGAAGTCGGGCGGAACGCCGAAACCGAACGAAGACTACCTGCAGACGAGCTACAAGCTAACGCCGGTGGTAGATCCGTACGCATCGAAGATAGACACGAAAGAGACGGTGGAGGGATGGTTTGTGCCCACAATGCCCGACCTGAACCAGCACAACCCGCACGTGATGACCTACCTCATACAGAACAGCATCTGGTGGATTGAGACGGTGGGAATAGACGGAATACGCATGGACACCTATCCCTACGCCTTTGCCGACGGCATGGCCCGCTGGATGAAAGAGCTCAACGACGAGTATCCCAACTTCAACACTGTGGGCGAAACGTGGGTGACGGAGCCTGCATATACGGCTGCCTGGCAGAAAGACTCGAAGGTGGCCAAGGTCAACAGCCACCTGAAAACCGTGATGGACTTTAGCTTCTACGACAAGATAAACCAGGCAAAGAACGAGGAAACCGACGACTGGTGGCAGGGAATGAACCGAATATACAACAACTTTGTATACGACTACCTCTACCCCAACCCCGAGAGCGTGATGGCGTTCATAGACAACCACGACACCGACCGCTTCCTGGGCAACGGCCGCGACACCCTCGCGCTGAAGCAGGCACTGGCGCTGCTGCTCACCGTGAAGCGCATACCGCAGATATATTACGGCACGGAGATACTGATGAACGGCACCAAGCAGGTGACCGACGGCAACGTTCGCAAGGACTTCCCCGGCGGTTTCCCGGGCGACAAGCGCAACGCCTTCACTGCCGAAGGGCGCACACAGGCCGAGAACGCCATGTTCAACTGGCTGAGCCGACTGCTGCATTGGCGCCAAGGCAACGAGGTGGTGACCAAAGGAACGATGACGCAGTTTATACCGATAAAGGGCGTTTACGCCATCAACCGCTCGTACAATGGCAAGAACGTGCTCGTGGTCATCAACGGAAAGAAGTCTGACAACACGTTCTCTGCCGCCCGCTACGCCGAGGTTGTGCCGCAAGGCACCGTGGCACGCGACGTCACCTCGGGCCGCAAATACGACATAAGCCACGACTTCAAGCTCCGTCCGCGCCAGACGCTCGTGCTGGAGTATTGACAAGCACCTTGGCTCTCATGGCCTTCGACGGCAGATGGCGCAAAACCGGCGTAACGCCCAGCAGCCATCACAACCGGCCATCAACAGGCCCAACTTATTTCAAACAGCCACTATCGGGAGTGCCGGCGTATGCCATGGCGCTCCCGATTTGCTTATCCCCAGCGGCTTCATTCACCCCAACAGGCACGGATTACCCTGCCGACGGCCCTGCCTGCACATTCCGGCCACACGCAAAGCCACACAATCAATCAGCCCGGCGGCACACTGCAGCCCGCAGCCTCGCACCAACACTTTACACAAGCCGAAGCACCTCAACGCCCTCCCTTTCGGCGGTTGCAGTCGCGGCAGAGCATCTGGCAGTTGTCGGCCACGGTGCGCCCGCCGTCGTGCCACGGCGTGATATGGTCGCCCTCCATGCCCGACAGGTCGAAATGCAGGCCGCACGAGGGGCAGATGCCGTGCTGACGCTCGTAGGCCTCGCGCTTCATGCGGGGCGTAAAGGCGCGTATGCTCAGCTGTCGCTCGTCGCCGGAGAGCACGTAAGGGTAGACGCCGGCCTTGCGGCTGACGTCCTCATCCTCCATCAGCGCGGCCACGCGGGCCTCAAGTTCGGTTGCGCTGAAGTCGCGTTCCTTGTATTTATCGTATAATACGCCCCAGCCAACGTCTTTCATTTCGCGGCGCACACGGGGAAAAACCGACTTTATCCACGCCACCACGCGCTGGAAATACTGCCACTCGCGGTCGGCGTTCGTGTCGCGCTGATGCCGCGCCATGTATGCCGCCACGTCGCCGCCGCTTATCCATCCGAGCACCGTGTGGAGCACGTCCTGGCGTATTGGCGAACCTTTCACGTAGTCGCCGCCCAGTTTCATGGCCACGCAACCCGTCTTGCTGAACTTGCGTTTCAGCTCCGTGACCCACTCGCCGCAGTATATCGCGTTCAGAATCTCCTGCCCGGTGAGCTTCTCACCGGCTATGTTGATGGTCTGAAACCACTATATGCGCTCAGAGTCTGTGCCGCCCCTACAGATGTAAACCATCAGATTGTATCCGAGAAAACGCTCGCGCTCATCGCTGGTCAGGTTGTCGTAGCCTTTCAGGTTGCCGTCGAGGTCAACAAAAAACTCCCCGGCAAAGTACGAGCAGATGCTCATCGTGCGCTGCTGCCCGTCGAGAAGCTCGTAAGCCTCATCCCCGGTCTCAACCCAATACATCACGTTCAGCGGGTATCCATTGAACACAGTGTCTATCACCGCCATCTTTTGCTTGTCGTCATAAACAAACTCCCGCTGGTACTTCGGGCGGATATTCAGTCGTCCGCCATATCCCGTCACGCCCTCCTCGTCGTTGTTTGTGAACCCCTCAACGAGCTGCCGGATGGTTATTCTTTGCAACTTTATTTCCATTTCTATATGCCGTTTTTCTTCCTGCGTATCAATATCCGCTTATATTCCGAGTGCACCGTGCGCCCTTCGGCGTTTCGGTAGAAAGTCTTTTTAGTGCCTTCACCTGCCATAACAGCGTTCTCATTTGTTTTCCGCCCCGATGCTCCAGTGGCTCTTCCACTGCTTCTGTTCACCTCGACGTAGTCGTCATAGCGGCGCATGTCGGGCACAAGGTCGTGGCATCCTATCTGGGTCAGGCCGAGAATCTCAAACTGTTCAGGGTTATATTTGTCCATAAACGTTATCGGAACGCCCATTATCCCGTAGTAATCACACGGAATGTCGGCCGTCTTGTCTACGTTTATTGCATCGTAATTATCATAAAATGGATATTCATCAGCATTGTATTTCTTGTAGAGGTCGAGCGTTTCGTGCCGCTTTTTATGGTCGATGTTGGTATACCAGACAACGCCCGAGACGCGAATCATGCCTTTGCGGTGGTCACCCGAAGTGGCCGTGTCTTCATAACAAGAGTAAAAATGGGTGGCCCCACCCTTAAACCCGAAGCCCAACCACACTTTCCCGGCCTGTATCAGCGGGAAGAAATCTTTGTTGGTAATGGCATTCTGGCTGCCTATTATCAAAAACTTCTTGCCATACTTTATAAGTTGTGCGAGGTATTCGCGGAAGAGCGAGAACGGAGGATTGGTGACAACAACATCCGCCTCGCGCAGCATCGCAACGCATTCAGGAGAGCGGAAGTCGCCGTTGCCATTGAGGCGGGTTAGCACGTTGGCCCGGTTGCGTATCAGCATGTCTACGTCTGCCATGTCGGTTGCCCCGTCGCCGTTGAGGTCGGGCACCTCGGTTATCACTATCTTGTAGGCCGTGCGCAGCCTCACCGGCTCCGGGTAGTCATCGAAGGGCAGCCGCAGCTCGCTGCCGGCCACAGGCGAACCGTCGTAGCAAGTGGCCACGAGACGGCGCAGCCCCCACGAGTTGAAGTTGAGTGCGAAAAACTTGAAGAAGTTGCTTTCGTAAGGATCGTCGCAGTTGCACAGCACCGACTTGCCCCTGAAAAAGTCGCGATAGTGGCGCAACCCGTTGCTTATGTCTTCGATGCTGGTGTAAAACTCATCCTTCTTTGCCGCCTTTGCGTCATGAAGATTGTTGTTTGCCATTGTCATTGATAGCCTTTGCGCACCGTGCTATCAATCACTTGGCAAGGGGAAACAAAAAAGGTGCAGACCTTTCTCTCGCGTTCACGGGAAGCCTGAGAAACAAACCCGCCACATACAAAGAATCGGTCTGCATCCTATTTGGGTGCAAACATCAACTATATTGTATGTGATGGGAAAGCCTCCCGGACTCTCCGTTAACATCGGCACTAATTTCCCGTTGCTTCAGAAATCAGTTTCTCAGGCTTTTTCTTGAACGCGAATAATAGCCAATGCTGTTGTTTATAAATGTCATTTCTGCCCTCGCCGCGCCGACGGCGGCCTCTCGCGGTCGCCCATTGTGGCCCTTGGCTCCGGGCTTCATTGCGCTGTGCGCCGGCCGCCCCGTGCTTGCCGCACGCTGCAACCGCCGCATTTGCGAGTGCAAATATACTAAATAAATGGCAAACGCGAAAGCCGCGAGGCCACAAAAAGCCCCGACCCGCACAATGTTTCACGCCCGCTTGCGAGCGGACGGAAGCGCGTCAAAAACCAACGGTGGACAAATTTGCACTCTGAAATGTGCCGTATTGTAAGCAACAGAGCACGGCATCAAGTCAAAGTAACAACAGGTGCATGGCGCGCAGCGGCCCAACAACAAAACGGCGGCGGCGCATCAGCCTATAGACAGATGCGCCGCCGCATTGCCCTGCCATGCCCCGGAGATGAAGAATGGCCGGCCGCCGACCGCTCACTTAAGCCACGACCAGCGCTCGCCCCAGTCGTCCATCACCTCGGTGCGCCATTTATATATTGTTGCTCCGCCCTGGAAATAAGAGTGAAACAGCTCTGACGAGCTCTTGTCTGTCCACCAATTGCGGCCCAGACTATAGTCGGTGAGCCTACGGCGGCCGGGCCATGAGTTCGCTATAGTCACCGCGCCGCTCTGCACCGGGAATCCGTCTACATCAGAAACGATGGTGTAAGGCAGCGTGCCGAGGGTGTAAGTGGAGTATCTCGCCATATAGTCACCACCGCCCACGTAGTAGCCCGGCCAGCTTTGCCGCGCAATGTTGAGCGTCACGCAGGGCCGCCCAACCATTGAGTCGGGCTGTTCAGGACCGGCCACGTGAAACTCGATGATGGCGTAGTTCTGCACCGTGTCGGCAGCAGTAGCCGCACGTCGGAACACCACCCTCGGGCTCCTGTCACACGGTTCGAAGCTCCCGCCCCACGACTCACGGGTGGGGTCGGCCGGGTCGCCGTCCATCATGTAGAGCAATGCCGGCGTGTCGCCCATCTTGGGCCGCCCGCCCAGATACGAGCCGAAGTCGGCCCCGAGCGCCCCTGCCCCCTTGGCAAAGTAGTCATAGAAGCCCTTGTTGTACTTGTCGTCCTTCTTCCCGTCGGCAATGAAAGCGCGATAGGCCACGTTGTTCTCAATGAACCACAGGTCAGGGAAGTTCTCAACGATGTACACGTAGCTGTTTATGCTCCACTTCTTGTTAGGCCCTCCAATCCAATAGACGCGTATATTCCGGGCTATGTCAGGCGCGTCGTGCAGGGCTTGCGCCAGGTCGCCGAGGCCGCCCCACACCAGCACATACAGCGGTTTGGCGCTTTCCTAGCGGGCGCATCTCACAATCCAGTCAGAGCCTTCGGTCGGCGTGGAGTATCCGCAGAGCGGGGCAGCACCCTTGCGCCCCTGTTTCGTCACCGCACGCAGGCTGTCGGGGTGGGCCAGCCCCAGCGCATGCTGCCTGAGCCGGGGCAGGTCGCGCTCATAGACGCCTATCATGCGGAGTATCTCATCGGTGCTGCCATCGCCGTAAGACGGCGACGACACGATGCCCTCGGTTGCGAACTCGTCGTTGTACATAAGGAAATGCGCCATCGATTGGTTGTCGTCCGGGTCGGTGCCTCCTATGTCGGTGCTTATCAGTATGCGCGGCTTCTCTGTCGGCTTCACCCTTGCCTGCACGCCTGAGCATACGCCCATCAGCAATGCGGCCATTGCCGTTAGTATGGTCTTTGCCTGCATTTTAATATAGTTTTAGTGTGTATATGATATCTGTTATCAAGCGTTGATACGGCCACGCTGAGTCTTCCACAAGCTGCTATGTATGCTGCTGCACTATGAGTGCAGGCGCATGGGGCCGATTAGGCATTTGCAAAAATAGCAAAAAACAACGTAACGGCCAACTGCCCGCACATAATTTTCACATCATACGACACTATTCCGAAACTTCACAAAATCTAATTATAATGCTAAATGCAAAAGAGTTGGCCGGAATAAGCATGAGTTATCACTCAATGCCCTCGCTCTTGTAGGTAGCAGACAGCACCCCCAAAAGCTGTTGTCCGCCAAATTCGGGCTACCACAATGAATCCCAACTCCCGCCAACTCAATATAACCACCTGGCAACTTGCGGGCATTCATAATTGTTCTTGTTGCAAAACAGCATTCTCTACACAGGAACGCAAAGACCGGCAACGCCGCATGCAGCCGCGGCATAAAAAAATCCCCATGACGCGGCGGGCATAGCCCTACCGCACCATGGGGATTTTGCAAAAGCGGAAGCAGGCCGGAGGTCACTCCCACTCTATTGTCGAAGGTGGTTTTGAAGAGATGTCATAGCAAACGCGGTTGACCCCTTTCACCTTGTTTATAATCTCGTTTGACACCTTTGCAAGGAAGTCGTAGGGCAGCCTCGCCCAGTCGGCCGTCATGGCATCGGTGCTGGTCACGGCGCGCAAAGCCACGGGATGCTCATACGTGCGCTCGTCGCCCATAACGCCTACGCTGCGTATGTTTGACAGCAACACGGCCCCGGCCTGCCATACCTTGTCGTAAAGCGGCTCGCCGTCTTCGCAGATGTAGCTCACCAGATTGTTCAGATAGATGTCGTCGGCCTCCTGAAGGATGCTTACCCTCTCGCGAGTTATGTCGCCAAGTATGCGCACGGCCAGTCCCGGTCCGGGGAAGGGGTGGCGCTTGATGAGCCGTTCGGGCATGCCGAGCTCGTAGCCCACGCGGCGCACCTCGTCTTTGAAGAGCCACTTCAGCGGCTCGCACAGCTTCAGGTGCATGTCCTTGGGCAGTCCGCCAACGTTGTGGTGGCTCTTTATCACCATGCCCGTGATGCTAAGGCTCTCTATCCTGTCGGGGTAGATGGTGCCCTGGGCAAGCCACTTGGCATCGGTTATCTTCTTGGCTTCGGCGTTGAACACCTCGACGAAGTCGCGCCCTATTATCTTTCGTTTCTGCTCGGGGTCGGTCACACCGGCAAGGTCGGCAAAGAACTTCTCGCTCGCGTCGATGCCTATCACGTTGAGCCCAAGGCCCTGGTATGCGTCCATCACCTTGTTAAACTCGTTCTTGCGGAGCATTCCGTGGTCTACGAATATGCAGGTGAGGTTGTGGCCTATGGCCTTGTTAAGCAGCACAGCACACACCGAAGAGTCTACCCCGCCCGACAGGCCGAGTATCACCCGGTCGTTGCCAAGCTGCTCCTTGAGCTCTGCCACGGTGGTCTCTACAAACGAGGCCGGGCTCCACTCCTGGCGGCTGCCGCAGATGTCGACCACGAAGTTGCGCAGAAGCTGCTTGCCCTGGGTGGTATGGAACACCTCGGGATGGAACTGCACGGCCCACAGCGGATTTGTGTCGCTGGCGTAAGCGGCATACTTCACGCTGCCCGTAGAAGCTATTACGCGACAGTCGGAGGGTATGGCCGTGATGGTGTCGCCATGGCTCATCCACACCTGCGAGTTGGCGTCGAACCCCTTGAAGAGCGGGTTCCCGGCTTCAAACCACTGCAGATGGGCACGCCCATACTCGCGGGTATCGGTCTTTTCGACCTTGCCGCCACCCGAGTTGGCAATGAACTGCGCCCCGTAACAGATGCCAAGTACCGGCAGGCGGCCCACAAACTGGCTGAGGTCGGCCTTGAACGCCTCGGGGTCGTGCACCGAATAGGGTGAGCCGCTGAGGATGACGCCAATCACAGACGGGTCGTCTTTAGGGAACTTGTTGTACGGAAGAACCTCACAGAATGTGTCGAGCTCCCTCACGCGGCGCCCGATGAGCTGCGTGGTTTGTGAGCCAAAGTCGAGGATAATGATCTTCTGTTGCATACTATGTAATTAAAGTTATTAGCCCAACACCCGACATCGACAAGACATCAGGTTTTTAAATGCAAAGTTACAACAAAAATGCAATACCGCCAAACGGGCCGCTGTGTATTTTAGGCAGAAGCAAACGGAAATGGCACGGCAAGCCCGGGTGACGCCCGTTTGGCCCGGCAAACATGCACGCTGGCGGCTGACGCCAACCCAGGCCTAACGCCCTCGAGCCCGAACGGAGCCCGCGGCCACCATGCAGCCGGCGTGAATGCTGCCTTGGCGCCATGCTGGCGGGGCGCCAAGGCCTACGGGCTTCACCCCACCGGTGCGGCCCCGGCACCGCCCACGGCGCCGGCCACAAACTCTTCGGCGGCAGCAAGCGTGTCGAGCTTGCCCACGTCGAGCAGCCTGAGCCGGGGCATCAGGCATCCGCGTATGTCGGCCTGGGCACAGGCACGGAGATAGAAATCGATGATGCCAAACTTGTCGGGAAACGGCTGCATGAGCGGAAACAGGCGGGGCGAGAACACGTGTATGCCCGAGAAGGCGTACATGCGGCACGACCGCGGGTCAAGACCTGGATAAGGACTGCGCACCTCGCCCGTCTCAATGTTTGTCCACCCGACGAGCCTCATGTCGGCCGAGAAGAGCAGATAGCGCTTGGTCTGTCGCTCGCTGACAAGCAGCGTGGCATCGGGCCCGGCCGCCGAGGCATAGAATGAAGCCAGCTGCACGTTGCTCATAATGTCGACATTGTGTATCAGTATTGGCGCATCGCCGCAGAAGAGCGGCGCCGCCTTCTTCAGTCCGCCGCCCGTATCGAGCAGCCTGTCGGTCTCGTCGGATATTCGTATGTCCATCCCGAAGTTGCCGTTGTCGGCCAGGTAGCGGGTTATCTGGTCGGAAAAATGGTGCACATTGACCACCACCCGCCCCACCCCGGCGTCGCGAAGCCCCATCAGCACCCGCCACAGCAGCGGGCGGCCGCCAACGCTCACCATGGCCTTGGGCATGGTGTCGGTGAGCGGCTTGAGCCGCGTGCCGAGCCCGGCGGCAAATACCATTGCCTGCATCTTGGCGCCGGCGCTCATGGCTGTGGGCCCTCCTTGCCCTTGCTGCGTGCCTCGAGCACAGTGGATATGCCTTGCTCGCGGTGCACTATGCGCACCTCTACGCCAAACTTGCCGTTGATGTGCTCGGCCAGATGCTGCGCGCTGTAGACGCTGCGGTGCTGTCCGCCGGTGCACCCGAAGCAGAACATCAGGTCGGTGAAGCCCCGCTGCATGTAGCGGCGCACGTGGGCGTCGGCCAACTTATATACGCTCTCGAGGAAAACCAGTATCTCGCCGTCGTCTTCGAGGAAGCGTATCACCGGCTCGTCGAGCCCCGTCAGCTTCTTGTAGGGCTCATAGCGGCCGGGGTTGTGGGTGCTGCGGCAGTCGAACACATAGCCGCCGCCATTGCCCGACTCGTCGGCCGGTATGCCGTTGCGGTAGGCAAAGCTGAACACCCTGACCACGAGCGGCCCGCGCCCGTCGTACTTTGAAAACGTGGCCGGGCCGTCTTGCGGGTGCGCCTTGTAAACGTTGGTGTGGGCCGTGCGGTAGCCGTCGGCCCTGTTGAGGGCGGGCTGCTCTATCGTGGCAAACCGGGGCAGGGCCGTGAGCCGCCTCAACATGTCCATCATATACGGGTATGGGAAGCACTTCAGGCCGAGCATCTCGCGCAGGTTTTGTATGGCCGGCGGTATGGAGTCGATGAAGTGGCGCTTCTGTTCGAAGTATCCGCGGAAGCCGTATGCACCGAGCACCTGCAGCGTGCGGAACAAGACGAAGCGGCTGAGCTGCTCTACGAAGTGGCGCACCGAGGGCACCTCGGTGTAGTTCTTCAGCGACTCGTAGTACTCGTACACCAGTTCGCGGCGCAGCTTATGCGAGTAGCGGGCCGACGCCTGCCACAGAAACGAGGCCACGTCGTAGTAATACGGGCCGCGCCGCCCGCCCTGGAAGTCGATGAACCACGGGTTGCCGCGCCCGTCGAGCATAACGTTGCGCGCCTGAAAGTCGCGGTACATGAAACTGTCGGCGCGCTCTGCCGTGAGGTCTTTGGCAAAGAGCCGGAAGTCGGCCTCGAGCTTCAGCTCGTGGAAATCGAGCTCGGTGGGCTTGAGGAAGCAATACTTGAAATAGTTGAGGTCGAACAGAACGCTGTCCATGTTGAACTCGGGCTGCGGGTAGCAGTGGCTGAAGTCGAGCCCGCGGGCGCCCCTTATCTGTATGTCGGGCAGCTCCCTGATGGTGCGCACGAGCAGCTCTTTCTCGTTGACATTGTAGCGCCCTCCGGCCTCCCTGCCACCGGCAATGGCGTCGAAGAGCGACACCGAGCCGAGGTCGGTCTGCAGGTAGCACAGCTCGTCGTCGCTCACGGCGAGCACACGCGGCACGGGCAGGCGCCTCTTGTTGAAGTGATTGCTGAGGTAAACGAACGCATGGTCTTCGTCGCGGCTCGTGCCCACCACGCCGACCACGGTGGCCCCGTCGGCATCGGCCATGCGGTAATACTCGCGGTTGCTGCCTGCCTGGGGCAGCTTCTGCACGTTGGCCGGGGCCTCTCCGGCCCACTGCCGGTATAAATCTATCAGTCTTTGCATATCTCAAAATATGTTGTGGCATTGCTGTCTATGGCAGCCACCGCCCACCTACGGCGGCGGGCGGCACAGGCCCGGGCCGGCATGGCCCGCCGGCGGCTTGCCGCCAATGCTTTGCCAATGCAAAGTTAATGCAAAATTACAGAAAAAACAAGTGGTAGGCCCTATTTTTGCGACCGTCGAAAACCATGCAGACACACCGATGGCTACAGGCATCCCGACTTGGTGCTTGCATCTTATCGCGTGTAAACAAAAGCGATTGTTTCAGACAAATACAGCAACAACGGGCAAACGCCTGGCATCCAACGGGTTGCCACAGCCGCCAAACAGCATTGCAAAACGGCCCTTTCGGATTGGCGAAACGGGCCATGCGGCCATGCAAAAAGGCCCGTAACGGAAAGCCGTACGGGGCGTAGGGTTGTGAGAGAAGGGGTGTTGTAAAACAAATTCAATGCCCGGCCTGCCAACCGCATGGGCACGGGCGGCTCAGCGTATGCTGCCCGACGGCAGGCAACATGCGCCCCAGGGTATCATGGCATTGAAGAGCATGATGTGCGGGAAACGCGGTATGTCGGCCACTCTGATGTCGAGCTCGCCCACCACTCCGTCGCGCAGCAATGCCGCCCGCCGCGTGCCGGGCAGCAACGGATGGCGCGGCGTGAACCACTCGCGGCCGTCGCCGAAGGCCACGTTGGCTATCGACGTGTCGGCCACCATGCCGCGCCTCACGATGAGCACATCGTCGCAACCGCCCCGCAAAGCGAATGCACGGTCTATCTGCCGGCGGTCTTCAAACTTGTAGCCATAGTCTATGTCGGCCTCTACGAGGCGCAGCGTGGCCACAGGGCGCATGGCATACGGCGCATAAGTTACGCTCTCGGCACCACCGCGCCCGTAAACCACGCGGCACTTCACCCCATCCCACACGGGGTCGAGGCTCAGGATGCCGGCCAGGCTCACCCCCGGGCTGCCGGGAAAGAAGCGGGCCATGGTGGCATCTACACGGGCCTGGTGCAGCTGCAGGTTGCACGCCAGTCCGCGCTCAACCCTTATCGTCTCAATAAACCGGCACATACACTTTTTGCTTCATCTCTTCATACTCTGAGAGCAGGTCGCTCTTGGCTGTTATGCCGCCACCGGCCTTGAAGCAGAGCTCGCCGCCGGCACCCTGCTCCACATAGCGTATCATGACCGCGCTGTCTACCATCCGCCCGTCGGAATAGCCCATCACGCCGGTGTAGAAGCCACGCTCGTAGGTCTCGGCCCGGCTTATTATCTCCATGGTCTTGCGCTTTGGCGCCCCCGTTATCGACCCGGCGGGCAACAGCGAAAACAGTATCTGCCCCATGCGCCGGCCGTAGCCCGGCAGCAGGTCGCCGCATATCTCTGAACTGGTCTGGCATATCGGGCCGCGGTTGGTGTCTATGCGCTCGCAATAACGGTAGCGGGCCACACGCACATTGCCGGCCACCATCGACAGGTCGTTGCGTATCAGGTCGACAATGGTGGCGTGCTCGGCGGCCTCTTTCACATTGTCCATCAGCTCGCGCTCGGCTCCCGGCTTCGACAGGCTGGCTGTGCCCTTCATGGGATACGACCGTATGACGCCGCCGTCGATGCGCACAAACGACTCAGGCGAGAAACATACGAAACGGTCTTTGAGCCAAAGCCTGTAGCGGGCATCGGCGCAAAGGAACATCTCGAGCAGGGTCATGTCGGTCTCTAACGGCACGCGGCAGGTGTAGTTGACAAGGTAACTGTTGCCTGCCTTGATATTGCTCACAACGGTGTCGAAGCCACGCCGGTAGTCGTCGAGGCTCTCGGGGGTGTAGCCCCACTGCGGCGCCGACGGCCTGCGGCGGCGCTTGCCGGCGCCATTGCCCGTGCCGCCGAAGTCAAACAGGCACTCGGCGGCATCCACGTCGGCCACTGGCTCGACGTAGGCGCGGCTCCCGTCGTAGTCTATGATGAAAAGGAATGGCGTGCGCTCAGCGTAGAGCGCATCGATGCGACTGATGGCATCTTGCCTGCAAAGCTGCTGCATCATGACGCCCTGTGTGTGGTTTTGTTACTGTACATATAGTGCAAAGATACTAATTTTCCACGATGCACAGACAGCATCCGGCGGCCATTGTATGTACAACACACTCATTTTAACCCCAAAAAATTCATTTTCCACCAAAACAACAGGCACAGGGCGCAACGTAAACAGGAATGGGCCAGCCTGAGAAAGGCCAAGCCTATGCACATCGGGCAAATGACCCGACAAAACGGCACAGCCCCCACGCACAAACAAAAACAACCGGGCCGCCCCCCGCCTTGCAGGGTGCAGCCCGGTTGTTGCATTGCGGCCCGCAGGCCGTTGTCACTGTAGCGTCACGCCCATCAGCCCTACCACCACGTCGTTGGACAACGTGCGGAGCTTTATCGACTTGAGTTTTTTCTGCCCGTCGAGCGGCATACGCAGCATCTGCGCAGCCCCACCGGGTATGGGACGGCCGTAGACTTCCTTTATGTTGAGCTCTGCACCGAAGTCGCGGCTAACCATGCCTGTGCCAAGGGCAACGCGGTACGGACGCGGGGCGGTGGTGTAGAAGGCCTTGCCGTCTACGAAATAGTCTTGCTCAATGGGGCACCAGTTGTCGGGGTTTACCAGGTGCAGCGTGTCAGACGTGCCGTCCTTGTACTCGGCTATTACCAATGCGTTGTCTATGCGGCTCTGCATGTGGTTGGTGGAACCGGCCATCAGCAGGTAGGCCGAGGCGGCCTTGCCCTTCAACGGTATCTCTATGCTGTCGGGATAGTTGTCCCATAGCGACGTGTAGGCAATGTTGTGGCCCTCGGCCGGGGTGCGGAAGGGCACGCCGGCAACGCTGAACTCACCGTCGGCAATGAGCGTGCGGAACACCGAGTCGTTGACGTCGGCAGTCATGTCGGGGTGGCACCACTCGCCCACACCCTGCGTTGGCAGTTCAAGCGAGGTGTATGGCGGGCGCGGTGAAAGGTATTTGTTCTTGTAAATGTCGTCGACCTCGGAGTTGAAAAACTTGTCGATATTCACCTTCCTGAACTTTCCCGAGGTGTCGGGCTCGGCCAGCCCGTATGCCACGGGGTCGACAGTGTGCTGCACGTTCTCGTCGATGGCCGGCTCGATGAGCATGGCCGGGATGGGGGTCTTTATCACCTGGTGCTTCTCGGCAGTGCCCGTTATCTCCTTGTATTTTCCCCCTCCAATGTTCTGGCGGACGACAATGCGCAACGGACGGGTGAAGTTCTGGGTGATGTCGTAAACCAACGAGTCGCCCGAACGCTTGAAACTGTATTCCATGTAGGGCGTGCGCACCGAAGTGCTGTCCCACGACTGCGGGAAGCCCGGGCGTATGAAGCAACGCCCGTTGAGCGCATCGGGCACGATGCCGAACAGGCCTTGCAGCAACGTACGAGCCGATATGCCTATGCAATCGCCGAAGTCGCGGTAGCATTCGCCACGGGCAGCATCGTAAAAGCTAACCTGGCCGAAGTTGGCCGGGCTCTGCCCGATGTACATCTGGTCCATGATATTGGCCTTCATAAGCATGAAGGCAGCTTCGTTGCGGCCGGCCTCATAATATGCGAGGGCCGTGTGCATCACCTCGGCAGCCGCAACATTGTTGATGCTCCAGGAGTAAGGAAGCCAGTTGGAGGTTGATATGGTGGAGCCATACAGCTTTCCGTCGGCAATGACTGGTATGTGGGGGATGTTGCGGTCGACGTAGCGCGTGGCCCTGTAGAACTGCTCCGGCGACCCGGCACCGCAATCGATGGGGGTGTATATCGACCATACGGCAGCGCTCTCATGCTTGCGTCCGAGACCCATGCGGTCTTCATACTCCACCCAATGCCCCTTGTCGGCAAGCCAAAGCCGCTCGTTCATTGCCTTGAGTATGCGCTCGGCCTCGGCCCGGTAGGGCTCCGCGTCCTCACCGATTATCTCTGCTATGCGTGCCGCAAGCAGGTTGCCGCGATAGTTGTAGGCCGACGAATGCGTGGCAGAGCCGCCGTTGTAGTACAGTGCATCGCTCGCCCAGATGCAGCAGTAGGCATCGTAGAGACCGTCGTTGTCGGGATCGAAGTTCCTCTTCTCCCACTCGAGGTGAAGCTTTATGACCGGCCACATCTTGCGCATGTAGGCAGTGTCCGCGTCATAAGAGAAGTGCCAGAGCAGCTCATCGATGTAGTTTAGGTTCATGTCGTAATGGTGCATCTGGTCATTACGCTCCGGATTGCGGCATATATAGCCGTTGCTGTACATCTGGGTTCCCCACTTCTTCTCTGCCCTGGCAAGGTTCTTGCCCGGGTCTTGCGACGGGTGCGGGATGGTGGGAGGCACGTTTGTCACCTGGCTTTTTGCGTAGGCGTCGAAATGCGAGACAGCCCTGTCGTTCCAGCCAAGCACATCTCCGAGGTAACCTGCGCGCCAACCGGCAAGCGGCATGCGCCAGCCTATGCAGCCATGGAGCCAGGTCTGGCCGTCCCAATCGCCGTCGGCTGCCATCACGAGCGCCCCGCCCAAGGTGTTGATAAACGGGTCGGGGGTGTTGAACTCAACCCTTGCGGCCATCAGTCTGTTGCGTTCTTTGGTCGCCCCGAACTGCACCGCTGCCTCTGCCGCGGGCGTGTTGGCTATCTCAACACCGCTTACAGTGAAATAGCTCTCGCCGCTTGCATCCCACTCGGCGGTGACAAGGCCGTCGTCATTGGGGGCGGGGGCAAAGCATCCGGGCTTGTCGGCGCCCATGTCGCCGTTGCGCCTGAGGCGCCTGTCGGCTATGTTGCACACCAAGGCCTTTACCTTCAGCGGCTTTGCAAAGCCCTCGGCACGGAACTGCCACACTGCTCCTTCGCTGTCGACTAGCGCAACCACATCTATGTAAAGGGCCGCATTGCCCCACGACTTGTCTTTTACCACATATCGGCGCGAGCCCTCCGAATAGCGTGCCTCACACCATTCGGTGGCCTCGAGCGGGTATTCACGGCCATCATAGATGGCGCGGAAACGCACATTGCGGTAGTTGCGCTTCTTGTATATGGCGAATATGGGTCGGTCGCTTGTCTCGATGCGATAGTCGGTGTAGCCCCCGTAGAGGGCCCGTGTGTACTCGTTCTTGCCGTTGACGCTCACGAAGTCGCGCCCGTCGGGGCGGTATTGGAGCGAACGCTCGGTGCCCCGCTTGTCATCATTGTACGAACGTGACTCGATGAAATCGCCTATGCGCTTTTGCGCAGGCACCCCAACCGCAGCAAGAAACAATGCGGCCAATGTTGCTGTTCTCAGTGTTCTGTTGTTAGCTATCATTTTTACGGTGATTAGTTGTTAAGTCAATTCCACGACCGCCATTACCCTCCTGCCGGGCGAACAAGGGCCGGGCGCACGCCAATGGCTTGCCATCTGCAAAGGTAACCAATAAATCCAACAAATGCAAACGAATGGGCAAAAAAGAAACCGACTGTCGTCCCGACACTCGGTTTCGAAAAACAAACTACTTAAAAACTAATCTACTAAAACAAATCAAAAAATATCCTTAATCATTTAATTACGTATTTGACAACACAAAGGTAAGCACTTTATCAATCACTTCAAAACAAAATACTGAAAAAAATGCATAAAAACGCAGATTAAAAAGAAGTGGAGGACATTTTAACCAAAACGCCCTCCACTTTGATATCTGCAGTTTGCAAATATTACATCATTCCGCCCATGCCGGCACCGCCGCCCATCGGCATTGCGGGCTTCTCTTCGGGCTTGTCAACAATGAGGCATTCGGTGGTAAGGAACATGCCTGCTATCGATGCAGCATTCTCCAGGGCGACGCGCGAAACCTTTGCCGGGTCAATCACGCCAGCCTTGCGCATGTCTTCGTAAACGCCTGTGCGAGCATTGTAACCGAAGTCGCCTTCACCCTCGCGAACCTTCTGTACCACCACGGCTCCCTCGCCGCCAGCGTTTGCAACAATCTGGCGGAGCGGCTCCTCGATGGCGCGCTCAACGATGTTGATACCCGTCTGCTCGTCGGCGTTGTCGCCCTTGATATCCTTGACGGCATCGAGTGCGCGGATGTATGTAGTGCCACCGCCGGCCACTACGCCCTCCTCGATTGCAGCGCGTGTGGCGCAGAGAGCATCGTCGACGCGGTCTTTCTTCTCCTTCATCTCAACTTCGCTGTTGGCTCCGACATAGAGCACTGCCACGCCGCCGGATATCTTGGCCAGGCGCTCCTGCAGTTTCTCCTTGTCGTAAGAGCTTGTCGTGTTGGCAATCTCGTTCTTTATCTGGGCCACACGGTCGGCAATGCACTGCTTGTCGCCTGCTCCGTTGACGATGGTGGTGTTGTCCTTGGTCACAGTCACCTTGTCGCAGGTGCCGAGCATCTCGAGAGTGGCCTGCTCAAGCTTCAATCCCTTCTCCTCGCTTATAACGACTCCGCCTGTCAGGATGGCTATGTCCTCAAGCATTGCCTTGCGGCGGTCGCCGAAACCGGGAGCCTTCACGGCGCAAATCTTGAGCCCGCCACGCAGACGATTGACCACGAGAGTGGTCAGTGCCTCCGAATCAACGTCCTCGGCGATGACGAGCAGCGGGCGTCCGCTCTCGGCGGCAGGCTGCAGGATGGGCAGGAAGTCCTTGATGTTGCTTATCTTCTTGTCGTAGATGAGGATGTAAGGATTCTCCATCACGCACTCCATCTTGTCGGCGTCGGTGACGAAGTAGCCGCTCAGGTAGCCGCGGTCAAACTGCATTCCCTCGACCACATTGATGTAAGTGTCGCGGCTCTTACTCTCCTCGATGGTGATCACGCCGTCCTTGCTCACCTTGCGCATGGCGTCGGCAACGAGCTTTCCAATCTCAGGGTCGTTGTTGGCAGACACCGTGGCCACCTGCTCAATCTTGTCATAGTTGTCGTCAACCTTCTCGGCGTGCTCCTTGATGTAAGCCACCACAGCGCCCACGGCCTTGTCGATGCCTCGCTTGAGGTCCATCGGGTTGGCGCCTGCAGTGACGTTCTTAAGCCCGACGTTGACAATGCTCTGCGCGAGTATGGTTGCAGTTGTCGTTCCGTCGCCGGCATCGTCGCCAGTCTTGCTGGCCACGCTCTTTACGAGCTGCGCGCCGGTGTTTGCGAAACGGTCTTCGAGCTCCACCTCCTTTGCAACGGTCACGCCGTCCTTGGTAATCTGGGGAGCGCCAAACTTCTTCTCGATGATCACGTTGCGGCCTTTCGGTCCAAGCGTCACCTTCACTGCGTTTGCCAACTGGTCAACGCCCTGCTTCAACATCTCGCGGGCTTCTACGTCGAATTTTATCTCTTTTGCCATGATATTTCAAGTTTAAAAATGTCGTTTGCTGTTATGTTATTTCTCTATGACTGCGAGCACATCGCTCTGGCGCATCATCAAGTACTTTGTGCCGTCGTACTCCAGCTCTGTGCCGGAATACTTGCCATAAAGCACTTCGTCGCCCTCCTTCAGAACCATCTCTTCGTCTTTCGTACCCTTGCCTGCGGCAACGATTGTGCCATGCAAAGGTTTCTCTTTTGCCGTATCAGGGATGATGATACCGCCAATCTTCTCTTCAGCTGGTGCAGGGAGTACAAGCACTCTGTCTGCCAATGGTCTAATGTTCATAGTTCGTTTATTTTTAAATTGTTGTTTCTACCTTTTGCCTGCGCCGCATGCCATCGGCGCCGGTCACCCTTTATGTTGCCAAAACCGTGCCAAAGGTTGCGCACTGACAATCTGTCACATGTCAGCTGGCAGAAACATGACATCCGGGCTGCCGCGCCCATGGCGCCATTGGCAACAAACGGCGCACGCCACGCCCCTTTTTCCGAAACCGGCACGGCTGTAGCCACCCGCGAGCGATACATATATATAATGTATGTATGCGCCATCGGCGACTACCGCCATTGCAAGGCGACATGAAAATAACGCCTGGCACATTTTGCGTTTTGGCCGGAATTGTATAATTTTGCAGCCGCTCTGCCCACGGGGGCGCCCGCGGCGGCAGGCCGTGGGCATGGGCGCAAGGCACTGAAGCGCAACGTCAGGCCCGGTGAGCCAGGCGGCCCGGTGGCGCGACGAGGCAGAGATTATTTTTTACAAACGCTGCGCCGACACCACCCCCGGCGCCGGTCGCGACCGCAATACGGCCCGTCCGGGCCTGCCGAACAGGCCGTTTCAGGGCATGAAAACGGCCGTTTGGCAACACGAAACGGGCCGGAACGCAACCAACTGGCGCACAGGCCGCAAGGCAGGCAAGGCCATAGCGGCCAAAAAGAATTACACAACGGGCCGACAGCCCCTACGAGAGTAAACGACATAATATAAAAAATTGTATCAGGACAATGCAACAGACAACAGACCAAGACACCCACAGGCAACTGAAAGAAGCCACGCTATTCCTTGCCGAATACGCATCGACACTGATGGCCGTGGGCGCACAGACATCGCGCATACAGCTCAACACTGTGCGCATGGCACGCTCGATGGGCTACCACGTGAGCCTGCTCATCTTCCCGAAGACGATAAGCATCACACTGCAGGACCAGGAGCGGAACCACACTTACACATACATCAAGAAGACTCCGGGCATACCGCTCAACTTCAAAGTTAACATGAAGCTGTCGCAACTGTCGTGGAACGCTTTCGACGACCGCCTGCCGCTCAATGAGCTGTGGGCCAGGCTGAAGTCGATAGCCACCGAAAAGCGAGAGAGCCCGTGGCTGGTGCTCGTGCTGGTATCGCTGGCCAACGCCTGCTTCTGCCGCCTTTTTGACGGCAACACCTTGTCAATGGCCATAGTGTTCGTGGCCACCTTCGTGGGCTTCTTGCTCCGCCAGCAGCTCACCAAGCGCGGGGTCAACCACCTGGCGGTATTCGTCACCTGCGCCTTTGTGTCGACCATGATAGGCGTCACCGACTACATCTACTTCCACGGAGGCACCGAAGACATGTCGCTTGGCACGTCGATGCTTTACCTCGTGCCCGGCGTGCCGCTGATAAACGGCGTGATGGACATCGTTGACAACCACGTGCTCGACGGCCTGTCGAGGCTCACCAACGCCCTGCTGCTCATAATCTGCATAGCGATAGGCCTTTCGGGCACGGTGATTCTGTTCGGCATAGACCCCACTACGTTCACTTCGGTGACACGGCCCGACATAGTGTCGGCCACCATAGCCGACGGACTGTTTGCCGCCGTGGCCGCCATAGGCTTCGCAATCATCAGCAACCCGCCGCGCAAGGCACTGCTCATCTGCGCCCTGCTGGCCTGCGTAGGCCACGGCGTGCGCTACTTCCTCATGCACAACGGCACCATGCCGCTCGACCAAGTGACGGCATCCACCGTGGCGGGCTTCACCATCGGACTGCTTGCCGTGCCGTTTGCCATGCGCATACATTGCCCGGCAGAGTGCTTCGCCTTCCCGTCGCTGCTGCCTATGGTGCCGGGCATGTTTGCATACAAGGCCATACGCGACCTGATTAACATCGTAAGGCTGCCCGACACCTACACGGCTGAATATGTGGCACGCTTCTTCCACAACGGATCGCTCACCGTGCTGGTGATGTTCGGCATGGTGGTTGGGTGCATAATACCTATATTCATATTCCACAGACAGTCGTTCTCGGTGACGAGAAACTGACGCCCGGCATGGGCAAGCCACCCGTGGCCGGCAACGCGACGGCGCTGCCCACACCACTGCAACAGCACAGGCAAAGAGGACAATTGCCACGGCCGACATCCGGCTTCGGCCATGGAAGAGACCGCGACAACTGTCCTCTTGTTCGCCAATAGTCACCAATACAACGCAAAAAGACAACAACAACCTACTGAATGACTCAAAAACAATTCAAAAAGGCTACATTCTTTTGAAATTGTTTCCACTTTTTTAAATTTCAATATTGAAAATTCTTTTTTGCGGATAATCATGTTTATATTTGCCACCGATTAGGTTGAAAGAGCAAACTACATTATGAATGACAAGGTATTGAACATTCACCACAATCTCATCTTATCGGCTTTCACCGTCATGGGGGATGTGCTGATATGCATTGCCCTCTATTGCATGTTCTGCAAAGTAAGTGGTCACATCCTTGAAGACGACTTCATGCAGTCGGTTGTAGTCGTGGCCGCCATCTATTTCTCGTGCGTCATCAACGGAGGAGTAATCCTCTACAAACGCAACGTCAAGGACTTCCAGGTGCCATTGCTCGTGCTCCGCAACATCATTGTGTTCACCATAGCAAGCGTCATACTGCTCAAAATAGGCGGATTCTACCTGCTTCCGCTCAACCTGTCTGTCCTTTTCCTGCTCTCGCAGCTCATCGTAGCTTCAACATTCCGCCTCACCATACGCCGAATTGTAAAGGCTTACCGCACCAAGGAGGAGCATAAGCACCACGCGGTGCTGCTGGGAAGCAAAGAGAACATACGCGCGCTGTACGACGAGATGGTAAGCGTGCCTTACTTCGGATACGCCGTCGAGGGCTACTTCGACTACGAGCGGGCATCCAACATGCCCGAGTCTTGCCCTTACCTCGGAACGCCCGACGACGTGGTGGGCTACCTGCAGAAACACAGCGAGGTGCATGAGCTTTACTGTTGCCTTACGTCTCGGCACAAAGACGACATCATTCCGATAATACATTACTGCGTCAACCACCTCGTACACTTCTACAGTGTGCCCAACGTAAGCAACTACCTGCACCACCGCATGTACTTCAACATGCTGGGCAACGTGCCTTACCTCAGCCTTTACCGCGACCCGCTGGAGAAAGTGGAGAACCGTGCCATCAAGCGAACGTTCGACATCCTGTTCTCACTGGCGTTCCTTTGCACCATCTTCCCGATAGTGTTTGTCATCGTATTCATCATTACCAAGCTCACCATGCCCGGCCCGGTGTTCTTCAGGCAGAAGCGTAACGGAATCAACGGCGAGGAGTTTTACTGCATAAAGTTCCGCTCGATGCGCGTCAACGCGCAGGCCGACACGCTCCAGGCCACCAAGGACGACCCGCGGAAGACCAAATGGGGCAACATAATGCGCAAGACAAACATCGACGAACTGCCGCAGTTCATCAACGTGCTCAAGGGCGACATGAGCATCGTGGGGCCCAGGCCGCACATGCTGAAGCACACCGAAGAATACTCGAAGCTGATAGACAAGTACATGATGCGCCACTTTGTGAAGCCCGGGATTACCGGCTGGAGCCAGGTGACGGGCTACCGCGGCGAGACGAAAGAGCTCTGCCAGATGGAAGGACGCGTCAAGGGCGACATCTATTACATAGAGCATTGGAGCATCTGGCTCGACATTTACATCATCTACAAGACCGTCGCCAATGCGATAAAAGGCGACGAAGAAGCATATTAAAGGCAAAAAGGCCCACGTAAAGGCATAAAGGCAAAATGGTGGAAAGGCAGCAAAGCCGCGCCAAAGGCGGCTTTGCTTTATCACTTCACCTTGCCTCTATGCCTTTACTTGTGCCTTTTCCTACCTTTACCCTTCCACAGTTTTACCTTTCATTTTGTTCGTTCCCCATTGTCCAGCTTACGCTGATGCCGAGCAGGTTTCCAAGGTTGCCATTGCGCCTCGTGGTGCTTTTGCCTACGAAACGGTTCACAAGCTCCGTTCGTTCAGACATTATTGTGTTGCGAAACGGGTTCTGCCAATATGCTGCCAAAGTGAAACGGCCCAGCCGGCAAGACGCCGTCATGCTGACCGAACCGCCCTGCTGGCCGCGCCTTTCGCCCTCCATAAACCTCCATCCGTTGTCGGCAGCAGCCGTGAGCGTCAGTTTGCCGAAGTGTGCGGCCAGCGACACCCCTCCGTTGAAGGCCGTATAGAAGTGGCGGTAGTCGGCCCCGATGTTGATGAAGCGGTAAACCCCGCCGTTGGCCGCAACCGAAAGGCGCCGCTCAATGATGTCGGCCCGGCAATAGCCCGACACAGACAGCATGCTGCAGTGGCCGTCGTTGACCTGCGTCTTTACAAAAACCGCGTTGCCCGCGGCATCCGCATGGCGTGAGTAACGCTCCATGTTGCAATCGTGGTTTACCCTGAGAGAACCCTGCAACGAAGCAGACAACCGCACGCCGTCGTACGAAATGCGCAGCGACTGCTCCACCCTGCGGTATGGACGGAGGCCCGGGTTGCCCGCCTCGGCCTCCATGCTGTTTACTCTCACGACAGCGCTGCCGGTGGCGGCCATGCGCGACATATACTCCGACAGCTCTATGTCGTAGCTCAGCTTCAGCCCCATGGTCAACGGGCACTGCACCGTCAGCTTAGGCCTGAGCAGCGTGAAACGGTGCGCCGAGGCGTTGCGGCGGAAGTAATATGTGCTCAGGCCTATGCCGGCAACATAGTCGACGCGCCACAGACTGCCCTTCAGTTGGGCGAAACCATAAATGTCTGACACGCGCGAACGGTCGGCGGCATCCACGTCGCCGCCATAGTCAATGGCGTCATAATGCTGCGAGCATACCATGCCCGCCGTCACAACGAACGGCCCCAGCAGGCTCTCGGCCACCGCCTCGGCGTCGAGCCGGTAGCTGCGCCCGTGCAGATGGTAAGCGTATGGCGAGCCCTCGTCGTAAGAATAGTCGCGCCGGCTGTCGGCCATTGAGACGGCCGCGCTCACCGTAAGCCGTGTCTTGCTGCCAAGGCTCGCGTCGAGAAACACGTCGGCCACGGGCGTGGCACGGCGCTCGGCCGACAGCATCGACGCCCCGGATGCCACGTTACCGTCGGCCACAACGCGGCGGCTGTCGTTGTGGGGCGTGCGCTCAATGTCGGTGCGAAGCCTCGCCTGAAAGGCCAGCACACTGTCGCGGCGCATGCTGTAAGCGAGCCCCACGCTGTGTGAAAGTGTTGTCATCAGTCCGTCGGCGTCGCTCCTAACAATCGTCCGCAGCGTGTTGCCGGGCATCAGGTAGCGGGCCGTCTCCTCGGTGCGCGCCCCGTCGAACCTCGTGTAGCCCATGCCATAGTCTACGCTCACCTGGCTCGTGCCCCGGCTGGCCCTCGCATACACGCTGTTGCGGCCCACCGCGGCAGTCACGGCATTGGAAAGGCGCGCCCCGGCGCCATATCCTGCCACCGGCACGCGCACAATGAAATTGACCACCCGCCCCACCTCGCGCCCGTGGCGCACGCCCGGCGAATCGGTATACTCTATGCGCAGCAGGTCAGTCGGGGCAACCTGAAGCAGGTCGTAGGCCGAAGCCTTGACGCCATTTATCCTCAACTCCACTCCGCCACGGTTGTCGAGCGGCGTTATTGTGTTGCCAACCTCGTCCACCCTGATGCCGTTCAGGCCCGCCCTGGCCAGCACGGCATAGAGCGATGCCGACGCCTCTTTCTGCCACTGCGCCGGGTATATCGCCACGCCGCCGGCCTTGCTGACCACCCGCGCCCCCTCAACAACGACCTCGCGCAGCCATAGCGAGTCGGCCTCTTGTGCCCCGGCCGCCACTACCGGCGCCAGAGCCATTGCCAACGCAAGCCTCACCCCCATGCCCTGCCTCCTCTCTGCACTGCCGGCTTGGCCCATGGCTGCCAGCGGTCTATCATTGCAAAGAGTCGCCCGAGGCTGTCGCGGTATTCCTCGGGATAGCTCATGGCATAGCAAAACCACAGCTTGCCCGAGCGCACACACTTGGTGTAATGGCGGTAACCGCCTACCCTTGCGCTCCCCTCATAGAGCGGGCCGCTCAGTATGTAGGCCCCGCCACCGACCGGCCTGGGCCTCGAATGCAGCAGGCGGCCCATTTGCCGAATGTCGCACACGGCGGTATTGTCGGGCCCGACGGCCCTCGTCACGTAACACTCAAGGCTGATGTTGGTCCAGCTGTCATGGCAGAAGCGGGCATAGCCATTGCCTGCCGACGGCGCATTGCGGTCGGGCCTGAAGCAGGCGGGATAGGCCACGGTATACCCAAACAGCCCGTCGGTGTAGGTGAGCAAGTCGGCCTTGTACATCTGCTCGCGCAAAACGTCGGCAAACGGCCTCAACCTTGTGCGCGGCCTCACTATGTCTATGCACGAGGCAGCCGCCACTACGGAAAGAACAATGATAAAAAACGTCTTCATATCTTCACAACGATAGTCGATTGCAAAGATAGCAAGCAAAGGAAAAAGAAAAGAAACATGGCGCCGACATCTGCCTGACAACGCACAGGCAGAAATCTGACACAAGTCTGACAATGGGGCCAACTACCTGTCGGTCAGCCTGTAAGCCCTGCCGCGGTCGCTCTCTATGCGCAGGCTGCTGCGCTGTTCGACCACACAGCGCAACCGCCTTATCAGCGTGTAAAGAGTGTCGGAGGCATCGGGTTTCTTAGGCCAGAGCGCGTCGCATATCTCGCGGTGCGACAGGCTGTGGCCCTCGGCAGCGAAGAACATGGCCAGCAGACGGTGCTGCATGGGCGTGAGCCGCACGGGCTCGCCGGCAGCGTCGACAAACAGGGCGCCGTCGGCCGAGAGCTCAAGCCCGCCATAAGCCACGGCACGCGCCCGGCTTAAAGAAGCGCGCCTGCGGCCGGCCGCACAACCAAAAGCCCACAGCAGGGCCGTGGCAAACAGCGCCAGGGGCAGCCGCTGGTCGGACATGGCCAGCACCGACGCCGCCGAGCAACCGGCACAACCGCGCAGCGCCACGGCAGAAGCTCCGTCGGCCGAGCGCAACACAACCGCATCGGTGGCTATGCAGCCACCGCCGGGCACCGCCGGCCCGACGCCGCTGCCCGGCCCGCCCACAATGCTCACCTGCAGGTAGGCACTCTCGCGCAAGCGCCCCGAGGCAATGTTGCGGCGGAAGGTGGCATCGTCGACCCTCATCACCACATTGCCCCCGGCAGCGGCCTGCAGCCCACGGAATGTCCGAATCGTGTCGTTGGCTGCATAGTAGGCGCCCTTGGCGGCTATGGTGTCGGCCAAAGCCCGGCGCAAGTCGCCCTCAACAAGGTCGGCTGTGACGCAATAACTGCCCACGCTGGCCATGGCCGACGACCCCACGAGGACAATAAACACAATGACGGGCACTCCGTGTGCCAATGCTTTCTTGATACGGCTCAGTCTCATCTTGTGGTAGTTCTTAATGCACAGCCTTTGCCATTGCGCATCTCCCTGGTGCACAGCACATTGCAAAACGGGTCGAATCGCTCTGCCAAACGGGCCGTATTGGCCGCCCAAACAGGCCGTTTGGCAATGCAATATGGCCCGTTTGGCCCGACGCCAAGGCCGGGGCCTCATTGCGACACGGAGCGCATGCCATTGGCAAAAGGCTGATACAAAGATACGAAAAAAGCCCCACCGCCATGTCTTCGGCCATTATTTTAACTCGATTTAACCCGACACCGATGCCTGTAATAGGCGAAAAAGATATAATTTTGCAGCCAAAACAAACCAATATATGCCCCACCCCACGGCCCGGACAGCGCGGCCCGCGGGCAAAAGGGCCAAGAACCGGCATTCAGGATACAACTACACAAAAACATAACCAAGCCAAACCATTCGTCCTGCAGCCCACAGGCACGGGCTGCCCGCGCCACGCCGTCAAGGCCACGCGGCACCCGCGTCACCGCCGGGACGGATGTGGCAAACATAAAAATCATGAAAAAAGGACTCATAGCACTGGCCTTCGGCACCTTAGCCCTGGGCATGACGGAATTTGTAATGATGGGCATCCTGCCCGACATAGCGCGCGGACTGGACATAACAATCATCCAGGCAGGCCACCTTATCTCGGCTTACGCCATCGGAGTGTGCTGCGGCGCCCCGCTGCTGACGGTGGCCCACAAGTACAGTCCGAAGCGCATACTGCTCGTACTGGCCGCCATGATGCTGCTGGGAGCGGTGCTCTGCGCCGTCTCGCCAACCTACGGGATGATGCTTGCCGCCCGTTTCATAGCCGGATTGCCCCACGGGGCCTACTTCGGCGTGGCCTCGATAGCGGCCATCAGGCTGGCCGACGAGCGCCACAAGACGGGCGCCGTGTCGATAATGGTGGCCGGGATGACCATTGCCAACCTGTTTGGCGTGCCGCTGAGCACGGCCCTGAGCGGCAACATATCGTGGCGGGTGCCGTTTGTGCTGGTGGCATTGCTCAGCCTGCTCGTGCTGTATTACATCTGGAAATGGGTGCCCCACATCGACCCTCTGCCCGACAACGGGTACAAGGGGCAGTTCCGCTTCCTGCGCAGCAGCGCCCCGTGGCTCATCCTCGCAGCCACGATGCTTGGCAACGGGGGCATATTCTGCTGGTACAGCTACGTCACTCCGCTCATGACAACCGAAGGCGGCTTCCCGCCGGAAACGATGTCGCTGCTGATGGTGGCTGCCGGTTTCGGCATGGTGGTGGGCAACCTGACGAGCGGACGGCTGTCTGACCGCTATTCGCCCGGGCGCGTGGCGGCGTGCACCCAGGCCGTAGTAGTGGCTGCCTTGCTGCTCATCTTCGCCCTGGCACAATACGGATGGCTCACGGCGGGGCTCATGGTGGTGTGCACGGCCGGGCTCTTCGCGGTGAGCAGCCCGCTGCAATTCCTCATACTGAAGCATGCCCCGGGAGGCGAGATGCTTGGCGGGGCGGCCATACAGGTGGCCTTCAACCTCGGCAATGCGCTCGGGGCATTCTGCGGCGGACTGCCCATGGACCACGGACTGCCCTACAGGTATGCCGCCCTGGTGGGCGCGCCGGTGGTGATGCTGGGCTACATCTCGATGGCAATATTCATACATCGCCACGAAAACAGGTCGCAGGCGGCTGCCGCAAGCGCCAGTCAGGGGGCATGAGGGGCTAAGGCCGGTGGCTCTCGGTGTACCTGAAATTGGCCATGCGCGTGCGCGATAGCGTTGTGCGGAAGCCAAACCAGCCCTCGCGCAACGGCTGCGGGTCGGCATAGTCTACCAGCAGTTGCCCGTCGATGTAATACCTGACGCGGCCGCCATGGGCCTCGAGCCTCACGTGATACCAGTGGTTGGGGCGCAGCAGGTGGGCCGTGTCGGTGTACTCTTTGAGTATGGCCGGACGGGCAGCCTTGTCGGTCACCCCAGCCTCGTTGCCGTCGTAACGGCGGAAGCGGGTAGTCCTGTTGTGGTTGCCGCCGTATCCCACGTAGTAGAGCTGCAGCGTATAGCACCGCGCAAAGATGCCTCTGCGCCACCCGGCACGCGCCGAGATGTCGGCGGGCTGCTTGGGGTCGGACGCCATCCAGAAGCAATTCAGGTCGCTGAGCCGGTCGGTTGCGCGCTCAACCACCACGCAGGCGTCATACTCAATGGTCACGTCGCCGCTCATCTTTGCCTTGCGCCACAACGTAAGGCCCTTTGGGGCGACAATCTCTATGGTGTCGCCGGAAAACGAAACCTTGCTGTCCGGCGACTCCGACTCTACCATCCAATACTTTTCAAACTCGCCGGGTGTAAGCCCGGACACGCTGTCTTGCCCGGCATGCAGCATGCAAGCCGGCAACAGCATCATCAGGATTGAAATCAGTCTCATGTTGTTTTAAGCATTAATCAGGGCTTTCCAAAAAAACATGCCGGGCCAGGCGGCACCGTCATTTCAACTCAAAGCTAAGGTGAGGGGGCTGGTTGTAGCCCACATTCTGCCATGCCACAGACAGCCGGTACTGGCGGTCGGTCATGAGCGAAGGGCGCCGGCTGTAGGCAGGTATGGCCGTGCTGTATATGCGGAGCTCCTTTTGGTCGGCCGAGGGCCACACCACCTCCTCGCGCCAGTCGCCCAGTATGTCGGCCGAAAGGCACGGATTGCCCTTCGACCCGTTTATCCATACACAACCGTCGGCCTCAAGCAGCGGGCGCACCCGCTCCTGCTGCCAGTCCCACTTGCTGATGGTGGTGCGGTCGAGCAGCTCAGACAGCGGGTCGGCATCCCAATAGACGATGAAGCTGCAAGGCCCCGGCTTGCTACGGCTGATGGCCTGTCCGGTGTCACCGCGGCGCAAACCGCCCACCGAGCACCAGCATTCGGCACCGGGATAGCGCGGGTCTATGTCGGCTGCCACGCCACGGCCGGCGTCGAGTCCGGCCCCGTCTTGCCAGATAACCCGGCCCGTCGCCCCGTCGAACATGGCCACGGCGGGGGTCTGAAGATAAGCCACGCGCCTGCCTTCGTTCTCATGCACGCCAAACACCTGAAGCCCGCTGCGGCCTGCAACGAGCCTGCCAACATGCATGGCGTCGCCATGGCGCAGCCCCGTAGAGTAGAGACCGGTGCCGTCATTGTCGACCGTCATGGCCCCGACGCACACCTCATCGCAGCCGTCGCCGTCGAAGTCGGCCACCGACAGGTTGTGGTTGCCCATGCCGGAGAAGCGTTCCAGCCCCGGCACGGAGCTGTCGAACGTCCACAGGCTGCGCAGCGAATCGCCATCGAAAGTCCATGCCGCCACCACCGTTCGCCCGTACCAGCCGCGCACCATCACCGGCGAGGGGCGCTTGCCGTCAAGGAACGCCACGCAGGCCGTGAACCTGTCGGAGCGCCCCCCGGTACTGTCGTTGCCCCCGTTGCCGCCAATCCCGCCCCAGCCATCGAGCGGATAGCGCGTCGGTATGTATGCCGCTGTCGACAGCGCGCGCCCTGTGAGCCCCTCGAACACCGTGAGGTACTCAGGCCCTCGCACAATCTTGCCGTATGTCGGGCTGTGTTCGTCGTGCGTGCGCCAGTCGGCCAGCGGGTCGCCAATGGCCCTGCCGGTGCCGTCGACGGTGCCGTCGGCAGTCTTGCAGCACAGTTCGGCGCGCCCGTCACCGTCGAAATCAAACACGAGGAAGTTGGTTGTGCACTCGCCCGAGCGTATGTTCACGCCGAGGTCTATGCGCCACAGCCGCCTGCCGTCGAGCTTGTAAGCGTCGAGGATGGTGTTTCCGGTGAATCCCCGCTGGGGCGGACGCTTTGAGTTTGAGGGGCTCCACTTCAGCACTATCTCATATTCGCCGTCGCCGTCAAGGTCGCCCACGCTGCAGTCGTTGGCCGAATAGGTGTAGCTCTCGCCTGCCACCGTTCCGCCCCGTGGCCTGGATATGGGCACACTGATGTAGGGCCGGGGCTGCTCGCCGGCGCCGACAGCCCACTCGGCCAGTGTACGTCCGCCGCTCACCAGGCGCCAGCGGGCAGGGCCGCATGCCCCTGCCGAAGAGTCGGCAAAACACGATGAGGCGACAATGGGCTCACTGTTGAGCCTCACCTCGCGCCCGCCGGCACTCCTGTATACGTCGAACGCCATCGTGTCGGGGTCGGTGGGAAGCATGCGCCAGCTCAGGAACATGGCCGACCCCGACCATATACCAACCATGCCACGGCCGAGCCGTTCGCCAAGATACGGCTGCGCCACAGCCCGGACGGCAGCGGCAGCCATCAACAAAGCAATCATCAAAAGCCTCTTCATAGTCATACCATTTTGCGAGCCACAGGCCCTTGGCCTCCCGCCATCATGCAAGCAAGCGTACGCAAGGCAACAGCCGGCCAAACGTACGCTTGCCACAACATGCGCGGGCGGGCGCATCAGAATCACTTTATCTCCTCTCCGTTGACCTTGAGCCCATCAACCACGCAGTTCTCTATGAGCGTCTTGTCAAACGCCTTCTTCTGGTCGGTGATGTCACAGTCCTCAAACGTGAAGTCCTTCAGGCGGTACTTGTCCGACTTGCCCACGTCGAAGAAGTTCTTGCAATCCATCTTTATGTTCCTAATAGTGATGTTGTTGCATGTAGAAAGGGGCATGTCGTCGCGCTTCTCAGGCTTGAAGAACTGTGTCCAGGGGCGCACAACGAGGAAGCTCGAGCAGTTTCCGGTCAGGTCTTCCACCGTCACATACTCGTAATGCTGGGGCGTATCGGGCCTCATTTTGAGCCACAGCACACGGTTGGCATCGGTAATCTTGCAGCGGCGGAGTATCACGTTGCGGTCGTGCAGCGACTCGCTTCCAAGCGTAAGGCAGCCATGCACCTTGCCGTAAGTGCAGTCTTCGATGATTATGTTCGAGCACGGGCCGTTGTCGGGGTCTTTGTCTGCCCACGTGCCCTTGCCGCCCTTGAGCACCACCGCGTCGTCGTTTACGCTCATGTAGCAGCCGCGTATGAGCACGTTCTTGCACACATCGAGGTCGATGGCGTCGCTGCTCGGGGCCTTTATGCCGCTTGTCGGCGCATAGATATGGCAGTCGAGATAGCGAATGTTCTCGCTTTTGTACAGGTGGTTGGTCCAGAACGGGCTGTTGATGAGGTGCACGTCCTGCACGGTGACGTTCTTCGCGTTTGATATGTAGACCAGCCTTGGGCGCATGGCCTCAAGGTTTGTGCACTGGCGGTTGTACTGCCGGCGAATCCAGAACTCCTCCCAGTAGTTCCGTCCGTTGCCGTTTATCGTGCCATGCCCGGCTATTGTAAACCCGTCGACACCGTCGGCATTGACCAATGCGGCAAAATAATTGAGCGTCTGCCCCTCCATCCGGGTCTTCACGAGCTTGAAGTTGCGTATGCGGTCGCTGCCTTTCAGGGTGGCGCCGGAGCGAAGATAGAGGTGGGTTCCCTGCTTGAAGAAGAGCGAACCGCTCAGGAACGTGCCCTGCGGAATCACTATCACACCGCCACCCGAGGCGGCTGCCTTGTCGATGACGGCCTGTATCTGCTCTGTCTGGATGATGGTCGAATCGGGCTTCACCCCATAGTCGGTGATGACATACTGCTTTCCGAGCTTGGCCACGTCGACCTTGGTGGTGTCGCTGAACCATTCCGGTATCGGCGTACCGTCGGGAAAGAGCTGCACTGCCTTCTTCTTGGCGTTCGACGCAACGCACGCAAGCGCCAACGTCATTGTCATTGCGAGTCTGAATTTCATAACTGTTGTTTATTAGTTGTTGATTAGTTTCCTTGCACCGATGCCACTGCCACCCTGCCGGCGGCCCTCACCACGCAACCAGCCTGACTGTGGCTTATGCGCCACAAAGTTAATAATTAATCGCGACTTAAACAAAAAAAGAAGCGAACTTCACAGCCCGCTTCCTACTTTACCATAAAAAATTACTAACTAATTATTAACTATTCTGAAAACATGATCAGTGTTGTTTTGTCGGTGCAAAGATACAACACTTTCTCCAATCTGCATACATATAACGGCAGAAAATCGCTTGATTTTGTACATTTATCAATTTTTTTAGGGATTTTCTATACATTTCGGCGAGGTTTAAACCACATTTTAATACGGCAGACACCACAAAGCACGGTCGAACGGGTTGCGACCCGGCAAGGACGGCACCAACGGCCGCGACAGCCCCGCCCCGGCGCCATATATCCACGGCAGCAGGCCTACGGATGTAAGAACTTATCGCCAAAGCTTCGGCAGCACGCAACCATCTGGGCCACAGCGCGTTGCAATACAACCCGTTTGACATCGCAAAACGGGCCGTACGGGAGGGTAAAACGGGCCGTCCTGAAGGGCAAGACGGGCCGTACGGGCAAACGAAACATGGCGGAATGGCGTGGGAAAGCCCCGGTGTAAACAAAAAATACCGGCGGCCACGTTCCGCCTGCCGCTGCCTGTGGCCGCGCCGACACATTGGCACGACAGGCCGGCCTACAAGTAACAAAAAACAGGAAACAGCATATTTTCATGCATTTATTACACGAAACGAAGGAAAATTTGCTATCTTTGCAAAAGTTATGCTGCTCAGACGCCAACCCACCCAACCGCCCCCGGGATAACTCTTGCGGGCGGGGAACGGACCTCAATGCACGCTATGATTTTCTAACTGTATAAAAACAACGATTGATTATGAAGGACTTTCTGAAGTACACCCTTGCCACTGTGACCGGCATAATAGCAGTCTCGGCAGTAATGATGTTCCTCGGCATCATATCGCTCATAGGCATGCTGGCCTCTGAGCAGAGCAAGCCGAAGGTAAAAGACAAATCCGTTTTCGTCTTGTCGCTCTCCGGCGCCATGCAGGAGCGCTCCGAAGACGACGTGTTCAGCCAGATAACGGGCAACGCCCCGGCTGTGGTGGGGCTGGAGGATGTGCTCAACTCCATACGCAAGGCCAAGGACGACGACAACATAAAGGGCATATACATCGAGGCGGGCATGTTCGTTCCCGACTCGCCGGCATCGACACAAGCCATACGCAAGCAGCTGGCCGACTTCAAGGAAAGCGGCAAATGGATAGTGGCATACGCCGACGCATACACGCAGTCTACCTACTATATATGCTCGGTGGCCGACAAGGTGCTGCTCAACCCGCAGGGCGTGGTCGACTGGCGGGGCCTGGCCGCGCAGCCGATATTCCTCAAAGACCTCATGGCCAAGTTCGGGGTGAAGATGCAGCTGGCCAAGGTGGGCAAGTACAAAAGCGCCCCCGAGATGTTCACGGCCGACAAGATGAGCGGCCCCAACCGCGAGCAGGTGGCCGCATACATCAACGGCATCTGGGACACCATGCTCACCGACGTGGCCCAAAGCCGCAAGCTGAGCAAGCAACGGCTTGACGCCTATGCCGACAGCATGGTCACGCTGGCTGCCGCCGAGGAGCTGGTGAAGATGAAGATGGTTGACAAGCTGGTATACGCAAGCGACGTCAAGGGCGAGATAAAGCGCCTGCTCGGCATCGACGCCGACCGGAAGATAAACCAGCTGACGCTGGCCGACATGAAAAACCTGCCCGGAGCCGACAATGGCAAGGGCGGCGAAGTGGCCGTATACTATGCCTACGGCGATGTGGTGGACACCAACCCCGGGGGCATCAACACCGAGGCATGCATAGCAGGCGACAAGGTTTGCAGCGACCTGGAGGAGCTGGCCGACGACGATGACGTAAAGGCCGTGGTGCTGAGAGTAAACTCGGGTGGCGGCAGCGCGTACGCCTCGGAGCAAATATGGCACGCCGTGACGAAGCTAAGGGAACGCAAGCCCGTGGTGGTGTCGATGGGCGGCATGGCCGCTTCGGGTGGCTACTACCTCAGCTGCGCCGCCAACTACATATACGCCGAGCCCACCACGCTGACCGGCTCGATAGGCATCTTCGGCATGTTCCCCGACTTCAGCGGGCTGCTCACCGACAAGCTGGGCATCAAGTTCGACGAGGTAACGACCAACAAGCACAGTGCATTCGGCACCATGGCGCGCCCGTTCAATGCCGAGGAAATGGCTTACCTCAACGCATACATAGACCGCGGCTACCGGCTCTTCATCAAGCGAGTGGCCGAAGGCCGCAAGATGAGCACCACCAACGTTGACAGCATAGCGCAGGGAAGGGTGTGGCTCGGTTCAGACGCCCTGAAGGTCAAGCTCGTCGACGGGCTCGGAGGGATTGACGACGCCGTGGCCAAAGCTGCCGAACTGGCCAAGCTGACCGACTACAACACTGCCGCCTACCCTGCACAACCCACATGGATGGAGCAGATAATGGCCGTTTCGTCGGCCAACGGCAACTATCTCGACGAGCAACTGCGCCAGACCCTGGGCGAATACTACGCCCCGTTCAAACTGATAAAAGACATCAACAGGCACAACGCGATACAGGCCCGGATGCCATACATGATAACAATAAAGTAAATGGAAGGCGACTTCATCAGGATAAACAAATGGCTGCTGCCGCTGAGCTGGCTCTACGGACTGGCCGTAAGGGTGCGCAACGCGCTCTTCGACCTGGGTGTGCTCAAGTCGGAAAGCTTCGACGTGCCAGTCATCTCGGTAGGCAACATAACCGTGGGAGGCACCGGCAAGACGCCACACGTGGAATACCTGATAGACCTGCTGCGCCATAAGTGCCGCGTGGCAGTGCTCAGCAGGGGCTACAAACGGAAGACAAGGGGCTATGTGGTGGCCGACAGCACGGCGACAGCACGCACCATCGGCGACGAGCCTTACCAGATGAAGCACAAGTTTCCCGACGTCACCGTGGCCGTAGACCGCGACCGGCGCCACGGCATACGCCGCCTGACAGAAGACAAGTCGGCCGACGGCATCGACGTGGTGCTGCTCGACGACGCCTTCCAGCACCGGTATGTCAAGCCGGGCATCAACATCCTGCTCGTCGACTACCACCGCCTGATCATCTACGACAAGCTGTTGCCGGCCGGCAGGTTGCGCGAACAGCTGTCGGGCAAGAACAGGGCCGACATCGTGATCATCACGAAATGCCCGGCCGACCTGAAGCCGATGGAGTTCAGGGTGATAACAAAGGCCATGGACCTGTACCCATACCAGCACCTGTACTTCACCAGGCTCGACTACGGCGACCTGCACCCGCTGGCCGGAGGGCGCCCCTTGGGCATAGAGACATTGAGGAAACAGAAGCACATAGTGCTGCTGACGGGCATCGCATCGCCCAAGCAAATGATGCTCGACCTGGCGCCGCTGTGCCCCGACATACGCCCCCTGACGTTTGCCGACCACCACAACTTCACCGCCGAAGACGCCAACCGGATAAACCGCACATTCGAGGCCACACCCGCACCGAGGCTCATCGTAACGACGGAAAAGGACGCGGCAAGGCTGGCCGGGCTGAAAGAGCTGACCGACGAGGTGAGAAAGGCCATATATGTGCTGCCGGTTCACATCAGGTTCATGCTCGAACAAGAAGACAATTTCAACGAAAACATAATAGGATATGTACGCAAAAATTCAAGAAACAGCATCCTGGCTAAAGCAAAGGATGACAACAAGCCCAAAGACAGCGATAATACTGGGCACCGGACTGGGACAATTAGCTTCAGAAATAACTGACTCTTACGAGTTCAACTACAAGGACATACCCAACTTCCCCGTATCTACAGTAGAGGGACATGCCGGGAAACTCATCTTCGGAAAGCTCGGAGGGAAAGACATCATGGCCATGGAGGGGCGCTTCCATTACTACGAAGGCTACTCGATGAAGGAGGTTACGTTCCCCATCAGGGTGATGTATGAGCTCGGCATCAGCACGCTGTTCGTGAGCAACGCCTCGGGCGGCATGAACCCGGAGTTCAAGATAGGCGACCTGATGATAATCACCGACCACATAAACTTCTTCCCCGAGCACCCGCTCAGGGGCAAGAACTTCCCCACCGGGCCCAGATTCCCCGACATGCACGAGACATACGACAAGGCTCTCATAGCCGAAGCCGACGCCATTGCGGCCGAAAAGGGCATACGGGTGGTTCACGGAGTGTATGTAGGAGTGCAGGGCCCGACGTTCGAGACGCCCGCGGAGTATAAGATGTACCACCGGCTCGGCGGCGACGCCGTGGGCATGAGCACCGTGCCCGAGGTCATCGTTGCCCACCACTGCGGCATCCGTACCTTTGGCATAAGCATCATCACCGACCTCGGACTCGAAGACACGCCGGTAGAGGTGAGCCACGAAGAGGTGCAGGAAGCGGCCAACAAGGCTCAGCCGCTCATGACCGAGATTATGCGCGAGATGATAAACAGGGCTTGAGGGGAGGCACAGAGGATGACCGAAATTGCCAAGCTTGGTGAGTTTGGGCTTATCCGCCACCTCACCGAAGGCATCAAGCCGAAGAACGCATCGACACTGCGCGGCGTCGGCGACGACTGCGCGGTGATGCACTACCCCGACAAGGAGGTGCTCGTAACGACCGACCTGCTGATGGAGGGGGTGCATTTTGACCTCACATACACCGACCTGCGCCACCTGGGATACAAGGCCGCGCAGGTGAACATCAGCGACGTGTTTGCCATGAACGGCACACCAAGGCAGCTCACGGTGAGCCTGGCGCTAAGCAAGAGGTTTACCGTGGAAGACATGGACGAGCTGTATGCCGGACTGAGAGCAGCCTGCGACCGCTGGGGAGTGGACATAGTGGGTGGCGACACCACGTCGTCGTTCACCGGACTGGCCATAAGCATAACGTGCATCGGCGAGGCCGACGCGGCCGACATCGTCTACCGCGACGGGGCAAGAGACACCGACCTGGTGTGCGTTTCGGGCGACCTCGGGGCCGCGTACATGGGACTGCAACTGCTCGAACGCGAGAAATCGGTGTACTACCAGCAGGTGGACGAGGCCAAGAAGCGAGGCGACAAGCGGGCCCTGGAGCAGCTGGCACACTTCCAGCCCGACTTTGCCGGCCGCGAATACCTGCTGCAGCGGCAGCTCGAAGGCATGGCCCGAGGCGACATCATTGCCCGACTGCGCGAGGCGGGGGTGCGCCCCACGGCCATGATGGACATAAGCGACGGGCTGTCGAGCGAGCTCACCCACATCTGCACACAGAGCCACGTGGGGTGCCGGATTTACGAGAAGAACCTGCCGATAGACTACCAGACGGCTGTGATGGCCGAGGAACTGAACATGAACGTGACCACATGCGCCCTGAACGGGGGCGAAGACTACGAACTGCTGTTCACCGTACCAATAGGCGACCACGAGAAGATTGAGGCCATGGACGACGTGAAGCTCATCGGCCACATCACGAAAGAGAGTCTCGGCCGGGTGCTCGTCTCACGCGACGGCAACGAGTTTGACCTGAAAGCGCAGGGCTGGAACCCACTCAAATGAACACCGGCCGGGCGGCAGTGCCATAAAGGCAGACCGCCCGGCCCTTTCGTTTTCAAGCCGCCACAGCCTCGCACACGGTTGCCATATTTGCAATGTTTTTTCACCGTCAGGCGCCTGAGTGGCAACCGCCTGACTGGCAACATGTTGCAACATGGGCCGTTTGGCATGGCAAAACAGCCCGTATCAGCAGTCAAAACGGGCCATGCCAGACTGCCAAACGGGCCAAATGGCAATGCCGGACAAGGGCACACGGCCGGTTGCCCGGACATTGTAAGAAAATGTTACCTGCAGTGACGTCAGCTCATCTTCAACCCGACAACCGACCCAATGAGGGTGACGATGAAGAAAATGCGCGCCGCCGAAACGGGCTCGTGAAGGAAGGCTATGCCGAGAACTACCGTACCTACCGCACCAATGCCTGTCCAAACGGGATAGGCCGTGCCAATGGGCAGCGTGTGGACAGCCTTGGCCAGAAGCAGCATGCTCATGACAAGGCTTACGATGAAGCCGGCTCCCCACATATAATACTCAATGCCCGCCTGCCCCTTCATCTTGCCGAGACAGAAGGCAAAGGCCGACTCAAAAAGACCGGCCACGATAAGAATAATCCAACTCATTTGTCTTGCTATTTTTTACCAATGCTTGTTTTCGGCTGCAAAGGTAATGAAAAATGCCGTCGCGACACTTTACATTTGATAAGAAGCTGCCTGCGGGGCATCCGGGCTCCCTACCCTGCCTGCCACTATGCCATCTTGCTTTGCTACACCGCGCGCCATGTCACGCAAAAAACGGTCAGGCAGGCATTGGAAAAAGACAAAAGCCGGATGCTCATACAACAAGACCATGCTTCAGTGAAACGAGATCCAGACAAACGAAAACAGAGCCGACCACGCCTGCCCGGCACTCACCACAGCTTAAACCTCACCAACGGCGGGCAGCAAGGACGGCCGCAACACGCCGCAACCAGACAACACCGCAACCGAAGGAAACGACAAACGACAAACTGCGACAATGGACAAGAGCGACATAATAAACGCCATCCACCCGCTGCCTGCCGGCTCGATGGAGCGCATGGCGGCCTGCATGGAAGAAGTGGCATACGCCAAAGGCACGCGAATACTGCGCGCGGGCAAGACCGAGCGCAATGTGTTTTTCATCAAGAAGGGCATAGTGAGGGCCTTTGTGAGCACACAAGGCCGCGAGATAACTTTCTGGCTCGGCGCCGAGGGCACACCGGTGGTGTCGATGAAAAGCTACGTCAGCGGGCTGCCGGGCTACGAGAGCGTTGAGTGCATCGAAGACACGGTGCTCTACGTGCTGCGCCATGCCACGCTGACATCCCTGTTTGCCGACGACGTCAACATTGCCAACTGGGGACGGCGGTTTGCCGAAAAGGAGATGCTGCGCACCGAAGAAAGGCTCATTCCGCAACTGTTTACCACTGCGGCCGAGCGCTACCGCTCACTTATGGCCAACCACCCGGAACTGCTGCGCCGCGTTCCGCTGGAGCACCTGGCTTCTTATCTCGGCGTAACGCCGGTGAGCCTGAGCCGCATCAGGGCGTCACTGAAATGAAGCGGCTGCACCGTCACCACGCCCCCTTACCGCAAGCGTAGGCCCGTAAGCAAAAAGAGCCAACCCCAATTTAAGCCAGGGCTTACGCCAACAAGCATGTGTGCAGCACGCATACGCACGTCAATGCGATGGAAAAGCATGGCCTGCGATGACCAAGAAGCCAATAAAAGCAATGCGCCATCGGCGACACCATGTCACCGATGGCAGCAGAGGCTGAACCTGCAACAAGGCAATTGCCTTACAGGCCGGGTAGACTCAGGGCAAACAACGCCCTATGCCATCTTATCGCAACGTTATAGAGAGATAGAGGGCATTCATGTTTCGTATGCCATCCGTACGAGAGTCTACATTGCGATAACCTATTGTGAAGTACGGAATGCGCTTATGGCGTTTATTATAAAAAAGGAGACCAGCGTCGTATAGGTTGTATTCAAGGTCGCATCGCCCACCCAAGCTGTGGGCATAGCGCACACGCAGCTCAACGACAAAGTCTTTTTTGAATAAATACCTGTCGTGGTTGGCCTGGAACAGACGGTAACCCAAGCTTCCGCCAATGCCGTGGGAAGTAAGGTAGCGCTTCTCGCCTTCAGGATGGTACAACCCGAGGAAAAACACGTAAGACGCCCCAACAGTAAGCCGCCCTACGGGGTTTACAGTGATACCTGAAAAGAAAAACCACGGTGTAAGGTTGTGTTGGGGATAAGTGAACGATGCCTCTACCTCACTTTCTCACCTGTCATACACTCTATTATACCATTTAGTCAACTTGTCATAATGCACAGTTCCGGTCGAATCAACCATCGATGAATCTGGTGCCAACCCTTCGCCAAAGACAAAGACCGGCATACATAGCATCAAAAATAAAAATATCTGTTTCATGACTACATACTTATATCGTTATATTTCTATAAATAGACCTCTTAATAATAAAGTAAACAAATAGGCAGTTTCACAAACATGGACAGCGGATATTCAACTTGCCTTTGCTCCAAACCCCAGCTTTGGATGATATAGATGCAACAAGCAGCTTTACAGTGCGGCCGGCCTTATGCCATGCCACCTTTTCAACCATGGGCAATTCGGCGGTGAACAAAGTGGAACCACAGTTAAAGCCTAAACCGACCGAAGGCAACTTGCCACCCAAACTGCATGTTTGCCTTACAGAATCGGCATACGTCAAAACATCCGTGGCTTGGTTGCACGTAGGCGTAAAGCCAATGAAGCGATGGGAAATATACATTAAGCGGTTGCTCATAAACTAAACCTTTTGTTAAACATAGTTGGTGGCGTCGATGCAAAAATATATTATTGCCGCTACACCGGCGAAAAATCTTGTTCACAAAAAGTTCACTTTTGCCTTCAAACGTTCACATGCGGCTCAGCAATCTGTATAGTAACCTCATTTACAACGACTTAATCAAATCATCAAAATCAGAAGCGGTGCCGTCACGTCCGGTAAGTTTCTTATACAATCGCTTGCGCGCCAGCGAAACAGCATTTGCCGCACGACAAATAAGTATACCTATTTCCTTGTTTGAAAACCCCATTTTTACCAGCAAGCAAATGCGGTATTCATGCTCACTGATGTTATGGGCACTGTATAAAGCCTCCTTAAACCCAACCAGTATACACCCGAGTTCTTCTTCTGCCTGCAACCATTCGGCTTGTGACAAAGGCTTTGACACTGCCACACGGCTCTTGGCCAAGGCAAACGCTTCGGAGCCGACAAGCCGGGAGTCGCGTACGTTTCTCATTACTGCCTCACTGCTACTTGCCGCCATTGACGCCTGCAATCTGCCTTTATGTTGGGCCACCTATGCCTCAAGCTCTTCACGTATGCAAGCGGACTCGTGCAATTTCTGCATCAAATGCCTAATTTCAGCTGAGGCTTCAATCATCTTATCACCGCTTTGAACAATGAAATCTGTTTCTTTATTTTGCAATTTGGCAATCCCTAAGCCATGCTTTTGCCGCATGGCCCCGTATCTGGCATTGGCAAAAAAAAGAAACAACGTCACAACACCCAGCAACGAAGAAACGCCAAGCAAAACCACACGACTGTCGTGAAGGTCGGCTTTCAGTAATGAAATTTCATCATCCACCACCCAACGCTCAGTTGTTGGCAATGCATCGGACATATCAAGACAGCTTTCAAGCATATCTACAGAATCGGAAGACAAGACATAAGAATCAATATATTTGGCGGCACTGCCATGTTGGTCGCTCATGCCTGAAATCTTGACCAAGGCATTTGCAGCATACCGGCGTGCGTAGGCAGAGTTGCTCTGCATCAACTGCTTGCATAAAACGCGGGCAGAGTCAATCCTGCCTGTATGCACGCAGATGTCCATGGCCGTTGCGCATACAGCATCGCGGTCGCCGTAATCAGCCAAACGCAAGGGGTATTGAACATAGCGCCAAGCCTGATTGTAATCACCACTATCACACAGCAACAGGCTCAGCCGATGGTAAGCATCATACCGCAAGCCCAATTTTGCTTTCTCACCCAAAGCCACAGCCCGATAAAGACAACTTACGCCATCATCAAACCTGCCTTCCCTCTGGTAAGCCATAGACATATACAGCAAAGAATGCACCATGGCCGTGGTGTCTCTCCGGGCCGAATCGGTTTGGTAAGACAAACAATAATACCGGGCTGCCATATTGCAATCAGACTGAAGCATCATCAACCTTCCAATCTGAGAATACGCGTTGCTCTTCAGCCCAAAGTCTCTGTCATCGACTATCTCTTCGGCTGCCTTGCGATAAAATGCAACTGCACGCTTTATATCATCCATGTCCCGGCAAATGCTCCCGACATAGTAATACGCCCTGGAAAGCAGACTGTAAACACCCTTTCCGGCCATGTTGCAAATAAACCCACATACTCCAGCCGCCAACCCATGGCCAAGTTTAGACACGCCGGCATTCTTGCCAACCGACAATCCTTATAAAATGAACTCGGGAACTGAAGATACATGTAGCATGGCATGAACAGGACTAACATCAGAAGCCCCACCCCCGGGATAGCCTACGGCAAGAACGTAGCTCGTAACAGGCCCACGGGGAGACTTTCCCGAGACACACGATAGTGCCGAAAAAGCCAAACATACTATATAAATATAATGCAAAAGATTGCTTCGGACATCTAACATAACTCATTCGTAAAAGTAACACAAAACAAACGATCCACCAAGAAAGATGGCAAGAAACATCCGCCCACCATTGCAATTACCCCCATATCAACCATTGCAGGTACAATTTTGCCCAATCAGTGATCATGCTGCAAGATGCCTGTTTCTACATTCATATAGCCTACTCTGAGCTTATAAGCCGCCCGCAGGCATCCGTTCTGCAACATAGCCTCAAGCTAAGGCCGATACCAATCAGGCAATGCCGCTGTACAATCAGCCCAAAGAGAGTGTGGAACAGTTTTGGAATTAAACGACCGACAGAGGCAAAACGGGCTGCAAACATTTAAAAGAAGTTAACCGAATGAAATTCTTTTAGCAATTCTTGCGGGTCTCGGAAATTATGACTACCTTTGCACCCGCAAACGAAAAACAATGGTGCCATAGCTCAGTTGGTAGAGCAAAGGACTGAAAATCCTTGTGTCCCCGGTTCGATTCCTGGTGGTACCACTCCTCCTTTCATTAGCCCTGTTCGCGCAAGCGGCAGGGTTTTATTTTTTCATAGATGCCATTGAGCAGCATACAAACAGCACTAATAGAATTACCCCCCGCCGCTATCAGCACGTCATCGTAGCTGATGGGTGAAGCGACTGTGGCCGCGCCAATGGCAAATTCGCGCGTAACACCATGGCGGACACTGCCCGCCACCCCTACAAAGCATCGAGACATAAACGGCAGAAAGCAGAAAGACGCCACCCACAAAGGCAACACAGCCCACAGGCTGCGGGCAATGGGCACCCCCGGACATGTAATGACAGAGAGACACAAACACCGGCGGACAGAGTCGGGCGCCCGTCAGAACTCAACTGTGAGGCCGATGGTAGGCAGCAGTGTGCCGCTCTCCTGCGGCAGATACTTCATGCGGTAGCGTTGCTCGGCTACCGGTTCACCTGGGTTTTCAACAATCCCCGTGCTCATAAGCACGTCGGGCTGGCGCAACACACTCTTGGTAACATTCTGCAAATCGACATATATGCCGAGCCGCCAACTGCGGAAGTAGTAGTTCTTGTCGACCCTGACGTCCAGCTGGCAGAACGCATCGAGGCGCCCGGTGTTGTAGCGCGAATAGTCAAGATAGGGCCTGCCTTGCGCATCCCAAGCCTCAACCAGCGAAGACTTATCGACATCATACGGCGTGAACGGGCCACCGCCAATGGCACTCAGCTTTGCACCAACGCTCCAGTTGCGCGGCAACTCGTAGGTACCGCTAACGTTGGCGATGAAACGGTTGTCCCATGCCGACGCCATATACGCCCCACCCTTGCTTCCATCACGAAACTCGCTGCGATACAGCGTGACAGAAGCCACCGACACAAATCGGCCCGGCTTCTGCCAGCGCAACGACGCCTCAAGCCCGAAAGCCCTGCCTTCGGCCGTAGACGTGAGCAGTTCGTTGCCAACAATGCCGTAATCGTTGCCTTTGCACGACAACGGAATGCCGTCGGCAACCGACAGCGGCAAGCGCGAATACTGCTTGTAAAACCCCTCAAGCGAAACCACCATGGCTTGTGAAACATTCCACTCTGCCCCGACGTTGGCATTGGCCACGCGCATATACCGCAACCCCTTGTTGGCATAGCTGCCGTCGGAGGCTTTGTAGCCGAGCGCAGTGTAAGGCGGCAACTGGTGGTATAGGCCCACTGCCGCATTGAGCGCCACCGACGGAACGAAACGCCACGACACCGACAGCGTGGGCGACACATTGTCCCAAACGCGGGCCATGGGCAACGAATAGCCGCATCCGTCGAAACGCAAACCGGCCGAAGCCGTCAGCCGTTCGTCGCTGCTCTTGTAGCGGGCGGAGGCATACGCCCCCCAGCCGACCATTCCGATGGCAGCCGACTGGCTGCGGTCTGTCCGCCCGCCGGCGGCATAAAGCCGCTGAAAGGAATTGTCGTCATACCGCGCATAATAGACGTCGGCCCCCTCGGCCACAGTCCAACGTTCGCCGTACGTGCGGTTTTCGGCCCTGAGCGAAGCCTTCCGCTCGTGCGAAGAGATGTCGAGCGTGAGGTTGTCGGGCGAAGAGTCGTCGTTGTCACGATATTTAAGGTTGCTGTTATACAGATAGTTGTAGCCCAATGACACCGTGGTGACGTTGCGGCCCGAGTAATGCTTATACGCAGCCCCTACGGTAAACGTGTTCTGCTTGATGCGCGGCAGGTAGCTGAGCAGGTATTCCGCGTCCTCACCCTCTTCGTCGGTGTTCAGCTTCATGTCGTCTATGCCGGCCAGCCCGAGCACCGTCAGTTCGTCGTGCTCGGAAAACCGTGTCTTAACCTTGAACTGCCCGTCGATGAAATTGGGCAGAAACGGCAGGCCGATCATCTTGAACAGCAACTGCAGATACGACTGGCGGACGGAGAAGAGATAGGTGGTGCGCCGCCCCACATGCCCCGACGCGCTCAGCGACACCTCCGAAGCACCGAGGGTTGCCTTGAAATTGTTGCCCTCGGCATTGCCGTCGCGCAGCCTTATGTCGAGCACAGAGCTGAGCGCCCCGCCCTTGTCGGCAGGGAAAGCGCCGGTGTAGAACTGCACTTCGCGTATGAAGTCGGCATTGAGTATGCTCACCGGGCCTCCCGTGGCCCCCTGCGTGGCAAAGTGATTGATGTTGGGTATCTCGATGCCGTCGAGGAAAAAGCGGTTCTCCGACGGCGAACCGCCGCGCACGATGAGGTCGTTGCGATAGCCGATGGGCGAAAACGACACACCGGGGTAAGAGCGGACAATGCGCGATATGTCGCGGTTACCGCCCGGGCTCTTCTCTATCTCGCCCATGCCGATGAGATGAAGGCTCACAGGGCTTACCTTGTCTATGCGCAACGGCGTGGCACTGACGGTGACACCGGCCAGCACCGATGCGTCTTCCTCTAACTCAAGAACCACAGGCGGGAGGGTTGCAGAGACAAGAAACTCGTCGGACACCATGTCTTTATACCCCATGCAACTGGCAGAAAGGCGGTGCATGCCTGGCGTGACGCCACTGATGGCAAACACGCCAAGGCTGTCGGCCGAGGCACCATGGCCCGACTCGCCGTAGACCGAGACCACGGCAAACGGCACCGGCCTGCGCGAAAGCGCATCGACCACGCGGCCACGAACGGTGAACCCACCCTGCCGGGCAGTGCACGGCAAGGCGAAACATACAAGGAGCGCAACGACCGGAAGCATCGGCATCAAGCGTGCGACAAAGCCAGACCACACGCATTTGGCCTCATTTTCCCCAAAACCCAAATCCATCTTCTTATAGTACATCACTTATTTCTTGCCGTCCCGACCTGTGAAACGCCCAAAAGCGCAAGGCACAATGGCCGGAACGGTGCAAAGGTAACAATTTTACAGTAGAATCGGGATAGTCAAACGAAGAATCAGCCCACGAGGCATCATTAAGCCCGAAGGGCACAACAAGGCGCCCACACAAAGGCCGCCACACACGAACCGACGCGCATTCACTTTTATTAACCGGCCATGAGCAGGGCATTATACATGGAATTGGTAACTTTGCCCGAAACAAAACAAATGGACAGACAAGGAGAACAGCAAAACGGCAACGCCACGGCAATGCACACAAAAGAAACAGACAAGTCCGAACGCACCGACGAACTGACAGGCAAACTGCTTGACATCTGGGAGGCTTCGCTGCGAACCACCCACCACTTTCTGGCCGAGACGGACATAGAGCACATAAGGCCGCAGGCAGAAACGGCACTGCGCACAATCGAGACGTTGGTTGTTGCGTATTGCGAAACCATGCCGGCAGGATTCATCGGCATACAGAATCGCAAGATTGAAGCGTTGTTTGTAGCCCCGCCGCACATAGGGAAAGGGCTCGGCAAGCAACTGATAAGCACTGCCACCGACAGGTATGGTGCCATCTACATTGACGTAAACGAGCAAAACCGCACGGCCGAGGCCATTTACCGGCACCTCGGATTTGAAACATTCGGCCGCGATGAGACCGACGGCGAGGGCAACCCGTTTCCGATATTGCACATGAAACTGTGCGGCAAACTGCACAAATGAACCATCCTGCGCCACATGGCACCATCTGCGCCGCGGCGCGCATTGATGCCGGCATGCGGTTTCCAGCCCAGGTAACGTCAACAGTCGAGCGCCCGGCAGTACATGCGTATCAGGCCATCGCTGCCGGTTTCCTTCACCCACCCAATGAATTTCCAGCCATAGCGCTCATAAAACGAGTAGTGCTCGGTGACAAGATAAAGCGCCGCAAAGCCCACCCGCTTCATATCGCGGCACACGCGCTCCAACAGCAACCCGGCCAAGCCACGGCGCCGCCATTGCCGCTCTACATAAAGGGCGCAGACATTCGGGGCGAGGTCTGTGCGCTCATGAAAGTCGTTGTCTATCACGCCAACGCCGCCAACGATGTCGCCTCCGGCCAACACCACATACCATTGAGGCACACCAACAGACCCGCCAAGGCTCTCGTCGATGCTGTCAAGGTATTCGTCCTCGGGTATGTCCCATTTCCGATGAAACCATGCGGCGGCGGCCTTGCGCAACTACGGCTGTTCGCTTATGCTGACAATACGGTAGTTTTCCATCTCGATTGCATTTTATAACATATAGTCCGACAACGCGCAAAAACAACAACGCTGACTACACAGCCATGCCCGCACCAGGAATTACGGATGCAGGCATTGCCTTGTCGGCACAGCACAAAGTTAATGATTTTCCGCGACAGCCACATGCCTGACGCAATTTATTTACTCAAAACCGGCCGCCGGAGGCCAAGCAGACTTAGCCATGTTGCCGTGCAGACCGGCATATTACTCAGCATAAGGCGTGGCTGGCCACTCCGAGGCAAAGCTGCCGGCAAGACGCCGCGGTGGGGATGGGGGCGCTTGGCAAGCACGGCACGAACATCTAACCAAGCATAAGGCGGCCCGACAGCCTATTGCGCTTTGTTTATTTTCGGCAATGTGACATTACTTGCAAATATGCAACTAAAAACAGCGTAAGCCACACTGATTTACCGCATGTGCCATTTCGCGCCATAAAACAGCCCATTCCAGGCTGCAATACGGCTCGTTCGGCACCGCAAAACGGCACGTTTAGCAGCCTCATACAGCGCTTTTGGCAACTCGCTGTATGCCAGTCTGTTATCAAGCCAAACCGCTGGCGCCGCATTTAAACATAAAATGTTAACGGCAATGGACGGATACCGGATGCCGAAGGGTGCTTTCACACCGTTGCACAACAGGCTGCCATGCGCCTTTGCCGAAAGCGCGGCGAGGCACACCAACGCAAAGCCGCGGCACGGGTGCAGGCCGGATGACGGAATCATCTGGCAAGCATCATTTTAACCAGTCAACACAATCGCGGCTAAACACCGGCCCCATGGTGGCGAAGCAAGCACAGGCAAACGCATGAAAAACCGAAACGCAACTCAATAAAGACAGCACAAGCCCACAAATAAGCCCAAACTCTTGGCCAATCGCAAATTTGTTATTATATTTGCAACATTAACATATAACCCTACAACACCAAACTTATGGAACACCATTGCCCCAAATGCGGACGAGAGCAACCGCACGACCAATTGTGCTATTTCTGCCGCGAGCAAGAAAGACTGGCAAAAGCCATCGCCCTGACGGATGAGGAAATGAAAGAAAAGGCGGACAACCTGAAAAGGCACGTGAAAAGGCTCGACGCCTTCGAGGAGCCCGAGACGCATGACTTTGCTTCGCTTTTCTATGTGCACGGCCGGACAGACGAAGAACTGCAAAGGGCAGCCCTGAAAGCAGAAGTATACGGCCATAATGAAATATACTACCATGCCCCGGCCGACGTTCGCGACGAACTGATACGCCGGCTCATGGCCTCGACCAACAGCAACGAGGCCGGCCAACTGTTGGCGTGCGTGGCAATGCAAGGCGACGACGTTTCGCTAAAAGCGCTTGTCGAACTGGAAAACAACCCGCGCCCATGGCGCAAGGGCCTCTGTGTTGACCCGTCGGTGTATGCCTGGGACGGAGGCTTCACGTTCGACAAGCAAGGAAACAGGCTGGAGGTGGCCCACCCGGAGTGCTTCGCCATAGAAACAGGCAACCCCGACGAAGACCACGCCATACGCCTGGGGCAACCCCACGAAGGCCGCTGCCGCCACTGCGGATGCCAGCTGATGGACATCATCACCATCGACGGGCACGACCCGCGGCTGGCATTCCTTGGCTTGGACGGCAAGACAAGCATAAGCTGTTGCCCCAACTGCGTGCAATTCGCCTACCCCGTGGCCTATGCCAAGGCTGTGCCAAACGGCGAGAGCCACCCGATATTCCCATACGAAGGTGTGGAAGACAACGCGGAGAACTATTGGACAGACGAGATGAACGACGCGGCCCGGGCCAACAGGCTTGTGCTCAGCAAAGAACGCAAGCCTCCTTTCTACGGGCTTTTCTTCGACGACGGCAATACCGTGGGCGGATTCGGCAACTGGATTCAAGACTGCGAAGTGCCTACATGCCCTGAGTGCGGCCAACCGATGAAACTGATTGCCCAGATTGGATGGAGCACACTGTGCAACGACTTCATGGAAGGCACGCTCTACATATCTTACTGCAACAATTGCCACATGGCAGCCTTGCAACACCAGCAGACCTGAACAGCCGACCACAGGCACCGGACAAAACCGACACAACATTCAACACACGACAAAACAAAATGCAAACCAACGCACAACAACTGACTACACAGAGGCTCATATTGCGCCCATGGAACGATGGCGACGCCGAAGCCCTGTACAAATATGCTTCCGACCCGGCCATCGGCCCCATCGCAGGATGGGAGCCGCATGCGTCGGTGGAACACAGCCTGGAGATTATACGCACTGTGTTCGCGGCCCCCGAGACCTATGCCATGGTGCTTCGCGAAACCGGCGAGCCTGTTGGCAGCGCCGGCATAATGACTGCCGACAGCCGGCACTCTGCGCCGGCGGCCGGCAGCGAAGCCGAAATAGGCTACTGGATAGGCAAGCCCTACTGGGGCATGGGCCTCACACCCGAAGCCGTTAGTTGCCTCGTCAGCCGCTGCTTCACCACACTCGGATGCGAAATGGTGTGGTGCGTCCACTACGACGGCAACATGCAGTCGCGCAGGGTGATGGAGAAATGCGGCTTCCGCTTCCACCACTCCGAAACCGACAAGCCCACGCCGCTTGGCGACCGGCGCACCGAGCACATGTTCGTAATAACACGCAACGACTACAACAACCTTCACAAGGCGCAATGAAAGAGGTTGACCCGAAGCAGACCACCAGGGCCTTCGCATTTGAAATGTGGATGAAAGCGCCCATGCCAATGGTGACATTCATCAAGACGCTCGATGTGACAAGGCTCGTAAGGGCAAGCCGCAGGCACCACATGAAGTTCAACATGCTGATGTGCTGGTGCGTAGGCAAGGCGGCATCAGGCATCAGAGAGTTCTACATGCTGCCCGTAGGCGGCAGGCTCTACGCATACGACACCATAGCCGTAAACACCATTGTGGCCAACAGCGAGGGCGAAGTAAGCTCATGCGACATTCCTTTCACCGACGACCTGCAGCGCTTCGGCAGCGACTACACGCAACTGACGCAGCAAGTTGCCCGTACGTGCCAGAACCACGACTTGCAGGAAAGCATGGTGATTGGCACCTCGGCCCTCGCCCGATACGACATCGACGGAGCCGTGGGCATGTACAGCGGCGTTTTCAACAATCCGTTCATGATATGGGGCAGATACCGCAAACGCCTCTTCAAGACAAAGCTCACGGTGTCTTTCCAGTTTCACCACACACAAATGGACGGGGCGCACGCAGCGCGGTTTTTGGACAATCTGCAAAGAGAGATCGACCGTTTGCGGGTGGAATAAGTAGGTGTTCAAAATTAATTGCCATCAAATTGTGCGCTATGTAGGAGATGCATGCCCAAGTCCGAAGAGAGAGCGTAGCGGGCTACGCGACCGATGAGACTTTGGTCTGCGTCCCGAAAGGGCACACAAGATGGTGGCAAAGATATAGAGGACACATGCAAGGTCTATTGTATCGGTTAATTTTGAACAGCTACTTAACGGATTAAGCATCACATTAGTGCCGTCAAGTTGCCCAGCGGCAAAGGGTCGTCAACGTAAGTTTGGCTTCCTTATGCGCGCCCGGAGTTGGCTGGCAACAGCTTTGGTGGGCAATGCCGGCCAACCATGTGAACGAGCGCAGCGTGTGTTAACTCCTGCAAACTCATTCAAACTTCCCCCATTGGGCAGCATGGGGACATTCATCAAAGAACTCATTGAAACTTTATTCGACTTCAGTCTGAGTGATGTTTTCATGGCTGTTTCCTTGCCTGAAAGAGGAGTGTAGCGGGCTAAGCGGCGAACGACGGCAAAAGAACAAACCGAAAAGCCCCCGGAATGAAGCAAAAAAAGACCTTTCGGAAAAAGTTTAAACAGGTCCAGACATTGGTATTGCAACATCAACACAACCGAGACAACAAGTCAAACGACTTGAAATGGCAAGTGGGCATATAGCCCAACAAGGCCGGTAAACATATTCCACCCCCGCATAGAGGCTCACCAAACGTGGGCCCGGCATACCTTATCCGCAGCCGGACGAGGGCGGCGCATCATCAACCTATGCACATTTTCCACAACCAATAGCGCGCCGTGACAGCGCTCGGCCCACAAACGCCAAGCACCATGAAGCCCGGACGATGGCTGCGCAGGGTGCCGCGTCGTCGGCGTCAGCAAAGGCTCTTACGGAAATAAAGCATGTCTGTAAGCACCTTTCCGTCTTCAACGATGGTGTGATCGTAGTTGTCGGTGAAGAAACCTGCCACCGAATGGGAGTACTCAAAACCGCAACTCCTGTAGAACGAAACCGTGGTCACACTGTCGCCGGTGCCAACCATCATTGTGCCAAAGCGGCAAACATACAGCCGGCAAAGGTACCCTACCATATACTTGCCGTAGCCGCGCCTCTGGAAACACGGGGCTACGGCCAAGTTTTTCAGCTCGCACACACCGCCGCCCTCGTCGGTCACAACAGCCACACACACCACACGGCCGTCATCTGCACGCATCACAAACAGGTCGCCACGCGTCAAATAGCGGGCAATCATCGACTCCTGTTCGTCTGCCAGCAAAAGAAGCCCCATGTATCTGGCCTTGTCCTGCGTTTCAACTTCAATCTTCATGTCCTGCCGGTTTACATCCTTAAACATCCTTTTCAGCACTTTCATCATGAAAAAAGCCCTCAAGTGCTTACGCACTCAAGGGCTTCCGATACTCTATTGCGGAGAGAGAGGGTAATGAACCTTTACCCTAACTCTCTGTATATTACGCTTTTGCGTTACACCGTATTGGCGTTTTGTAGCAATCTTGTAGCACAGCATTGAATGCTTCCTGAAGTCCATCTGACGACCTCTATCGTCACTTCTTTTGGGTACAAAAGTAGTTATTTTCGAACTAATCTCCAAATGTTTGAAAATAAATTTTTTAGGATTATTTCTGCTACACTTTTAGTGCATGGTGCAAGCCCCTTATATAAGGAGGCTTGCACCATGCACTAAGGGTGAATAAGGGAACCATTGGATGTTGTCTATATCGCTTTAACTTGCATTAAGAATTATACAGGATCCTCGTCATCCAGTGGATTCCGACAGATTGGTTCAAAATGGTTTTGTGCGTCAAAGCAAGAAGCTGCTGTGCCTGGAAACTCTTCTATAAGGGCTTTCCGTACCTCATCATGTCCTTTAAATACAGTAAACCATATAGACCAGCAACCATGCCCCTTGACTAAATCGACAATCGTATAAACATCAACTGATCCAGCTATATATTTTTCCAGATATATGTTTGCCAAGTTCCATTTTTCCAACCTTATCCTCCATCGATAGTCTTTCGCACTTGAATCTTTCGGTCCTTTATTTAGTCCCACAAGCTCAAGCAACGCACGGGCATTGTTCGCTGATTTTCCGCTTAAAGAAGGATTAACTTCTACCACGCCTCCTGCTTTATAGCAAAGGCTCAGAAAAGTGTTGTTGAGGTGTGGCAAGTGGCAACTTCCATACACAACGTTTTTTGTGTCTTTGTTGTCTGCTCCGTTGCAAGTTGGACAGGAAAGCAAGAAATTACTCCATGCGGTTTCAAGATGGGCATAGATATAGTTGCCATCAGCATCTTTGTATTTTTTAGGTTGGATATGTTCAACCTGCAAGTCCCGTTCATCGTCATAAGCTTTTTCGCAATAAGAACATATCGTTCCCAAGTTCATGCATAAAGGGTGCTTTGCATCTTTATAATTGGGATAATTATCATTGATGCGTGGCTCATTCTCAGGATTCCATTTCTCAACAGGCCTCATAACACATTCCTTTCTGCTCTAAGAAGTGCCACATAAGCCGGGTCGTCAGAAAACAGGCTTTCTATCTCATCCAACTCTTTCTTGACCTTTAGAGCATCTGGCGTGTCTGCCTTTTCTTCCTTCACAAGCCGGTAGTATTCTTCCGCTTTTTCTACCATTTCATTGTATTTGGCACTTCTGACTGTATCCATATTCATCTCATTTATAACGATTTCCTCAATACTCCGTTTGTTCGGGTCATCAATACCCTTTACCCCGTCCAAAGTAATTACATTCTGGCTTTTCACACTTTGCACGATAAACGGCGAGTGAGTAGTCACAATAAACTGCATCATTGGAAATGCGGTCTGCAAATCCAAGAGGATGTGCTTTTGCCAATGAGGATGTAAATATAAGTCCACCTCGTCTATCATGACAATTCCCGGTGTCTTTTTTACCGCGTCTACACCTAAAAAACCATTGAGTTCAATACACCGATAGGCGATTTCTGCGACGATGTTTATCATCGACTTAAAACCGTCGCTCATCATGTCATACGTGAGCCAGTAGGGTTGTGGATCTTTTGCCATCTGTATTTCGGCAGTAAACTCATTGTTTTTCCGGTCAATCTCAATTACTTTTAATGCAGGTATGGCATCAGATAACGCATTCAGAAAGGCAATGTTAGACCCTGCAAATTCACGCCCTTTATCCAGTTCCTTATCAAATCTATAAATCCAGTCAAATGCGCTTTTGAAGTCCACTTTTTCATCCAACGCACATTTATATGCCTTTTCTTCCCTCGAAGCACGTGCTTTTGTTTTTTCTGCCCCATTATAGTTGTTCTCAAGACGGGAAGCACCGAATGATATCATTAACGGTAATACCGATGTTGTTTTTGTTATGTCAGCATCACGTCGTTTCTGTTCCATATTAGCCACCATATCTTTCAATTCCCCAGCATTTTTACGAGAATTTTTGGGACCAAGTCTAAGCCATTTGATGTCCTTTTCTTGGCAGGAGTATTCCTTTGATGTGAAATTGTAGTTTCCATCAATGAAGCAAGCATTTACTTCAAAAACTGGTTTCGCCTGCTGTTTTTGAAAACTTTTAGTCAATTCACTGTATTTCCTTACGACATCGCTATCTTTCGTGTTTCTGGCACAGCCGGTGACGAGAGTCAACTCTTGCAAAAAAGCGCCCAATGCTATTTGCACGGCATGTAGTAACGTGGTCTTACCTGTTGTATTATTTCCTAAAACAACATTCATTCTTGAATCAAAAATGAAAGATCGTTCTGTAAAACCACGAAAGTTCCTTATTGTTATGTCCTTTATCCTCATATTATGAATTTTGTATGATGATTACTTTTTCTGCCCTTGAAGGAATATTGGAGACTAATAAATCCTTAACGTCTACTTGTAGCACTTCAGCAATTCTCATGAGCATCTCCAAAGATGGTTGGGATTTATTCGTACACCATTTACTAACTGTTGTAGGGTCTTTGCCGAGCATTACGGCCAACCATTTAGCAGTACGTTTTTTTTCCGCAAGCACTACTTTTAATCTGTTTATATCTTTATCTACCATAGGATGTTGTGGATTATTATGCAAAGGTATAAAAATATATGTAACTTTGGCATAAGATATAGTAATTTTGCTGATAAATTAGCGTTTTAGTCCATTATTATGAAAGAGGAAATTAACTACAATAAAAATTATTCATCATCTGTATGAATAAGAATCCATGCAACATCCCATTCATATTCATGCAGCTGGTTCTCACTTGTATTTATTATCTTCCTACATATATATTAAACTTGCACCTGTTGAAAGGTTTGGTGCGTACTCTGCAAATGTTTGCATATTGTGCAATACAACCAATTGCAGGTGCCACTAAATTTGTAAAATATGGACAATATCGGTGCAAAACTGAAAAGGAAACGTGAAGAAAAGAACTATTCGCAAGAGTATGTGGCTGAACAACTGGATGTTTCGCCTTCGACTGTATCCAGGGTTGAGAGCGATGCAGGCAATGTAAAACTATGCATTATAGAAAAGTATTGCAAAGTGTTGGAGATGTCCATTGCTGAATTATTTGCAGGAGATGCAAGCCCCACAGCCTACACTTATTCTGTGACTATTCAGATAGGTGTACAACGCATTGAAGAGCTACAAAAATTGGAAAAAGTTCTAGTTTCCATGCAAAAGAAATAATAAAAACTTATAAATATGGAAGTTATCACAATTGACAGTGCAGCCTTTCTGAAATTGAAAGAGCAATTGGATAGAATAGAAAGCTATATTGAGCGAACTGTGGAGTTGAACAAGGATATTGACGATGCTTTGGAAATGAGCAGCAAAGATGTAATGGAGGTCTTGCGAATATCAGAATCCACCCTGTACAGGTGGCGGAAAAACGGGTTGGTAAAGTATCACTACGCTAATTCGGGTGATGTGAGATATTACTACAAATCTCTTTTCGTCGCCATAAAATGTTACCAAGTCAAGGTTCCAGCTACGCCTAAAGAAGAAGCCTTGAAAAGGCTCATGGAGTTTAAAGACAATGTGATTCTGAACGGCTATGTCACTAAAGATAAAACGAAATGATAAGCAAAGACGAGATACTTGAGAGGACTAACCGAGGGTTGGATGTATTCAAATACTATTTAGGAATGCCCTTCAAGCCCGGAAAAAACTTTAGGAATCCCCTATATGAAGATAAAAACGCTTCGTGTAACATCTATTTTGACAAGCATTCGATGATGTTTAAGATGAAAGACTTTGGCAATGAAGGCTATTCCGGAGATTGTTTTTGGTTTGTGGCTACATTGAAAGGGATGAATCTAAAGACGGACTTTGTAAGTATAATTAATCTGATAGCAAAAGACCTTCATCTGGATGTTGTTACAGATTCAAAACAATCCCTTCATCCGATAAGGCGTAAAAAAGAAGCCACGATACAAATCATTGAGGTGGACGTCCCAATATATGAAATTGTAGAGAAGACCTTCACATGTTCCGAATTGGAATATTGGCAACAATACGGCATTACTAAAGTTGTTTTGGACACTTTTCATGTATCATCGGTCAATGTATTCAAAAGCGTGAACAGGAATAACGAACCTTTCAAAATCAAAAGTTCCGAAATAGACCCTGTTTTTGCATATAAGGGATTAGGGTACGTCAAGATATACCGCCCAATGAACAAGAAATACCGTTTCCTATATGGCGGAGAAATGCCAGATACCTATTGCTTTGGCTTTGAACAATTGCCCAATAAAGGTGACATCGTTTTTATTACAGGTGGTGAGAAAGATGTAATGTCTTTGTATGCGAAGGGATTCCATGCTTTGTGCTTCAATAGTGAAACAGCTACAATACCTATACAAATCATAGAAATGTTAGAGAGAAAGTTCAGGCATATCATATTCCTGTATGATTCTGACGAAACGGGTAAAAGAGAATCTTTGCGACAATGCTCAACATTATCAGGGCATAATGTCATAAGGATCGAACTGCCTTTACCCGGAACTAAAAAGGAGAAAGACATTTCAGATTTTTTTGCATCCGGCAAAACAAAATCAGACCTCCAGGCATTAATAACGGGTGCGCTTGAAAAATATTATTCAAATACACTCATGCTAATAAAATCATGTGAAATGGATTATAACAATCCCCCGCAAAATTCAAAAACTGTAGTCTCAGTCAACAATGTTCCACTTGGTACCTATGATAATCTATTATGCGTTACGGGTGGAGAAGGTACAGGCAAAAGCAATTTTATTTCAGCGATCATTGCAGGAACCCTGATAGAGGTAGACGAATATTCTGAGATTGACACATTGGGACTTGACATCACTCCGAATTTCAAGCACAAAGCAATCCTGCATTATGACACGGAACAATCAGAATACCAGCTATATAAGAATATGACAAAAACCTTGAAAAGAAGTGGTTTGTCCCATATGCCCGACAGTTATCATTCATTCTATCTTGCCTCTCTTTCCAGAAAAGAACGGTTGGATATAATAAGGGATAGTATGGATTTGTATTACCATAGGTTCGGTGGTATCCACCTTGTGGTCATTGATGGCATAGCTGATCTGATACGTTCTGCAAACGACGAAGCTGAGAGCGTCGCCATTGTAGACGAGCTTTATCGTTTAGCAGGCATCTACCGCACCTGTATTATCTGTGTGTTGCATTTTGTACCGAACGGGATCAAATTACGAGGGCATATCGGATCGGAACTCCAACGTAAGGCAGCTGCAATTATTTCCATAGAGAAAGATGATAATCCTGTTTATTCGGTAGTGAAGGCTATAAAAGTACGTGATGGAAGCCCACTGGATGTTCCTTTGTTGCAGTTCTCTTGGGATACGGATAAAGACATGCACATTTTTGCAGGAGAAAAACCCGTTGAAGATAAGGAGCGTCGTAAACGCAACGATTTAATCAATGTTGCCAAAGAAATATTCTACACAAGAAAATCCCTGTCATACAGTGAATTATCAGAATTGTTGTGTGAGATGTTGGATGTCAAAGAGCGTACATCCAAAAATTATATTCAATACATGAAATCTAATGGAATAATCAGCCAAAATACGTACAATAATTATATTGCAGGTAAACTCTGTAATATTTAAGAATTTGAAATTATGGTACAAAGCAAAAGTCATACAAATTCACCAAATTGTTCTTCTTGTTTCTTAAGATTATGTGCCATACAGTCACAGATAGACAGGTTAGAACGGATGCTTTCTTATTCAAAGGAAACCTTAAACTTTAAGGAAGCCTGCCTTTATACAGGACTTTCAAGCAGTCAATTATATAAACTGTTGAATGGAAAAGAAGTTCCTCATTATAAGCCCCATGGAAAGTTGATATTCTTTAACCGAAAAGAGCTCGACAGTTGGTTGTGCAGTAACAAAAGAAGCATTGAATTAGCGATGGAAATCTAAAATTGAACAGAAATGCCTATCATAAAGCGGATGAACATTAAATTGATCCGACAAATTCCAATTGTGGATTTTTTATTGGCAATAGGGATTTATCCGGTCAAGGTAACATCATGTTACGCATGGTACTACGCACCATACCGAGAGGACGAAGATCTGTCCTTCAAAGTAAACAAGAACCGCAATATATGGTATGACTTCGCTACAGCCAAGAGCGGCGACATTATCGACCTTGCGGTATTGGTGTACCGCACCCACAACATTCCTAAAATATTAAAAATGATTGAGCAGGCTGCTCCTGCTGCACCTCTCAGGATACGGACATTCGTTCCGCATCCGCAACAATCAGCTCCTGATAGGACGCAACTGAAAGCAACCGTATTCCAAAACCTGCGGTTGGAATTGTTGGAATCCTTACCATTGCTTTCCTACCTTTCCAAACGAGGCATAGATATGGAAATAGCCAGTCAAGAATGTTGGGAAGCGCATTACACCTGCCATGGAAATAGTTACTATGCCATTGCATTCCCCAACGAGGCGGGAGGCTATGAGATACGCAATCCCTATTATAAGGGGTGCATTGCTCCGAAAGCGGTGTCATTCATTTCCCAAGGACAAACAGACTACGTATGCCTGTTCGAAGGGTTCATGGACTATTTGTCCTTTCTGACCTTGCGGAAACGGGAACGGTTGTCCGTACCCTGTTATGGCGCAGACCTGTTGGTGTTGAACTTGGCAAACAACTTGCCCAAGGCATTGTCACGGCTGAAAGCCTACAAGCACATCTATTGCTATCTCGACAATGACGATGCCGGACGGCGTGTGGTGGACATGCTACGGGAAATCAAAGGCGATGCCGTGCATGACATGATGGAAACCTACCCGCTCTACAAAGACCTCAATGACATCCTTGTTGGTAAGAAAAAGATGCCGTAATAATACGGATTTGCTTATTACAGAGTCTGCAATTCCTTATTTATGCGAATTTGAATGAAAATATTTCGCAAGAATCATAAAGAATTGCCTTGGAATATTTGGCAGTTCGGGATGGATGCAGTATTTTTGCATGGTAAATATCGTCAAATTCATAATAAAGGCGAATATGGCAACAAAAATACAGCAAATATTGGAATCGCATCCAAATAGTTCATTGTTTTTCGGGAATTGGCTCACGAAACAGGGACTTAACTCCAAGGAGCAACATTCGTACATGAAGAGGGGTTGGCTCACTCGTATATCCAAAGGCGTTTATGCTTTGAAAGGCAAATCGCCCACATTGCTGCAAACGGTGGCGGCTTACAATTCGCAACTTGGTAAACAGTGCATCGTGGGCGCTTATACCGCTTTGGAATTAAGGGGGTATTCACATTATCTTTCCCTCGGCAAGCCTAAAGCCTACCTGTTTACCGACAAGGAAAACAAACTGCCCTTATGGATTGTTCAAGGGAATTGGGACATGGCTGTCAAGTATATGACAACCTCTTTCCTTGGAACAGACTTGAAGGCAGTCGAACCAATGGTTGTTGAAAGTAACAGTTTGCTCGTTTCTTCCCCTGAAAGGGCATTCTTGGAATGTCTTCATCTGCCAGATGCAGCTTCCTCCTTGCTGGATATGTATTACATCATGGAGAGTCTGACTACGCTTCGCCCTAAACTGGTGCAATCGTTGCTTGAATCATGCACTTCGCAAAAGGTAAAACGACTGTTTGTTTATATGGCAGAAAAAGCGGCCCACCCTTGGTTCAAGGCTCTAAAACTTGATTCTGTAACATTGGGCACATCACGATATATGATAGTGCCCACTGGAAAATACATCGCTAAATATAATATGACCATACCCAAAGAACTTGCTGAATATGAATAGAAACAACGCCAATACACAGATATACGCTCAGAAAGTGGAACTTCTGTTGCGACTGATGCCAATTGTCATGGAAGAGGGCGTATTTGCCGTGCATGGTGGCACTGCCATCAACCTATTTCTTAAGAACTTACCTCGCTATTCGGTTGATATAGACCTGACATATACTCCATTGGCAGACAGAAACCAAAGTTTGGAAGACATCAACCTGCACTTGAAATCCATCAAAGAGAAAGCTGAAAAGGCTTTCAAAGGGATGCACATCGTGCCTAAGTACGACATCTGCAAACTACTTTGTGAATACCGGGGCAAACAAGTCAAGGTGGAGGTGAACCAGACCAAGAGAGGTCTTGTCGGTGGTGAGGCATTAACCATGCCACTGAGCGACAAGGCACAAGAGGAGTTCGGACTCTATTGTGAGGCTGACATAGTTCCACTGACACAGCTATACGGCGGGAAGATTGCGGCGGCTCTTTCCCGGCAACATCCCCGTGACCTGTTTGATGTGAAATATATGGATTTGCCGATGGCAGATTGCAGGGAAGGACTTATCTTTAACTTGCTTGGCAGCGACCGTCCTATCCATGAATCGTTTTCCCCGCGGCTTATAGACCAACGTGTGGCAATGGTAAACCAATTTGATGGCATGACGGACATTCCTTTCACATACGAGGAATTTGAGGGAACAAGGACTAAACTGATAACCGAAGTCAACCGGTTGATGACTGATGATGACAAGAGATTTTTGGTCAGTTTCGAACTTGGCGAACCGAAATGGAATGGGTATGAGTTTGAATACTTCAAAGATTACCCGTCTGTTAAATGGAAACTTGTTAATCTTGCTAAGTTGGCAAAACAGAAACCCCAAAAATTGAAAGACGAAGCGGCAAAACTTGAAGCACTTCTTGTTGTAGAGTAGTTTATCAGCAAGCTGCTTATAACAGGTTAGACAAATAATAAAAGGTATAAGCAAGCTTTGGCTTGCCAATTATCGCAAGGAAGGACAACCGCCCTATCACATCGGGGAACGGCTGTCCTTTCTTGCTTTTTGCCCTTACGCCGGTTTGCGGCCTCTGACTTTCCAGCCGTAGATGTCGGCCACGTAGGGATAGAGCGAACGTGTGAGCTTGCGGAAACCTTTCTCGTCAATTTCAAGGTTGTAAATCTTGTCGGCTATCCTTTCTGCATCCTCCCGGCTTTTCGCCACCCGGTAAAGCACATAATTCGTGCCATCGTGGTGAGCCATGCGTCCACGGATGTTATAGCTGTCGCCGTACCATTCGCAATCCTCGCAGGAACTATGCAGGATGTCTGCGATGTTGCTGCCCAAAATCTGGTATCCCTGCCTGCGGCCACGCCACAGACCCAGGTCGCCAAAGGCGATTATCACGCCGTCCACCTGCACATTGAGGTTCATGCGTTCGTCATCGAGCCACCTGCACACTTCCTCGCCCCATTCTTCATCGCTCACCGTGTAACCGTCATCTTCCAAATACTCACGCTGGCAGTCTTGGTAATACTCCCGTGCCTCGTCGTCCATAAAGCTGTCGTTTGACCAAATAATCTGTTTCATCGTTTTGATAATTTAATGTTAGACTTCTTGCTCCTTCCCTGCCGTCGGGCTTTTACCCGTCCAAAGGGACTTGTTTTTACGTGCAAGAGCCAAGGCGGAAAGGAGGGAACGAATGCAAGGAGGAAGCTGACCGCCCTCCCGGAACTGCGCCTTGCAGCTTCCCGACCGCCTTACCTTCGCACAGGAAAAACAACAGCCGTGGACGGCTAATACGCTTCGTTGCCCATAGAAGATTTACTTCGTTGGTCAGGCAAGTATAACTGAACAAGCGTAGTAAGTATAACTGTCTTTAGCAAGATTGTCAAAGTATGATTGAAAGTATGATTTCTCCGCGCGAAGAAAAATCAAGTTAAAACAGCACAGTATTTCAGTCAGAGGTTTCACAAGACGGCTTTTCCATTATTCTTTTGCAGGCAAAACGAGATTGTAAACCTATAAACCAGACAAAGCAATGAGTCCATTTATGATATTTGCCTTTGTGCTGACAATAGCCTACGCTATCTATTATGCGGTGGTCATTGCCAAGGACTTGCAGGGCAAAAAAGGACGCACCAACTCTACCGAGGAGGTGTTTGACTTGGAAGGCATGGAGGAAGAGGAATCCGTGCAAGTCAGCGAATCAGGTGACAGCTTCCATGTGGGCAGTTCAGGAGATACGTCGGCCGACCCGATAAAAAGTGAGGAAGAAGATGCTGCCGGGCAGCCTACCGAAGAGCAACAGAGTGAAGCCGAAGAAAAGGCGGATCGCATCAAGTCGGCCCTGTATGAAGCCGACATAACAAGCGAGGAAGGCATGACCGCTCCCGAACTCCATGAATTGTTGGAGGGCAAGCGGGAAACCTTGTTCAAAACCCCCATGAAGATTACGAGGAATGAGTTGTAAGATGCGCAGGTTGACGGGGCTGTTGGTTGGCGCGTGTGCAGTCTTGCCCGCTTCGGCCAAATGCGGCGGAGTGGACTACAGCTGGGGCGCGGACGCGCTGGCACTCATGCATGACTACGTGGTAACCATGATGCTGTATGTCCTCTACCTGCTCTATGCCGTTGCCGCCATCGTGGCCATCTACGCCAGCCTGCAAATTTACATCAAGATGAACACGAGGGAGGAAGGCATCACACGGGAAATCATGATGGTGGTCGGTGCCTGCCTGTTCATCATAGGCGCGTCCATCGTGTTCCCGGCGTTCTTCGGCTACCGGGTATGACAGGAAGAAACGAGACAATTCACATAGTGTTTAATTTTTAAGGTAAAAAGAATGTTTAAGGAAAAACTCATCAAGTGCATGAAGGGTCTTCGCCCTTCCGGGAGGCTGAAAATGCTCTCCCTGATGCTGCTGGTCGGGACGACCGCAGCACTCGCCCAAAACGCCGCAGGTGATTACACGGCAGGTACGACTGCTTTGGGTACTGTGACGACCGAAATCGCCAAGTACGTGCCTTACGTTGTGAAGCTGTGTTACGCCATCGCCGGTGTCGTGGCCATCGTGGGAGCCATTAGCGTGTACATCAAGATGAACAACGAGGAACAGGATGTCAAGAAGTCCATCATGATGATAGTGGGCGCCTGCATCTTCCTGGTCGCCGCCGCACAGGCACTCCCGTTGTTCTTCGGTATCACCAGCTAAGCCATGCCCGGAACAAACGGCGACACCCGGCCACTGGAATACCCCATGTTCAAGGGGCTGCAACGTCCTCTTGAATTCATGGGGATCCAGGGCAGGTACATCTACTGGGCGGCAGGAGCCATCGGTGGTGCCATTGTCGGCTTCATCGTGGCTTACTGCCTCTCCGGTTTCCTTGCGGGGCTGATAGTCTTGGTGGTGACACTTGGCAGCGGCGCGGCACTCATCCTGCTCAAACAGCGCAAGGGGCTTCACAGCAAGAAGAACGACAAAGGCGTGTTCGTCTATGCCCGTTCCAAAGGACTGTAAGAATCACTACCAAGACAAAACCAAGATGGATGTAGGATTATATTCAATGAAATAACAACTAAGGAAATGATTAAAGAACCATATAAAACAGTGAACGGATGCAAGCCTTTCTGATGATATGTATCGGGCTGCTGCTCGCTTCCTGTGGCGGGGAGAAACAGCCCAAGTCCACGGTCGCCGCCATCGAATCGGGCGAGAAAACCCGCGTGGAGTGGCAAAAGGCCCGCAAGCCTGTTGCCATCCGCATAGAGGGCATGGAGGGGACAAGACCTGCATGGCCCCAACTGGGCGTATATATGGATGTGAACACTACCACGCCCGAAGAAAGGCAGGCATTAGCAGGAGCGATGTTCACCCGGAAGGGAGACGTGTATGTGTCGGCAAACCGTCATGCACTCACTTCCGACACGACGGCGACCGTCAGCGTTTGCTATCCTTTCCGAAAAGGACTAGGGACAAACGATACTCTCCGCCTGATCGCCCCGTTCGATGAAAACCTTTATGGAGTAGAAACCCGCCGCATCATCGGGACTACCATCCAACCGACATTCAGGCTGCAAAGTTCCATGGCATTGCTACGCATCGTCTGTGAGGGCGATGACCTGCGTGATCGGTTGGATGGCATCACCCTCATCGGGGATGACATCTATACTGAAGGTGGCTATCAGCCTTACACAGGCAGATGGTTCGATAAAAAAGCCAACGGCAGCCTACAAGCAGGAAGTACGGACTGCCTGCTGAACAACGGCAGGAAGCATGACCTTTACCTGATTCCGACCGAAACCGCCTGCTCCGTTACTATCATCATCCGCATCAACGGCAAAGACCATGTGTTGCGTACCATGTTGCCACCCTTAACGGCAGGAAGCATGACGCACCTCTCCATCCGCAAAGGCAACGAGGGCGTGGCCATCAACAGCAGTTGGGTGGAGCCGGAGCGTAGCCTGGCGTATAAATTCCGGATGATGCCGGTTGATTCCGTGCAAACGGGGCATTACCTGCAAAGGGACGGGACGATACAGGCGAAGCGTGACACTCTTTCCATGGCCGTGGTCATGGAAACGGACGGCAAGCACGGCAAAGCGGTTGCCTTATCTGATTGTCCGGGATCGTTCGTATTCTCCGGAAACGGCGTTTCAAGCGGCAGGCGATTCCCGACCATTGACGGGAAACGAAAAGAAGGCATTATCAATCCGACCACCGGCATCGGCGAGGATGACAAGGTCATCTACAAGCCAGGAATGCCCTATTCGAGCGATTGCGCCTTGGGCTATACTGATGGGGCAACCCTCACGCAAGGACTGGTGGAAGCCGATGGACAAACCAAGCGAAATTCTCCTTTGGGCAGGCGAACCATGCTGCAAGAGACGGCACGGCATCCCGGCGGTTATGTGCCCTCACTCGGTGAATTGGCCAAGCTCTATTACCTGCTGGAATGTGCCAAGCCATCCACGCTGAAAGGCTTGATAGCCCCCTTGCAAGGCGATTATCTCACTTGTTCCGAAAGCGACAAGGACACCTTTTATCTGATGGACTTCTCCCACGGCATCGTGACCGGAAGGTTATCTAAGCGGTATACCCAGGCGGAACTACGACTTTTCTACCTATTCTAAAATGAAGAAGACCCCATGACACTATACGTACTATTGACATTCACGGCACTTTTGGCGGGCATGGCCATCTCCGTCCGGGCATTCGGCACGGGCTGCAAGCGCAAACGTATGTTTCGGGAAATCTATTTCTCCATTGAGGACGTAGACGGCATCGGCATTCTCTACACCAAGACCGGGGAATACTCCGCCATCCTGCGCATCGAAAATCCGGTGCAGAAGTTCTCCGCTGACATCGACAGTTACTATGAATATACCCGTTTATTCACCGCCCTTGCCCAGACACTCGGCGAGGGCTATGCCATGCACAAGCAGGACATCTTCACGAGGCAGGGCTTCGAGGAAACAGGCAACGGCAGACACGAGTTCCTGAGCGAATCCTATTTCCGCTATTTCAAAGGCAGACAGTACACCGACAACCGCACCTACCTGACCGTGACGCAGGAGAACCGTAAGGGCAACCTGTTCTCCTATGATGACAAACGGTGGAAGGACTTCCTGGTGAAGATACGCAAGGTGAAAGACCAGTTGCGCGACGCAGGCATCCGTACCCAGTTCCTGGACAAGGCAGAAGCAAGTACTTACGTTGACCACTACTTCACGATGGACTTCTTGGGCAAGCCCGTGGCGATGGACAGTTTCAAGGCAGGCGAGGAATGCGTGGAGATGGGCGGCAGGAAATGCAAGGTGTTTTCCATCGTCGATGTGGACAGCGCAGGATTGCCCTCGCTGGTACGCCCGTTCACCAACATCGAGGTAAACAACACCGAGATGCCCGTGGACTTGGTGTCGATGATAGACAGCATACCCGACGCACGGACGGTGGTTTACAACCAGATGATTTTCATGCCCGGCCAGAAAAAGGAGCTTGCCGCACTGGAAAAGAAGAAGAACCGCCATGCCAGCATCCCCAATCCATCGAACCTGATGGCCGTGGAGGACATCAAGCGGGTGCAGGACGTGGTGGCGAGGGAAAGCAAGCAGCTTGTCTATATGCATTACAACCTCATGGTGTGCTGCGACAAAGGCACCGACCTGCAGAAGCCCACCAACTACTTGGAGAACAGCTTCGGCAGGCTCGGCATCCACATCAGCAAGCGGGCGTACAACCAGCTGGAGCTGTTCGTGGCTTCGTTTCCCGGCAACTGTTACGGCATGAGCCCGGACTACGACCGCTTCCTCACCCTCGGCGACGCGGCCGCCTGCCTGATGTACAAGGAGCGCATCCAGCACAGCGAGGACACCCCGCTGAAGATATACTACACAGACCGGCAAGGCGTGCCCGTGGCCATCGACATTACTGGCAAGGAAGGGCGCAATAAGCTGACAGACAACTCCAACTTCTTTTGTCTGGGGCCAAGCGGAAGCGGCAAGTCGTTCCACATGCATGTCATATGGACTAAAACGCATCGAAAAGAACTCCAAACAAAACTTATAGAAGCGTCATAAAATGCTCATTTTCAATACATATTCATTAACATAACGCTCCAACCGCCTATTGCGAGTTTCATCCGTTTATAGTAATTTTGTACCACGGTTGTACCATGGGCAGAGGGACACACGGTTCTTAATGAGGGTTCTTATTTCCTCTTATTTCCCCTTGTTTCCTCTTAAAAGTTTCCGTCAAGGACCAACCCCCATGAGTCACTACAAAATTCAAAAAATAACGGTAACAATGAATACAACAACTCGCATTCCAATCGTGCTGATGTCCGTAGAGGAAACAGCACAGGCAGTAAGCATCAGCGTCAAGACAGTACGCAGCCTTATTCGCCAAGGCAGACTCAGAGCTGTAAATTTAGGTACGCGCATGACAAGAATCTATTTGCAAGACCTCCTTGAAATAGCCAAGGTACAAGGTTATCAGGTGGTTCTCCCTTCTTCCCTATCGTTAGAAGGAATAACTCCCAAGAATGCACAAAGGTTGAAAGATGCCGAGACAGGCTCTGTCAACAAGTTGGCGAAATGTCGCAGGACTCCCAAGGCTGGGAAAAGAGCACCTGATGGAGTAACCCACGACACCCATTACACGATGGCAGAGGTGTTGAGCACCTTTGATATTAAGTATGGCAGATTCTATGAAGTCCGCAACCGCTACCAACTCCAATCAGTCCACGCATGGGGAACGACATGCTTCAAGAAAGAAGATGTAGAGAGGGTCATCGGGCTTTATAATGAAGAACAGGGAAAGAACATTTCCGATGACTGGTACACCTGCTTCGACATCATGAAGCTCTACGGATTGGGCAAGACACAGGTACGCAGATTTGCAGAAACTCATGGAGTGAGAATCCGAAAGTTCAAAGGCGGAAGAGCCAACTACTATCTGAAAGCAGACTGGGAGGCTGCACGCAAGAAGGCAGAGAAAAGCAGCACTTCGACCAAGGCAAAGCGGAAGTGAGAAACAAACTCATATACGACCCATGCCGTTGCAAATGGTCTGAAACTGCTATCATTGACGGTCGAAACAAACCCCAAACGCAGAGAAACGGATATAAGATAAAATGTGCTACTGAAACCCCATTTAAGTCCGATTTTTAGCGTAAAATCATACTCAAAAGCAAATTCAGGTTAAATTCAGACAGTATTTGAAGCCATCATTACTTTTCTCTTTTCACGGCAATCTAACTTTGCATCGGATTTGAGAGTTAAGACGTTGCAACGAAGGCTATTCGCATCCACAGATACATATCATAAACAATAATAAAAAAGTAACAATATGACAAACATTTGTACAAAGGTCACCGTGCGGAGACGACCTATCAAGAACGGACAGACTTCCCTCTATTTGGATTTCTACCCTCCAGTCCGCAACCCGAAGACAGGCAAGCTCTCACGCAGGGAGTACCTTGGTCTTTACATCTACACCAACCCTGTTGAACGCTTCCAGCAGGAGTATAACAAAAGTATGATTCAGAAAGCGGAAATCATCAAGTGCCGCAGGACTGAGTCCATCATCAATGAGGAATATGGCTTCCTCGACCGCAACAAGGGCAAGGAGAGTTTCTTGGAATACTTCAAGAACCTCATGATTGAACGTGGCAGCAGCCAGAACTGGGCTACCGCCTACATGCACTTCCACAACTACACCCATGGTGAGTGTCGTTTCTGTGACCTTACAGTTCCGTACTGCCAGGGGTTTCTTGACTACCTGTTATCGGATGCCTGTATGCACAATGGCAAACGCATGATGGGTACGACTGCCAACAACAACCTTACCAAGTTGAAGTGCATCCTTGCCATCGCATACGAAGACGGACTGCTCAAAGAGAACATTGCCAAGAAACTTGTGCGTGCCAAGGCTCATGGCAACAAGCGACAATTCCTCACCAAGGAAGAACTGTTACAGTTGTCTCAGACTCCATGCAAGAGTGATGTCCTTCGCCGTGCAGGTCTCTTCTCCTGCCTCACTGGTCTTCGCCTCTCTGACTGCATCAGACTCCAATGGGAGAACATCGTCAAGTTGGCTGATGGCGGCTGGGGAATGGACATTATCACAAAGAAGACTT
>OOBJ01000015.1_pt1 | contig 168115 bp, 115 predicted proteins | sample 1671331 | NCBI WGS metagenome assembly OOBJ01 (sample SAMN06348145, study PRJEB24527) | human gut metagenome | biome: human gut; feature: ankylosing spondylitis patient; material: feces | host: Homo sapiens | place: China | collected 2015-10 | reverse complement strand
TTGTTGCTCAGGAACTTATAAAGAAAGTTAAACTAAAGTGCTGCGGAATTAAGGTTACTGAAGAAAATTTCACGAAAACAAAAAGTTTAAATCACTTCATTTGCATATTCAAATCCATATAAAACAACGCTTATGAAAAAAGCATTACTTCTTATCATGGCTGCCGTGCCGCTGATGGCACAGGCCGACGGCTTGCAGGCTGCATTCTCGTCAGACAATGCCTACAAGCCTTATTACACCCAGGGATTCGACTCTGAGGACGAATTCGGCTCGTGGACGCTTGAGCAAACCAACCCCGAATACACCTGGAGGCTCACGCCATCGATGGGGTCGGGCATAGACTTCGGCGCCATCGACCCCGACAGCAAGCTCTCGCTGGGCATCGAGTACAACCAGAGCGACTTCGACGAGACCGTCACTTCGCCTGCCATAAGCGTCAGGCCGAACAGCTGTGTCGAGTTTTACAACTACTTCTCTCCCGTCTGGCTCTTCGAGGCAAGCTGGACTTTGTATGCCACCGACGTGGCCACGGGCGACACGGTGCAGCTGCTGCAGCAGTTCCTGTGGGCCAACACGTCGGCCTACGACGAGACCAAGTGGCTGCGCTTCCGCCTGCCGCTCGACCGCGTTGAGGGTAAGACGGTCACCTTCTCGTTCAATTACAAGGGCAATGGGGGCGACTCCCAGCTCATCGACGGGTTCAGGGTGGTGCAGCTCGACGACTCCGAGGGCTCGTCAATCGACATAGCCCAGGGCGACTCGGTGAGCTTTGCCGATGCCTCGCAGGGCAATGCCACCTCGTGGCTGTGGGAGTTTGAGGGAGGAGTGCCGGCAACGTCGACTGAGCGCAACCCCACCGTCACTTACCCCCAGGCCGGCACCTACAGCGTCAGCCTGACCGTGGGCGACGGCACTTCGACATCCACCGTCACGCGGAAGGGCTACGTCAACGTCAAGGCCGAGCAGCCGTCGGCGCTCATAGGGCTGCCCGAAGAGGGCTACCTGTCGCCTTTCGTGGGCACGCTCGTGCCTACAGGGGTGCCCGTAACCTTCCGCGACCTGTCCGGGGGCTACCCAACCGAGTGGCTATGGACGTTCAACGGCACCGACACCGAGAAGTCGGCCGAGCGCAACCCCACCGTCACTTACACCAGGAAAGGGCTGTTCAGCGTGGCGCTCCAGGCCACCAACGGCGCCGGCACCGACATCGACATGATGCAGTATGCCATACAGGCCGGCGGGGCGCAGTATGTATGGAACCTCGAGATAGGCGAGAGCAACAGCCTGGCCAAGCTCTCGCTGGGCTTCTACGGCAACTATGCGGGCTCCAACTGGCTCGGGCTGCCGGCTTTCGCCGAGCATTTCAAGGCACCGCTGGCACCGGCCACGATAGACAGCGTAGACGTTTACTTCATCTCTAACACCACCGTCACGCCCGATGCCGACATCACCGTGAGCATACGCCGGCCCGACGCCGACGGCAAGCCGGGCGAGACGCTGGCATCGGCATCGGTGAAGGCCGGCGAGATAAGGTATTCCGACGACACTTTCCTTGCCACTACCTTCGTGATGGACAGGCCGGCCGAGGTGACGGGCGACTTCTTCGTGGTAATCGAGGGCATGCCCAACAACTCGCTTGAAGAGCCGCCTTACACATCCGACGACATCGCCGTGGCGTGCGTAAGGCGCAATCCGGGGCAGAAGGGCACCACATGGCAGCTTGTGGAAGACCAGGATGAGTATGGCAACCCGCTCGGCACGAGCCAGTGGTTCGAGAATGTCGACGATGCTGTCTCGATGGCGGTGTGCCCCGTAATCACCTACGACAGGCCCGAAACGCCCGATGCCATAACCGAGGTGGGCTCGGGCGAGGCCGCTGCCGACGATGCCGTGTACACCCTGCAGGGCGTCCGCGTGGAGCGGCCGGCCAAGGGCAGCATATACATACGCGGCGGAAAGAAGTATGTAGCGCGGTGAACGCTTCGCTGACACTGTGAGGGCGGGATGCGGCCGGGGGCCGCATCCCGCTTTGTTTTCAACAAGTTTAACGCGCCGTTTGCCCCGCTATGCGTAAAACGGAGTAACTTTGCACCCGACAAGAGCATTGTTTTCAGTATGGGTAACACTAACGACATGACTGTGGGGGCGCCCACGCGCGGCATCATCAGGTTTGCCGTGCCGCTGGTATGCGGCTACATCCTGCAGCAGATGTACCTCATTATCGACGCTGCCATCGTAGGCCGCTTTGTCAGCGTGGGCGCACTTGCCGCCGTCGGGGCGTCTGCTTCGATCATGTTTTTGATAATGGGCTTCTGCAACGGGGCGTGCAGCGGCTTCGCCATACCGGTGGCCCAGGCGTTCGGGGCCAAGGACTTTGTGGCCATGCGCCATTACGTTGCCAACGCCGTGCGAATAGCGGCGGTCATTGCCGTGGCCATGACGGCTGTCACATGTGCCCTCTGCGGCCCCATATTGCGCATGGTGAACACCCCGGACGAGATATTCGCCGATGCCTATGTCTTCCTTGTCTTCCAGTTCGCGGCCATCCCGTTTACCATCGCCTACAACCTTCTTGCGGGATTAATACGCGCGCTTGGCAACTCGAAGCAGCCCTTCTACTTCCTCATTTTCTCATCGGTGGTCAACATACTACTCGACTTTCTGTTCATCATAGGGATGAAACTGGGGGTTGAGGGAGTGGGTCTTGCCACCATGATGTCGCAGGCGGCATCGGCCTACATGTGCTATGCGTACATACGGCGAAAGCTCGACGTGCTCATACCGCGGGCCGACGAGCGGGGCTACGACAGGGCCAAGGCGGCATCGCTGCTGGCCAGCGGACTGCCCATGGGGCTGCAGTTCTCTATTACGGCCATAGGCAGCATAATGCTGCAGAGCGCCAACAACGCGCTCGGCACGGTGTATGTGGCGGCCTTCACGGCCTCGATGCGGGTGAAATACCTGTTCACCTGCGTGTTCGAAAACATCGGGGTGGCCATGGCAACCTACTGCGGGCAGAACATAGGGGCGCGCCGCGTGGGGCGCATAGCCATGGGACTGCGCTCTGCCGTCAAGATAACGGCGGTGTACTTCGTCGCCACCCTGGCGCTGATACTGCCGCTGGCGGAGGAGATGATGATGCTTTTTGTAGACGCGGACGAGACGGAAATCATTTCCAACGCGGCCATGTACATGCGCATATCGTGCTATTTCTACCCAGTGCTGGGCTTGCTTACCATACTGAGGTACAGCATTCAGGGGCTGGGCTACAGCAACCTGTCGATGCTGTCGGGCGTGATGGAGATGGTGGCCCGGTGTGGTGTGAGCATCTGGCTGGTGCCTGCGCTGGGCTTCCTTGGCGTTTGCTACGGCGACCCCGTGGCCTGGGTGGCGGCCGACATGTTTCTCGTGCCGTGCATGCTGTTGCTGTACAGGCACCTCAGGCGCAAGCTGGCGCCGTCGGGGATGTGACGCCCCGCGTGGCCGGCGGCCAAGCCGCTGCTGGCGGCCGGGGGCCCCGTGGCGTGGGCCGCAACCCGTAATTTTTCTTAATTCGGGCATGGCAGATGCTAAATTTGCCGTGTGTCGCTCGCCGGACGGAAAATTATGGCTACTTTTGCCGGTGTTATGAGACAGGCTTTCTTAGCAATGATGATGGCCGGGATGATGCTCCCGGCAGCGGCGCAGGCGCAGGACGACGGCAAGAGGCCGACGACCGACGACCTGCTCGACGCCATGGACAGCCCTACGTTTGTGCCGATGGTGAAGGTGGGCAAGGTGATGGACGCCGGCGACAGCATCCTGTATATGGAGATGAACAATGTCTACGTCTATCCGAAACTCACGTTCCAGAGCCAGCGACAGGCCGCTGCTTACATGCGGCTTGTGCGCAATGTCAAGAAGGTGCTGCCCATAGCGAAGGAAGCCAACAAGATTATCCTCGAGACGTATGAGTATCTTGAGACGCTGCCCGACCAGAAATCGCGCGAGGAACACATGAAGAGGGTGGAGAAAGGGATAGTGCAAGAGTATAAGCCGAAGATGAAAAAGCTCACCTATTCGCAGGGTAAGCTGCTCATAAAGCTCATCTACCGCGAGTGCAACTCGTCGTCGTACGACATCGTCAAGGCGTTTCTCGGGCCGATGCGCGCCGGCTTCTGGCAGGCTTTCTCGTCTATTTTCGGGGCCAGCCTGCGCAAGGAGTACGACCCCGACGGCACCGACAGGCTCACCGAGCGGGTGGTGCTGATGGTCGAGGCCGGACAGATATGAGAGGGGGAAGTTTAGTTTTAAGTGTTAAGGATTAAGGGTTAAGGCTGGGGGAAGGCCGGGATTTGGGAATTAAGGATTAAGTATTAAGTGATAATGATTACAAGGGCTCGGGTTTGTGGATTAAACGTTGAGGGATAAAACATACTGGAATATTCTTTTGAAGATGCAGTTTTTTGGATTGCTGCGGTGGTAACCGATGTTTACAAAGGCCGCGCCCGGGTGGCGGCAGCGGCATTGATGTAACGTCAAACGGCCCGTTCCGTATTGCGGAACGGGCCGTTTGACGCTATGGCGCGGGCCGTTTTGTAGACTGAAACGGCCCGTATTGCAATGCACTGAGGCTCAGTTGGTTGCGCGGCGGTGGCGGGGCTGCGAAATGTTTTTACACCGATGGGGCTGTGGCAGGGCCGTGCCTGCCCGGCCGCTCACTGTTCGGTGAAGAGCACCTGCACCACCGTCTGGCCCACAGCCTTCAGCGTGTTGCGGTCAATGTTGTCCATGTTGTCGGCCAGGGTGTGCCATGTGGGCCCGAAACTGCTCTCGGGGCAGTCGGGGAAATAGGGCACAATGTCTATCGTCGGTATGCCGGCCTTTTCGTTGACAGGTATGTGGTCGTCGGTCACCATGCCGCCGGCTGCCGTCGGGAAGTAGCTTCCGTAGCCCAGGCCGGCCGCTGCCGCCCACACCTTGTCTACCACTTGGGGCGCATATTGCAGCGACATGCCTTCCTGGTAGAAGCGCGCCCCACGGCCGCCAACCATGTCGAGCAGTATGCCGTAGCGCGCCTTGTAGCCCTCGGTGGCGGCGTTTGCAGCCCAGTGGGCGGCACCCAGTGCCCACGAGTCGCCGTTGTCGGGCTTGTCGCTCCACTGTGGCGTGCCCCAGTCTTCGGCGTCGAAGCAAACAAAGTCGACGCCTATGCCCAGGCTGTCATGCCCTCCGATGAGGCGGGCCAGCTCAATGAGCACAGCCACCCCGCTCGCCCCGTCGTTTGCCGCCATCACCGGCTTGCGCCAGTTGGCCGAGTCCGGGTCGTTGTCGGCCCACGGGCGGCTGTCCCAGTGGGCGCAGAGCAGCACCCTGTCTTTCAGTCCGGGCTTGTAGCTGGCTATGATGTTGGTGGCCTTCAGCGGCGTGCCGTCGTAGCCGCTCAGCGTGGCTTGCTGCAGCCTGACGTCCATGCCGTACTGCCTGAACTTCGATTCTATCCACCTGCCGCAGCTGTCGTGCGCGGCGCTGTTCATCGTTCTCGGGCCAAAGGCACACTGTGCGGCGCAATAGGCGTAGGCGCTGTCGGCGCTGAACTGTGGCCCGGCGGCCTGTGTGGCGCCATCGCCGGCGTCGCCGGCCTGTTTCTTCTTGTTGCCGCAGGCTGCCAGCATGGCCAGCAGCATGAGGCATATCATGGTGTATTGTCTCATATTCTTAGGGTTGTCTCTGGTTGTATGGCTGCTCCGTAGCATTGGCCACGGTGCGCGATGCAACTGTCTTTGGCGCGGCGTCAGGCCTCGGCTGCTGCCTGCACCTGTGCCATCACGCGCAAGAAGTTGCCGCCCCATATCTTCTGGATGTCGGCCTCGCTGTAGCGGCGGGCCAGCAACCGGCGTGTGAAGCTGATGGCTTCCGACGAGCTTTCGAAGCCTTTCACGCCGCCGTCGCCGTCGAAGTCGGTGCCTATGCCCACGTGGTCGATGCCCATCACGGCTATGGCGTGCTCCAGATGTGCCATGGCGTCGAGCACCGTGGCTTCGCCGTCGGTGCGCAGGAAGCCGTGGTATAGCGTGGTTTGCGCCACCCCTCCCTTGGCTGCGAGGGCGCGCATCTGGTCGTCGGTGAGGTTGCGCGGGTGGTCGCACAGCGCCCTCGAGCTGCTGTGGCTGCACACTATGGGCAGCCGGCTCATGTCAAGCGCGTCGTAGAAGCTGCGCTCCGAGGCGTGGCTTAGGTCGACCATCACCCCCCGCCGGTTCATTTCCGCTATCATGTCGGCGCCGAGCCGGCTCACGCCTCCGTGGGTGTTGCATCCTCGGGCGCTGTCGCACAGGTCGTTGTCGCCGTTGTGGCACAGTGTGACATAGACCACGCCGCGCTGCCTGTAGCGCGCCACGCTGGCCGTGTCGGTGCCCAGGGCGAGCCCGTTCTCAATGCCGAGCATTATCGACTTGAGCCCTCTGCGCTTGTTGTCGGCCAGCTCTTGCGGCGTGCGGGCAATGGCCACGCTGCCGCTGTTGGCCGCCACCATGGCCTCTATCTTGTCGAATATTAGGTCGGCGTAGGCCCCGGGGCTGTCTGCTGCAAACGGCACGACGTCGGCAAACCGCCCGCCCGGCTTCGGCTGGGGCAGGTATGCCACCATGATGGTGGCGTCCTGGCGCCCTTCGTCCATCTTGTGCAGGTCGACGAGCAGGCGCGGGTCGCGCCTGCCGAAGTCGACCCCTTGGGCGAAGAACATCGGTGTGTCGCAGTGGGTGTCGAGCGTCAGCACCCTGTCGTGCACCTTGCGGGCCTGGCGGTAGCTTGCCGCCTCGGCCACGAGCCAGCCGAACAGCCTGTCGCCGTCGGCCATGCACTCCGGGTGCCACTGCACCCCTACTATCGACTTCAGCTCGTTGCTCTCTATGGCTTCCACCGTTCCGTCGGCGGCGGTGGCCGTCACGCGGAACCGTTTGCCCGCCTCGGCCACGGCCTGGTGGTGGAATGAGTTGACGGCCAGCCTGTCAGTGCCGTATATTGAGTGCAGCGTGCTGCCCTCGGCTATGCTCACCGTGTGGGTGGGCTCGCTGCGGTCGGCGTCTTGCGAGTGCTTCACTGTGGCCTTGCCCGCAATGTCTTGTTCCACCCTTCCGCCCAGGGCCATGGCCAGGGCCTGTATTCCGCGGCAGATGCCGAGCATGGGCAGCTGGCGGTTGTAGGCCAGTCGGATGGTCAGCAGTTCCGGCAGGTCGCGCTCGCTGTTGATGGAGTGCAGGGCGGGCTGTGGCTCTTCGCCGCCGAACAGCGGGTTGATGTCGGCCCCGCCGCTTAGCAGCAGCGCGTCCACACGGTCGAGCGCGCTTATTATTGCGGCCGTGTCGGCCACGGGAGGTATGATGAGTGGCGTGCCGCCGGCGGCCACCACCGACTTGTAGTAGCCTTCGGCCAGCTTGCACTCAGGACTGGCGTAGTTGCCCGTGATGCCTATCACGGGGCGCTCTTGGGCCTCGGGGAAGCCGGCGTATGCGCTTTCGAGGTGTGCGTCAATGTCGAAGCGGTCCATGTGCAGTGCTTATTCGCCCTCCTTGTCTACCTTCACGGGTATCTCGCGCTTGATGCTTTGCTCGAGCGAGATGAGCGTCTCGGTGGCCACCACGCCCGGTATGCGCTGCAGCTGGCCGTTGAGCAGGTCCATGAGCTGCTCGTTGTCGCGCGCGTATAGCTTTACAAGCATGGTGTAAGGGCCCGTGGTGAAGTGGCACTCCACTATCTCGGGCACCTGCCTGAGGCGCTCTACCACGTCTTTGTACATGCTTCCGCGCTCGAGCGTTATGCCCACATAGGTGCATGTGAAGTAGCCCAGGCTCTTGGGATTGACGTCGAACCCGCTGCCCGTTATCACGTTGTCGTCTATCAGGTGCTGCACTCGCTGGTGTATGGCAGCCCTTGACACACCGCACTCGGCGGCCACGTCTTTAAACGGTATGCGCGCGTTTTGCGACAGTATGCCCAATATCTTCTTGTCAAGATTATCTATCTTTTCCATTTCCAGATTGGAGTTTGTGATGTTGAAAGTGTTTGCCTTCGGTGTCGATAATCACCCAACGGCGTGCCAAAAGTACTTATTTTTATCGATATTAGCATCATTTTGGAAGCAAAAAAATATAAAAAGCCTCTTTCGCATCATTTTACCCGCCATGTGGTGCAGTTGCCGCGGCTGCCGGGCGCGGCCGTGGGGCTGGTTGCGGTGGCCGTGGCGGGGTGTTGGGGCGGTGGTGGCCGGGCTGTCGCGAGGGCCGTTTTCGGTGTTGCCGGGCCGCCGCCTGCAAGTGGCTGGGCCACAGTGGGTTGGCGGTATGGGTCGTTTTGCTTTGCAATACGGCCCGTTTCAGGATGCAAAACGGCCCGTTCCATGGGTCGGAACGGGCCGTTTTGGCTTTCAGTGTTGCGTGTGGCGCATTTTGCGCGCCGTCATTTCTTTTCGCCGTCAACGTCGGGCATCATCACCACCTCGACGCGGTTGCCCTGGCTGATGAGCTCCTTGACGAAGGCAGATATGGTCTGCGGGGTCTGCGCCTCCACCGTCTGCTTGTATGCCGAGTGCAGGTCGACGCCGTAAGTGCGGTAGGTGTCGATCACGCCCAGCCAGTAGCTGTTGGTCTTGGTGCGGTCGTCGAAGCTCTTGAGCATGAACTCCTTCACCTTCTTTAGCATGTCGGCGTCGCACGTTTGCGTCATGGCGTCGACCTCGGCGCGCAGTATCGTGAGCACCGTGTCGGCCTTTTCATACTTCATCGGGCAGTATGCAAACAGTCCGCAGTCTATCTTGTCGTCCTGCCGGGCCATGGTTCCCTGCGCCCCGACAGAGTAGGCCGCGCCTGCGTCTTCGCGTATCTTCTTGAGGTAAACCATGCTTAGCACCTGGCCGGTGATGTCGGCCTTGACTATGTTGTCGAGCGTGTAGGGCATCGCGTCGTTGCTCCACACCATGGCGGTGATGGCCTTCGGTGTCTCCATCTTGCGCTTGAAGCTGTTCACCACCACGCCCTTGGCGTCGGTGTCTACGCGGTGGCCCTTCCTGATGTCCTTCGATGCGGGCAGCGAGGCCACGTATTGCTCGAGCAGCGGGCGCAGCTTGGCTTCGTCGAAGTTGCCGATGATGGTAAACGTATAGGCCGCGGCGTTGGCCGTGAGCTGGCGTGCCATCTCGAGGATGCGGTCGTAGCTCACCTTGCCCAGGTCGGCGGTGTCGAGCGAAGTGAACCTCGGGTTGTGGCAGTTGAGCGTCACTATGAGCGAGTCGTTGAAGGCGTTGTCGGGCGAGAGGGCCTTGTTCTTCAGCGCAATCTCATAGGTTCTCATCAGGTTGTCGTACGAACTCTGGTCTTTGTTGATGGCCGTGAAGTAGAGATATACCAGCTGCAGCATCGTCTCCACGTCGTCGGGGGTCGACGATCCGCTTATGGTCTGGCGCGTGGTGGCCAGCGACATCGATGCCGAGGCTATCTTTCCGGCCAGTGCCTTCTCCAGTTCGGTGTGCGAGAAGTTGCCCAGTCCGCTGGCCTCGATGGCGTCGTCAAACAGCTTTATGTTCGAGTAGTCGGCCTCGCCGTAGAGCGACGAGCCGCCAAAGCCTTCGGCCGTGAGCATCACTTGGTCTTTCTTGTAGTCTGTCTGCTTAAGCACCACCTTCACTCCGTTTGACAGTGTGAGCTCCTTGTAGCCGAGTCCGGCGTTGCTCTCTTCCTTCTTGATGCTTCCCTTCTTGGGCATTGTCTTGATGAGCGGCTCGTTCTTCACGTTGTCAACGTAGGGTGTGAGCTGCTCGGCGCGCACGTCGGCGATGGCCTTCATCAGCCCTTGCTCGGTGGGATATGCCGCCCCGTCCTTCTCGCTGTTGAAGTTTATGATGACCATGTTGCTGTCTGATGCTGGCACGAGCTCCTTCATGGCCTCGTTTATTACCTCGATGGGTATCTCGGGCACAATCTGCTTCATCGTGGCATAGTAGTAGTCGATGGGCGTGATGGGCTCGCCGTTGATGAAGTTCTCCTTGAATTCGTTGCAGAACTGTGCGCTGAAGCGCTTGTCCTTGTTGCTGTACATCTTGTCGAGCGAGCTCAGCGCGTCGGCCTTGGCGCGCGCATACTCGGTCGGTGTGAACCCGAACTCGGCGGCGCGGCGTGCCTCTCGCAGTATGGCACCGAGCGCGGCTTCGGTCTGTCCGTCCTTTGGCAGGGCCGAAATGTCAAGCGCGTCCTTGGTCTTGGCGAAGATATAGCTGCTGTAGATGGCCGATGCGTCGACGAAGGGGCTCTCGGCTTTCTGCGCATATTCGTTGAGACGGGCGTTCAGCATCGACAGGGCCAGGTCCCGCATGTAGCACCCTATGACGTAGCCCAGGTTGTTTTTCATCGAGTCGGGCATGGCGTCGTGCTTGAATATCAGCTCTATGGTGTTGACGCGCTGCTCCTTGTCCTTGTCGATTACTATGATGGGCTGTGCGTTGTCGGGCACGGGCTCGGCCTTGACCGGCGCCGGGTTGGCCGGCATCTGTATGCTTCCGAAGAGCTTCTTTATCTCGGCTTCCACGTGGTCTACGTCGACATCGCCCACCACGATGATGCCCTGGTTGTCGGGCCTGTACCACTTTTCGTAGTAGGCGCGCAGCGTCTCGGGCTTGAAGCTGTTGATGACGCTCATCAGCCCGATGGGCATGCGGTGGCCGTACTTGCTGCCCGGGTAGAGCTTGGGCAGGCTACGCTCAAACATTCGCATCGATGCGCTGGTGCGCAGGCGGTATTCCTCGTTGATTACGCCGCGCTCCTTGTCAATCTCCTCGGGGTCGAGCACCAGGCCGTCGGCCCAGTCGTAGAGTATGAGCAGACAGGAGTCGAGTGCCGACTGGCGGTCGGTGGGCACGTTTGAGATGTTGTACACCGTCTGGTCGATGGCCGTGTATGCGTTGAGGTCGCGCCCGAACTGCACGCCAATCGACTCACAGTAGCGTATGAGGTCGTTGCCCTTGAAGTGCTTTGTGCCGTTGAAGCACATGTGCTCGAGGAAGTGTGCCAGTCCGCGCTGGCTGTCCTCCTCCTGGAGCGAGCCCACACGCTGCGCTATGTAGAACTCCGCACGGTTCTCGGGCCAGTTGTTGTGCCTGATGTAATAGGTCAGGCCGTTGGCCAGTTTGCCCGTGCGCACGTCTGGGTCTGCCGGTATGGGGGGCAGCTGCATTACTTGCGCCTGTGTGGCCATGGCCACTATAAGCACGAACAATGATAGGATTCTGTTTATCTTCATACTCTTCTCTGTTTTTAAACAGCTACAAAGATAACAATTTTAGCGTTACATTGGATAACTATTTCTGTAAAAATTTATTGCCTTTTGGGCTGTTTTATGTAACATCCTGTGCCACAGCGCGTTGCGGCGGCTGCCGTATGCGTATGCAAAATGGGCCGTTTGGTCGGTCGGAATGGGCCGTTCGGCATGCTTGTACGGCCCGTTTTGCGCCACGGCGGCGTCCTTGTGGCGGCGTGGGCCCGTCATTGTCGGTTGTTTTTACCGCCATTGCGGCCCGTTGCCTCAGGCTGTTGCGATGCGGCCTTCAGGCCGGCCTGCGGGGCCCTTCCGGCGTCAACGAGTGGCCACCGGGGGCCAATAGTGTACGATTTTACCAATATTCGTACGCATTTATCAATGCTTTAAGCAGAAAAATCATTATTTTTGCAGTCACAATGCCGGTGTGGCGTGGCAGCGCCGATGTGTCTGCCGCCGGGCCGGTTTCCCGAGTGGAAGCCGCCGCCGGGCCCCGCCTGGCTTTGCCGACTGAACGAACGACAAATCAAAATACCTGAAGCGAATATGAAGACAACGACTTTACTTGCCGTCGCTCTTATGCTCATGTCAGCTGTGACGGCCGATGCGAAAAAGAAACAGTCCGTTTGGCCCGACGGCACGGCCATGGACCAATGGTTCGGCGACACCGCCAAGGTTGACGTGGCGGCGCTGGGCAAGCAGTATGTCATAACCGACTACGGGGTGAAGAACGACTCGGCCCTGCTGCAGACCGAGGCAATACAGAAGGTAATCGACACGGCGGCCGCCAACGGCGGCGGCGTGGTGGTGGTGCCGAAGGGCACGTTTTTCACCGGCTCGCTGTTCTTCCGGCCCGGCACCCACCTGCACATGGCAGAGGGAAGCAGGCTCAAAGGCAGCGACGCAATAACGCACTACAAAATCGTAAAGACGCGCCTTGAGGGCCAGACGCTCAACTATTTCGCAGCGTTGATAAACGCCAACGGGGTCGACGGCTTCACCATCACCGGCCGAGGCACCATCGACGGCAACGGGAAACGGTTCTACGACGAGTTCTGGCTGCGCCGCAAGGTGTTCCCAAAGTGCACCAACCTCGAAGCGCTCAGGCCGAGGATGATTTACATCTCCGACTCAAAGAACGTCACGGTGCAGGACGTACGCCTGGTATACAGCGGCTTCTGGACAAACCACCTCTACCGTTGCTCGCGCGTGCGCTACCTCGACTGCTACATCTACGCGCCCACCTCGGGATATCCCAAGGGCCCCAGCACCGACGCCATCGACCTTGACGCCTGCTCCGACGTGCTAATACGCGGCGGATATATCAACGTCAACGACGACGCCGTGTGCCTCAAGGGAGGCAAGGGAACGTTTGTCGACAAGGACACGACCAACGGGCCGTGCCGCAATATCCTCATCGAGGGCGTTGAGTATGGCGTGGCCGGCGCGGGCGTGACGTTCGGCAGCGAGGCCTGGGACTGCTCAAACGTCATCTTGCGCAACTGCTCCTTTGCCGGCACGGGCAACCTGGTGCTCTTCAAGATGCGCCCCGACACGCCCCAGAAATATGGCAACGTGCTCGTGGAAAACGTCACGGGGACGCCAAAGAACGGCATACGAGTGGCCAAGTGGATGCAGTTCTACAACCTGCTCGACCGCCCCGACATGCCGCGCTCGGGCGTATCTAACGTCACCCTGCGCAATGTCGACGTGCGGTGCACCAAGAAATTCTACGACGTACAGCAGTCTGACAAGTACGACCTCAGCGGCTTCACCTTCGAGAACATCAAGGCCGAAGACCCGAAAGGCGGCTTCGACACATCTTATATAAGGGACTGCCGGGTGAAGGACGTGACCGTCAACGGTGTGAAATACTGACAACCGTGATGGAATATGTACCGGCTTGAGAAATCACTGGCTGCCGTGGCCATGTGGGCGGCGGCCCTCTCTGCCCCGGCGCAGATAGAGAACCCGATTCTGCCGGGCTTCAACCCCGACCCGACGATATGCCGCGTGGACAGCGACTACTACATCTGCACGTCGTCGTTCACGTGGTATCCCGGCCTGCCCATATACCGCAGCCGCGACCTCAGGCACTGGGAGAAGGTGGCTAACGCCATCGACCGCCCCGGCATGGTGACCCTCGACGGGGTCAGGGACAAGGACGGCGTGTGGGCACCCACGCTACGCCACCACGGCGGAAAGTGGTATCTGTTCTGCAACGTGAGCAACGGCGGCAACTTCTACATCACGGCCAACGACGTGAGGGGGCCGTGGTCAGACCCTGTATTCATAAAGGGCGCGCCGGGAATTGACCCCGACATCTTCTGGGACGACGACGGACGGAGCTACCTGCTGGCCAACACAGGCAAGTTTCCGGGCCGCAAGCATCCAGCCTCTACGGCCATCTGGATTCAGGAAATAGACCTCGCCACGGGCCAATTGCTGGGCGAACGCAGTTACATAGCCACGGGCCACGCCTTCAATGCGAAGTATGCCGAGGGGGCGCACCTGTATAAGATAGACGGCCGCTACGTGCTCACGGTGGCCGAGGGCGGCACCGACTTCAACCACGCCGTGACGTTGTTCACGAGCCGGAACCTCATGGGGCCGTACATTCCACAGCAGGTGAACCCCGTGTTGAGCCAGCGCCAGTTTGGCCACGGCAGCCCGTTGCAGTGCGTTGGCCACGCCGACATGGTGCAGACCGGCCCCGGCCAGTGGTATGCCGTGGCCCTGGGCAAGCGCATGGTGGACGGGCGGCACTCCTTTACGCGCGAGACGTTCATCTGCCCCGTGGCCATCCAGGACGGCGAATTCATATTCAACCCCGGCCGCGGCGGCATGACCATGGAGGTCGAGGCGCCCGCCCTGCCCGAAAGCCCGGTGGCGCTGCCGCCCGACAGCGACTCGTTCGACGGCCCGGAACTGCTCGGCTACTGGCACTTCAACCGCATTCCGCACACCCGTTTCCACGCCTTTGACGGCGGAAGCCTGCTTCTCACACCGCAGCCCGAGACCATCGACAGCCTGGTTTGCCCCGCGATGCTGATGCGCCGCGTGCGCTCCCACCGCTACACGGCCCAGACGCTGATGGGCTTCAGGCCACGCCGCGAGGGCGAACGCGCCGGGCTGGTGCTCCACCGCAACAGCACGGCCTACGTGGCACTGCTACGCACCGTCGGCGGGCTGGCCGTGGTGGAGAGCGGGCGGGTCACCAAGACTGTGCCGTATGGCGCCTCCGACGTGGTGCTGCGCCTGCGGGCCGACGGCATGGAGGCCGTGCTGGAATACGGCTCCACGGAGACCGACATGCGCGAGGCCGCCCGCGTGAGCCTTGTGGGGCTGGCCGACGACGGCAAGCTCAACCGCTTCAACGGCCTCGGTGTGGGCGTCTATGCCACCACGTCGGGCAAGAAAGCGCGTGGTCAGGCCCGTTTCGACTACTTCGCTTACGCCGACAACTGACCGCCATGGTGCCGACGGCGCTGCCCCCGGGCAGCCGCGGCCGGGCCATACGGGCCGTTTGACGATGCAATATGTGCCGTTTGGCAGGGTGAAACGGCCTGTTTCGCAGTGCAAAACGGCCCTTGTTTGCAACTGCTTGAATGCCAGCGGGTTGGCCGGGCGGCCGCGGCAACGCGCCCCCACGGCCCCGGTGGCCTTGGCCGGCCGGCTGAACAATGTGACGCAATGCTAAAACCAACGATATGAGACGATACATTTCAATGATCATCTTAGCCGCCGCGGCCGTCGTTTCGGCCTTCGGACAGGCAAAGCCGTCGGTGTCGATACTCGGCGACTCGTACTCAACCTTCGAGGGATGGCTCACCCCCGACACCAACGCCGTGTGGTATACGGTGCCCCCCGACACCCGCCGCACCGACGTGAAGGGCGTCGACCAGACGTGGTGGCACCAGGTATTGAAGCGCAAGGGGTGGAAGTTGGAGGTGAACAATTCGTACTCCGGCTCCACCGTATGCAACACCGGATACCGCGACGAGGACTATACACACGAGTCGTTCGTGACCCGCATGACCGCCTTGGGCACGCCCGACATCATCCTAATCTTCGGCGGCACCAATGATTCTTGGGCCGGTTCGCCCATAGGGGAGTTCAAGTACGACGGCATACACCGCGCCGACCTCTTCTCGTTTCGCCCGGCCATGGCCTACATGCTGGCGCGGATGAAAGAGCTTTATCCCACTGCCGACATATATTTCATATCCAACGACGGGCTCAAGGAAAGCATAACGCAGTCTGTAGGCACCATCTGCTCGCACTACGGTGTGCCACTCATACAGCTCAGGGGCATCGACAAGAAGAGCGGCCACCCCAGCGTGGTTGGCATGAAGCAGATTGCCGACCAGGTGTGCGAGGCCATACCGTGACGCCGATGCGTCCATGGCCCGCGCCAAAGGGAGCCGAGGCGTGGGGCTGCGGACGCGGCCCGTGGGGGCGGCTTGGTGGCTGAGGCCACGCCGGGTGTGCCGCCCCGCGCCTGCAGGCGGGCATCGCGGCGGGCGCTAAAAGCACATGCAAACAAATGCCAATAACCAAACAACCAACCTGAGATGAAGAAAACGACATTCGTGGCGGCCCTCATGCTGGCCCTGGCCGGCGGCAACGCCGGTGCCTACGACTTCGATAAGCCCCTCTACGGGGCCGCCTATTACAGCGAGTACACACCCACCGACCGCCTCGACGAGGACATCAGGCTCATGCGCGAGGCCGGCGTCACAGTGGTGAGGGTGGGCGAAAGCACGTGGTCGCTGTTCGAACCGCAAGACGGGGTGTTCAGCTTTGAGTGGATGGACCGCATACTCGACCGCCTGCACAAGGCCGGCATCAAGGTGATACTGGGCACGCCCACCTACTCGATACCGGCGTGGATGGCCGCCAGCCACCCCGAGGTGCTCTCGCAAAGGTGGGACGGCAAGCAGGAGCATTACGGCATACGGCAGAACATGGACATATACAACCCAACCTACCGCCGATACTGCGAGCGCATCATACGCAAGATGATGGAGCACTTTGCGGGCCATCCGGCCATCATAGGTTACCAGGTCGACAACGAGGTCGAGGCCCGCAAGATTGGCAACCGCGACTATTTCGAGGGCTTCCGCGAATACATCCGCAGTGAGTTCGGCGACAGCCTGGAGGAGCTCAACCGCCGTTGGGGACTCAATTACTGGGGAATGAACATCAACACTTGGGACGAGTTCTACGACCGCCCGGGCGTGACCAACCCGTCGTACAAGCTCTGGTGGGAGCGGTGGAACCGAAAGGTGACGGCCGACTTCCTCAACTGGCAGGCCGACATCGTCAACGAGTACCGGCGGCCCGACCAGTTTGTCACCCACTGCTTCATGCCTTACTTCTACAACATAGACCAGGTTGAGGCCTTCCGACAGATGGACTATCCCGCCATAAACATATACTACACCATGCAAGACGCACAAGACGGCATGTGGATTGCCTATGCCGGCGACTTCATGCGCCCCGTGTGCCGCCGCGGCAACTTCCTCGTCACCGAGACAAACGCACCATTGCGCTGGCCACGAGCCGCGACCTGAGTGGGGCGAAGGCTGCCGACGGCAAGGCCGCCGCGGGCGGAAAGAAATATGGGGTGACCGACCCCAAGAACTCAAAAAACTGATACAGATGGTTAAAAAGGCATTTTTGATGGCGCTCGTGGCGTGGGCCGGCGCGGCAACGGCACAGGAAGTGCATGTTGCCAAGTACTACGGCGACCGCCGGGCGGCCGTGACCTACACCTTCGACGACGGGCTGCTGGAGCACTACACGCGCGTTTTCCCCGAGCTGCGCAAGCGCGGGCTGAAGGCCACCTTCGGCATAATAGGCAGCAAGGTGGGGCGCGACATGAAGGGAACGCCCTGCCTCACGTGGGTCATGCTGCGCGAGATGGCCGCCGACGGGCAGGAGATAGCCAGCCACGGGTGGGAGCACCGCAACGTGACAACGCTCGGCCCGGAGGCCCTGCGCCACGAGATAGAGCGCAACGACAGCGCCATCCGCGACAGCGTGGGGGCGTTTCCGCTCACCTATTTCTATCCCGGCAACCGCAAGGACAGCCTGGCCGTGGCCCGTTGCGAGGCAGGCCGCGTGGGCAGCAGGCTCAGGCAGGTGAGCATGGGCAGCAAGCGCGACTCGGCGTGGATGCGCCGCTGGGCTGACGCCCTGGTGGAGCGGGGCGAGTGGGGCATTGCCATGACCCACGGCATAACCAATGGTTACGATGCGCTGGGCGACCCTTCGCGCTTCTGGGCGCATCTCGACTATGTGGCTTCGCTGCGCGACAGCCTCTGGGTGGGCACGCTGGCCGAGGTCACGGCCTACGTGCGCGAGCGCGACAATGTGCGCCTCGACACGGTGAGGCGGCCCGGAGGCATCGTCGTTACGCCCCGGCTGGCGCCCGGCTTGGCCGAATGCCGCCACCCGCTCACCCTCGTGGTGCTGTCCGGGCGCCCGGTGAGGGCCGTGCAGGGCGGCAGGCCGCTCAGAGTTAGCGTGCGCGCGGGCAAGTCGCTGGTTGACTTTGACCCTCATGGAGGTGAAATATTGATTGAAGAAATATGAAGAGACTGTGTTTTGTTGCGGCCGCCCTGCTGATGGCTCTGGCGGCCGATGCCAAGCTGAAGCTGGCCGAAGTGTTCACCGACTGCATGGTGCTGCAGTGCGACAAGCCGCTCAGCGTGTGGGGAACGGCCACCCCCGGAGCCGAGGTAAAGGTGAAAGTGGGCCGCGAGACAGGCAAGGCCGTGGCCACCGCCGACGGGCGTTGGAACGTCAGGCTGGCCCCGCTGCGGGCCTCGGGCAAGGCCGTGGCCTTCAGGGTGAGCGGCGACGGCGGCCGCATAGAGCTGGGCGACGTGCTCGTGGGCGAGGTATGGCTCGCCTCGGGGCAGTCGAACATGGAGTATTCCATGGCCAACCACCCCAGGTACGCCAAGCCGCGCAAGGGCGACCCCGACCGTTTGCGCCACGAGTACGAGCAGGCCGGCAACCCCATGATACGCCTGCTGTATGTCAGGAAAGACCTGAAGAGCGACACGCTGCCCACTGCCGGCTGGCAGCGCATAAGCCGCGAGTCGCTCAAGCCATTCTCGGCGGCGGCCTATTTCTTTGCCAAGGCACTGCAAGACAGCCTTGGGGTGCCCGTGGGGGTGGTGTCGTCGTCGTGGGGAGGCACCCCCATCGAGACGTGGACGCCCGCCGGGGCATACCGCGAGAGCCCGCTGTTCGGCCCCGCGATGGCCGGCAACCGCCTCAAGGCCAACGGCCAGGAAGTGGGATTGCGCTACCGCAAGATGATTGAGCCCATTGCTCCGATGGCTATGCGCGGCGTGCTGTGGTATCAGGGCGAGACAAACCTCATCATGGGCGACACCGACATATACACCGAAAAGATGAGGCTGCTGGTGGAGTCGTGGCGAAAGGCGTGGGCCGACAGCTCGTTGCCGTTCTACTATGTGCAGATTTCGCCAATGCTGTATTCGGGCCGCAAGGCCGACCCCGTGGCCAAGACATGGCAAGACCTGCCCCGTTTCTGGGAGGCACAGGCGCGTTGCGCCGAGGAGATTCCGCTCACGGCGATGGTGGTCACTACCGACATACCCGAAGACCTGGCCGACATACATCCGCCATACAAGTGGGTTGTGGGCGAAAGGCTGGCCCGGCTGGCCCTCAACAAGACCTACGGGCGCACCGATGTGGTGTGCGGCGGGCCGGTGGCAAAAAGCCTCTCGGTTGAGGGCGACAGCATTGTGGTTGAGTTTGAAGGCACGGCCGGCGGACTGGCCACGCGCGACGGGAAGGCCCCCGACTGGTTTTACGCGCTGACGAAAAAGGGCCGCTACTCGAGGGTAAGGGCCAGCCTGCGCGGCAACAAGGTGTATATAAGCACCGACGGACTGGCCCGGCGCACCGAGATACGCTTCGGGTGGGACGAGACGGCACAGCCCAACCTCGTCAACAGCGAGGGTTTGCCGGCCCTGCCTTTCAGGCGCAAGGTTAGCCTGGGGCGCTGACGGCATGCCGCCCCGGCCTGCATCGCGGGCCCGGGGCGCGCTTGTGGGTGGTTCGTTCCCGTGAGGCTGCACCGCGGCCAGCACGGGAACGAACTGTTAAAAACGGCGAACAATGTTTACAACAGCCCCTTTGAGAGCGGCGCCTGCGGCCGTCGGGCGCCCGACGGCCGTAAATGCGCCATCCTCGGAGCACTTTCCGCAAATGGTTGACCCATAGGCGGTTGCTCTCCGAAGGTGGCGCATTCTGCTCCCGTTTGGGCGGAAAAACACGCCGAAACAGGCCGGAAAGGCCGCCCCGACGGCCGTTTTTGAGCCATGAAACATGCCTTTCGGGGCCGCAAAACGGGCCGTATTGCAATGCAGTACGGCCCGTTTTGCCCGCCAACAGTGGCTTTCCGGCCGTTTTGCCACCGCCATGCCGGCGTGCGGCGGCCGCCAAACGGCCATCCGATATCTGTTTCGCAGTCTTGCCGAGTGTTAATTTTCGGTATGTTTTGTTTACACCGCTACATGGCGTGGCAGGCCCTGCTGCACACACCCGGTGGGCATGCTGCATGATGGCGTGGTGCATTGAAGGCTCTTTTTCTTTGCCGTTTTCACTATTTTTCTTATATTTGCATGCAAAAACGGGCTATTAATTTACAGATAATACATACTGTCTATATGAAACATACATTGCTTTCCATTGCGCTGTCCTTGCAGGCAGGCATCGCGGCCATGGCCGCAACCAACGACGTGGCTTCGCCCGACGGGCGGCTGGTGGTCACAGTCGGCGACGAGGGCGGGCGCATATTCTACTCCGTAAAGTACGACGGCAAGCCCATGATCGAGAAATCCAGCCTCGGGCTGAAGGCCAACATAGGCGACTTCAGCACCGGGCTCAGGGAGCGGGCCGTGAGCACCAAGCAGACCGACACCACCTATACGATGCGCGGCACAAAGGCTTCTAAGGTGCGTTACGTGGCCAACCAGATGGGCATTATCTACGAAAATGCCGGCAAAGACCTGATGACCGTCACGTTCAACGTGTCGGACAACGACGTGGCCTTCCGCTACACGTTCCCACAGCAGGGCGAGACGGCTTGCATGGTGGTCGAGTCTGAGGCCACGGCCTTCCGCCTGCCGGGGCAGTCGACGGCATTCATAAGCCCGCAGTCAGACCCGATGATAGGCTGGAAGCGCACAAAGCCCAGCTACGAAGAGGTTTATTCGGCCGACGCGCCGCTCACCGACAAGTCGCAGTACGGGCAGGGCTACGTGTTCCCGGCGCTGTTCCGCGTGGGCGCCGACGGCTGGGTGCTACTTAGCGAGACCGGCACCGACGGCGGCTACGTGGGCTGCCACCTGAGCGACTACGACCCCCAGGCGGGCTACCGCATAGCCTTCCCCATGGCCGGCGAGGCCAACGGCTTCGGCTCTACCACCGCCGCCATGGCGCTGCCGGGCAGCACCCCGTGGCGCACCATCACCGTGGGGGCCACGCTGAAGCCCATCGTCGAGACCACCGTGGCCTACGATGTGGTGGGCCCCAAGTATGAGGCTGCCGCCGACTACAAGCCCGGGCGCTACACGTGGAGCTGGCTTGTATGGCAGGACAACGCCACAAACTATGACGACCAGGTTAAGTTTGTAGACCTGGCCGCGGCCATGGGGTATGAGTATACGCTCGTCGACGGGCTGTGGGACAAGCAGATAGGGCGCGCCAAGATAGAGCAGCTGAGCCGCTATGCGCAGTCGAAGGGCGTGAGCCTGATGCTGTGGTACAACTCCAACGGCAACCAGAACGACGCGCCGCAGGGGCCGAAGAACTGCATGAACACGGCCGTGGCGCGCAAGCGCGAGATGGCCTGGATGAAGAGAATTGGCGTGAAGGGCATCAAGGTCGACTTCTTCGGGGGCGACAAGCAGCACACCATGCAGCTGTATGAAGACATACTGAGCGATGCCAACGACTACGGGCTGCAGGTGATTTTCCACGGGTGCACGCTGCCGCGCGGCTGGGAACGCATGTACCCCAACTATGTTTCGAGCGAGGCCGTGCTTGCTTCGGAGAACGTAATCTTCTCGGAATCGCACGCCAAGCGCGAGCCGTTCGACCTCACCCTGCACCCTTTCTGCCGCAATGCCGTGGCTGCCATGGACTGGGGAGGCACGATAATGAACCGCCGCATGTCGCGCGACAACAAGTCAAGGCACAGCCGCTACACGTCAGACGTGTTTGAGATGGCTGCCGCAATAGTCAACCAGGCAAGCCTGCAGTGCATCGCCCTGCAGCCCAACAACCTCGGCGAGCTGCCCGGCTTCGAGCTCGACTTCCTGCGAGGGGTGCCTACGGCGTGGGACGAGACGCGCTTCGTCGACGGCTATCCGGGCCGCTACGTGGTGCTGGCGCGCCGCCATGGCGACACGTGGTATGTGGCAGGGCTCAACGCCACCGCCGAACCGATCACGCTGAAGCTCAGCCTGCCGATGATGGCCGGGCGCAAGGTGGACTGCTACACCGACCGGAAGGCGGCCGAAGGACAGCTGCCCGACGCACAGGTGAAGCAGCTGAAGGTGGGCGGCAACGGCACGGTGAAGGTGACCATGCAGCCGTCGGGCGGACTTATAATGATGTGACAGCGTGGCACCCCGGCACGTCTGCCTGTTGTCAGCAGGCGTGCCGGGGCGCCACGGCCTGTGGTGCAAGCCTCCTTCCATGTGAAGGAAGCGCCGGCAAAGCATTTGCGCGATTTGCAGATGTTAACCAAAATATATATAATTTACATGGGAGATGATAAGCATAATTACAGGAAAAGTTCGTATCTTTGTATGCGAAACTTTCCTGAACCGAGGAAAATGAGATTGCGGCCACGTGCCGCTTGCAACGTGAATTAATATGAATTAAGTTTTGTTAGTAACCTGAATAACAAGTAAAAGGCCATGCACATAGGGAAAAGGATAAAGGAAGTGCTTCGTGAGCAGGGGCATAATGTAAGTTGGCTCGCTGCTCGCATACCTTGCGAACGCTCGAATGTGTACAACATCTTCCGTCGTTGCAACATTGACGCAGGGCTGTTGTATTCCATATCATTGGTGATGGAATACAACTTTTTTGCCGATTTGTCCACCGTGTTCGAGCGCGAGGCGAGCTCAAGTGATAAGGCCGTGGTCAGCAGTGTGGCTTAGGCCATGGGCTTTGAAGGTGCCGCTCTGGCAGCCGGCCGGGGGCTGCGGTGGCGTTGGTTGCGCCGTCGGGCCATGCAGCGGGCTTGGCAGTGCCGGCAAGCAATGCCTGGGTGCATAGGCATGGTCAGGCGTATTCTCTCTTCGGCAGGCCGCGCGGATGGTCGAAACCCTGCGGTTTGCTGTATTTGTACTCTAAGTTTATATGATTGAAATATACTGTTGAAGTATGATGCATGTAGGCAATCGGATAAAGGAAGTGCTCGAGGAGCAGGGCCACAATGCCTGTTGGCTCGCCTCGCAGATACCGTGTGAGCGCTCGAATGTGTACAACATATTCAAGCGCGAGAGCATCGGCATCGACCTGTTGTTCCGGATAAGCGAGGTATTGGGGCACGATTTCTTCAAGGAAATATCCGATGAGATAGTCAGGGAGATGGGTGCCGGGAATGGCAAGTAGCGCCACGCAGTGGCTGATGCGGGCCTTGCGGCCCGTCGGTGGCAGCCCTTCGGTTGCCAGGTGTCGTTGTCGCGGCCTTACGGCGGGGCGTTGCGGCATAACAAAAGATGGCATCCTTCCGCCCTCTGGCGGCGATGCCATCGTGTTGAATGTACCCTATTTGTCTGTTTGTGTTACCTTGATTATGTTAGATTTTCATTTGTTTTGAGAGACGGGCCGGCCGCAGGTCTGGCTCCGAATGTCGCTTATGGCTGCTTGCGGCCTGTCTTCGAAAGAGACGATTACATTAAAAATACAAGTGAGGTCTGAAAAAGTTATGTCGTTTTCTCGTTCATTTGGTTATCTTCTTTGTTTCGGCCTGCCTGTTGGCAAAGGCCTTCCTGACAATGTAGTGGCCGCGTTCCAGCCTGTCGAGGCCTGCTTCGCCCTGTTGCCGGAGCACCATCCGGCCGTTGGCGGTGTACACTTCGGTGTACAGCGGCGAGCTTGCCTGTCCGGCGTCTGCCACCGATGACGCCTCCGGGAGAGCCAGGGTCACGGTCACGTCGCCCTCGCCGAGCGTCTGCCTGAGGCCTTCGGCCGTGGCGTTGTCTATGTGTCCGAGCCTTGTGTAGTCCCAAGTGTTGCTCCCATAGAATATCACTATCTGGTTGCCTTGGTACAGAACGATGTCGCCCGGCTGCGTTGTCGTCTGTCTGTCTGAGCGCGGCAGCGTGAAGCCAAGGGCCCCCACCTTCTCGAAGTCGCCGTAGTCGCTGAGCCGCAGCGTCAGTCCGCCGTCATCGAGTCGCTGCCTCAAGGCCTCGGTAGCGTCGTTGCCATGCATCGTTGCCGTCATTGTGTGGCCGTTGGCGGTGATGGTCATGGCATAGCCAGGCTGGTTGTCGTTGCTTTGCGCCATCGAGTTGCTCAATGCAACGAGGCCTGCGGCCATGAGCGAGAGCAGTTGTGGTTTAATCCTCATGTGCTTGTCTGCTTAGCTTTTGCTTTGTTTTCGTGTTGCAAAGTTACGCATTTAAACATTCAGTCCTTATATACGGATTAACTGAAAAGATACCAATTTTACGGAAAAGGGCATGTATAAATAAAAAAGAGGGCCCGAAACCCTCTTTTATGCCTGCGGCATTGCGTTGTCCAAGGCGGATTCGAACCACCACAAACAGAACCAAAACCTGTTGTGCTACCATTACACCATTGGACACTGCGGGTGCAAAGGTAACGCTTTTCGGGCTAATTTCCAAATTTTTCAGCTTCTTTTTTCGCGTCTCCATCGCCGTTTCAGGCCTGCGTTGCGGTTGGCGTCAGAGCTTCCTTATTATGGTGAGCCCGTCGCGCAGCGGCAGTATGACCCGCTCCACGCGGCTGTCGGCGGCCACGAAGTCGTTGAAAGCCTCGATGCCGTGGGTCTGCTTGTCGCGGTCGTAGGCCCGGTCTACCACGTGTCCGTCCCACAGTGTGTTGTCGGCAAGGATGAATCCGCCGTGCCTTACCACGCCCAGTGCCATTTCGTATGCCTCGATGTATGTGCGCTTGTCGCCGTCGATGAACGCCATGTCGAACACAATGCCCAGCCGCGGGGCCTCGGTGATGGCGTCGCCGATGGCGAACACGATTTTGTCGGCCACGTCTGAGCCTTCAATCCAGGGCCTTGTGAAGTCTTCCTGCTCGTCGTTTATCTCGTAGGTGTACACCTTTCCGCCCTCGTCGAGCCCTTCTGCCATGCAGATGGCGCTGTAGCCGCTGAACGTTCCCACCTCGAGTATGTTCTTGGGGCGTATCATCCTTACAATCATCCTGAGCAGCCTGCCCTGCAGGTGGCCGCTGGCCATGCGCCCGTGCAGCGTGTGCAGGTGGGTGGCCCTGTACAGCCGGTGCAGGTAATCGCCTTCGGGGTCGATGTGGCCGAGTATGTATTGCTCCAGTTCTTCGTTCATATCTGTTGTCGGTTGGTGGCTTGTAGAGCTGCCGTGACGGTCCCGTCACTGCCTGTTGACCAGGTAGTCGGTGGCCAGCCTGTACGAGTCGAGGCCGAAGCCGCATATCACCCCGGCGCAGACGCACGATATGTAGGAGTGGTGCCGGAACTCTTCGCGCTTGTGAACGTTGGAGATGTGCACCTCGACCACGGGGCACCTGAGCGACCGGATGCAGTCTTGCAGCGCGATGCTTGTGTGGGTGTACGCCCCGGCGTTGAGCACAATGCCGTCTGCCGAGAACCCCACTTCCTGCATTTTGTCTATCAGTTCGCCCTCGATGTTGCTCTGGTAGTAGTCTATCTCCACGCCGGGGAAGGCGGCGCGGAGCTTCGGCAGGTATGCCTCAAACGAGCTGTCGCCGTAGATGCCCGGCTCGCGCACGCCGAGCAGGTTGAGGTTTGGCCCGTTGATTATCTGTATTTTCATATATGGAAATTATTTGTTAACTTTGCCATGGCTACGCGACGTGCCCCCTGCCATGCCGCTGCCGGCTGCCTTGGCGGCCTGGTGCAGCGTGGCGGCGCCATGGATGGCTGGGCCCGGCAGGCGACGCCCGTGGCCGGCAAAGTTAATAAAAATATTCCATACTGCCGCGGCGCCCGGCATAAAACACGCCCATGGCTGCACCGGCAGTGCGCCCCGGGGTGGCATGGCGGCGCTTGCTGGCCCGCAGGAAGTATGAAAATGATTGTTATGATGGAAAAGAATTGCAATACAGATGCTGACATTGTGCGCAGCTACATGCGCTACCTGAAGCTGGAGCGCAACTATTCGCCCAACACGCTCGACGCCTACCGGAGCGACATACAGAAGCTCATCGACTACCTGGAGCCGTCGGGCCGCAGCGTGCGCGAGGTGACGGCCGACGACCTGCACTGCTTCATTGCCACGCTCCACGACCTTGGCGTGGGCGCGGTGTCGCAGTGCAGGGTGCTCAGCGGGCTGCGGTCGCTGTTCAGGTTCATGGTTCTTGACGGTTACCGCGACGACGACCCCACGGAGTTTGTGGAGTCGCCCAAGACAGGCGAGCACCTGCCGGAGGTGCTCTCGGTCGACGAGGTAGACCGAATGGAGGCCGCCATCGACCTGTCGAAGCCCGAGGGCCACCGCAACAGGGCCATCGTCGAGGTGATGTTTTCGTGCGGGCTGCGCGTGAGCGAGCTCATACAGCTGCGCCTGTCAGACCTTTATATGGACGAGCAGTATGTCCGCGTGCGCGGCAAGGGGGCCAAGGAGCGCCTCGTGCCCATGTCGGGCAGGGCCGTGTCCGAGCTGGCCAATTGGTTTGAATGGCGCCGGCTGGTTGACATCAAGCCCGGCGAGGAAGACTATGTGTTCTTGAGCCGCCTTGGCAAACGGCTCACCCGCACCATGGTTCTCATCATGGTGAAACGGCTGGCCGACGCCGCCGGGATAGCCAAGAACATCAGTCCGCACACGCTGCGCCACTCTTTCGCAACGGCATTGCTCGAGGGTGGGGCCGACCTGAGCGTCATACAGGAGCTGCTGGGGCACGAGAGCATTGGCACGACCGAGATATATACGCACATAGACATGACCAAGCTGCGCCGCGACATACTCGAGCACCACCCGCGCAACCTGCGGGGCGACGGTGGCCGCGGGGCCGACTGACGGCATGTGGCGCAACCGGCAGCGGCGGAAAAATGATGACATCGTGATTCTGTCTTGCCGTTGCGGCCAACCGCCTGTGCCACAGGCAGTTGGCCGCCAGTGCCGCGCGGTGCTGCAAAACGGGCCTTTTCAGGATGCAAAACGGGCCGTTCCATCATGTGGAACGGCCCGTTTTGCGTTGCGATATCGCCCTTGCGGCTTTGCGGGGAGCGCAGCGGGGCATCGTTTCTTTACACCTTGTGCAGTGTACGGCTTATGCCGACGGGGCCCCGCCGGCCGTCGGTGCGGCTGCGGGGCCCCGTGTCCAGCGTGGCGCCGAGGCGCCTGCCTGAGGCCCGTCAGATGCCCACCTTGATGGTGCGCTCACTGTCGCGGCCTGCAATCTTTATCACGAGCACTTGCCCGGCGGTGCTGCCCAGCGGTATGAACACGTTCTCGGCCGTGTCAACGTCGTATGCCTTTACCATCTGCCCGGCAGAGTTGTAAATGCGTATGCTGCCAATGTGGGCGCGCTCGGGGTTGACAATGTTGAGCACTCCGCCCTTGACAAACACGCTGACGCCGCTGATGTCGGCCGTGCCAATGCCCGAGAGCGTGGTCGTGAAGCGGTTTTGCGTGGCCCAGCGGCTCTCGTTCAGCTCGCATTCGGCCATGACGCTCCACAGGTAGGAGGCACCTTCCTCAAGCCCGGCAAGCTCGTAGCTCGTTGCCGTCAGTCCGTCGACCTCGGTCCATGCCGATGCGTCGTTCTTGCGCCAGTGCAGGTTCCAGCGCAGGTTTCCCTCGCCGGCCTGCCACGACAGCATGGCCGTTGACTCCGAGATGTTGCTCACGGCAAGGTCGAACGGCGTGACGCACTCGGGCAAGGCCGTCGTGGCGAAGGCCACTTCGTCGCTCCACAGGCTCGAGTCGGTTGCCGAGCAGAAGCTGCGCATGCGCAACCTGTAGTCGGTTTGCGGCTCAAGGCCCTCTATGGTGTATGTGTTGCCCGTCACGGCAGCCTCGGTCCACTCGTCGCTGCCGGCCCTGGCGTATGCCAGCCTGTAGCTCTCGGCCTCGCCGGCCCATGTGGCCGTGGCGCTGTTGTAGCCCGGGCTGACGGCTATCTCCGTAGGCGGGAAGCACGTCTCGGCCAGAGTCGTGGCCGTGGCCGTGGGCGTATAGGCGCTCGTGTCGGCCTCTAGCGTGCTGCATTGCGACTGCACGGCGTAGTCGTAGGCGGTGGCGTCGTCGAGCCCGCTTATCACAAACGACGTCCCGGTGGTGGCGCGTTGCGTCCAGGCCTCGGTGCCGGAGCGGCGGTAGCGCACGTTGTACGACTGGCCTTCGCCGTTCCAGCTCAGTGCGATGGCATATTTCTGCGGCTCGGCCCTCAGCCCTTCGGGCATGGGGCAGCCGTCGGCCGCGAGCGTCGTCACGCGGGTGATGGTCACGCGGGCCGTGTCGCCCGGCTCGCAAACCTTGGTTATTCCAATCTCATAGTCGGTGCGCGGCTCGAGCGAAGTGAACTCATGTTGGGTCTGTTCGGTCTCGATGTACGGCTTGGCCGTGTCGCCGGCGCGGCGTATGAAGATGTAGCTGCGCTCGGCAGACGTCTGCCAGCTCACCTTCACCGACGTCTCGGTGGTGTCCGACAGGGTGATGGCGCTCACGTCTTGCGGGCATGTCGGTGTCACGGCCACAGAGTCGAGCTTAAGCGTGGCGGGCCGTCCGTCGGTGCTGCTGATGTAGAGCGCCGGCCTCACCATGCCGCTGTAGCCGCGCAGAGGCACGCTGATGGAGCCGCTGGCGCCCGCCTGGGGCAGTTCGGTTGCGGCAAAGGTGCTCACCACGTCGGCCTCGTTGAACGTCTCGCCGTCGCGCGACACCACCACGGCATAGCTGTCGTCGGTGCCCTGTCCCTGCTGCATGTTGGTGAGGTAGAGCGTGAGCACGTAGTTGGCCGAGCCGTCGTCCATGTCGAGCGTAGGCATTACGAGCCACTCGTTGCAGGCGTCAAGGCTCGACGGACTGAACATCAAGCCCCTCATGAAGCTGCTGCTGCTGAACTGCCATGCCGTGCGGGCGCCGTCGTCGAACACCGTCGGGGTGGCCAGCACGCCCGAGCGGGGCTCCCATCCGTCGGGAAGCTCGGTGGCGTCGAACCGCTCGGTGAACGGCATGGTGTAGCCCGTGCGGAACTTAAGCGTGTCCGACCATTCGCTGTGGGTGCTCGCGTCGCACTTGGCGCGCAGCTGCACGTCGATGTATGTCAGGCCCGGCAGGTCGGCAAACGTGAACGGCTTGTTGAGCACCTGCACCGTCTGGCTCCACTCTTCGCTGCCGGCCGGCTTGTAGCGCAGCTCCCATTCGTTCTCGTTGCCCTGCCGTGTCCAGTCGATGGAGGCCACGTTGCCGGCCACCGAGCCGTCGACGGTGTGCAGGTCGATGGGATAGTCGCAGTCTTTCTTTTCCTCGACAGTGAAGTTTTTGATGGTAAACGTTGGGTTGGTGAAGGTCTTCCATGTTATGCGGACTTTCACTTTGTCGCCGGCGAAGCCGTCGAAGGGCATCCGTATCGTCACGTAGCTGTCAAGGTCGGCAATGTATGGCCTTGTGGCGGGGCCCATGCCGTATATCGTGGTGAACTGCTCGCCGTCGGCAGACACCTGTACCAGCACGGTGTCGTTGGCCTCCCAGTTGTTGTACGGGGCGTTGACGCGGCCCTGGTAGCACGTCATGTTGACGTCCATCAGCACCCGGTTGGAGCCGTCGGCCAGCTTTATCCACGGCGATGTGATGCTGTGCTCCACCCCGTTGGTGTGGTCGGCCTGCATCACGCGGCAGCTTATGTTGTACGGCCCGTTGTATTCCTGGCCCAGGTTGAACCCGTCTTCGTCGGCCTGCCAGCCCATCGGGGCCACGTTCTGCTGCATTTTCGAGAAGTCGGGGCTGTAGGGCACCTCGCCACCGGTGGCCGTTGTGGCCGTTGCCGAGGTCGACGAGTACTGCCCGTCGGGGCCAATGCTCCATGCCATGAGGTAGTAGGCGGTGTTGGGGTTGAGTCCTGTCACGCTGATGCCGTCGCGGGCCTCGCCTGCATAGACCACCGTTCCGCCGCCCTCAATCTCGTCGCCGGCGGCGAGGTTGCCCGTCGGTGTGCCGAAGGCTCCTATGCCGGTGATTTGCCGGAACTGGTCGTAGGTGGGCTCGGTCGTCATGGCCACGAGCACCCTGTCGCCGGCTGCATTGGCCCGTATGCCTACGGTCATGGCGTCGATGTCGCTGGCTTCGGCCGCTACAGACGCCGGAGCGTCGGGCAGTGTCGTCGTCGTGGCCTGCAGCGGCGTTTCGGTGAGGTATTTGGGGCCGTACATGCACAGCGAGTTGGCAGCCATGACGCACACCGTGTATTGCCCCGCTCCGCTGAGCACGTCGGGTGTCGAGAATGCCGTCAGCGTGTCGTAGGCCACCACGAGGGCGTTGCCTATGCTGTCGCCTGCGGCATACTGCACGCCGTCGGCAGGCATTTCATCCATCGACTGCCCCTCGGTGACGAGCACCAGGTAGTGGTCGGCGCCCGCGGCCGGGGTGAACGAGCCCTCCACCCGGGTGCTGTAGCTTTGCAGCGTGAGCCCGGTGGGCTGTGCGGCAGGCTTCTCGCAGTCGGCGGGCGGTGTGAACGTGTATGTCTGGCCGTCGGCGGGATAGTTGTCGTTGTTCCATGTGATGTTGGTGGCGTCGCCGGTAGATAGCGTGAAGTCGGTGTATGAGCCGCCCAGCTGCAGCCGGTCGTCGCCGTCGCCCTTCAGGAACACCTTCATCGAATAGTACGCAGGCATGTCTTCATTGTCGGGTTTCCAGCCGTTGAACACCATCTCTGCCCGTCCGTCTTCGTGCAGCCTTATCTGCAGTTGCACCGTGACGTATATGGGATCCCAGTTGCCCACGTCTATGCCCAGGTTCTTGTATTGCACCGTGAGCGTGCGGTTGGGGGCCTGGCCGTCGGTGCGGTAGCTTATCTCGGTGCCCTCGATGCGGCACGCCTTGCCCCTCGACACAGCGCCGAGTGCGTTGCTCACGTCGTCGTTGCTCATCAGGTTGAAGGCGTTCGGTGCCGAGTTGTTGACTACAACCCGGTCGCGGCCCAGCAGCAGGTAGCCGTTGGCCCCGATGGCAAACCTGTTCATGGCCTGGTTGTTGAACTTGAAGTCGAAGCCGATGGGCATGCCCGTGACCACCGTGTCCTTCGCTATGGCGTGTCCTTCGCCGTCGAGCACGGTCTCGTTGAGGGCCTCGCCGTCGGGCAGTAGGCCGATGGCCGTTCCGCCGGATATCTCAGTATACCGGCCTATGGAGCCTGAAACGTCGTAGGCGGTAGTCACTTGCGCCTTTGCCGCGAGGGCCATCAGCATGGCAGCCACCGCTGAATAAAGTCTTCTTTTCATACGCTTTTGCATTAGTTGTTTCCTTTGTGGGTGTGGGCCGGCCGTGGCTCGGTGCGGCCATTCCGGCCAAAGCAGCTTGCAAGACGTGCCGTTTGGGCCGGCCATACGGGCCGTTTGGCCTCGTTGAACGTGCCGTTTTGGATGCCAAAACGGCACGTCTTGCAAACCGTTGGTAGTCAGGTGGTTGGGCGGGGCGCGCCGGGAGGCGGCCCGGGGCCGCTGCCGGCGTGCCCCACCAGAGGGATGCAGGCGTGTCGCCCCTTACTTCACTGCAATCTTGCGGGCCTTGCCCGTGGCCTTGTCTTTCACCACGTAGATGCCCTTGCCGAGCCCTTCGGCCTTGCCGGCCGGGGCCCCTGTCATGACAGTGCGGCCGTCGAGGGTGTAGACGTCGACAGACCCGGGTGCCTTGTCGGTTTCGGTGCGGCTGATGCCGGCGGTTGTAGAGCCGAGCGTTCCGTCGGTGTTGACGCGCTGGGCGAAGAGCCCGTCGTGCATGCGGTCGGCCGACTCACGCTGGTCGAGCCACGTCAGTATCCAGTAAGAACCGTCGATGAGCTGCGACGATTGCAGGTCGCTCTTCTCGCTGGTCACCGTCGACACCTCGAGAGGCGACTGCCATGCGTCGTTGCCGTCGCAGTCCATGCGCCTTGCGTAGGTCTTGGTGTCGCCGCCGCTCTGGCTGTTGGTCTGGTAGAACACTGCCACGTCGGTGCCCCCGGCGCCCTGCACCGTGGCGTAGCCCACGGCCCTTTGCTGCTGCATGGCCACGATGTCCTTGCCCTCGGGGCCCCACATCAGTTCGCCGTCAGCGCTTATGCGCTGCATGTAGATGCCGCACAGGGCCTGGTAACTCTGGTTGTATTGGCGGTAGACGGCGTAAAGGCTTTGGTCGGCATCGCAGTAATACAGCTGCGGCACCTGCCTGGAGTAGCTGTCGGCGTAGCTTATCTTGAGCCCGTTGATGCCCCCGGGGAATGCCAGCGTGCCGTCGCGCTTGACGTAAGACACATAGTTTGAGAAAGAGCCCTCGTAGCTGCGGTCGTCGCTCCAGGCCACAAACGCCCCCTCGGGTGCCTTCACCACGTTGAGTATTGTGTGCAGGGGGATGTCGCTGGCGAACCCTCCCTGGTATACGGTCAGCGGCTCTGCCCACAGCGGGGTGCCGTCGAAGTCGTAGAGCTGGGCCTCGATGTACTGGCTGGAGCCGCGCGCATAGATGAGCATCACCTGGTTGTCGCCGGCGTCAACGATGTAGGGGTAGGCGTAAGACGTCCTTGAGTCTTGCAGCAGCACGGGCTCCTGCCATGCCTTCTGCCCGTCGGCCGTCAGCTTTTCCATGCGTATGTACATCGGGAATGAGTTGTCGTTGGTGAACACGGCGTAGGCGAAGACATAGCCGCCGTCGGACGTCTGCACCACCTTTAGCAGCGCCACGCTCTCGAACGCTGTGCCGTCGGCCAGGTCGGCGCTCCACAGCTGCTTGCCGTCGGGCCCTATCTTGTACACCGTATACCCGAGGTTTGTCGTTGTCGGTTCGGCGTTGCGGCAGTCGCTCGATATCAATATGCAGTTGCCGTCGTTGTCGGCATAGATGGTCTGGTTGACCATGGTGTAGCTCCGGTTGCGCGTGTGCCACAGCTCTTCGCCGTCGCCCGGCAGCACCTTGCGGCCGTCCTTGTCGAGCACTTGTATCACGCTTGCGATGTTGGTCTCGCCCTGTTGCTCATTGTCGCTGTCGGGAATGAGCGTCTTCGAGTACAGCACTCCGCTGGCGTTGACCACCGCTTCGTTGCCGTAGTTGCCCGTCGTTGGGTTCACTTGTGTGTTTGTCGCCGGGTCGGCCACATACTGTGCGTTTGCGGCGAGGCAGCAGATGGCTGCCACGGCCGTAGAAAGTAAAGTCTTTTTCATACTCATGGCTTTGGTTAATTGTTATTGTTTGCAGTCACCTTCGTGGCAGTGCGCGATGCGCAGTCATATATAATATATGTGCCCGTCGGCAGTTTCATGCTTGATTTGGGGCCCTTGTAGGCCACGGTGCCGTCTGTGCGGTAGGCTATTGCCTCGCCGTCGGCAGCCTTGTCGACGGCGTCATGTATGCCGCTGGCGGCCTTTGAGGTCACGAAAACGCTTCTCGTGCCGAAGTCGTCGATGGCATACGCCTGCTCGATGAGGCTGCCGTCGGCCGACCGTGTGGTGAAATAGCCAGCCGGACTGTATATGCCGTCGCCCCACGCGTCGGTCACCTCGAAGTAGTAAACCTTGCCCGCCTCGAGCTCGGCGCTTTCGCTTGTTTGCGTCACCTGGCCGTCGGGATATGGCCCGAACTCCTTGACAAGGTTGCCGTCGGCGTCTTTTATGCAGAACGTATTCTCGCCGGCTTCGTTGTTTGTCTTAAGTTCCACGGTGACAGACGGCATTGCCTGCCGCGGCGAGGCAAACCGGCCGCTGAGCTGCGACGGCTCCACGCTCTCGCCGTTGAGCGTCTTCAGCGTTATCGAGTAAGAGTTCTGGCCGTTGTCGGCGGTGTCGTATTGCCGGCTGAGCTTTATCTCCTGCTGGCCGAAAGGCTCGATGCTGCCGTTCCATGTCACGGTGGCCACGCTGCCGTTGACGTCGATGTCGAAAGTGGCCTCGGTCAGTTCGCGGTCGCTCAGGTTCTTGACGGTGGCCTCAAAGAAGTTGCATCCCCAGTAATTGCCTATCGGTATGCGCGGCTCCGACAGCCGCGCCGCCAGCGGCTTGCTGTAGTTTGCGTATTGAGGCCTGCACCCCGTGACGTTGGCCACGTCGCCCTTGCCGCATGTCACGAACGCCACCACCTTGATGTCTTCGGCCTTCACCTCCACGCCGTTGATGTCTTCGGGCAGCGTCAGGGTGTAGTCGCGCTCGAAGTATTGGCCCTGCTGCGGCGAGGCCAGCGTGTCGCCCCATATCGGGGTGACGTAGTCGCGCAGCACATGGCGGTGTGGATATTCGTCGCCCATGAGCCCGCCGTTTTGCGGCCCGGGTATGTCGTCCTGCGTCCAGACCACGTTCAGCTCCTGGTCGGCGGGCTGGTTGTCGGCCACGAAGAACCCTTCTACGTGAATGTCCAGCTTGCGCGATTGCCCGTCGAAGCTGGCCGAGGCGTAAAGGTTTACCGGGGCGGCCTCTGCCGTGGCAGCCTTTGTGAACAGTTTCCACGACGACCGTGAGCAGACGGGCGAGCCGCTGCCGTAGAAGTCGTGGCGGTTGACCATGCCGCTGGGGTATCCGTTTCTTTCGATTTCAAACTCGCTGATGAGTTGCGAGCCCTCGTCGGTGCGGAAGTCGGGCTCGTCGGGGGCAGGCGTGGCGAACATCCCGCCGTGCACGGCCACCACATACACGCGGTCGCAAGCCGTGGCCAGCTTCTCGGCTATGGCGTGCCCCTGCGGGCAGTAGCCGCAGTTGATGCCGGTAAATTCCTCGAGCAGCACCCCGCGGGGTTGCTCTTCGGTGCTGACGGTATGTCTTCCGGGCCCCGGCTGGGCCAGGGCGGTGGCGTTGCCCGTGGCGGCCAGTGCCGCGGCAACAATCAGATGTGTTAACAGTTGTTTCGTCTCCATACCATTTCAAATATATAATTCTACAAAAACTATCAGTCTTTTGCAAAATTAATGGATTCCGGTTACACTTTAGCGGAGACGGCATGGACAAGACATGGACAGCTATGTTAAATACGTTAACACTGCCTTTGCCTGCTGATAATTATATGGTGTTGATGAAAGTTTCCAGAATCTGTCCGGCCTCGAGGCCCATTTTCTTGCGCAGTCTGTACCTCGACTTGTGCAGGCTGTCCATTGTTATGTTGAGAAGCTTGGATATCTCGCCCGAGGGCATGCCGAGCCTGATGAGGCAAATCAGCCTGATGTCGTTGCGCGATAGCTGCGGGTATAGCGTCTCGAGCTTCCTGATGAAGTCTTTGTCGGTCTCTTTGAGCACCCTGTCGAGCGGCCTCATCTTGTCGGCGTCGCCTCCCTGCTCAACCAGTTTTATGCCCATTACTATGTTTTCCTTCTGGGTGTGGTCGAGCATCCGGCCCTGCTGTTCCATCTTAAGCTGCAGCAACTCGTTCTCGAGCCTCTCCCTCATGGCCGCCTCGTCGGCCCGTTGCTTTTCGAGTCGGGCCATTTCCTGCCTCGTCTTCAGCCGTTTGAGCGTGTAGATGAACGCCGCGGCCAGTATCAGGGCCACGAGTGCCAGCACAGACAGCGTGAGCAGGAATATTGTGCGGCTCTTGGCGCTTTGCTGCTTGAGCATGTCAATCTTGTGCTCTTCGCGCAGCATGGCCACGCGGTAGTGTATCTCGTTGCCCCTTATCTTCTCCCTCAGGCTGTCGTATGCCCTTTGGTGGGCTATGTAGCTGCCCAGGTCGTCGGCGGTGCTGTCTATCTTGGTCATCAGCCTCAGTGCCATGAGCTCGTTGTCGAACGAGCCGTAGCGCCTCGACACGCCTATGCTGGCCTCGAGGTAGCGCCGGGCGGAGTCGGCCTTGCCTTCGGCCATGAACAGGCGGCCGCGGCAGTAGTATGCCTCCGAGAGGTAGATGTCGCGCCTTACGGGCTTCATGCGCTTCAGGCTGTCGAGCATCAGCCTCGCGCTGTCGGTCTTGCCGCTCATTATGTAGAACTCGGCGAGGTTGGCCATGTCCATGTACATGTATGCCGCGTCGGCGGGATATTTCTCTTTTGAGAACTCGATGGCCCTGCGCGTGAACCGCTCTGCCGACGTGTAGTCGCGGTCGAAGAGCGACTTGTAGAATCCCATCAGCCTGAGATAGTACTGCGAACTGTAGTCCTTGTAGTTGGGCACGTCGCGGAATTCGACCGTTTTCAGCGTGCGGTACGCCTGGTCGCGCTGCCCTATCTGGTCGTAGAGCATGGCCATGTACACCGTTGCCTCGAAGAGCCCGTCGCTGTCGCCCTCGTGCTTGAATGCTGCGGCGGCCTGCTGCAGGCTCCCGAAGGCTTTCACCACGTCGTTGCGGTTGAAGTCGGCCATGCCTTTGGCCAGCAAGGCTTGCGCGCTTTGCTTTTGCCCGGCTTCTCCGCTGCAGTAATGCCAAGCCGTGACGCCGGCGCACAGGGCTGCGGCGACGACGGCAGACGCGACAATCAGTTTTTTCCTTGTCATATTCGGGGGTTGTGCTTTTTGCCGTGCAAATATATTAAATTAATGTCGAAAAAGGCTTGTTTGCTTACAAAAAAGTGGTTCCCGCGCCATATTGTCGCCCCTGTGGGGCTTGTGCGGCATGGCATCAGGCGCCGCGAATGGCGCGGTTGCCTGCAGTCGCGGCAGGGTGCCGCAATGCCGTGGCGGTGGCATGGCGGCGGCAACAAATGCTTACACGCCCCGTTGCGTTTCGGCCCCCGCGCCATAGCGCATTGCCAAACGGGCCGTATCGCCAGGCCGCAAGGGCCGTTCGGCAATGCGAAACGGGCTGTTCTGCGTTGCAATGCGGCCCGTTTTGCAAAGTGTTGGCATTCAGGCTGTTGCGCTGACGGGCCGGTGCTGTCATTTTGTTTTACACAAAAGCGTAGCCGTCTGCGCCGCCCCCGCAGGCATGCGTGCGTAGCCCTGCCTGCCGGCGCCCATCCCCCAGGGCCGTCGGCCGGGCTGCCCGGGCCACGCGCCGCAGCCCGGCACAGTGGCGTTGGCTTAGGGCGGGTGGCCGGGCGGCGTCGGGGCAGCCGAAAGAAATGCGCCCATTTATTTTGTGTTTCGCCCAACTTGCCGTATCTTTGCATCGGATATGCAGCCGCGGCCGGCGCCGGGCTGCATCGCGATATATAAACAACCAACATTACACAATACAAATTATGTCATATTTCTTTTCATCAGAATCAGTGTCGGAGGGCCATCCCGACAAGGTGGCCGACCAGATATCAGACGCCATACTCGACCAGTTCCTGGCTTACGACCCCAAGGCCCACGTGGCCTGCGAGACCTTTGTCACCACCGGCCAGGTGGTGATAATGGGCGAGGTGCACAGCTCCGAGTACATAGACCTGCAGACTGTGGCGCGCAACACCATCAACCGCATAGGCTACACCAAGGCCGAATACCAGTTTGACGGCAACTCGTGCGGCATAATGACAGCCATCCACGAGCAGAGCAGCGACATAAACAGGGGCGTGAGCCGCAGCGACGAAGACGAGCAGGGGGCCGGCGACCAGGGCATGATGTTCGGTTACGCCACCAACGAGACCGAGAATTACATGCCGGTGTCGCTCGACCTGGCCCACCTCATCGTGCGCACGCTGGCCGACATACGCAAGGAAGGCCGGCAGATGACCTACCTGCGCCCCGACGCCAAGAGCCAGGTGACGGTGCAATACAGCGACGAGGGCGTGCCCGAGCGCATCGACACCATTGTCGTGTCGACGCAGCACGACGACTTCGTCGCCCCGGCCGACGCTAGCGAGGAGGCGCAGCTGGAGGCCGACAGGCAGATGCTGGCCTCGATACGGCGCGACGTCAAGGAGGTGCTCATGCCCAGGGTGAAGGCGCAGATAAGCTCGCCCAAGGTGCTGGCGCTCTTCGGCGACGACATAACATACCATGTCAACCCCACCGGGAAGTTTGTCATCGGAGGGCCGCACGGCGACACCGGGCTCACGGGGCGGAAGATTATCGTCGACACTTACGGCGGCAAGGGCGCACACGGCGGCGGGGCCTTCAGCGGCAAGGACTCGAGCAAGGTTGACCGCTCGGCAGCCTACGCCGCGCGCCACATCGCAAAGAACATGGTGGCGGCGGGCGTGGCCGACGAGATGCTCGTGCAGGTGAGCTACGCCATAGGCCGGGCCGAGCCAATGAACATATACGTCAACACCTACGGGCGGAGCCACGTGGCCATGAAAGACAGCGAGATTGCCGCCAAGATATCAACGCTCTTCGACCTGCGCCCGAGGGCCATCGAGCGCTCGCTCAAGCTCCGCCAGCCCATGTACAGCGAGACGGCGGCCTACGGCCACATGGGCCGCAAGCCCGAAACCGTGGTGAAGCGGTTTACAAGCCACTACCATGAGGACAAGGAAATGGAGGTGGAGCTGTTCACGTGGGAGAAGCTCGACTGCGTTGAAGACATCAAGAGGGCGTTCGGACTCTGACAATGCGCCAGACCGACACCATAGCACCACAGCCTGCCGCGCCGGTTGCCGACACGGCGCCACGCGCGGCAGGCCATGAGCTGAAGCCCTATGAGGTGCTGCGCGCGCTGCCCGAGGGGGCCACGCCGGCCCAGCAGGACTCGGCCATACAGGCCGTGTTCCATCCCAAGCCCGTGCGGTACAGCTCGCGGCCCGACACGCTGCACCTGCCGGGGCACGGCCCGGGGAAGAGCCTTGACGACGTGAGCCTGCCCGAATGTTACCGCGAGGGCTTCTTCGCACGCGACACGCTGTTCCACCCCGAGCTCGACGGAGGGAGGTATGGGGTGCCCGGCGACCCGGTGCCGCAGACCATGCGCGCCGACAACGTGGTCACGCTCGTGCTCCTGGCGTGCTTCATCATTGCCATGACCGCCATATCCCGCTCCCGCAGGTTCATAGCAAGGCAGGCCAAAAGCTTCTTCTACGCGCCACGGGGCGAGGAAACCAGCATCACCGAGACATCGGGCGAGGTGCGCTTCCAGGCTTTCCTCGTGCTGCAGACATGCCTGCTCTTCTCGCTGCTGCAGTATTCATACACGCTTAACTACATCGGCACAACGTTCGTGCTCGACTCGCCATACCAGCTCATGGCCATCTACCTGGCCTACTTCGTGGCCTATTTCATGCTGCGCGGACTGCTCTACACAGCTGTCAACACCACCTTCTTCGGGTGGCGGCGAAACCTGCTTTGGCTTAAGTCCCTGCTCTTCGTGACATCCGTCGAAGGGGTGCTGCTGTTTCCTGTCGTGCTGCTCATGGTTTACTTCGACCTGTCTCCGCATGGAGTGGCGTACAGCGTGCTCTTTATATTGATTATCGTTAAAATACTGACGTTTTATAAGTGTTACATCATCTTTTTCAGAGGGCTTAACGGTTTTCTGCAAATAATTTTGTACTTTTGTGCCCTCGAAACAGCACCACTGGCAACCTTATGGGGCGCTTTGGTAATAACAGGTAATTATTTGAAAATAAATTTTTAGCTCACCAATGATTAAGAAGATTTTGGTTTCGCAGCCCAAGCCGAGCAGTGAGAAGTCGCCTTACTTTGACATTGCTTCCCGTTTCGGGGTGGAACTGGTGTTCCGCCCGTTCATCAAGGTAGAAGGATTGACGCCAAGAGAATTCCGTCAGCAGAAAATAAGTATCTTGGACTACACCGCAATAGTGTTCACCTCGCGCCATGCCATAGACAACTTCTTCACGCTGGCTAAGGAAATGAGGGTCGCAATACCTGAAGACATGAAGTATTTCTGCGTTACCGAGACCATAGCCCTGTACATACAGAAGTATGTCCAGTACCGCAAGCGCAAAGTGTTCTTTGGAAACACGGGCAAGATAGACGACCTTTTGCCCACCATGGTCAAGCACAAGGGCGAGCGATACCTCGTTCCCATGAGCGACGTACACAACGACAGCGTGGCCAACCTGCTCGACTCGAAGAAGCTGACCCACAAAGAGTGCGTGATGTACCGAACCGTGAGCAACGACTTCACAAAGGAGGAGGTCGAGACGTTCGACTACGACATGCTCATATTCTTCAGCCCGTCGGGGGTCGACTCGCTCATAAAGAACTTCCCGGACTTCAACCAGGGCGACATCGCGATAGCTACGTTCGGGCCCACCACGGCCAAGGCCGTAAAGGATGCCGGGCTGCGCCTCGACCTCGAAGCACCCTCAGAGAAGTACCCTTCGATGACGGGAGCACTGCAGCACTACCTGCTCGAGAAGCAGGGATGACCCCAGCCGGATGCCTGCCGGCAGCCGGTGACAATATAATAATTTTATGCCTGACCCATCAAGCCACACGTTCAGCAAGCAAGAGCGCATGACCAGCCGCAAGCTTATGGAGCAGCTCTTCGCCGGAGGCCATCGTTCCATGGCGGCCTTCCCGGTGCGTGCGGTCTTCATGGAAATGCCCGCTGACAGCAAGATGGCGCCAGTCCAGGTGCTCGTGAGCGTCTCGAAGCGGCATTTCAAGCGTGCCGTGAAGCGCAACAGGGCCAAGCGCCAGGTGCGCGAGGCGTTCAGGCAGAACAAGCACATCATCTGTGACGCCTTGCGGGAAAGGCCCGGCACCGCCCTTGCCATCGCTTTCCTATGGCTGTCGGACTCGCTCCATGACAGCCGTACCGTCGATGCGAGCGTGGCCTCTCTGCTGCGCCGTATGGCCGAGAAGCTATGAAGGCCACACCAGACCATCCTCTAAGGCTGCTGGCCGGGCTCGTGGGGAAGCTCCTTTGCCTCCCCATCGTGTTCTACCAGCGCTGCATCTCGCCCTTTACGCCGCCAAGTTGCCGCTTCACACCTACGTGTTCGGAGTATGCCAGGCAGGCCATCATCAAGCACGGGCCGCTCCGTGGCACGTGGCTGGCCCTGCGCCGCATCCTGCGTTGCCACCCGTGGGGAGGCAGCGGCTACGACCCCGTGCCGTGAAATGCCGCCGCCCGGTTTCGCATTCAAACGTCTTAAAACCCAAAAATTATGCTTAGGAAACTTGTTTTTTTCGCGTTTTTGGCCGTCGCCGCAGCCTGCATGGCAGGCAAGAGGGTGGTGGCCGCGCCGCAGTTTGCCGTGAGCACGAATCCGAATTTTGTTGTTGAGGGCGTTGAACTGGGCGACACCGCCACGTTGTTGCATTGCGCTTTGCATCTTCCGGCAGGGTTCCGTTACAGCATCGACGCCGGCAGCAGCCTGAAGGTTGGCGCTGAGCGGTTGGCTCTGAGGCGCGCGGAAGGCATCACCCCGGGGCGCAATGTACGCATGGACACAGCCAAGTGCAGCCGCTTTACGCTCGTTTTCCCACCCGTGGCGGCCGATGCCGAGACCGTGGATTTCATTGAAGGCGAGTCGGAAGGGGATTTCCATGTGTTCGGGATAAGCCTTGCCGAAGGCCGCAAGCCCCACTATGAGGGCATGCCCGAGTCCGTTAGGGCAGTTGCGTTGAGCCCCGCCGATGCCGGCGGCGGCCTTCCTTTGCCTCAATGGAAGTATGGCAAGGCCACCATACGCGGCCGCCTGTACGGCTACCGCCCCGAGATGAATACAAAAATCAATCTGTTTCCCGGTCTGGCCATCGACCCAAGACGCGACAACTTGATTGAGACAGCGGTGGCACCCGACGGCACTTTCTGCATCGAAGTGCCTATGTATGCAACGTGCCAGACCGTAGCGTTGCGCCTGAACGGCATCGGTTACGATGTCGTGGTGCGCCAGGGAGGCATCTGCGAGGTGTATGCCGACCTCGTGGAAGGCAGCCACAGCGTTTCGCCCGAGGACTGGGCTGCCACCGGCCAGGGCCGCCTCTGCGGTTTGAATCGCCTTTATTTCGCCGGCGACATGGCCGGTGTAAACAACCGGCTGGCCGATCCCGCTATGCGTAAGCTCATGGATTCATGCGATTTCCGTGTGGCAAAAGATAACCGTCCGGCCGATGGCGCGCTGTACTCTCCGCAGGACTATTGCGCAAAGGTGATGCAGTGGCACGCCGACAACCTCAAGGCGGCCGACTCCATCTGCCCGTCACGCTCGGCGAGAGAGGTGATGCGGGCTGTCCAGACATACCATACCGTGTACTCGCTGATGTGGCGGGAAGGCTTCGTCGAGGCCGATGCCGAAGGCCGGACGCTCTTCGACAGCTCCATCTTCGACGCCTACCGGCAGCTTGGCATAAACGACATGATGATGGCATACAGCGGCAGTTTCGACACCATGGCCAACTGTTTCCAATACATCCTGAACGGCGACACGGCCTACTTCAACAAGGTGAGCGGGATATACCGCTCCGCCTCGCCCACTGCCGTCGACTCTGCAATGCAGGCGGTGCGGGCCTTCGACCGCGAATACCGTGCCGGCGTGTTCGGCTGGACCGACGGCCCGCTGTTCGACTTGATGCTCTCCGTCGACTTCTCCGAACGCATGAACCGGCAGACTCCGTTTGCCGACGAGCAGTTGAAGCTGCTCGCCAGCCAGCCCAACGCCGCCATACGGGATTACTACCTGGCTCGCAACGAGGAGCTGAAAGCAGCGCTCGCCGCCCGCAAGGGCAACGGGACATACACCATGCACGCCGCTCCCGCAGGCAGCGGGGATGAGGCTTTGGCCGCCATAGCCGCCGAATACGCGGGCCGGGCGGTGCTCGTCGACTTCTGGGGAACGTGGTGCTTGCCGTGCCGAAGCGCCATTAAGCGCTTCGAGGAAGGCAAGGCCCGGTTGATGGAGCAGGGCGTGGCGTTTGTATATATCACCGACGACAAGTCGCCGGAAGACGAGTGGGGCAACATGGCCAGCGGCATTCCGGGCCACCACTACCGCCTCACCGGCGCCCAGACGGCCGACCTGTATGAGAGATACAAGCTCTCCGGCTGGCCCTCTTACCTAATACTCGACAAAGATGGCGAGTGCGTTTACAGCCGGACTGGCTTCCGCGAGAACGAGATAACAAACAAATTAAAATCAATTATACAATGACAAAGAACTTTGTAGAAGAACTGAGATGGCGCGGAATGCTCGCGCAGATAATGCCGGGAACGGAAGAACAGCTCCAGAAAGAGATGACAACCGCCTATCTCGGCACCGACCCCACGGCCGACTCGCTGCACATAGGCCACCTCTGCGGCATCATGATGCTGCGCCACCTGCAGCGTTGCGGCCACAAGCCCATCATACTTGTGGGCGGCGCAACGGGCATGATAGGCGACCCATCGGGCAAGAGCCAGGAGCGCAACCTGCTCGACGACCAGACGCTATACCACAACCAAGAGTGCATAAAGGCCCAGGTGGCCAAGTTCCTCGACTTCGATACCAACGAGCCCAACAGCGCTGAGATGGTGAACAACTACGACTGGATGAAAGACTTCACCTTCCTCGACTTTGCGCGCGAGGTGGGCAAGCACATCACCGTCAACTACATGATGGCCAAGGAGAGCGTGCAGCAGCGGCTGAACGGCACCGCCCGCGACGGACTATCGTTCACCGAGTTCACCTACCAGCTGCTACAGGGCTACGACTTCCTGTATCTCTACCAGCACAAGGGCTGCAAGCTGCAGCTCGGAGGCAACGACCAGTGGGGCAACATGACCACCGGCACCGAACTGATACGCCGCACACTGGGCAACGAGGTAGAGACTTTCGCCCTCACATGCCCCCTGATCACCAAGGCCGACGGCAAGAAGTTCGGCAAGACCGAGACCGGAAACATCTGGCTCGACCCCAAGCGCACGTCGCCGTATAAGTTCTATCAGTTCTGGCTCAACGTCAGCGACGACGACGCCGAGCGCTACATCAAGATATTCACCAGCCTCGACCGCGAGACCATAGAGGCCCTGGTCGAGGAGCACCGCCAGGATCCGGGCCGCCGCACGCTGCAGCGCCGCCTGGCCGAAGAGGTGACGGTGATGGTGCATTCGCGCGAGGCGCTCGACGCGGCGATAGAGGCCAGCAACATACTCTTTGGCAAATCGACCAAGGACAGCCTGCTGAAGCTCGACGAGCAGACGCTGCTCGACATCTTCGAGGGCGTGCCGCAGTTTGACGTTGCGGCCGACCAGCTGGGCCAGCCCGCCGTAGAGCTCTTCACGCAGGCCGCCCCGGTGTTTGCCAGCAAGGGCGAGATGCGCAAGCTCGTGCAGGGCGGCGGCGTGTCGCTCAACAAGGAGAAGCTGTCTGAGTTCGACCGCCCTGTCACGGCCGACGACCTCATCGACGGCAAGTACCTGCTTGTGCAGCGCGGCAAGAAAAACTATTACCTCATCACGGTGAGGTGACACCATGGGCCGACGAGGCCGTTTCTGAAAATGCGCGCGGGCTCCGCCATCGGATGCCCGCGCGCATTGTTTTTTGCCGCGTTGGCCGTGGGGCGGCTCAGTCCATCACCACCACGTCGTCGATGCGCACGAATGTGCCCCGGCTGCCGTATACGGTCTTCGACTTGTCTGTCCAGTTCGGCCTGAAGCCCGTCACCGTCACGGTCAGCGTGTAGCGCCCCTCGGGCAGCCGCCGGCTCACGAAGCGCAGCCCTGTCGACGCTTTCTTGGCGTAGAAGTCTACCGTCTGGCTCTGCACGGTGCGCCCTTGCCCGTCGGTCACTCTCACCAGGGCGTATCCGCAGTCGGGGCCCAGCGTGCCCTTGAGGCCCACGCGGCAGCCGCTGAAGGCCACCGACATGGTGTCGCCCACGGCGTCCGAGGCCCACCGGCGGCCCACAGGGCGCATGCCGATGTCGGCCTGCCGGCCTGTCTGCGGGTCCCATGCCTGCCACAGCTCGGGTATCGACATGCGCCCGTTTTCCATGGTTATGGGCATCCAGACGTATGTGGCAGCCGAGTGCTGCTTTGGAAACGACCACCTGTCGCCCATGAACATGGGCACCTGCCGGCCCTCTATCGTCAGCGGCAGCACGTAGGTTGTCTGCGAGTTGTGGGTCAGAGAGCCCTCGGGGCAGAACGGGCCTTGCATCTGCCACGGCCCCGATAGCGACTTCGACGTGTGGTACATGTTGTCGTTGCGCTCCCAGCTCGTGGTGTGCGACGACAGCCAGTAGTAAGTGCCGTCGTGCTTGAACATGGCCGGCGACTCGCCCGCGCCCTTCACACCCGCCGTGAGGCACGAGTCTGCCGAGTGGAAGTCGGGCGCCAGCCGGTATATGTATCCGTGGTGCACGAGCAGGTAAGCCTGTCCGTCGTCGTCGACAAACGAGCCTATGTCCCACTTCCTTATCGGCTTGCCCTTGTATAGCAGCGGCCCGCGGAAGGTGTATTCGCCGTTTATGCTGTCGCTCGTGGCATAGGCCACGCACGGGTCTTTGTAGCGCAAGTCGTCAGAGTGCATCAGCATCACATACTCTCCTGTCTGCGGGCAGCGCATCACCTTGGGCCTCTCGCCCACGCGGCCGGGCCCCAGCCTGCCGCCGGCCTGCGTCTTGAGGGCTATGCGCTCGAACTTCCAGTCGACGAGGTTGGCCGACGAATAGCAGCTGAACCCGGTGAAAGTGTTGGCGCTGTCGGTCTTGTTTTCGCCGAACATGTAGTAGCGTCCGCCGTCGGCCACAATGTTGGCCCCGTGGGCGCTCACCACGCTGTCGCGGTCGTCGTACCATGGCACACCGTTTATTATGGCCCCGGCCCCGGCCTGTGCCGCGGCCGCCAGGGGCAGCATCGTCGCTGCCGCGATTGTAGCAAGTTTCATTTTCATAGTTTGTCGTGTAGTAGGTTTGGTGGCGCAAAGTTACAGTTTTTGGGCCTCACGGCCAAGCCTTCGGCCCGAAAAGTGGCCTTGCCGGCGGTGGAGCGCCTGCCGGGTGCCATTTGCCCGCCTGCGGCGCGCCACAGTCTGCATCGTCTTTTCCTCCGTAGCTCATGTCGGCTGCATGTCGGCTATTTTCGCATCTCGCGCCGCCTGCGCAACACGTTGGCCCACAGCTGTTTGCGGCGCGGGCCCCGCGGCGCTGCCAAACGGGCCGAATTGCAGTGTGAAACGGCCTCTCCGGGGCGGCCAAACGGGCCGTTTAGCCCGGCCGTACGGTCAGGCCGTTGTGCCTGTAAATATTGTTTACCGCCGTGCCGAAGCCGCCGCCAGCCTGCCGGCCGGTTGGCGTGCCGCCCGCGGATGCCGTGCCTCTGTCTGCGGCGAGTGCTTTGCAGACGGCCTAAGGCATTTGTTTAAAGGTAAAATGAAGTTAAAAATGTTAGTCTAATTCACCTATTTATAGATTATTTTCATACATTTGCATAATATGATGTGCTCCTGGACGGTCTGTCGGATGTAATGGGTTCTGGTCCGTCGGCGTTCTTGGGCATTGTTGTTTCACAGCAGAACCCGCTGCGCTTTTCTATGAAGAAAACATTTACTTTAGCGTTGCTGCTGATCATGTCGGCCGTTCCTTCGCTTGCCGACGCGTTGTTTTCCACATCCTTTGCCACGGCAGACGACTTCAGCCGGTGGACGCTTGTCAATGCAAACAATGACGATGGCAAGTGGACTTTCGACGAAGAGGGCACCCCTTCGAAGGTTTACTACTCCTACGACTACTTCAACAGTGGCGACGACTGGCTCATCTCGCCCGAGATAACGCCTGACGCCGGTGGCACGCTCATCGTGCGTTACTCCTTCTACGGCAGCAGTTACGGCGAGAGCATGGAGGTTTATTCGGGCACGGGCACCACTCCCGAGTCAATGACCAGGCTCGAGGCAGCCTATCCTTCCATACCGGCTTCCATGCAGACGGGCTACTTCCTCGTCGACGCCACCCCCGGCCAGGCCTTCCGCGTGGGCTTCAGGGCCACGTCGACGGCCTATCTGTTCAGGCTCTACCTGTGCTCGGTAGAGGTCGAGACGGTTGAAAACCCGGTCGACCTGGCCATCGGCGAGGTAAAGAGCCCGGTCACGGGCAGCTCTCTGGCCGACGAGACGGTGACGGTGAGCGTTGAGAACCGTGGCCGTGCCGACGCCTCGGGCTTCAGCCTTTCGTTTGCCGTCGACGGACAGACCGTGGCCACCGAGGCCGTAGGCGCCACGCTCAAGGCCGGCGAGTCGATGGACTATACCTTCTCGGCCAAGGCCGACCTGTCGGTGCCGCGCCACGACTATGACATCAAGGTGTGGTCGACGCTCGACTCAGACATTGACCACGGCAACGACACTTGTCTGGCACGGGTGCGCCACCGCGCTCCGGCCACGGTGCCATACTACATGGGCTTCGAGCCCGATGAGTACACCGACGAGATTCGTATCTTCAACCTCAACAGCGACGGAGGCACGTGGGGCATCGAGGTCGGTGGCGGATGGATAAGCATGGCGCGCACCGGCGACGGATGGCTGGGCTACAACTACGACCGCGACAACGCCGGCGACGACTGGGCTATACTCGAGCCTATATCGATAGACGAGCCCGGCTACTACGCCCTTCACTACTGGTACTCGGGCGACGACTCTTACACTGAGAGCTTTGCGGTGTATTATGGCAACGACTCCACGCCGCAGGCAATGGCCCACAAGCTCGCCGACTTCCCCGAGGTGAAGCAGGGCGCCTACCAGGAAGCTGTCAACATACTGCACATAACAGAGCCGCAGGACATCTGCATAGGCTTCCATTGCTACAGCCCGAAGAACCAAAACTGGATTACTATCGACGATGTGTCGCTCGTGAAGGTTGAGGACACCGCCGCCGACTTGTCTGTCGACGGCATCAGCAACCCCGTGGGCGTGGTGCGTGCCGAGGCCGACGGCAGGGTGGAATTCAGCGTTAGCAACAACGGCATCACCGACATGGTGGGCCGCATAGCCGCCACGGTAGACGGGGTGGCAGTGAAAGACACCACCGTAAGCCTGGCCGCCAACCAGCAAAAGACCATCACCATGGCCGGAGTCACCGAGACCCTGGCTGCCGGCAACCACCGGCTGGAGGTGAGCGTGGCTGCCGATGGCGATGCCGACGCCACCAACAACGCCGCCACGCTCGACTTTGTGGTGCTCGGCAAGCCTGTCATGCTGTGGGACTTCGAGAGCGGCAGCCTGCCTTCCGACCTGCGCATGAGGGTTGAAGACGGCGGCACGGTGAGCCCCGATGCTGGCAGCGAGTTTACGCTCGAGGGCTGGGGCCTGTTCAACATTGCCGAGAACGAGTATCACGGCGAGTATGTGCTCGCGCTCACCTCGTGGCTCGAGGGCACCGACAGGGCCGACCGCTGGCTCGTGCTGCCCACTGTCCACGTGGCCGGCGATGGCGCTTACCTTGTTTGGTCGGCCAGTTCTTACAACGAGGCTTACCCCGAAAGCTATGAGGTGATGGCCTCGACGGCAGGCGAGAGCGTGGCCGACTATGTGTCGGCCTACAGCGTCGAGGGCGAGTCGGCATACATGACGGAGCGCTACCTGAATCTTTCCGGCTATGCCGGGCAAGACCTCAGCCTGGCCTTCCGCCTTGTCACGGCCAACGGCGACGCGCTGACCATGGACAACATCGGACTGTATGGCGGAGTCACCGCGTCGGGCATAGGCTCCGTAGACAATGGCCTGACGGGCATCGTGGTGGGCGACGGCTCGCTGCGGGCCGCCGACGGCACGCTGTCGGTGACCCTGGCCGACATGGGCGGGCGCACCGTGCGCACGGCATGGGGCTGCACCATGAGCCTTGCCGGACTGCAGCCCGGTGTGTATGTGGCCACGGTGAAGGCTGCCGACGGCTCTGTCGCCACATACAAGTTTGCCGTCAAGTGACACAGCGGCTGCACGCCAAGCGCCGCTTTCATGCCGTGCCGCCCGGGCTCCAAGGCCCGGGCGGCATTTTGTTTTCGGTATTCCCGGCGCTGCCAGGGCCGCGGCGGCAGCCATGTTTGGTGTAAAATGTTTTCGCGCCTCGCCCCTATAGCCTTATGCCCTGTGCCACAGCCACTTGCCGACGTGGCCCCGCGGCACTGCAATATGGGCCGTTTTGCAGTGTAAAACGGCCCGTTCGGGGCGGCCAAACGGGCCGTCTTGCGCCACGGAACGGCCTTGTCCATGCTGTTGTAAAATAAATTCACGCCGATGGCCATGCCGTCTTTGGCCTGCTTCTGTTGCTGTTCTCACCTTTAATGCTTGGCCGGCTGTTGCGGTTTTGGCGCCGAGCCACGGCTTGTTGCGGTTGTCCCGATATGGCAGGCGGGCCGCCGCGGCATCCCGAGGGGAATGCCGGGCGGCCCGCCTTGTGGCCTTGCGTGGTGTGGTGTCAGCGTTTTGCCACGCTGATTTGCGTGTCGACGGCCTTCAGCCCTTTGACCTTGGCCCTCACGGTGATGTTCCCTTCCGTGGCCTTTGAGCGCACAATGAGTTGCGCGCGGCCCTGGTAGGTGGTGCGGCTGTCGGCCTGCCACGGCTCGTTGCTCAGCATGTCGGCGTTGGCCACGCCCGCGTTGGTGCCGCATCCCTTCACGTCGAAGCTAATCTTGACGTCGTTCACCAGGCACACATTGCCGTCTTTGTCAACCACCGTATAGTCTATGTAGGCCAGGTCGAGGCCGTCGGCGCATAGCGTGTCGGTGCTGGCGCTCACCACGAGGCGTGCCGGTTTGCCGGCGGTGCGTATCACGTCGTCGGCCACCTTGGCCCCGTTCCTGTAGCCTATGGCCTTGAGCTCGCCCTCGGCGTATGCCACCCGCCATGTCAGCTCGGGCGGGGTGCCTGCTGCCGGTAGCCGTTTGCGGCCCAGCGAGCGGCCGTTGAGCGTCAGCTCCGTCTCGTCGCAGTTGCTCATCACCTGCACCGTGAGCGTGTCGCCCGGGCGGTAGTTCCAGTGCTCCTCGAGCTTTGTCCACGTCATCTTCAGGTCGTTCCATACCAGAGAGCTTTGTTCCGAGGTCGGGCGCGTCACTATCTTGACCATCGGTTCGGGCCAGTAGAAGCTGCGCACGCTCTGCCCCAGCGGCTTGACGCGGTTGGTGAAATCGATCAGTCCGCGCACCCAGCCCTTCGACGGCCAGCCGAACGACTCGCCAATGTAGTCGGTGCCGCCCCAGTAGAAGTGGCCGATGGGGTACGAGTGGTCGTAGTTGAAGTAGTCGTATCCAAGGTCGCCCACGGCCAGTTCGCCCGCCATGAACATCATCTGCGGGTATTTCTTGTGGTCTTCGTCCCAGAAGTTCTCAAGGTAATTGGTGCTCACGATGTCCGAATAGTACTCAAACTGGTGGGGATCCGACGCGAGGAAGGCTTTCACATCCTTCTTCTTGCGCGTGTCTCCGTATCGGTTGGGATACTGGCTGTACGTTATCTTGCGCGAGGGGTCAATCTTTCGCGTGTGGTCCACTAGCATCTTGAGCATGTTTACGCCCCCGTTGCGTGTCTTGTCGGCCTGTATTTGCTGGTACACCTCGTTGCCCACGCTCCACAGGAACACCGATGGGTGGTTGCGGTCGCGCTCCATCTGCGTGCGTATGTCGCGCAGGTGCAGGTCGCCCATCTTTGCTTTCGGCCCGTAATAGCTTTCCTCCCACTTGTCAAAGAACTCATCCACCACAAGCACTCCGTGGCGGTCGGCCCAGTCGAGCACGTATTTCGGGTAGGCGTTGTGCGACAGCCGTATGCCGTTGCAGCCCATGTCGCGCGTGACGGCCTCGAGACGGCGGTCCCATGCGGCGCTGAACGATGCCGTGCCGAGCGGCCCCAGGTCGGTGTGCAGGCATACGCCGTTGATGTAGACGCGCTTGCCGTTGACCAGCAGGCCCTGTTCGGGCGTGAACTCTATGTCGCGTATGCCGAAAGAAGTCTCGTAAACATCAGATGGTTGGGAGCTGTGGGATGGCTGGGAGTTATGGGAGAACTGTGGATAGCGGCCCTCGACATACACCCGGCTTACGGCTTTGTAGAGCACGCCGCGGCCCACCTCCCACAGCTGAGGGGCCCCGATGCTGAGCTCCTGGCGGAAGGTGAACGTCTCGCCGGCGGCAAACGGGGCCACGGCCTCGCGCGAGGCCACCACCCGTCCCTGCGGGTCGACAATGTCGGTGACCAGCCGGCACAGCACCGAGTCGCGCCGGCGGTTGAGCACCGAGGTCTCTATGGCCACGAGGGCGCGGTCGGCCGATATCTTTGGGGTGGTGATGTAGGTGCCGTAGCGGGCCACGTGAACAGGGTCGACCACGTGGAGCCACACGTCGCGGTTGATGCCCTCGCCGTTGTACCAGCGCGAACTGCTCCTGAAGGTGTTGTCGTACGACACGGCCACCACGTTGTCGCCGTCGCGCAGCATGTCGGTTATGTCATACTCGAAGTCGAGGTATCCGTTGGGGTTGCGGCCGCCGCAGTCCACCCCGTTGACGTAGACGCGGGCGTCGCGGTATACGCCTTCAAACTCTATGATGACGCGCTTGCCCTGCCAAGCCTTGTCGTAGGCAATGTGTCGGCGGTACCATCCGCGCCCGAGTGGCAGGAAGCCGACGCGCGACGAGGCCCCGTCGCCCTTCTTCTGGAACTCGTGGTGCACGGCGGCATCGTGCGGCAGGTCTACCGTCTGCCACTTCGCGTCGTTGTATTCCGGGGCCTGCGCCCCCTCGATGGTCTCGCGGATGAACTTCCATCCGAGGTTGATGTTGATTTTCTCGCGCGCCTGCGTCGCCACTACTGCGGCCAGCGCAATCAGCAGTGATAGTGTATTTCTTTTCATATATACTGTTTGTTGTGTGCTGTGGTGTGGCCCCCTCCCTCCCTCTCCATGTGGTTTGGGGGCCGTAAACGGGGGCGGTGGCGGCGAGAGAACGGCCTTATGCCCCCCTTGCCGACGGTCAGTCGCTTCTGTGTGGTGCGCCGTCGACGGATGCAAAATTAGTGGAAAATACATCAGGAAGCATGTCAATATCGTACGAAAAGTTGTATTCCCGTTCGTTTTGTCGTCCATTGGTATGCCGGATAAATGCTGTTATGCATCATTGCGGCCGTGGATTGGCACAACCGTGGATGCCTTGGTGATGAGGCATGTTACGCTTCAGGCGTGTTGTTCGCCTGCAGTCGGAGCCCTTGCATGGCACGTGCCGGTGAGAGGTGTCTTGCAGAAAGAGCGGCAATCTTGCACCGCCAGCGGACAGGCCGCAGGCGTGCAAGACTGCCGCTCTCATCGTTTGGGCAGTCGTGGTGGCGCGAGGCAGGCTATTCTTTTATGGCCTTTTCGCCGCCAACGATGTATACTCCAGGTGCAAGACCGTCGAGAGCCCTGTCACTTGTGACGTTGTCGCGCAGCAGCTTGCCGTCGGTGGAATAGACGCTGACGGTGCCTTCGTCGGCCGTCACGCCGCCGACAGAGGTCACAGTGGCCACGGTGAGCACCCCGTCGGTCTTGAGCCGCGAGTCGTCCCACACCACTTCATATCCCTCGCACTCCGTCTTCAGGGTGTAAGAGCCGGCCTGTTTGCCGTCGCCCACGAACACCTCAAACTCGTCGCCGGGCTGCAGCGCGACGCCTTGCTGCACCTTCACGAGCAACGTGTCGTTAGAGTGGGCCAGCCGTCCGGATATGTCGAACTTGTCGTTGTTGCGCCCTCCGAAGCGCCCACGCTGTATCTTGACCATCAGTGTGCTGCCCGTGTACATCGTGACGTTGCCCAGTGCGGTGATGGTTCCGCACCCGCCGTCGTTGCCGGCGGTGAGCACGCCACCCTTGTACACCGCTATCGAGCCGGCGTAGCCTTCACCTGCAATGGTGCCATGGTCGCGCGCGGTCACCATTCCGGTGGTCAGCGGCTCTTGGGTCTGCACGTTGGCCAGCTGCAGGGTGCCGTCGAAGGCCGTGATGGCTGCCGAACTGCCCGTTCCGAGCAGCGTCCACGTGCCGGTGCCGTGCTTCTCTACAGCCTTGGCCGCGAGCTTTCCCGCATACGATGCGTCGGTGTTGAGGTAGCCGACGAGGTAAGTGTCGGAGCTGTTGCCCACCTGACAGTCGGCCGACTCAGACTCGAGCGAGCCCACCTTCGTGGTCACCTCCTCGCTGTCGCCGCTTCCCTGGCGCATGTGTTGCACGTTGGCGCCGGCCTCGAGCACCAGCCGCGCGCGGCTCATGTCGGTCACCCCGGCCGACAGTCGCACGCTGTTGCCGCTGGCAATGAGCGTTCCCTCGAATGCCGAGAAGTCGGCGTTGAGGTCGCTGCGCACCCCGTTGCCCACCACGGTGAGCGTGCCCTTGCCCCTGACGCTGCCATCTATCACGCCGCGAGTGGTGTTGCGCAAGGTGTTCTCGGTTCCTTCCACCACGTTGAACGCATAGTTGAACGCGGGCATGGTGCTCATCGAGCTGTTGCTTGCCATCTGCAGTTCGCCGCCGGCGAGCGTGAGCGGTGCCCCCGAGCCGCCGAACGAGGCAGAGTAGGTGCCCTGTATCACGAGTCCGCCTTTGATGATGAGTCCGCTGATGGGATAGACCCCGCTGCCCCTGAGCGTCAGTCTGCCGGGCCCTTCCTTCACCAGGTAGCCGTCGCCGCGTACCTGTGCGTTGAGCGTCAGTGCCCCTTCCGGGTCGGCGATGCACAGGGCCGCCGTGTCGCTGATGGTTATGATGCGGTCGGTGGCAGCGCTCTCGGCCGTGACATTGAGCCGTGCCCCGCCGTTGATTACCAGGTTGCCGGCGTCGGCAGAGGCAGCCCCGATGGCGCTCTTGCTGCCGCCCACGGTCATGTTGCTTACGGTCAGCGTGCCTGCGTTGACCACGGTCGGGCCAGTGTAGTCGCTCTTCTGCAGGTCGATGCTCAGCTCGCCATTGCCGTCTTTGGTCAGCCCGGTGGTGCCGGTCAGTCCTCCCGAGCCGCTGAGGGTGTAGGCCTGGCCGTCGAAGTCGAACGTCACCGAAGCCGGCTTGACGTAAGTGTCGAGCGTAATGTTGCGGTTGGCCGATGCGTCGGTGAACGATATGGCGTCGCCGTTGACAAACTCCGTGGCACTGCCGTCAACCTTGAAGTTGCCATCTTTGTAGTTCCACGAGTTGCTTTCGGCGCCAGTCCATGTCACGCCCTGCTCGGGTTCGCGCATCTCGTTGACCACGATGGCTATCTGGTTGGCGTCTACCACAACGTCGTAGTTGACGCCTTCGAGCCCGCGGGTGGCTATATGCTGTGGCTCGGCGGTCAGTTTGCCGGTGCATTCGGCCACCACATAGCGGCCCGCAGCCAGCTCGCTGCCATCGGCCGCGAGCGTTATCGTGTTGTCGCCCTCGAGCGTCAGGTCGCCTTCCACCCTTATCTTTGCGGCCTGTCCCGACGCAATGGCAGCTTCGATGTACACGTCGCCGGGCAGCGTGAGGCTTTTGCCGAAGGTGAGCGTGCCGTATTTGTCGGCCGGGCTGCCCGGCATGAGCCTGCATCCCTCGTAGTTGAGTGCCTCCTCAAAGGCCATGTCGCCGCTTATCAGGCCTGTGCCGGCCAGCGTGCCCCTGGCCCTTAGCTCTATGGGGCCGGCCACGGTGCCGTTGAGACATAGCGTTCCCTCGCTGATGACCGTGCGCCCGGTGAAGGCGAAGTCGGCGTCGAACGATGCCGTTCCCTGCATCGACTTCCACAGTTCCATGCTCCCTGCCAGCCTGCCTTCGCCCGTGAAAGAGTAGTCGTGGCCCTTCGGTGCCATCACATATACCGCTTTCGGGCTCACCGTGCCGTCGATGCTGATGGGCTTCGAGTTGTCGCCGCTCATGTCGAAGATTACGCTCTGCCCGTCGGCATAGGCCTTTTCGGATGAATGGTCAAACGATGTGAACCCCTGGGTGCCTGCGCCCCAGGCCCCGCCTTGGGCCCACCGCTGGTCGGCTACGGCCGTCGGGGGCAGCGGCGGGTATGGCATGTCGCCCCCGAGATAGAATCCCGGGCACGGCATCTGGTAGTAAGCGCGTGTGGTGCAGTCGAGACGGTAGTGCGGGTCTTCCTGCAACGTATACATACTGTGGTCTGACGGTATGTCGGTAGAGTAGCCCACGAGGCCCGTGGCGTGGCTGTCGTTCTGCTTCATCAGTATAACCTCTTCGCGCCAGTCGCCCGTCATGTCGCCGAAATAGCCCGGTCGCACGCCTGTCTGGGCATGCACCTTCCATCCGCTCTGCTTGGAGAACTCGATGAGCCGTGTCCCGCCGAACTTCTGTACGTGTACGTTGGTAGAAGAGCCGTTGCCACCTGCCGAGGCGAGCAGCTCGCGTTGCAGGTCGCCATCCCACCAGATGGCCTCGACGGGGTATGCGTTCTCGCCCGTGCTGATTACGTTGCCCTTGCAGTCGAACAGCTTGTCGGAGGCGGCAAACGACCAGCTCTCGAGCCCCTTGTGCCCGGGGTCGACGTCGATGCAGCGCCCCCGGCCCACGTCTTGCGACTTTGGCATCCACCATTCGTGTATGTGTTCGCCCGTAGCCGCGTCGTATAGGTAAGCCCCGCAGTAGCTTGACTGCTGTATGGCAAACACCTCGAGGCCCGGCCGTTCGGGGTCGATGTCGGTCACGTCGAAGCGGTCGCCGTGGCCGATGCCGGGGCTCATTACCAGCCCTTTGGCCGGGTTGATGGCATAGCCGCCCTCCATCAGCTCGTCGATGCCGTCGCCGTCGCCGTCGGCCACGCGGAACTGGTGGAACTCAGCCGCCGCCGGCGTGGCCTGCTTCAGTGGGTATGTGAAGCTGTGGTGCCAGTTTGACGGCTTGCCGCCGTCCCAGTCGTACTTCCATTCCATTATGTAGTAATGGTGGCCGGTGGTCTTTGAGCGGTTGTAGCACTGCATGGCGAGCGATGGATGGATGCCGTCAAAGTAGCAGATGGCAAACTTGCCGTTGAGGAAGGCATATTCCTGCCCCTGGCTGTCGTTGAGATATTCGTCGCGGTTGTCGCGTCGCCAAGTGTCTTCGCCGTCGGTTATGGCGCTGTAGTTTATCTCGGAGCAGTCTATCTCTTCGCCGGTGCGCCCGTCGACCACCGACACATAGAACTTCGCGTTGTACTTGTCGCTCGTGCGGTAGTCGTAAATGCCGTCGCCGTCGACGTCGGGCGACGTGCTCCCCATGGCATACTTGCCCCATGTGTTGGCTTTCGAGTCCCAGAAGCGGGTGCCGTCAGAGCTTTTTATTATCACCTCGCAGCGCCCGTCGCTGTTGATGTCGTAGGCCAGGGCTATGTCGTTCTGTCCGGCGCTGAGGTTGATGTTGGGGCCGATGTCTATCGTCCAGAGGCATGTTCCGTCGAGCGTGTAGGCCTGGAGCTTATGGCTGTCGGTGGGCTTTACGCCCCCGTAGTCGGGGTCGGGCTCCCCCGAGGTGGAGTGAAGCCGGTCTACGAGCACCGCGTCGAACTCTCCGTTGCCGTCGAGGTCCATCGGCCAGACAAACTTAACCTTGTAGTTCTTGGGGTTGAGCACCTTGTCTTCAAAGTCGAAGTCGAAGAACAAGTCTTTCCATTGCTGCTGCTTGAACAGGAAGGGGTTGCTCTTGCTGCTCTCAACACCGTTGCTGACGGTGGTCACCGCCAGTTCCGAACCGTAGGGAACGACGCTGCGCGTGGTCTCGAAGTTGGTCTTGGTGATGGGCTCGGAGTTCACCTTGGTGTAGTCTTGCGACCCCTGTGCGCGGCGGTATAGGTTGTAGGTGCAGTCTTCGGGCTCCTGCGCCAGCTTGCGCCAAGAGACGAGCACCGCGTCTTTCGAGTTGTCGGTGACAGCCACCACGGCCCTCCCGAGCGGCTGCTGCAGCCGTTGAGCCATCATGTTGGCGGGCAATGCGGCCAGCATGATAAGTGTAAAAGCAAGTTTGTTCATGTTGTTTCAGGTTTTTGTTTGATGTCCCATGCACCGTAGCGCATGAACATTGGGTGTAAGATTATTTCGACATTGGCGTTTTGTTTCGCCCTTTTCCACAACTGCCTGATGTACAGCTGATTGCCATGTAGGCCCGTTTGGCATTGCCGTAAGGGCCGTATTGGCATCCCATACGGGCCGTCTTGCAGTGCCGGACGGCCCGTTTTGGATTGTCAGATGGCATGGCGTGGTGGCGCCTGACGGCTTTGTCAACAAATCGAACCAAGGGCCGCCTTGCCCGCCAACGGTTCCTTTGGACCGCGAGAGCCGTTCCGCAGCTGCCCCCGGGCCATTCCCTGCCCGATGCTGGCGTTGGTGCAGGGTGGCCGCAGGCGTGCGGCTGCGTAAGCGGCTTGTTGCAGTGTGGCTGCGTTCACGGCCGTTAGGGCCGGCCTGTCACCTCACTACGACCTTGCGTGCCTTCACCGTGCCGTTTGCATATACCTCCTTCACGATGTTGATGCCGCGCTTCATTGCCGGCAGGCGCGTGCCGCTGAGGCTGTAAATCTCGGTTCGCACAATCTCGCCGTCGGGTTGCGCATTGCTTATTCCGCTGACCATGTCTTCGTATTCTTCCGAAAGCTCGCCGTGGTTCTTTACGTAGATGTCGAACACAGCGGCCATGCCGCCAGCCGACGCAACTTTGACAAACACCTCGTCGGTGCCCTCGTATGACAGCAGGGTGCGCTTCCAGATGCGCTTGATGTCGCCCATTTGCAGGTCGCCCACCTTCTGCCAGCTGTCGGCCTGCAGCGTGTCGGTGGCCACGTAGAGCTCGGCTGCGGCTTTTCCCGAATTCTCTTTGTTGGAGATGTAGGTGATGACGTCAAACGGTCCCTTAAACCTGACGGTGCTCTGTATGCTTGCCGTGTAAGGCTCGTTGCGCCCGTCGGCAGTCTGTTTCACCGCGTCGAACGATACGCAGCAGTTGGTGTTCTCGCCGTGGTCGTCGGCAACGGTTGCCGGGTTGTACGTGCTTCCGTCGGCAATGATGTGCCCGCTGGGCGTGCGTTCCCACACAATGCCCTGTCCTTCGGTGCGTGCTTCCCAGCCGTTGCCGGTGTTGTGGGTCAGCACGGAGTCGACGGTGGCATACACATTGTACACCGTGTCACGCTGTCCGTCGGGGGTCTTTCCCGTCTCCTGGCCTATCACTTCGTCTGTGAAGTATCGGTAGCCTTCCGTATAATAGAAGTATCCGCGCGACGAACCGGCGTTGGGGTTCCATTCCTGCTCGTTGGCGTCGAAGTGGCTCAGTATGTCTTTGCGCACTTCCTTGCCGCTGATGAGCATTGCCTCTTGTGCGGTCTCCGACTGGATGAGCTCGCCTGTGGCGTCGATGGCAAAGGCATAGACGGTAGAGTGCTGCGTCATTGTTATCGGTTCGAGGTAAAGCTCTGCAGCCGCGGGGTCGGCCACGCCGCTGAAGTTGTAGTAAATCTCTGCCCCGGGCGTTGCGCACTCTATTGTCACGGTGCTCTTGCCGGTCTCCTGTGCGACGCTGATGACGGGCGTTGCCACCTGGTCTTTCACCTCCACTGGGTCTGAGCTGACCACGTCGCTGGGCAGGTATCCGTCGCCCTGCGCCACTACCTTCACTATTGTTCCGGCCTCGGTGACGAGGAACGGGCCTGTGTATGCCGTCCCGTTTGTGGCTGGGTCGCTTCCGTCGGTGGTGTACCTGTATGTGGTGTTGGGCGTGCTGCAGTCAAACTTCACCTCGGTGGCGAGCTTCTTCAAAGTAGTGGTCACCGTTGGCTTTGCCGTCTTGACCACGGCTTTCTTGGTTTGCATCACCATCTTGATGGCGTTTGGCAGTATGTCGATGAAGCTCTCGTCGGGCTCTCCCATCGGGTATGTGTACGGAACCATGATGTATGCGTTGCGCTCCATGTTGTGAACGTGGATTACGGGCGTGCTGCTGGCCCGCGCCAGCACCGAGTCGTTTGCGAAGTATGACCCTTGCGGCGCCTCGTAGCCGGCCGCTCCATCCCCGCTGATGAACATGCTGAAGTTTCCGTCTTCGTCGACATACGGCCTCGTGCTTGCGCTCGACGGCTCGAACAGCGGCGACTTGGCCGCCGTTGTGTCCACGTATAGCGTGTTCATCCCTGTCTGTACGGCCTTTGCAAATCCCCACGTATCATACAGTTCCGGGCTGAGGTTCACCATCGGCACGTATGCCACGGCCTCCTTCACTGTCTGCGCCATGCTGTTGTCCTTGCGCATCGCCCCGCTCACCACCACGGCCTCGAATGCCATGAGCGAGTCTTTGGTGACGCTCCCGTCGGCCTGCGCCGCGTCGATTTCCACCAGTTCCATGTTCTCAATCCTGTTTGGCAGCTCGTAGGTGATGAGGTCGAGCGGCATGTCGGCGGCCTTGTCGTATCCCTCGAAGCCCGAGTCGTAGATGTAGGCCACCTTGTCTTTCTCAACCACCGGCTCGTCGTCGTAGAGCTCCTGGCCCACGCAGACGCGGTAAAGGTGGTATCCTGCGGTCGCTTTAAACGTCACGTCGACCCCGGCAGAGCCGTATGCTTCGGGCACACTGTACACAACCGTGTCGATGGCCAATGTCTTCGATACGGTTTGGTCGGTGGTTCCGTCAACATAGATGCCTTCTGTGGTGCATTCGACCCCACGCTCTTCAGTGGTCTTGTGCGACTCATAGACAATGAAAATTTTCTCTCCGCCGGCCACCTTTGGTATTGTGAAGTAGTCTTGGTCCTTGCTTCCGTTTATCCACAGAAACTGTTTGCCGTGGTAACCGTTTTGGTTGTCGTATGCCACAATGATGTGCTTGGCATCCGTTGCGCCAAATATCAGGCCTTGGGTCTCGGGTATTTCCCATGCAGTACCGTCGATGTTCACTGTCAGAGGGCCCACTTCGCGGTCGCCTATCTGGTAGTTTCCCGGCGACTCGAGCGTCCAGTCGCCTCCGGCCGTGATGTTTTTCTCGATGTATGCGAGCGTCTCGTCACTATAACCGTGCGTGAAGTTCCAGTTCCTTCGCTCCTGGGCGCCTGCGCCGATGACGGTCATGAGGCCCAATGTCAGGGTAATGATGTTTTTTTTCATAAGCAGAATGTTTTAAGTTATATTTATAATGTATTGCCATCCGTGATGTTTCAGGTTGCCTGTCTTGCTTGTTTGCATCTGCAAAGATATGGTTATCGGCTGTTGCGAAATGTATGCAGTAGTACGAAAAAGTCTGTTTCCGTACGTTTTTCGAGCAATATTTATTACCTTTGGCGTTGAAACGGGCCTGTGGGCACATTAGCCTGGCCCTTCAGCCGTGCGTCTTGGCTGTTGTGGCCATGCCATTCTGCCGGGGCGTAGCGGCGCCGGCATGTGGCCGTTTAGTGGTGCGGGCTGCGGCTTCCACCGCCCGCCAAATGCCGCCGGGGCCTTGCCTGTGATGGCCTGCCTGCATACCGGCTTTGCCGTTTGGGCCGTATTGCGCTGCGAAACGTGCCGTTTTGGAGCGCGATATGGGCCGTTTTGGAGCATGAAACGGCCCATTTTGCAACGTGCACAGGCTCAGCGGGTTGCGAATGAATACGTTTGCGTGAATATGTCTTTACAGTAAATTTATGGCCGTGCGTGTGCGTTGAGCTCGCTCATCCACGGTTTCTGTCGATGATGAATACAAGTATATGAGTAATTTGCGGATATTTTTGCTTGGCGTTGTCCGTGCCTTGGTGGCGTGGCTGGCGCCGGTAGTGACTCCGGCCGTGGTGCTCTTGGCGTCCGCGGCCCTGTTTCCTGCGCCCCTGTCGGCACAGGGCGAGGGCGTGGGATATTCCATGCGGCGCATCTCTTCGGCCGGCGGGCTGCCGAGCAACACGGTACACTGCATGGCCCGTGACGCCAGGGGCTTCGTCTGGTTCGGCACAAGCAACGGCCTGTGCCGGTATGACGGTTTCAACGCCATGAGGCTGCGCAGCATCAGTTGCGACCCCGCGGTTTACATAGAGCCCAACATAGGCGAAGTGGAATGTGACGGAAAGCGCGGCTTGGTGTGGGTGTTCACGTCGGCGGGGATAGTAGGCTGCTTCGATGTAAGGCAGTCGCGCTTTGTCGACTATACCGGGCACGGCGAATACCTGAGGCAGTATGGGCAGTGGATGCTGGCCGACGGCGGCCTCTGGCTCTACGGCAACGGAGACGGCGTGCGCCATGTCGACCGCCGCGGCGGCCGTTTCAGCGTCGTGGATTACTCGGAGCGTGCTGGCAACCTGCCTTCCGACGATGTGAGCCGTGTGGCTGCAGACTCGGCCGGCAACGTGTGGTTGCTCACGGCGCGCGGCGCCCTGGCCGTCACCCCGGGCGGCAAGGCGGTGGCGTTAGGGGCCGGGCGCAGCATGGCCGGGTGTGCGCCCGTCGGCGGGGGCATGGCCCTCGTTGGCGCCGACGGCTCCATCGGCATCTACGACGGCCGGCTGAGGCTTTCCAGGCGGCTGAGGGCCGACGGCGTGGGTGTCCGCGGCGCCGGGCGGCTCACCCACTGCTGCGAGTGGCGCGGGCAGTTGCTGCTGTTCACAGCGGGCGGCACGCTGGCCGTCGACATGGCCACCGGGCGGCAGTACCGCCCCGACAGCCTTCAGATAGCCGGCGCCGTGGCCTGCCCGGGCAGCTCGCCCGGCTGGCAGGCAGTGGCCAACGGCTCGGGCGACGTGCTCACTCTGCGCTCCGACGGGCTGGCCTCGCGCTTCAACCTGCTGCCCGGAGGGCTCAACCCTTCGCAGGGAGGGGTGAAGATAAGGGTGGCTGCGGCAGGCAGGGCCCTGTACTTTGCCACCAACGGCAACGGCCTTTTCTGCCTTGACTCCGCCCGGGGCGCCATGCCTTCGCGGGTGGAGGAGCCCGCCGGCACCGACGTCCTGTCGGACATGTTGCTCTGCATCATGGCCACAGGCGACGGCACTCTGTGGGTAGGCAACGAGGCGGCAGGCGTCACGTGCGTCATTCCCGGCGGGCAGACACAGGCCCGCTACATCTTGCCCGAGCCGGGCGGCATGGGCAGTTTGGCCAACACCGTGAGGCAGATTGCCACGCGGGGCGACGGGAAAATGTTTGTCAGCACCAAGGACAATGCCATATACGACTACAATCCGGCCACGGGCGGGCTTCAGGCCACTGGCCGCCTGAGGGCCTGCGCCTACGCTTTCTTTACTGACAGGCACGGCCATACATACCTTGGGACGCGCGGCGACGGCCTTTATGTGGACGGTCTGCGCTATGCAACCGACGAGACCGCGCGCCATATTCCGTCAAACGACATTTACGACGTGGCGCAAGACGGCCGAGGCCGCATCTATGTGGCCACATGGGACGGCGGGCTGCTCGTGGCCGACAACCCCGGGCAGCGTCCCATCAGGTTCAGGGCCATGCTCAACCGTACGCGCGACGAGAGGCGCGTGCGCCGCGTGTGCATCGACGGCAGCGGCCGGGCGTGGGTGGCTACGTGCAACGGTCTCTACACCGCCGACACAAGGCAGGGGCGCATAGACAATGCCTCGTTCACGCGGCTGGCCGCTGCCGACGGGTCGCTGCCGGCCACCAACATCATCTGCCTCACCGTGGCAAGGGATGGCAACGTATATGCCGGCGGGCTCGGGTGTGGCCTGATAAAGGTCAAACCGGGCAAGGGCGCGGCCCGGCCGGGGTATGAGCAGATAACGATGGCGCAGGGGCTTGTCAACGACAACGTGCGCTCGGTGGTGGAAGACCGTTACGGCTACATCTGGGCGGGCACCGAAGAGGGCGTCTCGAGGGTCAACCCGAGCAACAACACTGCCACAAGCTACCGCTTCGGAACCACCTTGGAGGGCAACATCTGCTCTGAGGGCGCGGCGGCGGTGGCACCCGACGGCATGCTGCTCTTCGGCACTTTCGGCGGCATGCTGGCCGTGAGCCCCGTTAACCCTGAGCGCGACATGACAAGGGCGCGGCCCCCGCTGATAACCAATATAATGGTCAACGGGCTCGAACCGTGGCAGGACACCGCGCTGGCTGCCATGGCCTACGGGGCCGGAATGTCGGGGAGCATAGAGCTGGGGCACGACCAAGGCAACATCACGCTGTGCTTCTCGAACATGGACTACGCCAACGCCGAGTCGTCGTTCTTCATGTACAGGCTCGAAGGCGAAGACCGCCAGTGGCACACGGCCAACGGAAGGGCGGTGGCACGGTATGCCAACCTGAGGCCGGGAACATACACGTTCCGCGTAAGGGCCATGACCGCCGACACGCGGTGGAGCCCCGACACCACGCTCGCCATAACCATACTGCAGCCGTGGTGGCTCAGGTGGTGGGCCTGGGTGGTGTATGCCGTGGCGCTGGCGGCACTGTCGGCCTGGCTCTACTCGCTGTGGCTGCGTGGCTTCAGGCTGCGCCAGCAGGTGCTGACGGAGCGGCGCATGGGCGAGTTCAGGCTGAACCTGTTCACCCAGATAGCCCATGAGTTCCGCACGCCGCTGGCCCTCATACAGGGCGCGGCCGACAGGCTGGCACGCAACGACGGCCGCCCGCCGTCGCGCTCGGCGCTGCAGACGGTGCGCCGGGGCACCTCGCGGCTGCTCAGGCAGGTGAACATGCTCATGGAGTTCAGGCGCATCAGCACGGGCAACGCGCGCCTGCAACTGGTCAGGGGCGACATAGTGGGCTTCGTCAGGGGCATATACATGGATTTCTTCAGCGCGGCCCGGCAGAAAGAGGTGGCTTTCACCATGGTGCCCTTTGAGCGTGACTACACCATGGCCTTCGACCGGCGGATGGTCGAGACAATGGTCTACAACCTGCTGAGCAACGCCATCAAGTATGTGCCGAGGCGCGGCTCGGTGACGCTGCGCCTGCGGCTCGACGGCCGCAAGGTGCTCATCAGCGTGGAAGACAGCGGCCCCGGGTTGTCGGAAGAGCAGCAGAAGAGTCTGTTCAGCCCCTTCATGCACGGCTATGTAGGCAGCGGCGGCATGGGCATAGGGCTGTACACGGCGCGGCAGATGGCCCTGTTGCACAAGGGCGACCTTACCTACGGCAGGGCTGCGGGCCTGACGGTGTTCACCGTGGAGCTGCCTGCCGACGAGTCGGTGTATGCCGCCGGCGACTACGGGGCAGAGCCTCCGGCCGACGAAACCGGCACTCCCGGCGCTGGCGGCGACGTGCGCGAGCTGCTGCCCGAGCCGCTCAACGATGTGACGGTGGCCATAGTGGAAGACGACCCCGACATGATGGAGCAGCTGCGCACCGAGATTGGCGCTTACTTCCGCACGGAGTGCTATCCCGACGGCGAGAGCGCGGCCGATGGCCTGGCCGCTTCGGGTGTGGCGCTGGTGGTTTGCGACGTGATGTTGCCGGGCATCGACGGCTACGAACTGGTGCGCCGCCTGCGCCACAACGCCGCCACGGCGTCGGTGCCGGTGATAATGCTCACCGCGCTCGACGACGATGAGCACGCCTTGCGCGGCTACAAGGCTGGCGCAGACGACTATATGGGCAAGCCCTGCAACTTTGCCCTGCTGGCCGCCAAGGCCGCCCGGCTCATAGCCTGGCGGTCGCAGGGCAGGGCCGAGGCTGCCGAGGGGCGGCCCGAGGCACAGGGCGGCGTGGTGACGGCACGGGCCGACAGGGTGTTCATGGACAGTGTGCGGCGGGTGGTAGAGGCCCGCCTGGGCGAGCCGGGCTTCGGCGTCGACCAGCTGGCCGATGCCATGTGCATGGGCCGGACAAAACTTTACGGCAGGATGAAAGAGCTGTTTGGCACCACGCCAAACCGCTACATACTCGACGTGAGGCTCGAGGTGGCGGCGCGGCTGCTGTCGGAGGGCAGGCTCACCGCGAGCGAGGCAGGCTATAAGGTGGGCATGGACAACAGGTCGTATTTTTTCAAGTGCTTCAAGGAAAAGTATGGCGTGCCCCCGGGGAAGTATGCCAGGGGCTGACCGTAGGCACCCGTGGGAGGCGCGGGCGGGGCAGGCCGCCATATCCAAAACGGCGGAGATGGCTCCCGGGGGGAGCGTCTCCGCCGTTCATCCTTTGAGGAAAAGGTAAAATAAACATTCTGTAAGCGAGGCCCGCGCTTACCTCAGCTTCTTGTAGCCGTAGGCTGCCGTGGCTCCGAGTTCCTCCTCGATGCGCAGCAGCTGGTTGTACTTGGCCATGCGGTCGGTGCGGCTCATCGAGCCCGTCTTTATCTGGCCGGAGTTGGTGGCCACGGCAATGTCGGCTATGGTCGTGTCTTCGGTCTCGCCCGAGCGGTGGCTGGTCACTGTGGTGTAGCCGTGGCGGTGGGCCATCTCGATGGCGTCGAGCGTCTCGGTGAGCGAGCCTATCTGGTTGACCTTGATGAGAATGGCGTTGCCTGCGCCCATCTTGATGCCCTTGGCAAGGAAGTCTACGTTGGTCACGAAGAGGTCGTCGCCCACCAGCTGGCAGCGGTCGCCGATGGCGGCAGTGAGCTTCACCCAGTTGTCCCAGTCGTTCTCGTCGAGTCCGTCCTCTATGGAGTCGATGGGGTACTTGGTTATCAGCTCCTCAAGATACTTTATCTGCTCGTCGGCCGTGAGCTTGCGCCCGTTGGGGTCTTTCTTCTTTCCGTCCTTCAGCTGGCGGTAGTCATAGAACCACTGGCCGTTTTCCTGCACTGCAAACTCGCTGGCTGCGCAGTCCATGGCTATGGTAACGTCCTTGCCCGGCTCGTAGCCTGCGTCGCGGATGGCCTGGCAGATGCTGTCGAGGGCGTCCTCGATGCCGTTCAGTGCGGGGGCGAATCCACCCTCGTCGCCCACGGCCGTCGAGAGCCCGCGGCCCTTAAGCAGCTTTGCCAGGGCATGGAACACCTCGGCGCCCATGCGTATGGCCTCGCGCTCTGAGGGCGCTCCGACGGGGCGTATCATGAATTCCTGGAAGGCGATGGGGGCGTCTGAGTGCGCTCCGCCGTTGATGATGTTCATCATCGGCACGGGCAGCACGTAGGTGTTGGCGCCACCTATGTAGCGGTAGAGAGGTATCTGCAGGTAGTTGGCGGCTGCGTGGGCCACGGCCAGCGACACGCCAAGGATGGCGTTGGCGCCAAGGTTCGACTTGGTCTTGGTGCCGTCAAGCTCCAGCATCTTGTGGTCGATGGCGCGCTGCTCAAGCACCGACATGCCCACAAGGGCGGGGGCTATCACCTTGTTGACGTTCTCGACTGCCTTGAGCACGCCCTTGCCGCCATAGCGCTGCTTGTCGCCGTCGCGCAGTTCGAGCGCCTCGTTCTCGCCTGTCGAGGCTCCCGACGGTACCGATGCGCGACCGGTGAAGCCCGACTCGAGCGTCACTTCTACCTCAACCGTTGGATTTCCTCTTGAATCCAGAATCTCTCTTGCGTGGATTTTCTCGATGATCATAATCTTATATGTTTTAATTTGTCGTTTAATTGAATAAATGGTCTCTTGCTGAAACGACTACAAAGATAGTGCCAAAAAGCGTGGCGGCAAAAAAACGGGCATCATAATAAATAGGTATTTTGGCCGTGGGCAGCGGCTGTGGCGCGCCCGGCGGAGGCCTGTGCGGGCTGTTGGCTCTGGCTTCGGGGCACGCTCTGTGATGCCCGGCGCAGGGGCATGGAGGCGGGAAAACGGTTGCGGTGTTCTAAAACGGGCCATTCGGTGTTGCAAAACGGGCCGTTTTACACCTTAAAACGTGCCGTTTTGCACCTTGAAACGGGCCGTTTTGCAGGCATACCAATTATTGGTGACTTGCGACGGCTGTGCTCCCCGTGCAGCCCCGCGCCCACGATGCCGGGGCAGCCTGGTGCAGGCCTGCCCCGGAAACGGTTGGTGCGACATTGTGTCATACTGTCACCCGGCCCTGACTTTGAGTCACGCCGTTGGCTGGCGGAGGCCTCAGTGCTTTGCCTTGCGGGCAAACTTGTAGGCCAGCGACAGCATGAGGTAGCGGGGGATGCAGTTGTATCGCGTCTCGGTGCGGCCCTGGGCGTTCACGGAGTAGTCTTTGTTAGACAGTTGGTGAAGCAGGTCGAAGGCCGTTAGCTTGGCCACGAGGCTGCCCTTGAAGAACGACTTCGAGAGCTGGGCGTTCCACACCGGGTCGTCGGTGTTCATCTCGGCGCTGCCGTATCCGCGGCGGCTGAACACGTTGAAGTCGGTCGACAGGTCGATGTCGACCACGGGGATGGTGTATGTCAGGCTTGCCCCGTACTGATAGTCGAACGCGTCGATGGGCTTGAAACCGGCGCGGTCGCTGCGGCTGTGGTGCGATGCATACTTGCCGGCAAGGCCCGCCGTGAGCTTGCCCAGGGTGTAGGTGAGGCTCATGTCGAGGTCCGTGCGCACGGTGTTGACCCGGCTCAGGTCGTCGGACGGCGTGTCGTAGGCCACGGCGAAGTCTACGCTGTGCACGTATCTGGTGGCGGCGCCTACGGCATAGCGCAGCCGCCGCTTGCTGTCGAGGGCGCCGTTGACCCCGAGCTTCACGGCCGTCTGCCAGTTGCCGTCAACGTTGTCGTCGGTATAGGTGTATGCCCCGGTCTGCGTGTCGTAGGTGGTGCGCACGCCCCATGCCCCGTGGGTGAAGGTGGCGTCGGCCCCCACGTACCACGTTAGCCGCGCCGAGTCGCAGCGCAGCGTGGTCTGCCACGACAGCCTGTGGTCGGTGCGGGCCTTCAGGTCGGGGTTGCTCACTATGTGGACGAGCGGGTTGGTGGTGTCGTCGCCGGGCATGAGCGCCGTAAACTCGGGCTGCGCCACCTGCATCTGGTATGACAGCTCGTGGCGCTGGCGGCCCTTGTTGTAGCGGTATTCAAGCCATGGGCTGAACTCGGTGTAGGAGCGCGTGGCCACGGTGTCTACCGAGTAGTCGTTGTAATGCAGCCTCTCGCGGCTGCGCTTCACGGGCAGGGAGAGGAAGAACTCCATGTTGTCGGTGCTCTTCTGTATTGACACCTCTCCCGAGTATGAGCGCGTCAGCGAGTTGCCCCAGTCGCTGTTGTCCCAGTCGAAGGCCATCAGGAGCGAGTCGCGGGTCGAGGGCAGCAGGCCCGTCGCGTCGGCCCAGCCATCGCCGAGGCGGTCGAGGCGGTAGCGGCTCGTGGATGCCGAGTGCCAGTATTGCCCGTAAGTGAAGTTGGGCTCCACGTACCATCCCTTGGGCAGGGCAAACATATAGCCCAGTTCTATCGAGTAGCTGTAGCTCTCGTCGGCGGCATCGGTGTAGTAGTTGCGGCGGTCGGCAGGCAGCGAGGCGGCATACTGCGTGCCGCTGAGGCCGAACAGCTCGTCGGGAGTGCGCTTCTGCCACATGTATTGTGCGTCTATTGAGAGTATGTCGCCCCACGGCAGCGGTTGCGACCACATGGTGATGCCGTTCAGCGACAGCGACCGCGAGCGGCCCAGACCGTCGCTCCACGAGCGGTTGAGCAGCGTGTCGCGCATCGTAGAGTCGCGCCCCCACGCCGTGTTTCGGCTGTTGGTGTAATGCAATGCGTTTCGGCTCTGGATGTGGAGCTTGCGCAAGCGCAGGAAGTCGCTTACGGAAGTGTTGAAATCCTTGGCTCGGCTGAACGACGAGCTGCCGCCGAATATGTTGCCGGCGGCGGCGAAGGTCTCGGTGGCGTTGTGCCGTTCGTTGTCGGCGTCGCTCCATGTCACGGTGGCATCGAGATCGTTCATCACGCGCTTCTCCTCCGTCTCGGTCTGCAGGCTCAGCCCCGCCTGCTTGGTGGCGAGCAGCCCGCGCTCCATCTTGGCGGGCGACCAGTCGCCCCGGCTGCCGGGCCGCCGGTCCTCGTTCACGTTGTTGGCGTTGCCGAATACGGCCACCCTGCGGCGGTCATCGAAGTAGAGCCCGAAGGCGCGGGCGGCCCAGCGGTTGTCTGTTCCGGCGCCCGCCTCGGCGTTGGCAATGTAGCTCCGGGCGTACTCACGCTTCAGGTTGACATCCATCACGAAGTCTTTGGGCTCTATGTCGCGCCCGAGCATCTCGCTGCGCTCGGTGCTCTTGTCGTACACCTTGATTTCCTTCACGGTGAAGTAAGGCAGGTTTTCGAGCATCACCTTGTTCTTGCCGCGGAAGAATTCCTTGCCGTTGAGCAGCAGGTAGTCTACCTTCTTGCCGTTGACGTATATCGTTCCGTTGTCCTTGAGCTCCACCCCGGGCATCTGGCGGATGAGCGCGTCGAGCATCGAACCGTCGGGCAGGTTGAACGCCGAGGCGTCGTAGACGATGGTGTCGCCGCGGTATGCTATCTGCACGCGCGTGCCGCTGACCACCACTTCGTCGAGCCCCACATTTCTATATATGTCGTTTTGGGCGCGCTTTATGTGTATGGTGGGCACCAGGTATTCGGCCTTGCGGCCGCGGGGCTGCATGTCGTAGGGCACGAAAGCCGTCTCGTAACCCTCGGCCTCTACCTTCAGCACGTAGCGGGCTGGGCGTCGCGGCACCGTGAAACCGAAGCTCGCGAATGTCCGCCACAGGTCGCACGTGTCTGTGTCGACGGTGGCCGAGTCGGCGTTCAGCAGCGTCACCACGGCCTTTACGCGTGTGCGGGTGAACGAGTCGTAAACTTCGCCGCCGAGAAACACCGTGCGCTCCTTCTTTGCGGGCCGCCCGGCGCCATTCGCCATGGCTGGCATTGCTGCGGCAAGCAGCATTGTCAATATGATTGTTAAATAAATTTTGATGTTCATGTTAATACAACGTGAAATTCATTTAAATATTATAATCATACTGGCAATTGTCTTTCTGTATGTTAATTTTTGTCGTTTTGTTTCGCTTTCCTTGTGAATTTATATGCCAATGAGAACATTAAGTAGCGTGGAATGCAGTTGTATCGCGTCTCTGTGCGGCCCTGTGCGTTGATGGAGTAGCTCTTGGTTGACAGCTGGTGTAGCAGGTCGTAGGCCGTGAGCTTGGCCACGAGGCTGCCCTTGAAGAACGACTTCGAGAGCTGGGCGTTCCACACCGGGTCGTCGGTGTTCATCTCCGCGCTGCCGTATCCGCGGCGGCTGAACACGTTGAAGTCGGTCGACAGGTCGAGGTTGAGCACGGGGATGGTGTACTTCAGGTTGGCTCCGTACCGGTAGTCGTAGGCGTTTATGGCCTCGAAGCCTTGCCGGTCGCTGCGGCTGTTGCGCGCCGTGAGCTTGCCCGCGAGGCCCGCCGTGAGCTTTCCATGCGTGTAAGTAAGGTTCAGGTTGAGGTTGGTGCGCATTGTCTCGACCGTGCTGAGCACGTCGGCCGAGGTGTCGTAGGCCACGTCGAAGTCTACGCTGTGAATGTATTTCACGCTCGCGTCGAAGACATAGCGCAGCCGCCGCTTCTTGTCGAGCGTGCCGTTGAGCCCTCCATTGAGTTCGAAGTCCCAGTTGCCGTCCACGTTGTCGTCTATATAAGTGTATGCGCCGGTCTGCGAGTTGTACGTGGTGCGCGTGCCGAAGTCGTTGCGCACGATGTAGGCCTGGGCCCCGGCGTACCACGTAAGGTCTATGGAGTCACAGCGGAACGTGGCCTTTCCGCCCAGCCAGTGGCGCGTGACGGCCTTCAGGTCGGGGTTGTTGATGCGCAGGGCCAGCGGGTCGGTGGTGTCGTCGGAGGGCATGAGCGACTGGAACTCGGGCTGGGTGACGCGCATGCGGTAGTTCAGTTCAAACTTGTTTTTGCCCTTGCTGAACTCCATATGTGCATAAGGCTCGAAGTCGGTGTATGAGCGTGAGGCCACGGTGTCGAGCCCGCCGCTTCGGTAGTGCATTCCCTCGCGCCTGAAATATAACGGCAGCCGCACGTAGACATAGCTCTTGGCCATGGGGTGCATGATTTCCAGATGCGTGCCATACGACCGCGTGAGCACGTTGGTATAGGCGCTGTTGTCGGCGTCGAGGGCCAGCAGCAGCGAGTCGCGCGTGGACGGCAGCAGGCCAAGTTCGTCGTAGCGGTCGCTGGCAAGGCGGTCGAGGCGGTAGTGGGCGTTGTCGTTGATTTCGCGGTCCTGGCGGTAGGCCACGCCCGGGCGCACCGCCCAGTGGTCGGGCAGGGCGAAGTCGTAGCTTAGGTTGAAGCCGTAAGAGTAGTTGTCGGAGCGCGTGTCGGCGTAGTTGTTGCGTCGGTCGGTGGCCCCGTCGGCGGCATACTGCGTGCCAGTAAGGCTGAAGCTCTCGGCGGGGCGGCGCCTGCTGTACGAGTAGTCAGCAAAGAGTATGAGGTAGTCGCCCCACGGCAGCGGCTGCGACCAGCCCGTATAGCCGTTGAAATAGAGCCTGCGCGAGCGGCCGAGGCCTTCGCTCCACGAGCGGTTGGTGAGCGTGTCGCGCAGCGTTGAGTCGCGTCCCCACGAGGTGTTGCTGCTGTTTGTGTAGTCGAGGTTGGCGTAGCTGTAGATGTGGAGCTTGGGCAGCGTAAGGTAGTTGTTGATGTTCAGGTTGAAGTCCTTGTTGCGGTTGAAGGCCGAACTGCCGCGCACGATGTTGCCGTCTGAGGCGAATGTCTCAACAGAGTTGTGGCGCTCGTTGTCAGAGTCGTTCCATCTTATCAGGGCGTCGAAGTTGTCCTTGATGCGCTTGTCCTTGTCTTCGGTCTGCAGGCTGAGCCCCGCTTGCTTGGTGGCGAGCAGCCCGCGTTGCATCTTGGCGGGCGACCAGTCGCCGTCGCTGCCGGGTTGCCGGTTCTCGTTGACGTTGTTGGCGTTGCCGAAGACAGCCACGCGCGTATGGTCGTCGAAGTAGAGCCCGAAGGCGCGGGCGGCCCAGCGGTTGTCTGTTCCGGCGCCCGCCTCGGCGTTGGCAATGTAGCTCCGGGCGTACTCACGCTTCAGGTTGACGTCCATCACGAAGTCCTTGGGCTCGACCTCGCGGCCCAGTGCCTCGCTCTTCTCGGTGCTCTTGTCATACACCTTGACGTTTTTCACGGTGAAATAAGGCAGGTTTTCCAGCATCACCTTGTTCTTTCCCTTGAAGAAGTCCTTGCCGTTGAGCAGCAGGTAGTCAACCTTCTTGCCGTTGACGTATATGTCGCCGTTGTCCTTGAGCTCCACCCCCGGCATCTGGCGGATGAGCCCGTCGAGCATCGAACCCTCTGGCAGGTTGAACGCCGAGGCGTCGTAGACGATGGTGTCGCCGCGGTATGCTATCTGCACGCGCGTGCCGCGGACCACCACTTCGTTGAGCCCCACGTCCTTGTATATGTCGTCGCGCCCGCGCTTCATGAGCAGCCGGGGTATGGTGTAATAGCTCTTGCGCCCCCGCGGCTTCAGGTCGAAGGTGTCGGCCAGGGTCTTGTAGCCCTCGGCCTCTGCGCGGATGAAGTAGCGCATGGGGCGCTTCGGCACGCGGAAGCCGAAGCTTGAGCTTGTCCGCCAGATGTAGCATGTGTCTGTCTTGGTCAGGGCGGAATCTTCGCTCGTGATGGTCACCACGGCCTTAATGCGCGCCTTGGTGAACGAGTCGTAGACTTCGCCGCCGATATATACTGAATCTGCCTTGGCTTTCTTGCCTCCGTCGGCCTGCGCGGTGAATGGCGTTGCGGCCGCAAGTGCGGCGACCAGGATGATGTTGAGCAGTCTGTTCATATTCCGTTAGCATTTTTATGGTTTACAATCTCCGCCTGCCGGAGCCCCAAGGCTGTTGCCGGGGCCCGGTGAGGGGGCGTGCATGGTTGTGGAGGATTGCGCGTTGCGGCCGTCGGTCTGGGCGTCAGTAGATGATGCGTCCGCGCTTAAGCGGAGTTTGCCTGTACGTCTTGTCCACGTCTTTGCGCAGCTTTTTCACGCTGAGGCCGCGCTCGCTCATGGCCTCTCCGTTGAAATTGCGCCGCTCGGGGCTGCTCGGCATGAAGAAATCTACGGTCTCCACGTTGTCCGGCAGCGGCGGGAAGACGAGCACAAAGCGCACGAAGTTGCCGTCGATAGCATCAATCCAGAAGAAGGTATCGGTGGGGAAATACTCCAGGCGGCGCAGCATGTACTGGTCGCCGGTGTCGCTGTCGATGATGGTGCAGCCCGAGTTGAAGTAGTAGAACCTGTGGTTGTTGTGCGGGTAAGTGGCCGTCACGTAGGTGGCGTCCTTAGTCCGGTAAAGCTGGTAGTAGGCCAAGTGGAACAGCCTGAGGCCTGCCGGTCTGGTCACCGAGTAGGGATAGCTGTATCGGGCGAAAGTCTTTGCGTCGTCGATGTCATAGTTTTCGGCCTGCGGCTGTGTGAGTTTCGGTTCGATGTTGTCGGGCCTTGGGTCGTATGCGGCCTGCCGCGAGGCGGCGCAGGCACACATCAAGGCGGCAGTGGCGGCCGCGAGGGCCATTCGTGTCAGTAGATTTGTCATTTCAGTGGGTTTGTTAAAGTGTCATCTTATTATCTTTGCCGGCCGGCGGATCACGTCGTCCAGTCGGACCGGCGTTACCGACCTCTCGTCTTTCTTGCGCACGGCAATGGTCTCCACATGCTTGTCGAGAGGCGGGAAAATGAGCGTAAACTTCACTATCGAGCCCTTCCGCCCCGTGATATATCCCTCGAGTTGCGTCTTGCCATAGCCCTTGATGCCGCGGCACATATAACGGTCGCCCGTCTTGCGGTCTTCGATGTAGCGCGTCACGCCGTCGAGGCGGAAGAGCTGTCGGTCTCTGTCTACGTACTTGAGCATCACGAGGTGGGTCTCGTCGGGATAGGTCTCAATCCAGTATTTGTGGTGCATGCGGCGGTATTCACTCAGTGTGAGCGGCACGATTTCTGTGTCGTCGAGCTCGCGCACAGGCTTGCCCGGTGCCGCTTGTGGCTTGTCGGCTGGCTTGGCCGGGCCGTCGCCGCCGACAGGTGAGAAGCCGGCGAAGGTGTAGCCCGTAGGCCCGCCCCGCTTGATGAGCACGTTGAAGGTCTGGGCGTTGCCCTGCCCGCCGCTGCGGCGCGTGGGCTTGGCAGCGGCGTTTTTGTTGAACCTGAGCAGGAAACTGCCGTCGAGGTAGATTTCGCCTATGCGTATGGTGTCGGCGTGGATGCTGCCTTCAGCCCTGCGCAGGTATGTGCCGCTGCCTATCTTGCTCATGCCCATACCTTGCGCTATGCTGTCTACCACATGGATGGCGCGGTCGGTAGAGAAGTCTTCGGTAGGGGCGGGCTCGGCCACCGGTTCCGGTTGAGGCTCGTCGACGGCCGGCGTGCCGGGCTCGGCGGCCTCGGCGGGCGGTTGCGCTGTGGCCCCGGCCACGGCCTCGTTGAGCGCCTTGGGCGACAAGAGCGGCGCCTCGGCCTCTTCGGTGGCCAGTCGTTGCCCGATGTCGGCCACTATGGTGGGCCGGGCAAAGGCCGCCACGGCCATGCCGACGATGGGCAGCAGGTAGGCCGCCTTGAGCGCCGCGGCCTTGGCCGATGGCTTGCGGCACATCATGTAGAGCCGCTTCTTGATGGGGCTGTGGTTGAAGGCGTTGGCTGCCGGGCTTGCGCTGCTGCCGGCGGCTGCGGCTATGAGCAGTCGCAGGTAGCTGTCGCTGTCAATGCCGCTGGCCAGCACGTGGCTGTCGGCCTGGTATTCGTGTACGTCTCTGAGGTCTTTGCGCAGCAGCCATGCCGACGGCAGGAACCACAGCATGCGAGCCGTGAACTCACAGAGCAGCATGTCCCACGAGTGGCCCAGGCGCACGTGCGACAGCTCGTGGGTGAGCACCGAGCGCAGCTGCCGGCCTTCGAGCCCCTCGGGCAGTATCACCCAGCGCATCCAGCTGCAGGCCACGGTGATGCGGCCCGACACCAGCACGGACGCGCCCCGGGGCGCGGCGGCGGTGCGTATGCGCCTGCTGCGCGCCATGAGCAGCCAGAGCGAGGCCAGCGAGCGCATGTAGGCCAGCCAGCCCACGGCCACGCCGGCGGCGTAGGCCATGGCCAGCAGTCGGGGCCACAGTGCCAGCCGCGGTGGCTGCGTGGTTGTGGCGGCTGTGGTTGCGGGCTCGTCGTAGGCCTGCTCGATGATGAAAGTCTCGGCACTGGCCGTGGCCTCGGCTATTGGGCTGGGCCTCGAAGTCTCGATGTGGCACAGCGGCAGCACCGCCGAGGCGACGAGGATGAAAATAAGCACGGCGCGGTTGAGCGCGTGGAACGTCTCGCGGCGCATGAAGAGACCATAGAGCGAGTGGAACAGCGTGAGTGCCACCGCCCACTTGATGATGTAGATTATAGCTGCTGCCATGTCATTTCTCGCGTTTCAGTTTGTCGACAAAGTCTATCAGTTCCTTCTCGCTCACCTTCTCCTCCTTGACAAGCGCCGACACCACGTTCATGTAGGAGTTGCCGAAATAGCGGCTTACAAACGACTCAAACTTGCGCCGTCCGTAGTTCTCTTTCTTCACTGCGGGTATGTAGAGGTAGCCCCTGCCGTGGGGGCGGTGGGTGAGGTAGCCTTTCTTCTCGAGCAGTTGGATTATCGTCGACACCGTGTTGATGTGCGGGCGGGGCTCGGGCATCATGGCAAGCACGTCTTTGGGCGTGCAGCTTCCTATCTGCCATATCATCTCCATGATGCTCTCTTCTTTTGCAGTCAGTCTCTCCATTGCCTTTGGTTTTTAAGTCGTATTGGTTTGTTTCTTGTCTGTTGTTAGTGGCGTCCAGGCTGCGCTGTGGCCTTTGGGTGGCCGTGCGGATATGCCGGCCGGGGCGGATTGCCATGCGGCGCTGCTGCCTCGTGGTATGCAAACCTGTGGCCTGAAGGTTTTGCCTGTTGGTCGTTTCGACTGCAAATATAGTTAATTTATCAATAGCTTCCAAGTTTCCGGCCGATTATTTAACTATTGTTTTAGTTGAAAACCGCGTTCGCGGCATTTTGCGTACCCATCCATCAGCCGCCCGCCCCGGCCGTTGGGCAGAGCCGCTGAGCCACAGGCAGTTGCAGGCTTGGCTGCAGCAGGCTTGCGGCGGAGGCCGTTTTGCACTGCCAAACGGCCTGTATTGCAGTGTGAAACAGCCCGTATTGCACGGCCGTTTGGCCCGTTTGGGGTTTGGGTTCGCTCAGTCCGGTCTGCACGTCAGTTGGCCGCCGATGCCCTGCCGTCGGTTTGCCGCTCGGCAATCCCCCCGGCAGGGCATCAGTCTGCGTGGTGTCGGGCGTGATGGCAGCCACAAGCCGTGGGGCGGCCTTCGGTGATGTCAGCCGTGTAAAGATGCTGTGCAATGTGGATGTCTGCATGTTGCCGGGTAGTCACGGGTGGTCAGCGTGAGTTGGGCTTCCTTGCGGTGGCCCGTGGGTGGCGGCCGGCGGCTTTCGCAGTTGATGTTCACCAGCACCACATGTCTCATCGTAACTCCCTCTAACTCCTCTAATTCATTCTAACTTCGCGCATCAGCCCGACTGCCCGCATTCATCTTTGCAAAATGGAGTAAGTAGGTGTTAAAAACTAATTGCCATCAAATTGTGCGCTCTTTCGGGCCGCATGCCAAAGTCCGCGAGAGATAGTGGCGGGCTGCGCTACCGATGAGGCATTGGTATGCGGCTCGAAAGAGCGAACAAGATGGTGGCAAATATATATAGACACCTGCAAAGTCTATTGTATCGGTTGATTTTGAACAGCTGCTTGTTAGCGCCCCTGGCATTTCATCACGTTGCCTTGAGTGCCTGTGCCGCCCGGACTTGGCGTCGACTGCAGCCCCTCCGGCAAAATGGGCTGGCCTCAGGGCGGCGGCATCACTGGGTCGCTAAGCCGTGCCATGGCCGGTATGGCATAAAAAAACGACCGCCCTATTCACATAGAGCGGCCGCCACAGTTATATATAAATCGTATTAGTTATTCGCAATTTTTTATGCCTTGGCAATCTCTTTGTCGGCATTGCGCCTGCCCTTGCCCATGGTGAAGTAGGCCACGGGGGCTGCAATGAATATCGACGAGAACGTACCGAACACGATGCCGAGTATCATTGCCAGCGAGAAGCTGCGTATGCTCTCACCTCCGAAGAAGATGATGACGAGCAGCACGAGCAACGTTGACGAGCCGGTGTTGATGGTACGGGCCAGCGTCTGGTTCAGCGAGTCGTTGAACAAGTCCCACAGGTTGCGCTTGGAGTAGAGGTGCATGTTCTCGCGTATGCGGTCGAACACCACCACCTTGTCGTTGATTGAGTAACCGATGACGGTCAGGATGGCTCCGATGAACGTCTGGTCTATCTCGAGCGACATGGGCACCATTCCCCAGAGCAGAGAGTAGACGCCGAGCACAAAGAGCGTGTCGAAGGCCAGGGCCACCGTAGAGCCCAGCGAGAACGCCACGTTGCGGAAGCGCAACAGTATGTAGAGAAAGATGGCTATGATGGCTATCACCACGCTGACAATTGCACCGTATGTGATGTCCTTGGCTATGGCCGGCCCCACCTTCGAGCTGCTTATGATAGAGCCTCCCTCGCGTATGTCGGGGTTCTTGAAGGCTTCGACGCTCTTCTGGGTGACGAGCCCGTCGGCCGACAGCTCCTTGTAGAGTATGTTCTCTATCTCGCTGTCCACGTTGGGGTCGTTAGACTCTATCTTGTAGTTGGTGGAGATGCGGATGGTGTGGCCGTCGGTGCCGAGGGCTATGGCGCTGAACGTAGACTCGCCGAAGGCGCCCTGCAGAACCTCGCGCACCTGTTCGGGCGACACGGGCTTCTCAAACTGCAGCACATAGTTGCGTCCGCCGGTGAAGTCGATGCTCCGGCTGAAGCCGCGCACCACGAAGCTGCCTATGAACACGAGCGCTACGATGCCCCAGATGGCGAACGAGCTCTTGTACTTGCCCATGAAGTTGATCTTGGTGTCCTTCATCATGTTGCGCGAAATGGCAGTGGTGAACGTGAGGTTGAGCCACTTGTCGCGCTTGAGCTGATGGTCGTAGACGATGCGGGTCATGTAGACTGCCGTGAAGAACGAGCAGCACAAGCCGATAATCATTGTGGTGGCAAAGCCTCGGATGGGGCCTGTGCCGAACACGAACAGTATGACACCGGTGATGATTGACGTGAGGTTGGAGTCGAAGATGGCCGAGAAGGCGTTGGTGTAACCGCGGTTGATGGCTTCCTTCACGCCTATGCCTGTCTCAAGCTCCTCCTTGGCGCGCTCGTAGATGAGCACGTTGGCGTCGACGGCCATACCCAGCGAGAGCAGCAATCCGGCAATGCCCGGCATGGTGAGCACCGACTGGAACGAGGTCATGATGCCCAGCGTGAAGAACAGGTTGAACAGCAGGGCCAGGTTGGCCAGCATGCCCGGTATGACGTTATAGAGGATGATGAGGTAGATCATGAGCAGCACGAAGGCTATGATGAACGACACGAAGCCTTGCTGTATCGACTCCATGCCGAGCGACGGGCCCACCACCTCTTCCTGCACGATGCGGGTCGGGGCGGGCATCTTGCCTGAGTTGAGCGTGTTGGCAAGGTCTTTCGTCTCCTCGATTGTGAAGTTTCCGGTTATCTCTGAGTTGCCGCCGGATATCTCGCCGTTTACCCTCGGTGCGCTGTAGACGCTGTTGTCGAGCACTATGGCAATGGCGCGGTTGATGTTGGCCTTGGTGAGCTGTGCCCAGCGGCGTGCGCCGTCGCTGTTCATCTGCATGGTCACGCAGGGCTGTCCCATCTGGGTGAAGCCGTCGCGGGCGGTGGTGATTACGTTGCCCTCGAGCGGTGCGCGCCCTGACGGCTCGGTCACCTTGATGGCGTGGAGCTCATAGATGGTGCCGGTCTTGTCGAAGTCGACGGGCTTGGCGCTCCATACCAGCTTCAGGTCGGAGGGCAGCACCTGGCGTGCAATGTCAGAGTAGATTATCTTGTTGACGTCGGCCGTGTCGCGCGCAACGGCATATCCCACCACGCTGAGGGCGTTGCCCTGCATAGGCTGGAGCACCGAGAAGAGCGGGTTTTGCCTGCGTATCTGCTCGGCCTGGGCGTCGGCGTCCTTGCTGCCGGCCTTCTTGGCAGTGCCCTTGGCGGCCAGCGCTGCTGCGAGCGAGCCCTTGTCCGCCCCGGCCTTGGCTGCCGTTGTGTCGGCCTTTGCCGTGTCGGCGGGTGCTGCAGTGGCCGATGTGCTGTCGAGAGCTGCAAAACGCTGGTTGAGCTGTGCCAGCGACGGCACTATCTCCTGGCTGTTGTATGTCTCCCAGAACTCAAGGTTGGCGCTTCCCTGCAAGAGCTTGCGCACGCGCTCCGGCTCCTTGATGCCGGGCATCTCGACCATGATGCGGCCAGTCTGGCCCTCAAGCTTCTGGATGTTGGGCTGAACCACGCCGAACTTGTCGATACGGTTGCGCACCACGTTGAACGAGTTGTCAACGGCCGACTGCACTTCGGCGCGCAGGGCACGCTCCACTTCGGCGTCGGTGCTCTGCGTGCTAACCTTGCCCTTCATCTGCTGCGTGGCGAAGATTTCGGCCAGGCGGTGGCCCGGGGCGTTCTTATGGTAGCTCTTGACAAAGAGTGAGATGAAGTCGTCCTGGCTGGTCTCCTCTTCCTGCTTCGCCTCGTTCATCGACTTGACGAAGGCCGGGTCGGTCTTGTGGTCGGCCAGCACGGATATCACGTCGGGCACCGACACCTCGAGGACAACGTTCATACCGCCTTTCAGGTCGAGACCGAGGCCGATTTCCATCTCGCGGCACTGCTTCAGCGAGTAGATGCCGAGGTACACTTTCTCGTTCATGATTGAGTCGAGATATTCTTGCCCCGCCTCTTCTCCCATGGCAGCGGCCTTGTTCTCATAATGGCGCGTCACAAACGAGAAGGAGAGGTAGAATATGCACACAAGCACAAGCAGAAGTGTGATAAACTTTACAATTCCTTTGTTTTGCATTTCTGTTGTTATGTTATTTTTTAATTATTATTTCCCTGTTATGCCATTTTTAGCTTGCAAATATAGCATTTTTTTTACATTGTTGAAAATTTATCGCCATTTTTCACGCCTTTTATTTCATTTTAAGCCAACAATAAATGGGATAGTGGTCGGAAGCCTTGATTTTGCTATCGACCTTACAGCCAAACGGTTTGAAGTGCGAAGAGCACATTATGTTGTCTATCCTCACGTAGAATCCCTTCTGATTATACGACAAACCAATGCCGCGCCCGGTGGCCACGTAGCAGTCGGTCAGGTCTTTGGCCATCATTCGGCGTGTGTAGGATATGGGCGTGTCGTTGAAGTCGCCGCACAGTATTGTGGGATAGTTGGCGTGGCTCTTTATGTAGGCATACACCGCGTCGGTCTGGCGGGCGCGTATCCTGGCTGCGTCGCCGAGCTTCTTTATCAGTTTCTTCGACTCGGCCCGTGCCGTGTCCTGGGCCATCTCGCCCTTGAGCATGTCTTTGTAGCGCTGGCGTTCGTCGGGGTCGAGGTGGTTGCTCTCGAAGTGGTTGTTGATGACGAGCACCGTGTCGCGCCCTATCCTGAGGTAGTAGGCCACGCTGCCGTTGCCCGTCGACTCGTATTCTATGCGCTCCTTGCGCAATATCGGGAAGCGGGTGTATATGCCCAGGGCGTTGCTGCGCCTTGCCTCGTCGCCCACGTAGGTGGTGTCGGTGTGTGCGTATAGGCTGTCCATCCTGGGCTTCATCTTGCCGCTGCCGTCGACGTCTTCCTGGAAGCACACAATGTCGGCCTTGCTCCGGCTGATGTAGTCGACCATGTCGTCGTAGGGCCTGCCGTGCCCCGGCAGCCCCGAGTAGTTCTTTACGTTGTACGACAGCACCTTGATGGCGCCCTGCGGTGGCTCCGACGCCGGGTTGATGGGCATGTATATTCGTATGGGCACTATGGCGGCGGCATAGGCCGCTATGGGTATCACGGCCATCTTCCACTTGAAGACGAGCCAGAAGACGAGGAAAGCCAGGTTGATGGCCAGCAGCACCGGGAACACCAGGCCCGCCGTGGCAATGTAGGGGTGGGTGGCGGGATTGGCGTAGTCGGAGAATCCCACCAGCCACATGATGATGCCGGTGGCTATGTTCGCCCCGGCTATCATGTTGGTTGTGAATGTCTTGAGTTGCTTCAGCATCGTCTGTCGTTAGTCGTTGTTGCTGCTGTCAAACAGTTTCTGCTTCTCTTCCTTGGTAAGGCTGTCGTATCCGCTCTTGCGTATCTTGTCGAGTATGCGGTCTATCTCGTCTTGGTTGGCTTTCTTCTTGGCGTTGTATTCCCAGTCGGTCTCATGCCGGGTGGCGCCGCCCTGGGGGCCGCCGTGGCTGCCTTGGCCGCCCCTGTCGTACTTTTCGCGGTACTGGTCGAACTTGTTCTTCAGGCTTTCGAAGAACTGCGCGCCGTTGCTCCTGCTGTAGTAGGCGCCGGGATGGCGCTGCCAGTAGCGTATCATGAGGAAGCCGAAGAGCATGCCGCCCAGGTGTGCCATGTGGGCCACGCCGTCGCCCGAGGCGGTGACGGCCGATAGCAGCTCGATGGCTGCGTAGAAGATGACGAACCACTTGGCCTTGATGGGCAGCGGGAGCGGGAAGATGAATATGCGCTCGTTGGGGAATGTCATTCCGAAAGCGAGCAGGATGGCGTATATGGCGCCCGACGCGCCCACGGTGGTCCAGGCGTTGAGGTACATGGCGTTGTACTTGCCGATCTCGAAGATGTCGGCTATGCTGCCCATGGGGAACTCGCCCTTCATGATGAGGTAGAACTGCACGAACTGGGCTATCTCCTGCATCAGGCCGGCGCCGATGCCGCACGAGATGTAGTAGAACAGGAATTTCTTAGGGCCCCACACGCTTTCCATCACGCGGCCGAACATCCACAGGGCAAACATGTTGAAGAGTATGTGGGTGAAGTTGGCGTGGAGGAACATGTAGGTGAACAGCTGGTAGACGTGGAAGTCGCTGGCCAGGAAGAAGTGAAGGCCGCCAAGGTCGCCCAGGCTCGGGAACACCAGTGTGGCCACGAATGCCAGCACGTTTATTATCAGCAGGTTTTTTGTGATTGTGGGTGTATTAAACATATCTGTGTCGTTGTGTCGTTTCGTTGTTGAATACTTGTTGTCGGGGGGCAAAATTACTAAAAATATCCGTCAAACTATACTGTACAAGGGCGTTTCGGGGCTTTTTTCAACAAAAAACTCACTTTTTTTTATTTTTTGTTTGTTTTCTGAATTGTTTCTCCTATATTTGCGTGAACAAATCGGGCAATCCTCATTTACAACCATATTTATTTAATAAAAATCAAGTTTATGAACAAGACAGAATTAATCGACAAGATCGCTGAAGGCTCAGGCCTGACCAAGACGGACTCCAAGAAGGCGCTTGAGGCAGCGGTATCGGCCATCCAGGCTGCACTCGTTGCAGGCGACAAGGTTTCACTTGTTGGCTTTGGTACATTCAGCGTGAGCGAGCGCCCTGCTCACGAAGGCATCAATCCGGCCACAAAGGAGAAGATACAGATTGCTGCCAAGAAGCTCGTCAAGTTCAAGGCAGGTGCCGAGCTTGCCGATGCCATCAATTGATCGTGCTCCAGAATAACGTCGGGCAGGTACTCGTGAGAGTGCCTGCCCGATGTGTTTTCATGCCCGGGCTTGGTGCCCGCGGCGTGTCATGGCTGCTTGCCGATGTATGCCAGTATGCCTCCGTCGACGTAGAGGATGTGCCCGTTGACGAAGTCTGAGGCGTCGGATGCCAGGAACACTGCCGGGCCCATTAGGTCTTCGGGTGTTCCCCAGCGCGCTGCCGGTGTCTTCGACACTATGAAGCTGTCGAAGGGGTGGCGGCTGCCGTCGGCCTGGCGCTCGCGCAGCGGCGCGGTCTGCGGTGTGGCTATGTAGCCCGGGCCTATGCCGTTGCACTGTATGTTGTGCTCGCCGAACTCAGAGCAGATGTTGCGTGTGAGCATCTTCAGGCCTCCCTTGGCGGCAGCGTAGGCCGAGACGGTCTCGCGGCCCAGCTCGCTCATCATCGAGCAGACGTTGATAATCTTGCCGTGGCCTTTCTTTATCATGCCCGGTATGACGGCCTTCGACACTATGAAGGGCGCGTTGAGGTCGATGTCTACCACCTGGCGGAATTCCTCGACCGACATCTCCGTCATGGGGATGCGCTTGATGATGCCGGCGTTGTTGACCAGTATGTCAATCACGCCCAGCTCCTTCTCGATGTCGGCCACCATGGCCTTCACCTCTTCTTCGTTGGTTACGTCGCAGATGTATCCCTTGGCGTCGATGCCCTTTGCCTTGTAGTCGGCCAGAGCCTTGTCCATGTGCTCCTGGCTGCGGCAGTTGAACGCTATCTTGGCGCCTGCGTTGGCGTATGCCTCGGCTATGGCGAAGCCTATGCCGTAGGCTGCTCCCGTGACGAGGGCCACCTTGCCCTCGAGCGAGAATTTGCTCAGTATCGGTTCCATTGTCTTTTGTTCCTTTCCGTTGCTGTTTGCGTTGTTGTCACTTGAGGTCGGTTATCTTCGAGAAGTCCTGGTCGCCGTAGTCGAGGTTCTCGCCTCCCATTCCCCAGATGAATGTGTAGTTGTGTGTGGCGGCGGCGCTGTGTATGCTCCACTCGGGCGACAGCACGGCCTGGTCGCCCTTCATCCATATGTGGCGTGTCTCGTCCACCTGCCCCATGAAGTGGCATACGGCCTGCTCCTCGGGCACCTCGAAGTAGAAGTAGGCTTCCATGCGGCGGCTGTGCACGTGGGCCGGCATGGTGTTCCATACGCTGCCGGGCGCCAGTTCGGTCATGCCCATCTGCAGCTGGCATGTGGGCAGCACCTGGCTTACGAGCATCTTGTTGATGTCGCGCTCGTTGCTCATTTCGAGCGAGCCCATGTGTGCAACCACGGCGTCGGCCTTGGTTACCTTCTTGCAGGGATACTCCTTGTGGGCGGTGACGCTGTTGAAGTAGAACTTTGCCGGCTTCTGCGGGTCGGTGCTGCAGAACACCACGTCGCGGTCGCCGCGGCCTATGTAGAGTGCTTCCTTGTAGCCCAGGGTGAACGTCTCGCTGCCCACCTTAACGGTGCCTTCGCCCAGCCCGACGTTGAATATGCCCACCTCTCGGCGCGTGGTGAAGTATTCGGCCTTCAGCGGGTCGATGGCCTCGAGCTTCAGCTCTTCGCTGACGGGCATTGCCCCGCCTACTATCATTCGGTCGTACATGGAGTACACCATGTTCACTTCGTCGGCTGCGAACACGCGCTCGATGAGGAAGTCGCGCCTGATGCGCTTGGTGTCATAGCTTTTTGCGTCCTCGGGGTGGGCCGCATAGCGAATCTCATAGTTTGTCTTCATAATCTTAGCTGTTGTTTATGTCTGTTGTCTTTGTTTGTTTCAGCGCTTGTGTGCGTGGCTGTCGGTTGCGCCTGCAGCCGCCAGCATAAGGCAAAGATACTGTTTTTTTGCCGTATGGCAAAATAATGGCCTCACTTTTAGTATATGTTTTCATTTCGCCGTGGCCCCGCCGTGGGCTTGCCGTGGGCGGACCGCCCATGGTGGCAGGCCGCCGTCCGGCCCGTCGCTCTGTCCGTTGTTTGCAGCCCGGCCTGCCGTTTGCGGCCGCTTTCGGCCCCGTGGTGTCCGTTTGCCGGGCTGCCGCGCCCTTGTGGCAGCCGTCGGGGGCCGCGTATGGTTGAAAAAAGCGCCCGCCCCTGCCGCGTGTCGTGGCGGGGGGGGGCGGGCGCTTGCCGGGCCCTATGCCGCATTGTGGCGGCCGTCACCTGAAGTCGAACCAGAGCTTTATCCTAAGCCCGTCGTCGCCCTTGTTGATGCGTATGCCGCTGGGTTGCGCCTCGGGGCCGAGCTGCTCTATGGGCTTGTATGAGCGCATGCCCGGTATCTCGAGCAGGAACGATATGTCGCCTTCGGGGAAGGGCTGCATCGTGCGCTCGTTGCGGTGCTTGGGCTCTTCGGGCGTAAACAGGCGCAGGTAGAGCCCGTCGGTCTCGCTGTACACCTTGAACGGTGCCGTGTCCGACTGCATCTCGGCCCAGTAGACGTTGGCGTGGTAGCCCTTGAACTCGGGGTAGTCGAGCCTGCCGGCGCCCTCGCCGGTCACGGTGTTGTTGTAGTCTTTCTGCCACAGGCCGAACACCGGGCCGCGCAGGCGGTTGCGCCACACGCGGTAGGGGCCTTTGCCCACCCACCGCACGCCCTTGGATGCCTCTTCGGGGTATGAGAAGCTGAAGCCAAGGTTGCGCACCTTGGGGTCGAAGAACTCGCCACCGAACTTGCCGCCGTCGCGCCGGTTGAGTATCACGGCGTCCATGCCGAGCACCCCTGCGGGCGTCATGCGCCACACTATCGAGTCGGCCGCGCCCTGGTAGCGCATCACCAGCAGCGCGTCGGCGCCTTCCTGGCGGGCCGTGATGCCCTTGAGCTTCATCTTCATGCCCACTGGCAGCGGGCCGTTTGACAGGGGGAACGCCTTTCCGTCGACGGTGACGCTCTTGAGCATGCCATCGTCGGGGTTGAACTCGGCTCGCACCCCGCCCCCCTCAAGGGTTGTGCCGTCCGCCGTGGCTGCCCGTCCGGCCACTGCCGCAGGCTTGGCCAAGGCATAGTATTCGTCGGCGTAGCGCATGGGGTAGGCCCAGGTGTTGATTGTGTCGCCAGCCGCCGTGGTGGCTACCAGCGTGAGCACGTCGCCCTCGGCAAAGCCTTCGGGCAGTGTGATGGCGGCCGTGCCTGTCTCGCCCGGCGCGATGTCGGGCAGCGCCACGGTGCCCTCGGCCACGGTGCGCCCCCTGTCGGATGCAGGCGAGGGCAGCGTGGTCACGCTGTAGCTCATGCTGCACTCGGTGAGGCGGCTGAACAGGAATCGGTTGGCCACCTTGAAGCGCCCGTCCCACTGCGGCCTGACGGTCATGGGCTCTATCTGTATGGGCGACCATACGTCGCGTATGGTATACCAGCTGCCCTCCTTCTCGCGGTGCGGGCCCACTATGCCGTCGGGTGCGTTGGGGCCGTCGGTGTCGATGCTGTCGCCCCTGTCGGTGCGCATCACGCCCTCGTCGGCCCATGCCCAGATGAAGCCTCCGGCGAAGAGCGGGTTGCGCGACCACTGCGCCCAGTACTCGTCGAGCGACGCCCCGCCGCCCTTGTCATACTGGCTGTGCAGGAACTCGGTGGGCATGAACACCTCGGTGCCGTTGTGCAGCCGCCCGGCGCCGGTCTGGTAGGCCGGGTAGTGGTGGCAGTCGACGCCGTTCCACAGTGCCCACGGGTGCACCACGTGGCGCCGTTGCGGGTCGAGCTCGGCGAATAGCGGGTCGAGCTTAAGGTTGTTGCCGCCCTCGTTGCCGTTGCCCCAGACGAAGATGCAGGGGTGGTTGGCCTCGGCGGCCATCATCTCGCCCAGTATCTGCGTGCCGGTGGCGGTGCTGTAATGGTTCTGCCAGCCCGGCAGCTCGTTGAAGTATAGCACGCCGAGCGAGTCGCAGATGTCGAGGAAGGGGCTTCCGGGCGGGTAGTGCGAGCGAATGGCGTTGGCGTTCATGCCCTTGATGAGGCGCACGTCGGCTATGTCGCGCCTCTTGTCGGGCGTGCGCCCCGTCTCCGGGTAGAAGCAGTGGCGGTTCACTCCCTTGATGTTCAGCTTTGTGCCGTTGAGGTAGAAGCCGTCGCGCGGGCGGAACTCGATGGTTCGGAAGCCCACGCGCTCGCTTGTGCGGTGGGCCACCGAGCCGTCGGGCGCCACGAGGCTGAGCGTGAGCACATACATGTTGGGGTGCTCGGGGTCCCATGGCTTCACGCCATCGAAGCGCAAGGCCACGCGCTGGCGTTTCCCGGAAGACAGCGAGACTGATTTTTGCGGTGATTGTTGGGCGGTTTGGCTTTGCAGGGGGCTTATCGAGGCGGCCAGCTTGTAGCCGTCGGCGAGGCCCTCTGTGGTGAGGTCGAGCGTGAGCGTCCCGTCTGCTTTTGCGTCAATGCCGGTGTGTGCAATGTGCGTCTTGGGCAGCGCGCGCAGGTAGACCGGGCGGTAGATGCCGCCGAAGAGCCACCAGTCGGCGCGCCGTTCGGCGTTGTTTACCGAGCTGTCGTCCGACTGCTTCTTCACCGTCACCTCGAGCGTGTTCTTGCCTCCGTAGTCTATCAGCCGGCTTATGTCGTAGGCGAAGCGCGTGAAGGCCCCGCGGTGGGTGGGCCCGGCTGTCTTGCCGTTGACGCTCACCGTGGCGTCGGTCATCACGCCGTCGAACACTATCTCTACCTTCTTGCCCTGCCATGCGGCCGGCACGCGGAACTCGTGGCGGTAGCGCCCTGTCTCGGTGCTGGGCTTGCCGCCCGGTTTCTTGTACCACCTGCCGTAGGTGTATTCGCCGAATCCCTGCTGCTCCCAGCACGAGGGCACGGCTATCTTGCGCCACTTGCCGCTGTTCTGGCCTGCCGAGCAGAAGAACTTCCACTCGACGGTGGCCGACGCGTCGCGGCCAGAAAGATACTGTACTTCAGTGTTTTGGGCTGCTGCCATGACGCAGCAGCCCAATAGTGAAAGCGTTATGATGTAGTGTTTCATTTCTCGCCGGTTGTAGGGAACAGGTAGAACTTTCGGTCGGCGTCGTAGTCAACCATCCACTGGTCTACCACGATGTGGTTGTCCAAGGCCTTTATCTCGAGCTTGTGCGGGCCTGCCGCCAGTCCGGGCAGCTTCAGCGTGCGCACGGCCTGGCCCCTGAGCACGTTTTGCTTCCAGCCTTCCGAGCGGAACTTCTCCTTCAGCGTGTAGACGGTGGGCTCGGCCCCGTCGACGCTTACGCTGAACCTTATGTCGCCTTTGTCGTTGGGTTGTGTCGGTATGAGGGCTGTGCGGAGCACGGCGTCGCCGTCTTTAGCCGTGGTGAACGTGTATGTCAGCGTGCCGCCCTTGGGCAGTGCCACGGCGTTCATGCTGTGGCCCAGCATCTCGACGGGCTGCGCCCCCTCGGTGGCCTGCTGGTAGTCGCAGGCGTTGCGGGTGACGGTGCCGTCGGCTTCCACCGGGTGGGCCTTGCCGACGGGGGCTTTCGCCAGCCACTCGTCAACCTCTTCGTCGGTCAGCATGGTGGGCAGCAGTGGCGCTCCATGGACAGGCAGGTCGCGCGGCCGCATGTTCATGGAGCGGTTCCACTTGCCACCAGACATTCTCTCATTGTAGTATTCCGTCAGTTTCCTTATTTCTTCGTATGCTTTCTGGCTCTTGGCCACGGCCGTGTAGAGCGCGGGGTTGCTGTCGAACATGCCTTTCGTGGTGCTGCCGTTGGCCATCTGGCGTGCGCGCTGGGCCTCGAGCATCTTGCGGGCGTGGGCCTCGGCTGCCAGCACCGGGTACTTTATGGCTGCGAAATAGGCGTCCTTGAGCTCGGGCCGCACAAGGGCCTCGGCCTCGCCCACCGTCTTGGCCACACCGGCGTAGCGCTCCAGGTACCTGTCGAGCTCGCCTCCGAAGGCCGTCGTGCTGAACTGTGTGTTGCGCACGGGGCTCAGTCCGCGGTCGAAGGTGGCCTTCGACAGCTCTGTCTGGCTCCACCCCATGAACTCGGGCCGCCGCTCTCCGCACAGGCGGTAGAACTCGTGCATGGCGGGATAGAGCTTGTTGCCGGCCTCGTTGCCGAACTGCCGGCACAGCCATGCGCGGTAGTGGTCGGCTATGGTCGAGGCGCTGACGCTGTTGATGTCCCAAGCCATGTCGAGGAACAGCTCGAGGTCGTAGCCGGCCACCTTCGGGTCGTGCACGTTGACTATCCATATCTTGCGCACGTTGTGGTCGTAGGCGGCGCGCATCTCGTTGTATATCAGCCCGGGCTGGGTGGTGGTGAGCCACAGGTAGTCGTGGGGGCGGCCCCAGTAGCTAAGGTGGTAGTATACGCCGCCGCCTCCGCTGCGCCGCTGCTCGGCCTCGTCAGACAGGCGTGTCATGTATCCGTAGTTGTCGTCGCACCACATCAGCGTGACATAGTCGGGCACCTTGAGCCCACGCTCGTATATCTCGAGCACCTCTTTGTAGGGCACGAACACCTGCGTCTGCTTCTCGGGGTCGCCTATGTACTTGCCGAGCAGTTCCTGCTGGTCGTCTATCACCTGCTGCAGGGCGTTGAACTTCTCGTCCATGGTCTTCACGCCCTCCATCGAGCCGTCGTGTATGCCGCGCATGCCGATGGTGAACATGTTGCCGCCGGCCGAGCCCTTCACTTCCTTGAGCCGCTCTATCCAGTACTGCTGCACGGCGTCTTTGTTGGTGATGTAGTTGAAGCGGCCGCGCTCCTTGGTGTCCCACTCGTCGACGTTGTTCCTCAGCAGCGGTTCGCAGTGGCTCGTGCCAATGGCTATGCCGCAGCTGTCGGCCATGGCCTTTGCCCCTTTTATCTTGAAGAACGCCACGGTGCCGGTGTGCATGCCGGGCCAGATGGCGTTGGCGCGCAGGCGCAGCAGCAGCTGGAACACCTTCTTGTATGTCTTCGGCCCTATCTCGCCAAACTTGCCCGGCTCGTAGTTGCCGTAGCTCCACGGGCGCAGCGACCAGTCTTCGTCGTTGAGGAATATGCCGCGGTACTCTACCGAGGCTCCCTGCAGCGTCTCAAACTCGCTGTCTATGGTGAGCCGCTGCCTGCGCTCGGGCACCACGTCGCCCCACCACACCCACGGGCTTACGCCCGCCATGCGCGACATCTCCAGCAGCCCGTAGGCCGTGCCTCGGCCGTTGGTGCCCACTATGGTCACCTGGCTGCCTTCCACCGAGATGTGGAACCCGTCGGTCTTGCCCTCAAGCTCGTCGACGGGCACGCCGCTCTTTTCCAGCTTCTTGCGCACAGCCGACGTGGCCTTGTCGAGCTCCACCAGCCGTATGGCGGCACTGCTTTCGGGGGAGGCCACGGCCTTGCGCCCTGTCACGGCCTCCATGTCGGATGCAAACATCTGCAGGGCTATGCCGACCACGGGGTCGGTATTTTTCTGCACGCTGTAAGTCACGGCCTTTGTGCCGTCGTACCACTCAACTTCGGCGGCCGTCGCGGTCGTCATTGAGGCCACCGTCAGCACTGTAAGTGCCGTCCTTCCAATAGTCTTCAGTTTGGTCATTTGTAGAATATCAGTTATTGGTTTTATATTGATGTGCCGCCACCGTCTGTGGCGGTGGGCCGTTTTCAGGCTTTGTCCTGTCCGGCCCTTAAGCAGTTTGTTTCTGTTGCAATGGCCCGGCCTTTGGCCGCGGCCGTGGCTTGCCAGTCTGTCTTGGTTGGCTTTCTTTCCGTGTCGATGGCGGCCGGGCGGTGGTGAGCCGTGTCGCCCCTGTGCCTGTTGCCGCCTTGCCTTCGGCAAGTGCATTGCAAACGGGCGCGATGCAACATTGGTCGCACATTGCCGAGTGCCGCCTTGTCTTCTGCAAAGATACGACAATCATGCCTGCCATGCAATATCCCGGGGTGTAAAAATCTATGCAAACGGTTGCATTCGGCGGTGCCGCCGCGGGTGTTCCGTGGCTGCCGGCTGTCCGGTGGCGCTTGCTTGCATATCTGCCTGTGGTGCAGGCCTTTGCCGGGGGTGGCGCCGTCGGCCTGCGAAAAGGGCCGTTTGGGGTGGCCGTACGGCCCGTTTTGCGGCCTGGCGGGGGCCGTTTTGCAGGGCGCGGCCGTTGGGCCGGGCCACCCGATAAACATAGGGTGCTTAAGCGTACAGGGAGTTAGGGAGTTAAGACAATAGTCTTTGTGTATTCTTGGGAATTCAGGAGTGCAGGAGTGCAGGAGTACAGACAATAGTTTAGTATATATTTTGGTGTTAAGGAGTTAGGAGGTTAGGGAGTTAAGACAATAGTCTTTGTGTATTCTTGGGAATTCAGGAGTGCAGGAGTGCAGGAGTACAGACAATAGTTTAGTATATATTTTGGTGTTAAGGAGTTAGGAGGTTAAGGAGTTTAGGCTATAGTTTTGGGAGTACGGGAACCCTGGGGCATGGGGAGCGTATTGCAGGAAGAGACAGTCAATGCTATTGTCCTCTAACTCCTTGTAACTCCTTATACCTTCCTCTAACTCCATTATACACAAAGACTATTGTCTGCACTCCTGCACTCCTGTACTTCTGCACTCCTAAAAATCCCCTGGATTTGTCTGCTGAGCCGTTGGGCCGGGGCTGCATGGCGGGCAGGCCCGGGCATGGAAAAAGCCGGGGGATGCAGCCCGGCCCGGCCCAACCGCCCGTTGCGGTTGCCTGCCTGCTGCATCCCCCGGCTTGCTCTTTCCCAGCGGGGCTATTGTTGTGCCGGCTTGCTGCCTTCGCCTTCGGCAAAGGCGGCCGCTTCGGCCATTGCTATTATCTCTTCGCGCGACATCTCCTTGGGCGTGGCCGTGATGTCCGACAGGTCAAACTCGTCGTGGTCGTCGGCTGCCTCGGCCTGCTTGGGGGCCTCGGCCGGTTTCTCGGCCTGCGGCTTGCGCCTCTTGGGCTGCGCGGCGGCGGCCTCATCCTTGGCTATGATGAAGTCGGCCTTGTCGTCGGTGGCGGGCACGGTGGCCACGGGCTCCTCTTCCATCTTGGTGCGCTCGGCCTTGGCGGCGAACACGGCGTCGATGAATTGCGGCTCGCGTCGGAGTTTCTGCAGTGCCTCCTTCGACGCCAGCTGCTGGCTTTCTTTCTTTGAGTATCCCTTGCCTGTGCCGGCTTCCTTGCCCTCGATGACGGCCTTGTATACAAACACCGGGCTGCTGTTGTCTTCCTTCGACTGGCTCACGAGCGCGAACTCGAGGTTGACGCGGTTTTTCTGGCTCCACTCTATCAGCTTGCTCTTGAAGTTGACCTCTTTGTAGGCCACCTTGTCGATGTTGATTATCTGCGACAGTATGCGGTTCTGCATGAACCGCATGCAGGCGTCGTACCCCCTGTCGAGGTAGATTGCGCCCACCAGTGCCTCGAAGGCGTTGCCACCCATGTAGCTGTTGTGCGCGTTCGAGTGGGTCGACGAGAGAATGAGCTGGTTGATGCCCATCTCCTGGGCCAGCCTGTTGAGCGTGTCGCGCTGCACGAGCTTGCTTCGCGTGTTGGTCAGGAAGCCCTCGCGCTTGCCCTCGAAGTGGCGGTATACTATGTCGCCCACCACGGCGTCGAGTATGGCGTCGCCCAGGAACTCCAGCCTCTCGTTGTTCAGCGGGCGCCCCTTGGCGTTGCGCCGTGCCACGCTCTTGTGCATCAGCGCCAGCTTGTAGTGCTCAATGTTGCGCGGGTAGAAGCCCATGATGGCCCTGAGCGAAGAATAAAGCTCCTTGTCCTTGCGGAAAGGGAGCTTTATCCTGTCTATCAAGTCACTATTCAGCAGCATATTTCTTGAATATGACGCAAGCGTTGTGGCCGCCGAATCCGAACGTGTTGCTCATGGCGGCGCGCACCTCGCGCTTCTGTGCCTTGTTGAAAGTGAAGTTGAGGTTGTAGTCTATCTCGGGGTCGTTGTCGCCTTCCTCGTGGTTGATGGTGGGCGGCACGATGTCGTTCTGCACAGCCAGCACGCTTGCCATGGCCTCCACGGCGCCGGCGGCTCCGAGCAGGTGGCCCGTCATCGACTTCGTAGAGCTGATGTTGAGCTTGTAGGCAGCGTCGCCGAACACCTGCTTGATGGCCTTGGCCTCCGACACGTCGCCCACGGGCGTCGATGTGCCGTGCACGTTGATGTAGTCAATGTCTTCAGGCTTCAGGCCGGCGTCCTGCAGGGCGCGCTCCATCACGAGCTTGGCTCCGAGACCCTCGGGGTGGGATGCCGTGATGTGGTATGCGTCGGCGCTTTCGCCCTCGCCCACCATCTCGGCGTATATCTTGGCTCCGCGGGCCTTGGCGTGCTCCAGCTCCTCGAGTATGAGGCAGCCTGCGCCCTCGCCCATGATGAATCCGTCGCGGCTGGCGCTGAACGGGCGCGAGGCGTGCTCAGGGTCGTCGTTGCGCGTCGACAGGGCGTGCATGGCGTTGAACCCGCCCACGCCGCAGGCGCAGATGGCGGCCTCGGCGCCTCCGGCCAGTATCACGTCGGCCTTGCCCAGGCGCAGCTGGTTGAAGGCGTCGGCCAGGGCGTTGGTCGACGACGCGCAGGCCGATGTGGTGGCATAGTTTGGGCCGTGGAACCCGAAGTGTATCGAGATTTGGCCGGCGGCTATGTCGGCTATCATCTTCGGGATGAAGAAGGGGTTGAACTTGGGCCCGTCTTCCTTGTGGGCGCCGTAGTAGCCAACTTCGTCCTCGAAGGTCTTGATGCCTCCGATGCCAACGCCGAATATCACGCCGACGCGGTCTTTGTCTGTCGCATCCAGGTCCATGCCGCTGTCGTTGACTGCCTGGATGGCCGAGATGAAGGCCAGCTGGGTGTAGCGGTCCATCTTGCGGGCTTCCTTGCGGTCTATGTAGTCGTTCACGTTGAGCCCCTTCACCTCGCAGGCAAAGTGGGTCTTGAACTTGGAAGCGTCAAATAATGTAATAGGGGCGGCTCCGCTCACTCCGTTGACCATGTTGTTCCAGGTCTCTTCGGGAGTGTTGCCAACCGGTGTCACGGCTCCGAGCCCTGTTACAACAACTCTTTTTAGTTCCATGCTATGAATTGAAAAAAGAGAATTCGGAAATGAGAATCATGCGCATGCCGGGGCAAACAGCCACCAGGCAATGGCCATAACTCTCATTTCCCAATTCCCGGACGGTGAGAAAAATTTATTTTGCGTTCTCTTCGATATAGGCTATTGCGTCGCCAACAGTGGCAATCTTCTCAGCCTTATCGTCGGGAATGGAAATGCCGAACTCCTTCTCAAATTCCATGATGAGCTCAACAGTGTCCAGAGAGTCGGCGCCCAGGTCGTTTGTGAAACTTGCTTCGGGCTTTACCTCTGCCTCGTCTACACCAAGTTTGTCTACGATGATTGCCTTAACTTTTGATTCAATTTCTGACATGATTGTAAATTTTAAAATGTTAATAATGACTTCTATTCTCAAAAAATTCGGGTGCAAAGTAACTAATTTTTATCCACTTACGCAAATAATTTGGGTAAAAAGCATCTGTTTTTGCACAAAGATATGGTGATTGTGCAACTTTGGCGAGCTTTTTTGATGCTTTTTTCTGTCTGTTGGCCGGTTATTGGCCATAATTCATTATCTTTGCATTGCCCAAGCCGCACGATGCCTGTTGTGTGGCTGCATCGTTTTGTACATATTTTATATAGGGGCGCGGGGCATCGCGAGGCCTATGTGGCCGGCGGCGCCCCGGCCGCACAACGATAGTCTGAAGTATGAATATAGAGAACGTACATCTTGTTTATTTCAGTGCGACCTACACCACCCGCAAGGTGGTCAGGGCGGTGGCCGCTCGGCTGCCGGGCACGGTTGTTGAGCACGACATCACGGCCCTCGAGCCGCCCGACGACGTGGCGCTCTCCGACCGCGGCGACCTCATGGTGGTGGGGGTGCCGGTCTATGCCGGGCGGGTGCCTGTCATGGCGGCCGACGCGCTGTTGCGCTTCCGCGGCAGGGGCACCCCGGCCATTGCGGTGTGTGTCTATGGCAACCGTGCTTACGACGACGCGCTGGTGGAGCTGTGCGACCTGCTCGGCGACGGCGGCTTCGGCGTGGTGGCGGCGGGGGCCTTTGTGGCCCGGCACTCCATATTCACGTCGATAGCGGCCGGACGCCCCGACGAGGCCGACATGGCCGCCATAGGTCGCTTTGGCGACGCCTGCGCCTCGCTGCTGGCCTCGCTGCCGTCGGTATACGGGCTGGTGCCGCCGGCCGTCCCGGGCAACAGGCCCTACAAGACGCCCGGGGCCATACCCATCTACCCGTCGGGCAGCCGCAAGAAGTGCACCCATTGCGAGCTTTGCGTGCGCCTGTGCCCTGTCCATGCCATCTCGCCATTGCGGCCCACGCGCACCGACGGCAACATCTGCATGTCGTGCGGAAGGTGCGTCGAGGTGTGCTCCCAGCACACGCGGTGCTTCTCGGGCATGATGTACAAGATGGCGCAGCGCAAGATAACCAAGCTGTGCCGCGAACGCAAGGAGCCCGAGTGGTACCTCGCCGGCCGCTGACAGCCCCGCTCCGGGGCTGCCGCCTGCCGGCGGCGCTGTCAGAACCCGTAGATTTCCTTCAGCTTCTGGCCGAGCCTCTGGCCCCGCAAGTCTACGTCGACAATGCGCCCGGAGCCGTCGACGAGTATGCTCGACGGTATCGACCGTATGCCGTAGGTAGACGAGCCGGCCGAGTTCCAGCCCTTCAGGTCGCTCAGCTGGGGCCACTCCATGCCCATGCTCTTGATGGCGTCCTGCCATGCCGAGGCGTCCTTGTCAAACGATATGCCCACTATCTCGAAGCCTTTCGGGTGGTATTTCTTGTAGTTGGCCACCACGTTGGGCATCTCCATGCGGCACGGCCCGCACCAGCTGGCCCAGAAGTCTATCAGCACATAGCCGCCCCGGCCGCACCACTCGCTGAGCTTGCGCGCCTTGCCCGATGTGTCGGCCATCTCTATGTCGGTGACCATGGTGCCCGGCTTGCGCTTGGCTATGCTGGCCTCCATGTCGGCGAGCGCCGTCTTGGCGTTGTTGAGCAGCGGGTGGCCGTAGTATGGCGCTGCCGGGTCGAGCATGCCTTTCAGCGTCTGGTAGTCGGTGGCGCGGTAAATGTTGTCTATGAACACGGCCGCTATCAGGTTGTCGCGGTTGCTGTCTATTATCTCCATGTAGAGCGCCATCATCGAGTCCCTGAGCGCGTCCATCTGCGCCGACAGCCTGCTCTTCTCGGCCTGGTCGGCGGGCGTGGTGCCCTGCATTATCTTCTCAAACTCGTTGTATATTTCCATGCCGCGGTCGTCGAGGGCCTTTATGCGGCGGTATTCGCCGAACAGGCGCTCGTTGAGTGGCGACGCCTTGGCCTCGAGCGTGCGCATGTCTATGTCGGCGGGCGTGCCGTCGTTGAACAGCGTCCATCCCTCCTGCCTGTCGGCCACGGTAAGCGCGGCGTTCAGCTGCCTCCTGCCGCTCAGCTCAAACCGCCCGCCGCTCACGGCCGCGCTGTCGGCGGCGTCCTTTTCTCCGGCCACATACAGGTATATGGTCTGCGCGCCTTTCGGGGCGGTGCCTGTTATTTTGAATGTTGTGTCTTGTGCTTGCGCCGTGGCCGATGCGGCCAGGGTCGCGGCCGCGAGGGCCATCCTTTGTATTGCTTTCATCTGTCTCGTGTTTTGTTTGTTATGCCGTCGGTGCCGCTTTCCGGCGCCGGGCGTGCCCGGCAGCCGTTTGCCGGTTGCGGCTTGTGTCGCACAAAGATAGTCGAAAAAATCGTCATCGGCCAATGCCGCGCCGTTTTTCTTCGGTTAAAAGTGCCCAGGGGCCCTTTTGGCCGCTATTTCGCAGAGTTTTGTTCTTATTTTTATTCCCGCAGGCTTCTAATCAGATTATTTTGTATATATTTGCATCGCCAACGGCCCCGGGGCGTGCTTGGCGGGGCCGTGCCGGCGGCAGGCCTCCCTCTGGCGGTGTTGTTGCCGCAGTGCTTTATTGTTGTCAATTACGGAACGAAAGAGTTTGTCATAATGAATTTTGCTTATCACGCTATATACGCAGTCTGCTGCCTGGTGTCGTTGTTGCCGCTCAGGGTGCTCTACTGTTTGTCAGACGTGCTGTTCTTCATCGTATACCATGTTGTGAAATACCGTCGCCCGCTTGTCAGGAAAAACCTCACCGACTCGTTTCCCGACAAGACGGCAGAGTGGGTGGCAGGCGTGGAGAGGGCCTTCTACGCCTGGCTGTGCGACTATTTCGTAGAGACGCTAAAGCTGCTCACCATCAGCAAGCGGCAGATAAGCCGCAGGATGCGCTTCGTGGGCCATGAGCAGCTGTCGGAGAGGCTGCGGCAGGGCAAGACGTGCTCGCTATACCTGGGCCACTATTGCAACTGGGAGTGGATAACGTCGCTGCCGCTGCTGGTCGACGAGGGCATCTGCTCGCAGATTTACCACCCGCTCGAGAACCGCGGCATCGACATGCTCTTCCAGCGCCTCAGGAGCCGTTTCGGCTGTACGAACATCGAGATGGACAACTCGTTCCGCACCATCGTCACATGGAAAAAGCAGCAGAGGCCAAACATCGTGGGCTACATTGCCGACCAGGTGCCGGGGCTGCACAACGTGCACTGCTGGGTCGACTTCCTTAACCACGACACGCCGGTGTTCACCGGGGCTGAGAAGATAACCATGCTCACGGGCGCCGAGGTGTTCTACGCCGACATAGAGCGCCCCAGGCGGGGCTACTACGTGTGTACGTTCAAGCCCATGCCGCTGCCGCCGGGCGGATATGTCAAGTTCCACTACACCCGCCTTTACTTCAGTCTGCTCGAAGACAGCATACGCCGTGCGCCGCAGTACTGGCTGTGGAGCCACAACCGGTGGAAGCGCACGCGCGAGCAGTTCAACAAAGAGTATTCGGAAGAGGAGCGCAGGCGGATGCTGAGCAGGCTTTGAGGGCATGAAGAAGACGTTTGTGACATACGGCGACGACAACTACCGCGAGTCGCTCGAGAGGATAGGGCGCGAGGCCCGGGCCACTGGGGTGTTCGACTCCGTGAGGCTCTATACGCCTGCCGACCTGCCCGAGCCGTTTGCCTCGTACACCCGCGACTACCCACGCGGCGGGGGCTACTGGCTGTGGAAGCCCTTCGTGATTGTCAGCGAGCTCGACCGTGCGGCCGAGGGCGACATTGTGGTGTATGCCGACGCCGGGTGCACGCTGATGCCCCACGCCGACTGGCAGCGCTATTTCGACGCCGTCGACGGGCGCGAGGAGCTGTTCTTCCTGGCCGAGGGCAAGAGTGCCAAGTGGTGCAAGAAAGAGGTGTTCGACTATTTCGGCACCAGGCGCGACGTATGGAAGAACGCCAGCCAGGTGCAGGCCACGTTCATCATCGCCCGCAAGAGCGGGCGCAACGAGGTGCTCAGGCGGTGGTACGACCTTGCCGTCGCCCACCCCGAGCTGTTCGTAGATGCCGCAGCTGGTTCTGAGCAACATCCCCGCTTCCGCGAGCACCGCCACGACCAGGCCGTGCTCACGGCCTGTGTGTGCGCATCGGACAGGCCGCGCGCCTTCCGCCTCGACGTCGAGAAGGTGGAGCGCCGCCATGCCGGCGGCCAGGCCGTGTTTGCCTCGCGCATATCCAACGGGCAGGTGCGGGGCAACGGCCGTGTCAAGGGGCGGCTTGCCGGATGGTTGGAGCGTCTGTTTGTCAATCCCCTGAAGGTGGCCTCGGCCCGCCTGCTGTTTGCCCTCTCGCGGGGCTGATAGTGCCTGCGCATCTCTTTGCCGATTCTTTTGCCGCCGCGCGCCGCGCAAATGCCATTGCCATTTGCGCCCCGTAGGCCACCCCGTCCGGCCTTCAGTCTATGTATTCCACCCTTGGCCTGAACGTGAAGCCCGCCAGCAGCCCCTTGCGGCAGGCTGCCAGCAGCTTGCGCTCCTCGTCCTTGGGCAGTTTGCGCCTGCGTATCTTTCGGGCGTGCAGCCGCAGGGCGTTGAGCTGCGAGAAGAAGAATGCCAATGCGCCTTTGCGCTCGCGGCGCATGAACGACTGGTTGCGCTCGCCGTAATACAGTTTCCATGCCGCCGCCGCCGGCACCGTGTCTATCGACGCCGCATAGTTCTCGGCCGTCTTGTGGGTGGCCACGCTGCCCTCCACCAGCAGCCCGGCATATCCGTGGCGGGTTATCCGCTCGGTGTATTCGGCGTCGTCGCTCCAGATGAAAAACTCCTTGTAGGGCAACCCAATCTCGCGCGGCAGCGAGCCGCGGACAAAGAGCGACACAAACGACGCCCCTTCTATGGGCTCCGCCCCGCAGCCCTCGACCAGCCCGAGCCTTTCGAGCGCGGCCTTGCGCCGGGCCTCGTCGTCGATGCGGCCGGGCAGGTTCATCAGGTGCAGGCTGCCGTCGGTCCACACCACCTTGCTGTTTAGGAAGCCCACGCCGCTGCACCCCATGAACGGCACCATGCGCTCCACGGCGTCGGGGGCGGGCACCGTGTCGTCGTCCATCACCCATATCCATCCCGGCGAGCACAGCGCAGCCCTCCTGATGCCTTCGGCAAAGCCCCCGGCCCCGCCCGTGTTGGTGGCCAGGCGCACTGTCTCTATGGCATTGTTGCCGCCTATCGACGCCAGGTATTCGGCCGTGCCGTCTGTCGAGTGATTGTCTATTATGATAGTCTTGCGCAGAGGGTGCGTCTGCCCCATCACCGCCCCGACCGTCTCTTTCAGCAGGGCGAGGCGGTTGTAGGTCACAATCACGCCTACCACGTCTGTGTTTCCGATTCCGTTGTCCATTTGTTCCTTTGTTAAGAAGTGGTCATTCCATTGGCCGCCATAGTGCATTCAGCCTGCGCTCGGGTTTGCCCTCACATTTCCGAGTGTAGCTTCATCGTATGCAAGGATAATGCAAACGAGCGGAGAGAGAGCTTGCTCTCAGTCTTCCGAGTGCAGCTTTATCGTATGCAAAGATAGTGAAAAAAGAAACACGTGGAAGATGTTTACTGTAAAAAAGTATGGCTTTGAAACCGGATGGCAGCGTGTCGTGCGGTATGCAGTGGCAAGCGGCTGCCGGGCGACGGGCCATAATGCGGCAGCGTTTGTGCCGTTTGGGAGCGCAAAACGGCCCGTTTGACATCGTAATACGTGCCGTTCTGCACTGCGAAACGGCACATGTGGCCCACACCGTGGCTGGCCTACATGGCTTTGGCACGTGTTCTGGGTGGTGAATATGGCGCAGGCCGGTTGTTGGCGGCCTTTGTAATGTAGGCGGCAGGCGGTGAATATAATATGCACATAGGGCCGCCGTTCGTTTTTTTTTTATTACCTTTGCCGCTGTATAACAACGACCGACAGCCAATGATATTCGTAAAAGGCTATGGGCAGATGTGCAACAACTGGTTGCAGTACGCCCACATCTACGCATGGGGCAGGGAGTACGGGGTGCGCACGGTGTCGATGCGCTTCGCCTACAAGTACCGCTATTTCCACATCTGCGAAACGCCGTGGCACAACCCCGCCACCTATCTTGCGGCCAAGCTGCTCATAAAGACAAGGCTCATACGCTGCCTGTGGCTGCAGCACCCGCGTCAGCGCACCGACCCCGAGGTGCACCGCCTGCTGAGCCGCAGCCCCCTGATAGCCGCCGACGGATGGAGCTTCCGACATCCGCAGCTGTTCATGAAGTACAGGGCCGAGATAGCCTCGCTCTTTGCCTTCCGCCCCGCCAAGGTGGCGGCCAAGGCGGCATGGCTGCGCTCGCTGCCCGGGGCCGACGTGCGCCTGGGCCTGCACATACGCCGGGGCGACTACGCCCGCTGGCAGGGCGGGGCCTATTTCTTCGCCGACGACGAGTATGCAGAGCGCGTAAGGCAGTTTGCGGCCCTCTTCCCGGGCAAGAGAGTGCAGGTGCTCGTGGCCACCAACGACCCCCGGGTCGACCTGGGCCTGCTGCGCAGCCGCTCGGGCGTGGCCGACATGCACCTCACACGGGGCAACCCCGGCGAAGACCTCTACCTGCTCTCAGAGTGCGACTACATCATGGGGCCAAAGAGCACCTTCTCGCTCGTGGCCGCGTTCTACCACGACCGCCCGCTCCACTGGATGGACGGCAGGGACGGGGAACTCACCGAAGGCAGCTTCTGCCGCTTTGCCGATGTGTTCATGGATGTGTGAACTGCAGGGCGTATTGTAGCATCATTAAGATATTGACAATGAGAAAAAGAACCAGCACCCCTTCGACGAGTATAATAGTCACTACGTATAACCGGCCCGACGCCCTGAGGCTTTCGCTTGAGAGCATGTTGAGGCAGACAGTCGCGCCGGATGAGATCATCGTTGCCGACGACGGCTCCACCGGCGACACACGTGCGGTTGTCGAGGCGTTGGCGGGCGCGAGCAGCATACCCGTGCTGCATGTCTGGCAAGAGGACAGGGGCTTCCGCCTTTCGGCCATACGCAACAGGGCCATAGCCAGGGCGTCGGGCGATTACATACTGCAGGTGGACGGCGACGTGTTGCTGGACCGCCACTTCGTCAGCGACCACCTTGAACTGGCCGAACGTGGTTTCTTCGTATGCGGCAGCCGCGTCAGGCTCTCGCCCGAGGTGACGCGCCGCGTGCTCTCCGACGAGCATTTCAGGCCCACGCTGTTCAACATGCCGCTGAGCTTTGCGGCCAACAGCCTGCGCTCGCGCTTGCTGAGGCACTGGATGGCCACCCGCTACGGCCGCCGCATAGACCACCTCAGGGGCTGCAACATGGCTTTCTGGCGCGACGACCTGATACGGGTCAACGGCTTCAACGAAGACCTCACGCAGTGGGGCCACGAAGACGGCGAGATAGCATTCCGCCTTCACTTTGCAGGGGTGGAGAAGAAGTCGCTCAAGATGGGCGGCTGCGTATACCACCTTTACCACCCCGAGGCGTCGCGCTCGGGCGAGCAGCGCCACCTCGACGAGCTGGAGAGGGTGAAGCAGGGGCGCATAAGCCGCTGTGACAACGGGATAGACAAATACCTGAAACAATAACAAGAACAGACATGAACACACTGCGCGTAAGGCTTCAGAAACTGCTGGCCACCTGCGTCTCGGCGCTCATACCCGCCAGGGAGGCGCGCCACCGCGTGCGCTACTGCCTGCACCCGCTCAACGACCGTCGGTGCGTGGCCTACTTCAAGCGGCGCTACGTTGAGCGCACGCCGCCCGCAGCATTGCCTGTGGAGCGCAGGCGCGAGCCGTCGGCGGGGGTTGAATATATATGGCAGTGCTGGCTGCAGGGCGAGGAACGAATGCCCGCCCTTGTGCGCCGCTGCCTCGACTCCGTGCGCCGCCATGCCGTCCCGGGGCAGCAGGTGGTGCTCGTCACCGAGGCCAACTATGCCGACTATGTGGCGCTGCCCGAGCGCATCACGGCCCTGCGGCGCGCCGGGCGCATATCCGACGCCCAGTTCTCCGACCTGCTTCGCGTATGGCTGCTGTCGGCTTACGGCGGCTTCTGGATCGACGCCACCTGCCTCATGACCGCCCCAATACCCGAGAGCATATCGCGCGCCGGCTTCTTCGTGTTCCACTCTGAGGGCGAGTTTGGCTATACGCTAATACAGAGTTGCTTCATCAGGGCTGCGGCGGGCAACTACCTCATCTGCCGCTGGCGCCAGCTAATGGAGGAACTGTGGGCCTCCGACGCCCGCCTGCTGCACTACTTCCAGCTCCACCTTATGTTCAAGGCCATGGTCGAGGCCGACCCCGTGGCGCGCGAGGAATACGGGCGCATGGCCCGCGTGGGCGAGGCGCCCACCCACGTGCTGCAGGGATACATGAAGGAAGGGCGGGCTTACGACGGCAAGCTGATGGCCGAGGCCGCCAGTGGCTCGTTCATCCACAAGCTGACATACAAGATAAAGCCCGACGGTGGGGCACACCCGCCAACGTTCACCGACCGGCTGTGGAACGGCCCTGAGCCTTAGGCAAGGGCGATGTGGGCCGTGGCGGCTCACTGCCTGCGGCGCTCCTCGATGAGCTTGGCCACCACCGCAAACTGGTAGACGGCGTCGAGCATGGCGTGGATGAGGCCGGCCCGCCCGTCGAGAAATCCCCTCTTTATAACATACGACTTGAAGAAACGGAACGCGGGGCGCACCAATAGCGCCGCCGTGCCGTAGCCCTTGTGGCGGCGTCGCGGCAGTTCGTGGTCTGAATAGGTGTCGGTCTTGCGCAGTATGGTGCCCACGCTGTCGTTGGCCAGGTGGTCGAAGGCCAGGTCTTTTCGGTTGCGCGGTATGCGCTCCACGCGGCCCTCCACCTGCGGGGCGGTGTGGATTACGGGCGGCCACGTGGTGACCGACTTCCTGAAGAAGCGCAGTATGTAGTCGGGGTAGCAGCTGTGCAGGAAGCTGCCCATGAAGTAGTTCTTCCTCGGAATCCACAGTCCGTCGGGGCATCCGTCGCTGCCAATGATTTCGTAGAGGTAGCGGCGCAGCGCCTCGGGCACAAGCTCGTCGGCGTCGACCACGAGCACCCACGGCCGTGAGGCCTGTCCGATGGCAAACTGGCGTGCGGGTTCCACTATGTTGCACCCCCGTTTCTCGAACGTCACCACCCTGCACCCGTGTCGGCGGGCAATGGCCACCGTGTCGTCGGTGCTTTGCATGTCGCATACCACCACCTCGTCGAAGCCGCCGACCGACTGCAGCACCCTGTCGAGGTGCCTCGAGGCGTTGTAAGTGTTGATAACCACCGATATGCCATCGGCGTGGCTTTCATTTCCCATATCTTTGTTGTTGAGTTACTGCCTTGTGCGTGCCGGTGCCAATAGCGACGCGGTTGCCGCCTCTGTCAGCCGCGGGCCATGGCCTTGCGGTAGACGGCCATGAGGTCGGCAGCCAGGCGGCTGTCGGCAAAGCGTGCTGCATATTCGCGCCCGCGGTCAATCATCTGCTGCCGGCGCGGCCCGTCGGTGCAAGCCGTGTCGATGGCGTCGGCCATGGCCCCGGCGTCGTCGGGGTCTACGTATATTGAGTGTGGGCCGCCGGCCTCCTCGAGGCACGAGCCTGTGCAGCCTATGGCCGGCAGGCCGCTGGTGATGGCCTCGAGCATGGGTATGCCGAAGCCCTCGATGCGCGAGGGGTAGACAAAGGCCGTGGCCAGGCGGTAGAACGCCGGCAGGTCGGCAAAGGGCACACCATGGACGAAGCGGAACGACTGCTCCAGTCCCTCGCTGCGCATGTAGCTGCGCAGCTCGTCTTCATAGTCGGTGTACCGCCCCACGGCCACCACAGGCACGATGTCGGCCGCCTGCCGGCCCCGGCGGGCCATCAGCGCCACGGCGCGGGCCGCCAGCATGAGGTTTTTGCGCCGCTCTATGCTGCCCACGTAGAGCACGAAGCGCGGCGGCAGCGAGTAGCGGCGGCTCACGTCGGCAAGGGCTTCGGGGGCTATGTCGGCGGCAAAGGCCGGGTCGCACCCCTGGTAAACCACGTCGATCTTGCCCTCGTCGATGCCGTAGTAGTGCACCAGCTCGCGCTTGGTAAACTCGCTCACGGCTATCACCCTGTCGGCCACGCGGCAGGCGCGGCGGAACTTGTAGTTGTATATCATTCGGTCTATGGGGTGGTAGTATTCGGGGCAATGGATGAAGATTAGGTCGTGGATGGTCACCACCGAGCGGCAGCCCGCCCTGCCTATGGTCAGCGGCAGCTCGTTGCTCAGCCCGTGGTACAGCTCGATGGCGTCGCGCCGCAGGTCGGAGGCCACGCCCCACACGCGCCACAGCGACCCAAGGCGCCGCCACACCGCCTGGCAGGGGGTGTGCAGGTGGAGCGCCCCGAGCGTGGGTATCTCGCCCAGGTAGGGCGTGCGCCTTGCGTTGGGGGTGTAGAGGTGGTAGTCGTTGGCGGGCTCCGCCTGCGACAGTATGCGCACCACGAAGCGGCTGTAGTTGCCCAGGCCGGTGCGGTTCTGGGCGGCTCTCTTGGCGTCGAAACCTATTCTCATGTCGTGGCTTTGTTTTTAATGATAAGCAAAACTATGCAAAAATATTGAGATAACGGCATCATTTCGGGAAAAATAGCTACTTTTGCATGAAATTTGAATGCGAGATGAACAATACGATCGAAGCATTGCGGCGTTTCTTCCGCAAGCCGTTCTTCACCGACCCGCGCACGCTGGTGGGCCTGTGGCTGCTCTTGCCCGTGGTTGCCGCGCTGCTCAAGCTGAGCAAGTGCAACAACTTCCTTATCTTCAAGTATGTCTTCTGGCATGCATGGGGGCAGCTGCCGCTCTACGAGCCCTATCCGGCCGAATACTTTGACACCAACCATTACGGCCCGGCGTTCAGCCTGGTGATAGCCCCCTTTGCCGTGGTGCCCCAGTGGCTGGGCCTGCTCCTGTGGGAGGTGATGCTGGCCATGTCACTCTATGTGGCCGTGAGGCGGCTGCCCATGGAGTGGCGCAAGCAGGTGTTTGTCTACTGGTTTTGCGCCCACGAGCTGCTCACGGCCCTGTTCATGAGCCAGTTCAACATAGCCATTGCCGCCATCATCGTGGGCACCTACGCCTGCGTGGAGCGCGAGCGCGAGGGCACGGCGGCCTTCCTCGTCATGCTCGGCACGTTTGTCAAGCTCTACGGCATTGTGGGCCTGGCCTTCTTCTTCTTCTCGCGCCACAAGGCCCGCTTCGCCATGTGGCTGGCCGTGTGGGCCGCGGTGTTCTTCGTGCTGCCCATGGCCATAAGCAGCCCCGAGTATATAGTGGGGCAGTACAAGGCGTGGTGGGTGAGCCTGACCGAGAAAAACGCCGACAACATGTTCAGCGGCGGGCAGAACCAGTCGCTGCTCGGCCTGGTGCGCAAGATAAGCCGGTGCCCGTCGTACTCCGACCTGTGGCTCATAGTGCCCGGCCTGGCGGCCTTTGCCCTGCCATACCTGCGCCGGGGGCAGTGGCGCCACGAGGCCTTCCGGTGCGCCTTCCTGGCCTCTACGCTGCTCTTCGTGGTGCTCTTCAGCACCGGCAGCGAGTCGTCGACATACATCATAGCCCTCACGGGCGCCGCGCTGTGGTATGTCAAGGCGCCGTGGCAGCGGTCGCGGCTCGACGTGGCGCTGATGGTCTTCGCCTTCATACTTACGTCGATGTCGCCCTCCGACCTCTTCCCCGCATACTTGCGCAAGCACTACGTGCAACCCTACGCGCTCAAGGCGCTGCCCTGTGTGCTGATATGGATAAAGCTCGTGGTGGAGATGACAACCCGCGACTATGCCCCGCGCACGGCCGCAACAACTGAAACCGCCCATGAGAACGCCCGACAGAGATAAGCTGATGCAGTTTGTCAGGTTCTGCATCGTGGGCACCGTGGCCGCCGCCATACACTACGGCGTCTACTACTTGATGCAGCTCTTCCTCAAGGGGGGCGTGTGGCTCAGCGTCGACTACACCGTGGGATATGTGGTGAGCCTGGTGTGCAACTTCTTCATGACCACCCACTTCACCTTCAGGTCGCACGTATCGGCGGGCAAGGCGGCGGGCTTCGGCTTCAGCCACCTGGTGAACTACTCGCTGCACATAGTGCTCTTCAACATCTTCGTGGCCGTGGGCATACACCGGCTCGTGGCCCCGGTGCTGGTGCTGATGGTGGCCGTGCCAACCAACTTCCTCATACTGAGGATGGTGTATAGGTAAAGCCCCTCTCCCGTCTCCCCCGTGGGGAGAAGCTACGATGCCGACGAGCTTTCCACGTGGGATACAACGTTTCCGATGAGGAGCTTTCCACGTGGGATACAACGTTTCCGATGTGGAGCTTTCCACGTGGGATATTACGCTGCCTACGTGAGGCTGCCCACAGGTAAGATAGAATAGAATATAATAATATAAACAATTAATTAACAGAACGCCCTTCCGCCCAGCTCTTCTCCCCACGGGGGAGACGGGAGAGGGGCCTCATGATAGCAATGAACAGAATACGCAAATCCATTTATTCCGGGCCGTTGTGCCTGGTGATGAACCTCGTACTCGTCTATGTGGTCTACGAGGTGTGCCGGCTGGCTTTCCTGCTTGAAAACTGGCAGGCGTTCGCCCCAAGCCTTACGTGGGGCAAGTTTTTTGAGATGCTACACGGCGGGTTGGTGTTCGACACGTCGGCCATACTCTACACCAACGCGCTCTACGCGCTGCTGATGCTGCTGCCCCTGCACTACAAGGAGACCGACGCCTGGCAGCGCGTGGCGCGCTGGGTGTTCGTGGTGTGCAACGCCGTGTGCATAGTGGCCAACCTTGCCGACTCGGTATATTTCCAGTATACGGGGCGCCGCACCACGGTGACAGTGTTCTCAGAGTTTGCCTCCGAGCACAACATCGGCTCGGTGGTAGGCGTGGAGCTGCTGCGCCACTGGTACCTCGTGGTGCTTGCCGCCGTGCTCGTGTGGGGGCTGTGGCGGCTTTACTTCATGCCCTCGGGCCCGCGCCCGTCCTGTGTGGGCAAGCCGCTGAGGCTCAAGCCTGCGCTGGCCTACTACGGCGTGCAGCTGCTGTGGCTGCTGGCCTATGTGCCGCTGACGGTGATTGGTATGCGCGGAGGGGCCACCACGGCCGTGCGCCCCATCACCATAAGCAACGCCAACCAGTATGTTGACCGCCCGCTCGAGGCCGCCGTGGTGCTCAACACGCCGTTCTCGCTCATACGCACGTTCAACAAGCCTGTGTTCACCGTGCCCGGCTATTTCGCCCCGGCCGAGCTCGACGCCATATACACGCCGGTGCACATGCCGCAAGACAGCGCGGTGGCCCGTCGCAAGAATGTGGTGGTGCTCATTGTCGAGAGCTTCGGCCGCGAGTACATCGGGGGCTACAACCATTGGCTCGACGGGGGCAAGTACAAGGGATATACGCCTTTCGTCGACTCGCTAATGCAGCACAGCGCCACGTGGCTCTACTCATACTGCAACGGGCGCAAGAGCATCGACGGCATGCCGAGCATACTCTCGGGCATACCAATGTTTGTGGAGCCGTTCTTCCTCACGCCCTCGTCGATGAACGACGTGAGCGGACTGGCAGGCGAGCTGAAGCACAAGGGCTACTACTCGGCTTTCTTCCACGGGGCCGAGAACGGCTCGATGGGCTTCCAGGCCTTTGCGCGCACCACGGGCTTCGACGACTACTTCGGGCGCACGGAGTATAACGACGACAAGCGCTTTGGCGGCGACCGCGACTTCGACGGCATGTGGGCCATCTGGGACGAGCCCTTCCTGCAGTTCTACGCTCTCAAGATGTCGGAGTTCCGCCAGCCGTTCATGTCGGCTGTGTTCACGGCATCGTCGCACCACCCCTACGTAATACCCGACGAATACAAAGACGTCTACCCTGAGGAGGGCATAGCCATACACAAGTGCATTCGCTACACCGACAACGCGCTGCGACGCTTCTTCGCCACGGCCAGCCGCCAGCCGTGGTACAAAAACACGCTCTTCGTGATAACGTCAGATCACACCAACCTCTCTGACCACGACTATTACCAGACCGACCTGGGCGGATTCTGCTCGCCCATCATATTCTTCGACCCGTCGGGCGAGATAAAGCCGGGAATGCGCGACGCCATAGCGCAGCAGATTGACATCATGCCAACGGTGCTGGGCTACCTGGGCTACGACCGCCCGTATGTGGCCTTCGGCTGCGACCTCTTCAACACCGAACCGCAAGACACATGGGCCGTCAACTACCTGAACGGCATCTACCAGTATGTCAAGGGCGACTACCTGTTGCAGTTCGACGGCAGTCGCACCAAGGCCGTCTACCGCTTCCGCACCGACCTGCTGCTTGAGCACAACCTCGTGGGCCGCGTCAGCGAGCAGGCAGCGATGGAGCGCGAGCTGAAAGCCATCATACAGCAATACATGACGCGCATGACCACCAACACCCTCGTGGTGGGCGGAGGTGGCGGTGCCGGGCCGTCAGTTGCCCGCTGAAAGGCAGGGCCGGGGGCATGGTGCTGCTTGCAACTTGCCCCGGCCCTGCCTTTGGGTCTTTCACCATCCCAAACAGAGGTTGTGGCCCAAGCTTATGGCGGGGGCTCTGGCCGTGGTTGATTGCCTGTGGGTTTTGTTTATTTGTCGGTGAAGTCTTTTAATTTGTTGCAATTTGTTTTGCAGACAGTCGTTTATTTTGTATATTTGTAATCGCAACGTGGGTTGTCGCAAAATTTTTTTTGTTCAAACGATGGCTGTCTGTTGTTATGTGTAACAAATAAACAAGCAATAATTATGGGAGATCTCGACAGGAAATCGTTGCTGCTGCTTACGGGTGGCTGTGCCGTTGCAGCTTTTGGCGTGTGGCTCGGTAGTATTGCCGGGGGCTTTTGGGCCTTGGCCCTTGTGGGCTTGTCCGTATGTGGGGTGGTTGCCCTGGGCCTGCGCGGGCTTTTGCGCCGTCTTTCCGGCCAGACGCTGATGGTCGACGGCATCCTGCTTGTTGGCATCCTGGCCTGCCTCAGCCTTGAGCAGTCGGCCTTGGTGGTCAACATGGTGTTTGCCGCCTTGGCTGTGTTCCTGTGCGCCGACGTGGCGGCGTGGTTCCGCCAGTGGCGCGGCAGCCTGTCTGATGGTGCCGTTGCCGATGCCGGCCGTGGCGTCGTGGCGTCGTTCGTGGCTCAGCTTGTGCTTGGTGTGGCCCTGCTGCTTGGCGTTGGAGTCGTGGCCTTTGCCTCGGGCGTCGGGCCGTGGAGGTGGCCTCTGGCCGTGGTTCTGTCGTTGCTTTGCGTCTGCCTGCTGGCGGTTGTGGTGCGCCCGCGTTCGGCGGGGGGCGGTCTCAGGCGCGAACTCCGCGTGGGCCTTGAGCTCGACTTGGCGTTCATGGCCATCACGCTTTATGCCTTCTGTTGCTCAGACTTTCAGCCGGGGCATTGGCTCCCGCTCTGGCTTGTGGCTCTCGATGTGCTGTTGTTTGCCTCCGACATAGCGAGGTGGAGGCTCGACAGGACAGCCAGAATCTAAGAATTGAAAATTAAGAATTAAGAGTTAAGAATTAAATGTGTGGCGTAGGGGCTGTGTCTGACGCTTCTGCTGCTTCGGCTTGGTGTGCAATGAGGTGGATTCAATGAGTATTTAACATACAATTCTGATAAAATAATAACAGACTATAAAGTTTTTTTGTTACTTTTGCATTTGTTATGAGTATTGTCACCAAGCTATTCTTGTTTGCATCAGCAGTTGTCATGGCTGTTTTCATGTCGTGCGACACCAGGCACATCTATCCGCGGTCGCTCCTGGTTGCTGACAGCCTTGCTGAGTGCAACGCCGACAGCGCCCTGGCCTTGCTCGACACTATAGCCGACAGCGCCCACTCAATGCCCCTGCAGGACAGCATGTATTACGCCCTGCTGAGGGTAAAGGCCCGTGACAAGGCCTACCAGCCTAACGACACCACCGACGGTATACTCAGTATCGTGAGCTATTACGAGCATGGCGGCGACCGCCGTCTGCTGCCCACAGCCTATTATTATGCAGCCAGCGCATATCGCGACATGAACAAACCGGCCGCTGCCTTGAGGTATTTATACAACGCCATCGATGTGGCAGAAGAATACGGCGACGTGAAGATAATGTCGCTGTGCCATGCGCAAATAGCCAATTTGCTTTACATGAACAGGCTTTACGAAGAGGCGCTGAATGGTTTCCGTGTTTCCTTTAAGATTGACTCGGCCAGGCACGATGTTCGGGGGATGGCTTTTGGATTGAGAGACATTGCAAACTGTTACCGTGGCCTTAAAGATGAGAAGAACGCACTCCATTACATGAAAATGGCACATGTCGCAGCAGAAAAGAGTGGGGATAAAAATCTATTTACATATGTAAACACGCAAATGGCACGGCTGTATTATCAAATCGGCGATTATGAGACAGCTGAAAAATACATTAACGTCGCCATCTCATCCAACGATTCTACAGACCGTAGCGCACAATTGTCTATTGCCTCGGCTATTTACATGGCAACCGGGCGTGAAGACAGGGCTTTCAGGTTTGATCAGGTGCTTGCTCGCATTGGCAATGTGTATGGGCGTGAAGCAGCACACGAACGGCTGTCAAAGCATTATAGCAGACTTGGGATGATAGACTCTGCCATATATCATCTAAATCTGCATAAAAGGATAATTGACTCATTGAACAATGAAATAGAGACGGATAATGCCGCAGCGATAAAGGCAAATGTGGAATTGCGGTACAAGGCAAATGAGCAGTTGGAACGGAAATTGGCAAATACCTACGTCCTTATCGCCGCCTGCATGGTTGTCGTGGCTCTCGTCATAGTGATGTTATACGTGAAGAGCAAGCGTACGCCTAAAAATACGTTTGACATGAGCAAGATGCCACGTGAAGGCGACGGCCCGGAAAATGTTGTGAACAATGAAGTGGCCATAGATGGATTCAGGCAATCCTTGGATACATCATCTGTCGTAATGAAAATCAAGCATATTGTCAACGACAAGACTTCTGGCTCATCTTCCACTACATCACGTCTAACCCACAGCGATTGGGTAGAGCTTGACGAGATGGTGAATGAGGCATATCCCGGCTTTAAGCAGAAACTGCTGGATAAAACAAGAATATCGGAACTGGAATATCGTGTATGCCTGCTCATTAAGGTCAATGTGCCGCCTGCAGACATAGCGAGGCTGACATACAAAGACTCATCCACCATCAGTAACATCAGGCGGCGCCTATACAGGAAATACTTTGGTGAAGACGGTAAAGGCGAATCATGGGATAGTTTCATACACGCGCTTTAGTTGTTTTTTGTGACGGTCGTTTTATAAGTCTTTATGTAAAATTAGTAAGCTGCAAATGCTAACGATAGCATTTGCACCATGATTTTGGATTGGGTTGACGTTGAGAGACTATGAATCAGATTTTGGCTTGTAGTGTGTTGATGGTCAATGGATTGTCCCCCTCTTGAAAGCTAATTTGGAAACAGTGGAATAAAATGAAAGCAATATTGAAAGCTTGACTTTTGTTGCTGATTGCATAGGTTTATCTATCTTTGTGCATCATTAACCAAATAATAAGATTATGAGACGATTGATGTTTTTATTATTTGCGATTTCCATATCTGCGAGAAGCCTTGCTGATATAAAAGAAGTGGAGTTGAGCAGTGATAACGATAATCATTATGAAAGTCCTAACCATCGCAGCGTAGCTCCCACAGTAAATTATGATGAAAACAATGTATGGATAAAATCCAAGGATTTGCTTCCCAATGTAGACATTGTCATAAAGGATTCTGCCAACAAGGTGATTTATCATGGTGCCATGCCTCTGTCACCGTCGGCATGTGTGATACCGTTGCCTGACGACAACGAAAAATACAGCATTGAGTTGTCTTACGGCAAGAATAGTTTTAGCGGGTTCTTTGAGTAGTGGTAATCAGCTGTAGCTGTCTTTCAGCCATGGGTTGAAATGTTGGTTAAACAGTGTTGTTTATTAATGATTAGAATATTGACTATGGGAAATTTTGACAGGAAATCATTGCTGCTGCTTACGGGTGGCTGTGCCGTTGCTGCTTTTGGCGTGTGGCTCGGTAGTATTGCCGGGGGCTTTTGGGCCTTGGCCCTTGTGGGCTTGTCCGTATGTGGGGTGGTTGCCCTGGGCCTGCGCGGGCTTTTGCGCCGTCTTTCCGGCCAGACGCTGATGGTCGACGGCATCCTGCTTGTTGGCATCCTGGCCTGCCTCAGCCTTGAGCAGTCGGCCTTGGTGGTCAACATGGTGTTTGCCGCCTTGGCTGTGTTCCTGTGCGCCGACGTGGCGGCGTGGTTCCGCCAGTGGCGCGGCAGCCTGTCTGATGGTGCCGTTGCCGATGCCGGCCGTGGCGTCGTGGCGTCGTTCGTGGCTCAGCTTGTGCTTGGTGTGGCCCTGCTGCTTGGCGTTGGAGTCGTGGCCTTTGCCTCGGGCGTCGGGCCGTGGAGGTGGCCTCTGGCCGTGGTTCTGTCGTTGCTTTGCGTCTGCCTGCTGGCGGTTGTGGTGCGCCCGCGTTCGGCGGGGGGCGGTCTCAGGCGCGAACTCCGCGTGGGCCTTGAGCTCGACTTGGCGTTCATGGCCATCACGCTTTATGCCTTCTGTTGCTCAGACTTTCAGCCGGGGCATTGGCTCCCGCTCTGGCTTGTGGCTCTCGATGTGCTGTTCTTTGCCTCCGACATAGCGCGGTGGAGGCTCGACAGGACAGCCAGAATCTAAGAATTGAAAGTTAAAAATTAAAGGTTGGGCGCCGAGTGCTTACTGCATCACGCCTTGTTGGTGGCAATGTCATGTCAATGGGTCGATAACCCGCCAAATGCTTATAAGTATAAATAATAATGGCGGCAAAACAACTAAACTTAAAAAATATGTTGTATATTTGCGATATATAGATATTTGACTCACGTCTGTTTGATTGATTTTGTGATACCGGCCCTGCGCTGCATTTCGCAGGGACTAATTCCGACATACCGACTTTTATTACTGCGCATAGATAAAAGCATGGACCAGACCACAAAGGAGCGGAAACCGAAAAGCTATATGAGTAGGTAATTACGATTAATAACCAGAAACAATGGAAACAAAGAAAAAGTTGAACGAGGTGGCCATAATGCAACGCCTCAGTGACGGAGAGCTGACCCATGTGGTCGGAGGAGTGATAGGTGTTTACTTTGTGCAGTGGTGTCCTGTTGCAGACAATCCTGCTTCTTGGCATTATATTGCAGCCATGCCGATAGGCTGCACCGGTATGCAATAAATTATGGCTGCCCAGATTGCTTCATGGATAGGTTTCCGCACTACGCCGAGAGTCATGTTGTCAATGAGGCCCGCATCAGGGGGCTGCTGCCGGGTGCTTGACATCCGGGCTAACTAACTATCAACAATTCAATAAAACAGCACGCATTATGGAGAAGAAGATTTTTGCATCAGTGGCGTTGGCATGTTGTTGTGCCGGCGTATCGGCGCAGACCGCCCCGGCCGACAGCACGCAAACCGCCCCGGCGGCAAGTGACAGCATATACCGGCAGATGGAGCTTGGCGGCGTCACCGTAGAGGGGCGCACCGTGATACAAGACGCCGACCACGTGAGCTATGTGCCCACGCAGAAAGATGTACAGGCCTCGGCCTCGGGCATCACCCTTTTGTCGCGCCTGATGATACCCATGCTCACGGTCAATCCCATTGACGGTTCGGTGAAGGGGGTCGACAACAAGACGCCCACCATCTGCATAGACAACCGCAAGGCCAGCCTCACCGAGGCCAATCGCCTGAGGCCAAAGGATATTGTAAGGGTGGAATACTATGACCGGCCTACGGCCCGCTTTCCCGGTGAGCAGAGCGTGCTCAACTTCATCACTAAGAAATACGACCGCGGCGGCTATGTCGACCTGCGCACAACTACCACCTTCTTCTCTCCTTCCGGCTATGGCAAATATGAGGCACAGGTTGCCGTAGACACCAAGAAACTGAACGTCACGACGCTGGCAGGGGCTACGTTGAGGAACGAAGACTACCCCGGAGTGACCGGCACCGAACACTACGGACTGGCCACGCCGTTTACCAAGCACACCGCAGACATGGAGAAAACATTGAAAAGCCGCAACTACTACGGCATGGTGCGCGCCACATACCACACGGCCCGCACATACATGTATGCTGACGCGGGGCTCGACTGGACCCGCATGCCATCTGCCCGCACCCACACGGCGGTGAGCTACACCGGCGGGGCCTATGCGCCATCTGAGGCCACCACCGACTCGCGCAGCCGCAACATAACGCCCTCGGCGGCGTTCTTCCTGCAGTCGGCCGTCAGTGGCAACAGCGTGCTAAGCGTGCAGGCTGCATATTCGCATGGCGACAACACATACAACCGCATATATGCCGAGGGGGCGTTCGAGCCTGTGGCATACGGAGCCGACGAGACCTCCGACAAACTGTCGGCATCGGTGAAATACGATATCAACCTGCGCCACAACAACTCGCTCACGGCCTATGTCAAAGTTGGGCATGTCCGTAGCAGGGCAACATACGAGGGCACGCCCGACAGGCAGGGCGTTGACGACAACAGCCTGCTCGCCCTGCTTACCTATAACCATACGTTTGCGCAAAAGCTGACGCTGACAGCCCAGGCCGGGCCAATGTGGCAGTCGTACCGTGTGCTAGGCGCCACGAAGACGAGCCTGCTGTTTTGGCAGCCCAACCTGACCGTCAACTATGCCATCAACCGCAGCAACTCTGTCAAGGCCTCGTGGGGCATGATATCATCGCCGCCATTCCTCGCGTTTTTCAACAACACCGAGCAGTGGATGAGCCCTTACGAGGTGATGCGCGGCAACCCCCACCTGAAGCTCAGAAATTGCCATTCGTTCTACGTCACATACAACATCACGGCCAAAAACCTGTTCCTTGCCCTTTTCTGCCAGGGCGACGTGGTGATGGACAACTCAAAGCAGGTGTTCTTGCCCGAGGGCGAGACCATGGTGCGCACGTTTGTCACCGACGGCACGTGCGGTGACTATGTGGCCGGGGCCTCGGCCACGCTCAACCTGCTCAACCGCTCGCTAAGGCTCACATCGCAGCTCTATGCCGTGAAGCACAAGATAACGGGCATCAACCCCGAGAGCTTCAGCCGGGTGGTGTTCTCGCTCGGAGGCACTTACTATATAGGCAACTTCGCGTTCGACGTGCGCTACAACACCAAGCGGATGATGGCCGAGGCCTATGGCGAATTGTCCGAGGCTCCGCAGTTCTACTACTTTTCCGCATCGTGGTCGCACAAGGGGTGGAACATTGGGGCAAGCTGCTCCAACATTTTCGACAAGTACCACAAGGTGCACCAGTGGTACGACTTCGGGGCATACAGCTACGACAAATATGTATACGCCAACTTCAACCGCAGTGTGGGCCTTAACGTGTCTTACAGCTTCGACTTCGGCCGCAAGAAGGTGGAGCGCACAAGGCTTGATGTTGAGAAGGGGGCGTCGGGAATCATGAAGATGTGAGGAATTAAGAGTTAAGAATGCAGAATTAAAAGCTGGGCGTAGAGTGTTTGCAAATTATGACGGACGAGTGTTTAAGTGCACCGTGCGCGGTTATGACGAACGTCGGTGTGTCGGCTCGTTGTCGGAAGACGGGAGTGTGAAATGGAAAGGCGGCTTGCTGTCCTACATGTATACTTCGCCTGCATTCGACAATACCAAGTGCCTTTATTGCAAGCTCCTGCCTGTGTGCATGGGGCCATGCATCACCAAAGGCATTATAATGCCGGGTGCTTGACATCCGGGCAAGCTAACGTTCATTAATTCAATAAAACAGACACGCATTATGGAGAAGGAGATTTTGGCATCAGTGGCGTTGGCATGTTGTTGTGCCGGCGCATCGGCGCAGACCGCCCCGGCCGACAGCACGCAAACCGCCCCGGCGGCAAGTGACAGCATATACCGGCAGATGGAGCTTGGCGGCGTCACCGTAGAGGGGCGTACGGCCATACAGAAAGGCGACCACACCGCCTACATGCCAACGCAACGGCAGGTGGACGCTGCCAACTCGGGCATAGGTTTGCTGGCCAACATGATGATACCCAAGCTGACGGTTGACCGGGTTAGCGGAACAGTAAAGAATGCCAACAACACCGCTCCAACAATATATATTGACAACCGCAAGGCCGATGCCATGGAGGCCGACCGCCTGAGGCCGAAGGATATTGTGCGCGTGGAATACTATGACCAACCGTCGGATGAATTTCCGGGAGAGCAGAGCGTGCTGAACTTCATAACAAGAAAGTATGGGCGCGGAGGGTATGTTGACGTGCGCACGTCGACTACATTCCATCCCGGGCTGAATGTTGGAGGATACTCGGCTCAGGTTGGCTTTGACATGAACAAAATGAACATAACACTGCTGGCCGGTACCGACTTCGACCGTGAAGATGCTGTTGGAACATCGGGAACGGAGCACTATGCCTTTGACGCGCCCTTCACGAAGCAGACCACAGCCACCTACGGACTGACGAAGCAACGCAACTACTACGGCAAGATGCGCATGACGTACCGGACGGACAAGACAACGGCATACGCCGACATCGGCCTTGGCTGGGGTGAAACGCCGACCGACCGGCACAGCACTCTTGTAGTCTATTCGCCTCAGGCATACCCTGATGCCATGGCAACAACCACGACGCAAAGCCGCAACGCAACACCGCAGGCCACACTCTTCATGGAGACAAGGCCGGGCAAAGGGCAGACGTTGCGGGTGCAGGCCAATTACGCATACGGCAACAACACCTACCGGCGCGACTACACCGAGGGTGGCCTGACGCCTGTTATCACCGACACAAAGGAAATAAGAAACAACTTTGACGCGCATGTTAAATATACGGCCGACCTGCGCCACAACAACTCCGTAACCTTATTCATTTGGGGATTCAACACATGGAGCAAGGCAGACTACATCGGAACCATTGACGCCGGACAGGAGATTCAAGACGGAGGATTGCAGTTGCTGCCGATGTACACCCACACATTCGCCAAAAAGCTGCGCATCGGCATACAGCCTGGTTTGTATTGGGAGAGATACTACATAAAGGGAATAGGGGCAACAAGAAAGATACAAGGGCGCCCCACTATATCAACAAGCTACAGCATAAACAGCAAAAACTCTCTGTATGCCAACTGGTCGATGGGTACGAGCGTGCCTACCATGGATCTCTACAACAACACGGAGCAGAGGGTAAACCAATATACCATAAAGCGCGGCAACCCGAACCTTGAGATAGAGAAGCTGCACTTTGTTGACATAGGCTACAGCCTGGCACTGAAGAATGTCAACCTGTCTTTGTTCGGAGACTACTTCATCGCCGCAGACTTGACGAAAGATTTCTACACGACAGAAGGCGAAACGATGGTTAGCACATACATGTCAGACGGGGCATTGCACTCTTGCATCGCCGGCGGAGCCGTGGCGTGGAGCCTGCTTAACCGCTCACTGCAATTGTCGGGGCAACTGATGTACAAAGGACAACGGTTAACAGGCGTATATTCCGCACACAATGACCGTATGCTGTTTTCATTGTCAACAAACTATTATATAAAAAACTTCACCTTGACGGCAATGTATTCCTCAAAGATGAGTGAGCTGTCCGGTTCGCAATGGAATGAAACTCCGGCGCAATACTATTTCACTGCGTCCTGGCACCACAAGGGGCTATACGCAGAGATAGGATGCCAGCGCATCTTCGACAAGGATTACAAAAAGCGGCAATGGTTTGACTTCGGCACTTACAGCTATGACCGAGCCACCGTTTACAACAACATGTGTTCGGCTTGGTTGAAGATTTCTTACAGCTTCGACTTCGGCCGCAAGAAGGTGGAGCGCACCGAGCTTGAGGTAGACCGTGGCTCGTCGGGAATCATGAAGATGTGAAATGTTTAAGAATTTGCATCGGGATGTGTCTTTAGGAGACAGGAGACAGGAGTGTAGGAGTACAGACATTTGCATTTGACTATCACCGCGCAGCCTTTTCGTAATTCTTAATTCTTAACTTATCAAGTTCTTAACTCTTAATTTTTAACTCATAACTCATAACTCATAACTCAAAGCTCAAAGCTCTCAATGTCCGTTTTCCCCTTTCGCATGCAGCACGACGCCATGCAGTGCGGCATAGCCTGCCTGCAGATGGTGTGCGAATACCACGGCCGCAAGATGTCGGCGGCCGAGGTCGAGGAGCTATGTCCGTCTACGGCCGAGGGTGTCTCGCTGCTCGGCATGAGCCGTGCCGCCGAGGCCCTGGGCCTGCACACCGTCAGCGGGCGCCTGCCGGTGGATATGCTTGCCAAGGCCCCTCTGCCCTGCATACTCCACTGGCGGCAGCGCCACTTTGTGGTGCTCTACCGCATCAGGGGGCGCGGGCGCAGGTTGCGCTACTGTGTGGCCGACCCGGCCAAGGGCCTCGTGGAATATTCGCGCGCCGAGCTTGAGGAGGGATGGCTCAGCTCGCGCTCCGATGGCGAAGACAAGGGCATAGCCATGCTCTTGGAAACCACCCCGGCCTTCGCCGAGGCAGCCACCGGCAAGCGTGGCGGCGACACCGGCTCGGTGCGCTTCCTGATGGCCTATGTCCGCCGCTACAAGGCTGCCTTCGCCCATGTGCTGGCAGGGCTGGCCATAGGCAGTGCCATACAGCTGCTGCTGCCCCTGCTCACCCAGGCCGTGGTAGACAGGGGCATAGCCCTGCGCGACATTGGCTTTGTGTGGCTCGTGCTGGCGGGCCAGCTCATGCTCACGTTCAGCGCCACGGCCCTCGACTTCGTGCGCCGCTGGCTGCTTACGCACGTCAGCATGAGGGTCAACCTTAGCATACTGTCCGACTTCTTCGCCAAGCTGCTCAGCCTGCCCATGCCCTTCTTCGACACCAAGCACACCGGCGACCTGCTGCAGCGCATGGCCGACCACGACCGCGTGGAGCAGTTTCTCACCGGCCATGTGCTCACGGTGCTCTTCTCTACCATGACCATTGCCGTGTTCGGCTGTATGCTGCTGGCCTACGACGCCGTGTTGTTCCTCGTCTTCGCGGCCTTCAGCGCGGTCTATGGGCTGTGGATGGCGGCCTTCCTGCGACGCCGCCGCGTGCTCGACTACGAGCGCTTTGAGCGCGAGGCCGACAGCCACGACAAGACATGGCAGATGGTTACGGCCATGCAGGAGATAAAGCTGCAAGACTGCCGCCGCCGGCGCCGCCAAGAGTGGGAGCAAACCCGCCTCGGCCTGTTTGGCGTTAGGATGAAGGCTCTCAGGCTGCAGCAGGCCGAAGAGGCCGGCGGGGTGCTCATAAGCAGCGTCAAAGACATCATCATAACCGTCATGGCGGCCATGGCCGTGATCGACGGGCGCATGACGCTGGGCCAGATGCTCGCCGTGCAGTACATCATGGGCCAGCTGGCCGTGCCCGTCGACAGCCTGCTCGGCTTTGTCTATTCGTGGCAAGACGTCAGGCTGAGCCTCGAGCGCATCAACGAGATACACCGCGCCCGCCCCGAGGGCCGCGACGGCGCCATGGCGGCCTTCGCCTCGGCCGACCGCACCATACGCGTTGAGGGGCTGTCGTTCCGCTACGACCGCAACGCCCTGCGACCCACGCTCCAAGACGTAAGCCTCGACATAGAGCAGGGCAAGACCACGGCCATAGTGGGGGCCAGCGGCAGCGGCAAGACCACGCTGCTCAAGCTGCTGCTGGCCTACTACACGCCCGAGGGCGGGCAGGTTACCGTGGGCGGGCGCCCGCTCGCCGACTACGACCCGCAGTGGTGGCGCAGCCGCCTGGGCGTGGTGATGCAAGACGGTGTGATATTCTCTGAGTCGGTGGCGCGCAACATCGCCGTGGGCGACGGCGAGATAGACGCCGACAGGCTCGTGGCAGCCGCCCGCATGGCCCGCGTCGACGGCTTTGTGGCCTCGCTGCCGCTGGGCTACGACACGCGCATAGGGCGCAACGGCATGGGGCTCAGCGCCGGCCAGCGGCAGCGCATACTCATAGCGCGGGCCGTCTACAAAGACCCCGAGTATGTGTTCATGGACGAGGCCACCAACTCGCTCGACGCCAGCAACGAGAGGGCCATCGTCGAGAGCCTCGGCGAGTTCCTGAGCGGGCGCACGGTGCTCGTCATAGCCCACCGCCTGAGCACGGTGAGAAACGCCGACCGCATTGCCGTGATGGACCGTGGCCGCATAGTGGAGTGCGGCACCCACGAGGAGCTCACCGCCATGCGCGGGGCTTACTATCAACTTGTAAAAAACCAGCTTGAGCTATGAACGGAAACAAACACTCCGACAATGGGCGCCCACGGGGCGTTGAGCTGCGCTCCGAAGGCATGGTGAGCATGGCCGGCGGCGTGCCCCGGCGGCTGCTGTGGCTCAGCGCGGCTGTCATGGCTGTGGCCGCCGCGGTCGTGGGCGTGGTGGCTGCCGCGCTCACGTGGCTCTGACGCCCGGGCGGGCCACCCGAATAAACATAGGGGGGAGTTAGGGAGGTAGGGAGTTAGGGAGGTAGGGAGTTAGGGAGTTAAGGAGTTAGGAAGTTAAAGAGTTAGGGAGTTAAAGAGTTAGGAAGTTAAGGAGTTAGGGAGTTAAGGAGTTAGGAAGTTAAGGAGTTAAGACAATAGTATTTGACTGTCTTCCTGCAACACTTTCCCCATGCTCCCAAAGCTCCCATACTCCCAGAACTCCCATGTTCCATAACTATAGTCTGTACTCCGAGCAAAGAATTAAAAATTATGAATTTAAAAAGGTCTGCGCGATGATAGTCAAAAACTATTGCCCTCTAACTCCTTCTCCCTCCCTCTAACTCCATTATACACAAAAAACTATTGTCTTAACTCCTTAACTTCCTAACTTCTTAACTTCTAAAAAAAGCCTCCCGGATTTATCAGGTGAGCCCCACGGGCCTCGTGGAATGCTTGCGTCAGCTAACTCCGGGCTCCCGTTGCCTGCCTGTAACCGGCAGGCAGCTTGCGGACATTCAAATCAGATTGTAATCCTCGGCATATTGTACAGCCTCGGTAATGTTTTTGACCCTCAGCTTTTTGAATATGTTGGTTCTGTGGGCCTTGACAGTAACAATCGAAACCGACAGAATCTTTGCTATGTCTTTTATGCTTTTACCATTTATGCTATTCACAATGACAACTTTTTCCATGTTGGTCAAATGTGAGTTCTTGGCCTGAACCCATCCATCGTGTCTGTATTCATAGTGTTCATCTGCCTGGGGTAATTTTACAAGAGCATTCCCCGGTCGTTTCCTCGCCGAATAAGTCAGCATGCACACCCCGAGTATTACGCTTTTTTCTGTATTGCATAGGCAGGGACTTAACGATATGTGTATCATTTCCTTGCATACTGTTGCCTCTATTGATAAGTCAAAATGCAAGACCGATGACTCCGATATGGTGTTGGCTTTTTTCAGCAATGCGAAATAAGAGCTTATGATGTTTTTTATGTCAAACAGCTGCCTGTCGTCAATTAAGTCTTCGTCGCCCTTTGTCCTTGCATTCCTTATTTGTTGCAATTTTAATAAAATGGATGGCGAAACATACGGGAATGAGCAATGCACGAAATCAATCACGACAATCTTTCCATGCCCAAGCCTGTCGAGGGCGTGGGCACTTTTCACATAAGGGAGAATGTCGTCTGCAACTTGTCCTCCCATTGCCTTTGTGCCATGGCCGTCCTGCTGCAGGCCTTTCATTATTTCTTGTATCGTCATACCTTGTAGATTTACTTAATGTATGGTATGTTTGCCTTATACAAAAGTATGATTTTTTGAGTAAAAGCCAAAGATAAATATGAAATTGTTTTGTCGTATCTGTATCTCTGACTAATTTTGGCGTAGAAAGAACGCAATGCCTGAAGCATCAGGGCGGCACCTAAATCACAAAAGGATTCGGTATAAGAAAACATCTGGAGAAGTGGCGGGGATGAGATATTGCAAAATCCATTGGATTTGGATTTTACTTTGTCTTCCCCGTGTTTTGCACAGGCGTTACTTCTGCGTGTAACTTTGGTGAAGACCGGGCAATTAATTTGATTAGATGATGAGGATATTGACAATGGCTTTGGCTGCCTCGTGGCCGGTGGCCATCGTAGCGCAAGAGAAGATAACGGGATATGTGTATGACGCTTCACGCAATGCTATTGCCGGAGCGACAGTCGTAATGCTTAGCAGTGCCGACTCTGCCTACATCAATGGCGGTGTGAGCGATGCACAAGGCCGGTTTGTGATGCCGCGGCCCCGGTGCAAATGGATGATGGCCGTGTCGTGCCTGGGCTATGAGACCGCCGTGGTCAGGCCGGATGGCGATTCGGTGGCCGTCACTCTCATCGAGGCGCAGCATCAGTTGGGCGAGGTTACGGTCAGGTCTTCGCGCCCGGTGTCGCAGCTCACTCCCGGCGGCTTCCGCTACAAAATACGTGGCACGGCTCTGGCCCATGCTGGCAGGCTCGAAGATGTGTTGGCCTCGATGCCGCTTGTGCGAAAGACCGAAAGCGGATACGATGTGATGGGCCGGGGGCAGGCCGTGTTCTTTGTTGACAATCGTCGCATATACGATTTGTCGGAGCTCGACCGTCTCTCGTCTGTTGACATCGAAAGCATCGAGGTGGTTGCCAATCCGGGCTCTGAATACGATGCTTCTGTCAAGGCTGTGGTCAGGGTTGCCACCTATGCCAACTTTGCACGGGGCTGAGCGTGGATGCCCGCTCGACATGGTACCAAAACCGCAATGCCAGCGTGGTAGAGCAGTTGGGCTTGCGCTACAGCGCACAACGGTGGACGGCATACAACAACCTTGAATACCGCTCTGACAACGACCTGACATTGAAAGACCTCACCCAGACTGTATATGCCGACACGTTGTGGAATGAAGTGAGCAATGAGCAGGAGCACCGCAGGCACAACCGCATAGAGAACACCACGGGCATTGATTGGCAGATAGGCCGGCAGTCGTATGTAGGCGGGCGCTACATGTTGACATTCGATACCTACAGCCGAATGGATTTGAGCTCAGACAACAGTGTCTATGCAGACGGCAAGCCATACGACCAGCTGCTTACCACAGGGCTGCAACGTGGGCACGGCAACCGCAGCCACTTTGTCAACGCATATTATTCCGGGGCCATTGGCGGCTTCAAGGCCAATGCCGACTTCGACTACCTCCGCAGCACTACCGAGACAGACAATGAATATGATGAGGCCAGCCGGGCCGGCAGCAGTCGCGCGTTCACGGCTGTCAGCCGTGTCAACAACCGGATGATGTCGCTGCGCGCCTCGGCAGGCCACAAGCTGTGGCGCGGCGATGCAACCGTGGGGGTGGAGTATGTCCGCACACGGCGAAACGACAACTACCTCAGCACCCTTGACGAGATGCCCACAGCGCAGAGCTTGCTCAGGGAGACGCAGCGCGCGGCTTTTGCCGACTATTCGGTGCTTACCCGTGTGGGCCTCTTCGGTCTCGGCGTCCGCGTGGAGAATGCGCGGTTCACCTTTCATCCCGGCAATGGCGAGGGGGATGTGAGCCAGTCATTCACCAAGGTCTATCCCAACCTGTCGTGGGGCATCCGCGTAGGGCAGTTGCAGGCCCAGTTGCTTTACTCCACTGAAGTAAACCGCCCCACATACCGCCAATTGAGCAAGAATGTGCTCTATGGCAGCCGTTATACGTGGCAGATGGGCAACCCAATGCTGCAACCTGAGTATGTGCATGGGTTGACGCTGCAAGGCGTGTGGCGTATGGTGCAGTTTCAGCTGGGTTACTCCGACACACGCAACGCAATCATCAACTGGGGTACTCAGTCGGATGCACAGGGCGCATTGTCAATAATGTCTTACCGCAACCTGCCTTCGGTCAAGGAGATGCGGCTGGCGGTGGTTGTCTCAAAGAGCTTTGGGGCATGGACCCCACAGATTACTACGGTGGTTAACAAGCAGTTTCTGAACTTGGCAACGAGCATGGGCACTTACTGCTTGGGCAGCCCGATATGGATAGTCAAGCTGTCCAACAACTTCCGGTTGGGGCGCACGCTTTCATTCTTTGTCACAGCCGACTACCAGAGTCCGGGCGACTACCGCAACGTGCATCTCAGCCGCCACATGTGGTCGGTCGACTTCAATGCCGTAAAGACGTTTTGCCACGACCGTCTGTCTGTACAACTAAAGATTAATGACATTTTCGACAGCAAGAAAGACGGCAACGATATTTACAACTACCGGATGGTGATGCACCTGCTTAACCGATACGACTTCAGGGCTGTTTCCTTAACGCTGGGTTACAAGGTGAACAGCAAGGACGACACTTCGCACAGCCATAGCGATGCGGACAAGGAGGTCAAGCGGTTGTAATTGATTGAACGTCGGGCATGGGATTTTTTTACTGCATATAGCAATGAACTCATTCAAGTTTTTCGGAAAAAGTTTTAATGAGTTCAATAAATTGCTGCCATGCCGACAGGCTGCCCCGTGACACTGCCGCAAGGCCCGTTTTGCAAGGTACTACGGGCGGTTTTGCCTGCCGTTACGGCCCCCGTTATTATTAGGAGTTAGAAGGAGTTAGAAGGAGTTAGAAGAAGTTAGAAGAAGTTATCACTCGCTGCGCTCGTTTATGGAGTTAGAAGACATTACCCACAAAAGCTATTGTCCTCTAACTCCTACTAACTCCTTCTAACTCCTACAAACTCCTACTAATTCCTACTAATTCCTACTAACTCCTATTCTACCTTCCTCTACCTCCCTCTAACTCCTATTCTAACTCCTTCTGCCTCCTTCTAACCATAGTCTTTATTCTTGCAATGTGTCTATATGGTGGTCAACTGGCATTAGTATATATAAATACTAATGCAGTTGACACCAGCCACATTGACAAAACAGTTTCACAGTGGGCTTTGCGACGGTTGCGAGAAAACAAGCATTAGTTTGCTGAAAGTCGGAATTTGTGTCCGTATAGTCGGAGCAATATGGTCTAAACACAAAAACACTTGTTTTTCACGTAATGATTTTGTATATTTGTTGCATCATGCCGCGTGGCCGGCTCGCCCGGCGCAAAGCCGCCCGGTATGGCGGCGCCCCGTTCCGGCCCTGCGGCCCCTACCATTACAGCCTAAACAACCTAAACAGCCAGAAATGAAAGAACCCCTTGCAATGGCGGCGTGCATGGCCCCGTGCCATGGCCCGCATCCCAACCACACGCCGGCCTGCCCATTGGCAGGCATGGCCAAATCGGCCGCCGGTGCAGCCGGCCCTTTGTGCCGCCGCCGCCACGGGCCGCCCGGCAGCAGTGCCCGCGGGGCCGGCATAAGCATGGCGTACCCCTGTGTTATTATACGTTAACCGTGCAGAATTAGTCTGTGGCGGATATTGGGAATTTACAAAATAAACGTTATATTTGCAAGAAAGAACAATTAGTATGCAACGGATATGTGATTTCGATACGCTTACGGGCAGCCTGCGCTCGCTGCCCACACGCAAGAGGGTGGCTGTGGTCTGCCCAGGAGACTCGCATACGGAGTACGTGATACGTCGTGCGCTGGAAGAGCAGACAGCCGACTTCCTGCTTGTTGACGGCGGGCTCACCCGCTGGAACATTGGCGAGGTGTGCCGCCTGTATCCAGGCCGCGTCGAGGTGCGCCCTGCGGCCACCCCCGACGACGCCGCCCGCATGGCGGTCGAGATGGTGCGCGAGGGCCACGCTGACGTGCTCATGAAGGGCAGCATCAACACCGACAACCTGCTGCGCGCCGTGCTCGACAAGGAGCGCGGCCTGCTGGAGCACGGCCGCGTGATGAGCCACGTGACGGCCATCGAGGCCCCCGGCTACTCAAAGCTGCTGTTTGCCACCGACGTGGCCGTGATACCGCGGCCCACGCTCGACCAGTTTGACGCCATGCTGCGCTACGCCGTGTCGGTTTGCCGCAGCCTGGGCATGGCCGTGCCCCGTGTGGCCCTGCTGCACTGCACGGAGAAGGTGAGCGAGAAGTTTCCCCATACGCTGAGCTACGAGGAGCTGAAGCGCCGGGCCCGCGAGGGGGCCTACGGCGACGTGTTCGTAGACGGCCCCATGGACGTAAAGACCGCGTGCGACCCAGAGAGCGGCGAGCTCAAGGGCATCAAGTCGCCCGTTTGCGGAAATGCCGACGTGCTGGTGTTCCCCAACATCGAGTCGGGCAACACGTTCTACAAGACCATGTCGCTCTTCGGGCGGGCGCGCATGGCCGGGATGCTGTGCGGCACGACGGCACCCGTGGTGGTGGCCTCGAGGGCCGACACCGGTGATTCGAAATACACGAGCCTTGCGCTGGCATGCCTGGCCTCGGCTGAGTAAAAACACATAAAGTTGCACAGATTATGAAGATATTGGTAATCAATCCGGGTTCCACATCGACGAAGATGGCCATCTTCGACGACGACAAGCAGGTGTGGACGGCAGGCGCCCATCACCCGGTGGGCGAGTTGGCACGCTTTGAGCATGTGGCCGACCAGTATGAATATCGCCGTGACTTCGTCATAGGCAGGCTTGAGAAGGCCGACATACCGCTGCGCTTCGACGCAGTGATAGGGCGCGGCGGACTGCTGCACCCGTTGCGCGGCGGGGTCTACACCGTCAACGAGCGCATGAAGCACGACCTGCGCCACGCCACCATGGAGCATGCCTGCAACCTGGGCGCCCTCATAGCTGCCGAGCTGGCCGAGAGGTGCGGGTGCCCTGCATATACGGCCGACCCGGTGGTGGTCGACGAGATGCGCCCCGAGGCGCGCATCAGCGGGCTGCCATGCCTGGAGCGCCGCTCGGTGTTCCACGCCCTCAACCAGAAGGCCGTGTCGCGCCGCTACGCCGCGTCGATAGGCCGCCGTTATGAAGACCTGCGCCTCATCGTGGCCCACATGGGCGGCGGCATCTCGGTGGGGGCCCACTGCCTGGGCCGCGTCATCGACGTAAACAATGCCCTGGGCGGCGAAGGCCCGTTCACGCCCGAGCGCTGCGGCACGCTGCCGGCCATGCAGCTGGTTGAGCTGTGCTACAGCGGCAAGTACACCCTGCGCCAGATGAAGCGCATGATATGCGGCAAGGGCGGCCTGGCGGCCTGGCTGGGCAGCAACGACATGATTGGCCTCTCGGCCCGCGCCGAGGCCGGCGAGGAGCCCTATGCCACTGTGGTGGGGGCTATGATGTATACCGTGGCCAAGGAGATAGGCTCGATGTATGTAGCGCTGGGCGGCAAGGTCGATGCCATCATCGTCACCGGCGGCATAGCCCACGACACCTACTGCGTAGACCGCCTGCGCCCGCATGTGGAATACATGGCTCCGGTGGTGGTGATGCCCGGCGAGAACGAGATGCTGTCGCTGGCCTTCAATGCCCTGGGCGCCTTGCGCGGTGAGCTTGAACTGATGGAATATACGGGCGACGACTGCCGAGAAGGCATCGTGTCGCCTGTGGCTATAGATTGAGGCCCGGCGCGCGACGCGCCACGGCCGGTTATTGTTTTTTCATACCTCAGCAGTCCTGTCCGCGGCCATGTCCGGCCTGCGGGCAGGACATTTGTTTGCCCGGGCAGCGCCGCCGTTTCGCCATCAGCGCGGCTCACGACTTAACCAATAGACATTGGGGATTATTAGGAGTTAAGACAATAGTTTTTGGGTATAATGGAGGTAGAGGGAGTTAGAAGGAGGTAGAAGGAGTTATAGGACAATAGTTTTTGTGTATAATGAGTTAGAAGGAGTTAAGGAGTTAGGAAGTTAAGGAGTTAAGACAATAGTTTTTGTGTACAATGGAGTTAGATGGAGGTAGAGGTAGGTACAAGGAGTTAGAGGACAATAGTTTTTGACTATCATCGCGCAGCCTTTTTTAATTCTTAATTTTTAATTCTTTGCTCGGAGTACAGACAATAGTTATGGAAAAATGGGAGCTTTGCTGGCATGGGGAAAGTGTTGCATGAAGACAGTCAAATACTATTGTCTGTACTCCTGTACTCCCGTACTCCAGCACTCCCGTACTCCCGTACTCCTAAAAACGCCTCATGGATTTATCTGGTGAGCCATTTTAGCGCCATTTGCGCTTGCTGCCGAAGCGGTAGCCCACGCCGAGCATCAGGTAGTTGGGTTTCTGGAAGTCGTAGAGGCTGTAGCCTATGTGCAGGAACGAGTTGCGCAGCACGTCGACCTTGAGGGCCAGTATCTCGTAGGTGCCGCTGAAGTCGCCGCCGGCCCCGATTATGTTCTTGCCCACGCCGAAGTCGATGGTGAAGTAGGGCATCACAAACTCGACTCTTGCCGACAGTCCCGCCGCCATCTGCCGCGAGGGCTTGGGCTGGCGCACGTTCTCAGCCGTGGGCACGTCGCCCTCGAAGTAAATGTTGGCGCTGTTGTCGTAGACGGCGTCGAGCGACAGCCCCGCGTTGAGCCAGTGGTTGATGTTGTAGAGCGGGGTGAAGTTGATGCCCGCCACACCGTAGGTGCCCGGCACGGCATAGAGCGTGGCGCCGTCGCCCACAGCCACCCCACGCCTGCGCCACGCCCCGAACACCACCAGGTCGTAGCTCATGTGGCGCCTGAAGCGCGGCATGGGCCCCGCCGGTTGGCGCCCGGGGCTGCGCCCGAAGTAGAACGCCGCCGAGAGCCTTGCCGCCAGAGTGTTGAGTCCGAGGTTGGGGTAGGCCGTGTTGCCATTGGAGTAGTGGGAGGCCGACACCCCGGCGCTCACGTCGAGCCACGCCGCCGGGCTGTAGCTCAGGTAGATGTCGGCGTCGAGGTAGGCCGTGGCGCGCGAGCCTATGATGTGGTTGTCGGGGTTGGTCTCGCTGTCGTAGGGGTGCCAGCCCATGGCCAGGCCCAGGTTCCACTCGTAGTTGAGCGACAGTCGGCGCCCAATGGAGGCTATGCGCGCCCCCTGGAAGATGAACACCGACACGGGGTTGCCCAGCTGCGGGTTGAAGCGGTGGAAGCCCACGCCCACGCCCTGGTAGGCCCCGGGGTATATGCGCGACTGCATGCTGCCCACGGGTGCCATGAAGGCATACTTAAGCCTCACGGCCGAGGCGTGGTTCATTATGCGCCGCTCGGCATTGCCCCCGTTGAGGTAGCTGTCGGTGTGGAATATGCCCCCGGTGGCATAGTCGGCCTCCACCCTGTGAACCACGCGAGAGCTGCTGCCGGTGACGGCAGTGTCGGCCTGCTCGGCCGCCGCGGCGGTGCAGGGCGTAGCCACAGCCATGGCCGCAGCCATGATGGTGGGCAGGAGGGTGTGGAAAACGCTGGGCATATCGCCTGCAAAGTTAATGCTTATTGGTGTAAAAGCGAAATTATGATGCCTGTTTGTTGCCCGCGTCTCGCCCGGTTTGGAATGGGGTATCATTAAAAATGCTTAAATAAACACTTAAATCGAACGGTCTGTTGGTAAAAACCTTATATTTGTGATATGCAATCAGCAAGATTTCATCAAGGAAAATTACTAAAGCCTATTAACCTTTAAAATAAGAAAGTTATGAAGAAAAATTTATTACTCACAATCGCACTCAGTTGCACGGTCGCATTGGCAAATGCCCAAATGAGAGTAAGCGGCAACGGCAATGTTACGTTGCAGTCGACAGACGTGGTAGGCAGCCTTCGTGTCTCTGGCGGGATAGACGGCATGGTTATCGGTGATGGGGCTGAGCCCGCCATAGGCAATGACTCCGAAACGGCCCATGACAAACTGTCCGCGCTCACCGCCGTGCCTTTCTACAAGTCTGTGCCGGCAGGCCAGGCAAAATCCCTGCCGCTCGGCTCTTTCGAGGCACAGAGTCTTTCAAAATTGCATTACGCCCTGTCGGCCGAGCAGCTTGGGGCAGTCTATCCGGACTTGGTGTATGTCAGGGAAGACGGAACCAAGGGCATTAATTACATGGAGATGATTCCATTGCTGGTGCAGGCCATCGGAGAGCTTAGCGCCAAGGTTGAGGCCCTTGAGGCCGTGAGCGGCAGGCAACAGCGCAGCATGGCCAAGGCTGTGGCCGGCATTGACAGTGGCGAAGCCTTGCCTGGCCCTGGTCTTGGGCAGAACTCCCCCAACCCGTTTGCAAGCACCACTGAAATAGGGCTGACAATACCCGACGATGCGCATGACGCCACTCTCTGCATCTATGATATGACCGGCAAGCAGCTACGCCAGTTGCCGGTGTCCGGGCGTGGCAAGACATCGGTGGTGTTGACTGGCGAAGGCCTTGCAAGCGGCATGTATCTCTACAGTCTCATAATAGACGGCAAACTTATAGACACTAAGCGGATGGTGTTTGCAAAGTGATAAGCAGTCTTTATTTTATCAACTGTTGGCTTGGGTTGGATTGTCGAGGCAGATGTGTCTGCCTGCTGAAGAGCATTGTTGGGCAGTGTGACGAAGCAGCCAGGCAAATATGACCGAAGAGACACTCAAGCCGGCAGAGCTGAACAAGGCGACTTTGATAGAATCAAGGCAGCCACTGAATTTGCAGTGAACCATTAAATGACAAGAAAGAGAAAATAATGCTAACCAATAAATGCGATAGTTATGAAACGATTGTTAGTTTATGCAATAGCCGTCATTGTTTCCTCCCAGTGCCTTTGGGCCGGATCAGACGGCATGAAAGTCAGCGTTCACGTCGACGGCAACCGTCTTGAAGACCTGCTCACCGACGAGCAGAAGGCCGGTGTCACCAACCTGAAGATAACCGGCAGCCTCGCCGAGGAAGACTATGCCTACTTGCGCAACTCGCTTTTCTTGCAGCTGGACACACTCGACCTGCTTGACGCCGACATAGACACGATACCAAGCAATGTGTTCAACTGGGAAAATGTGAAAGGCGTATTGGACCATCCGATTTTCAGGGTGGTACTTCCAAAAACATTGAGGCATCTGGCTGACTATTCATTAAATATGGGAGACGCGAGCATCGTATTTGAACTTACCGGCCCGTTCCCCACGCTTGGCAAATATGTATATGAAGGGGAAAGTGGAAGCCGGAGCCGTATAGAGCCGTCGGCAGACAACGTGGCATACAAGACGACACCAATCTATATGTATTCGACAGATGGCTCGGTGCTTTATTTTGCAGATTTCAATAGAATGTATGAATCACCTCAATACGGTGTGCGCATTATATATCAAAATGCGTTTGAGGACTGTTGGACATCAGGTAAGTTAATCCTGCCGGCATCTGTCGATTCTATTGGCGACAGGGCATTTGCCGATTTTCAGATGCCGATTCCAACCGGACATTACGACCCGCCGAAATTTATTTGTGAAGCTGTGACCCCGCCGAGGTTGGGAAAAGATGTATTCTTGAATGCAGGATATGATAGTGGCCGTCCTTTTGAAATATATGTGCCGGATGAGAGCGTCGAACTCTATAGGAATGCCGACGGATGGAAAGACATGGTTATATGGGGAATCCTTGCTGATATAGAATCTGTTCGGGCTTCATCGAAGGCCGTGCTGGACATAGGCTGTTCAAGAGAAGCTTATATATTGCAGGCAGACAAGGTAATCTCCCACGTTGCCTGTTACAATGCAGCAGGGCAGACTATTAGGTCGTTGGCTGTTTGTGCAAATTCTTTTATCTTGGCAAAGAGCGAAATACCTGGCCCATATATGCTCGTGCGCATATACTTTGAGGACGGAACGGGGCAAGTTATAAAACTTAAACATTAAAGTTATGAAACGATTGATAAATTGCCTGCTTTTGTTGTCGATAATATTTATTGGGGCAAGAGCCCAGATAACAGGTCTGGTGACAATAAATAAAGCGGACATCAGACTGTCGGAGAGAGACGGGTATGACATAATAAGGCTGGCGGGCAGCGATGACGTGACGCGTCAGGTGGGGGCGCCGGAGTTGCCTGTGGTAGTGAAAACATATGTGATACCACTCGATGGAAAGCCTACGGGGGTTGATGCTACCGTTGGGAGCAGCACAGCGCTGGATGGTGAGTATATGCCGTATCCGGCGCAGCCGCCATTGCCTGTTGGAAACGCAGATACAGCCTTTGTTGAGCCGTGTGACTCAATTTATAATGGCGCAGACCGCTATCCGGCAAAACGCGCTGAGATAGTGTCAGACCGCATCTACATGGGCTATCGATTGGTAACAATATGTCTGTATCCAATAGAGTATGACCCTGTTACGAAAAAGATATATTTGAGTGACCTGAGCTTTAACTTGACGTATCAGGCAGGTGCTGTGGAAGTGAAGCGCCCATTGAAGCAGGGTAGTCATCGGGCCACAATTATAAAGAAAGCCGTAAAGTCAATGGTGGATAATCCGCAGGATGTGGATTTGTATTCAGGGGATGCGCCTGTAAAAACTATGAGTAGAGATATTGGCTCTATTAAGCCAGAGATAGTGAAATATATACCAAATGTAATCAATGAGCAAATACCTGACTACATAATCATTACTAACACGGAGTTGATGAGTAGCTTCCAGCGTTTGGCAGATTGGAAAATACAAAAAGGTATTCCAACATTTATTAAAGATTTAAATGAGATAAAGCAGGAATATACGGGTTCTGACTTGCCTGAAAAGATTCGTGCTTATTTGCAAGATTGCTGGAACAGATGGGGTGAAGGGTTGTTTGTGCTACTTGGTGGGGATGTTAATATTGTTCCGTCAAGGGTATATGATCATGTATTTGTGGATCGTACAAAACATGTTTCTGATGCCTATTATTCGGATTTTGAAAGAACTTGGAATGATGATGGTAACAATTTGTTTCTTGAAAATCTTAGTGAGGCAAAAGGAAATCGTCATTGTTTCATTGGTCGTGCTCCTGTTGAGAATAAGAATGAGGCAAAGGTGTTTGTTGATAAAGTTTTGGCATACGAGAAGTTGTCTGTTCCTGCTGCAAGCAGGAATTATATCATGAATCATTTGGTGGCTGCTGCTTATATAGGGTATTCTGAAGATAGTGATCGTTATAGTGAAGGAGGACAAGCATCTCTGGATGGGAAATTGTCGTCATTCGGGCAGATAAAGAAATGGTGTTTGTTCGATCATTATAATTGCGATTGTGGCAAACATTATCCCAAGACAACACATTATAATAACGCAGGGAAGCAATTGACACGTAATGATTTCTTGTCTGAGTTGGATGGCAAGGGAATGTCTGGCATGGGCTATCACCATATTGTGTATCATATGGATCACAGTTCACCTCGTGCAATGGGCACATCAAGTCTTTATAAAAGGGAAAGTATTTCTGCAGATGATGTGGATAAACTGACAAATGGAAATTTCCCGCAGATAGTAATATCCGGTGGATGTTCATCTGCCGAATTTAATAACGACTGCATTGCAGAGCATTTCTTGAATAATCCCAGTGGTGGGGCCGTTGCGTTCATAGGAAATTCTAATGTTGGATTTTCTGGTGAATATACACAGTATGAGAACTTTTTACGGTCATTATATAATGAAGATATAATGAATTTGGGCGTCTTGTTGGATAAAATAGTGGATAAAACAAGCGATAAGAAACCTTTCGTCCGCCTCCATCTCCTCGGAGACCCAGAGATGCCCGTGTGGTCTGATACACCGAAAACATTTGATGTAAATGTTACGCGTTGGTCGGCAATTTCTAATACCTATCGTTTCAACGTTCGTATTAATAATCTCCCCGAAGGAGAAGAGGCTCTTGTTTGTTTCAAGAAAGATAACGAGTGTTATTACAAGATGGTCATTTCTGATAATGAGTTCCATACTTTTGCTTATTCTCCCAAGATAACAGGAACTATGACAATCACGGTTACGGCCCGCAATTTTATACCGTATGAGAAAAGTTTTAAAATAGCGACAGACCTTGTGGGCGATTTTTCGATAGCTGAGATAGTTAATTTTAATGGGAAAGCCAAGATTGGTGCACGAACATCACTTAATATTGGCATAAAAAACACAAGTGTGCAAAATGCACCGTATGTCGTAGCAACTCTGTCTTCTTCCTCTCCATACATAACTGTGACGAAGCCAGAAGTGGAGTACACTAATATAGGCTCAAATGAAGTTGGCTTTGGCAAGTCTTCTTTTGAAATATTGGTAAGTGAAGATGCTCCCGAAGTTATGCGCAATGAATGGAATGCTGCCTGCCTGTATCTGTCGATAGCTAATACAGATAGTATTAACAATATGAGTAAGATATTTGCTGATACTGTAAAGATAGATTTGGTTTCTGCAAATATGCGTATATCTACGGTGAAGATACTAAGCACAACCGATGGGGATAACATTCCTGAGCCGGGCGAAATAGTAACAATGGGTTTGGATCGCTTTTCCGAACACGGAATTTTAGGCTTCCCAAAGTGGAGTGTAACTCCCATTTCGAGTGACATAGAAAATGTATCATGCCCTTCTTTTGGAGTTTATAAAATCAAAGTCAGCAATTCGTATAAGCTTGGTGCTCCATTGAATTTGAAAGTCTTGTTAAAGGATGTGTCTATAAAGCAGGATAGCATCACTGTTGACATAGCAAAAGCCGTTACTTCAATCAACGACGCCAAGGTTCACACATCATCCACCGAGCGCACAATCTCGTTCTATTGGGATAAGATGGGCAGCGAGTCGAAATACAACATATATCGCTCTACATCTCCCAATGGCGTGTATGAAAAGCTTAACAAGATGCCTTTGACCACCCGCTATTATGAAGACGCAGACGTAGGTGTGAGGACTCCGTATTACTACAAGCTGTCGGCACTCACAGACGACAATCTGGAGGGCGACTTGTCGAGAGCGTACAGTGGTATCACCACTTATCCGCTGATGCTCCAGAAAGTGATGAGGGAGAATTATCTGGGCTTCCACAACGAGGCATACGTGGCAGACTTTGACCTTGACGGAAAGAAAGAGCTTGTGCAGGTGGCTACAGGTGAGGATGAAGGAAAACAGTATTCGACGCTTTATGTAGTGCGTCCTGACGGCACCGAGCCATACGACATTGACGGCAACGTTACAACGTTCAGTGGGTATGCCACGTTCCAATATTTGGTGGAGGCTCCTCCATCTGTGGCCGACTTGTTTGGCAATGGTGAGCCGTGCATAATAGTTCTGCCGCGCGATACGGCCCACAATGTGGTGTGCTATTCTTCGTTGGACAAGGACGGTGACAGGCTGCCTGACAAGCTTTGGGAGACGGATGTGAACGGAGCTGCATTCAGGGGTGCTGTGGTTACAGATTTAGACCCGAGTGACAGTAAGGGAGAGAAGGAAATCGTGTTCTTGGAAGAGAACGGGAACGGCGTAATCATACTCGATGCCCAAGGGAACATACAAAACGTGATAGGCGCGGGCAAGTATGAATATAATTACAGCTCGCTTGCCGTGGCCGATCTTGACGGCGATGGAAAGAAAGAAATTGTTTGCAGTTCACAGAATGCGGTCTTTGTGTGGCGGCATGACGGCACGCCGTTCTTGCGCGAGCCGTTCTTCACGCGTCAGGGTACCGATCTGAGGTCGTCGCCGATAGTATGCGACCTTGACAACGACGGGAACAAGGAGATATTGATAGCAGAGCGCAAGGCAGCCGATCCCGACTGTATTTTTGCAATAAGGCTCAACGGCACGTGCCTTCCCGGATTTGACGGCAGTAGCACTGCGGCAGCCATTCCTTATCCGATGGTTAACAAAGGCGAAGGACTTGATCACGCCGTGACCGTGGGCGACATAAACGGTGACGGAAAGCTGGAGGTGGCCTCGCTTGGTCGCGGTTACGTAAGAGCATGGAATAACAGCGGACAACTGATATTGAACAGGGAACTCCCTGATCTGTTGATGCACAAAGACTGGAATACCCACATGAAGCAGCCGCTTATAGCAGATGTTGACGGCGATGGCGAGATGGATATCGTTTTCGGTGATATGTTTACCATTTACGCCATTCATGCTGATGGCACTGATGTGTTGGGCTTCCCTATGTCTAACGTGGGTGAAATCCGCCATAGCATCTGTATCAGTGACATTGACGCAGATGGGAAGAACGAGATAATCGCTACAGACCTATATGGTTATCTCAACGTGTGGAAGACTGATGGCCATGGCATAGAGTGGGGCTGTCCGCGCTTTGACAACGCCCGCACAGGTGAGTATGTGAAAGGTGGCAGCGATCCCATTGTGCTCACCGCCAATGCCTCAGAGGCCGATGTCGCAGGAAACAACGATGTGGTGGTGAGAGGCGGCGAGCTCAGCATAGCCGCCGATGGCCTCGACATGACCGACGGTCAAAAGCTGATAATAATGGACGGAGGCACGTTGAAAGTTGACAGCGGCCGCATCAGCAATGCCAATGTGCTCGTTAAGCGTGGAGGACATCTGGCAATTGAGAATGGCGGAGAAATAGAGGTGGGCAAATTTGGCAACCTCGCCACTGAAGGTGGAGCGTCTGTCGAGGTTGTGGACGGTGAAGTGACGCAGTCTGGTGAAACCGTCAGGTAAAGATATTCGGATGGGATGGGTCGGCCGGCGTCGATTTATGTCGGCCGGCTCTCCCTTACACACAATAAAGTTTTAAAACTTAAATTGGAAAGGAACTGATTATTAAGAAGATGATTACATTTATAGCGTTGGCATTCATGGCGTTGTCCATGACGGCGCAGGAGTCGACCACCGTGACCGTTCACGTCGACGGCAGCCGCCTTGAAGACCTTCTCACCGACGAGCAGAAGGCTGGCGTCACCAACCTGAAGATAACCGGCAGCCTCGCCGAAGAAGACTATGCCTACCTGCGCAACTCGCTTTTCTTGCAGCTGGACACTCTCGACCTGCTTGACGCCGACATAGACACGTTGCCTGCGCATGCTTTCCACTGCACTTTGCATACCCCAAAGGAAAATGGGCGTCGTGTGCTGTTACCTAAAAAAATAAAGCATCTGTCAGACTATTCGCTAAGCGTTGAGTGTGTAGGACGTTACAATGTCACTGGTTTTGAGTGTATATTTGAGTTGGCTGGCAAGTACCCTACGCTTGGACGTTTTGTGTATAATGGCAGAGATTGGTATGTACAAAATGAGAGGGTAACTCGTGTGGTTCCATCAATTGGCAACAAATATTGCAAGTATGATGATGGCCGTGTGTATTCGAAAGATGGCACCGTGTTGTATTTTTCACCGATATCCTATTATGAGGCTGGTACATACTCATATTTGGCTAAGGAAGGAACCCGTACAATTTATGCAAATTGTTATGAAGGGATGCTCATGTCTGGCAAGTTGATCATTCCTGAGTCTGTTGATTCAATTGGTGACAGGGCTTTTGCCTATATTAAGTGGAACCTGCCAACGAGATCTAGTAGGGAGTGGTATGCGCCTGAACCATCCTTGGTGTGTATGGCGTCAGTACCTCCGCGATTGGGAGACGATGTGTTCTTGACTGATGGCGACCCTCAGGCAGTCTATGTTCCCCTGGAGAGTATCGGTCTTTACGAGCAGGCTGAGGGTTGGAAGGAGCTTTCAATAAATCAAATAATATATGCAGATATTAAAGACTTGCAAGGTGATCCAGGTGATTTGTCTGTTGTTGACGGCGGCGAGGCATACACCATCAAATCCGCCAAGCCCATCTCCCGCGTCGTGTGCTACAGCGTCGGTGGGCAGCTGCTGAGAGACGTGCCCGTGACGGCAAGCACCGTTGCCATCGCAAAGAGCGAAATCCCTGGCCCGTATATGCTCGTGCGCATATACTTTGATGACGGAACGGGGCAAGTGGTGAAACTAAGTCGTTGATCGACTGTATGGATGTTGCCCACAGGCGATTTATGTGATGAAATAATAGATGAAATAATAGCTGAATGTAAAACTTAAACCAATTTGTTTATGAAAACCAGACACTTAGTGCGAATTGTGGCTGTGGCACTATTCGCAAGTTTATTTACCGCTTGCAGCAATGACGATGCTGTCAGGGGAGTGGTAGAGATCGGAAAAATGGATGGCGTGGATTTAAGCCAGTCACAGTGCCGAACGACATTAAACGGCGAGGAGGTGGCAATAAAAGGCGTGGAATTTGCCTGCGACGGCGCCGGTGGGGCGGTGACCATGACAATAAGCGGGCTCACTGCCGAATTGGCGAAGAGTTTCACCGTAGACATCGATGCCGTGCCCGGCGAAAGGACTGTCGGCTTCACCGGCAAGAGCGATGCGCCGGGATACGAGATGACCGTGAGAGGCACATACACCCCCGCCGAGAAATATGTGACCGACGGCTATGTGGTCTTGGACATTGCCTATGCGCCGAAAGGCATTGAGACGGGCCGTACATTTGTGTTCAAGACGGGCGAGGGATTTCTCAACGTGACCAAAGACATCTTGGGAACTACAAAGTATGACGGTATTGTTTACCCCAACGAGATGACCATAAGAAACGCATTGGTAAGCATAGGCAAATATCTTGGAACCAAGCACGACGAGATAGGCATGAGGTTTAACGAAGACCTCACGCTCGACATCTGGATAAAGCCCGCCGGCGGCGATGAACCGGCGCATTGGATGACAACGAGATACTGGTTTACGGAAAATGACGGCGAGCTGATACTGGAACTTACCGGCGAGCAATGCGACGCCTTCTGCGAGGCGTGGACGGGCATACCGCAAGGGCCTTATACCCCGATATTCATCTTTGGCCTCGACGACCGCGTGCCGTTGGCCATGTTTTATGAAATGGACGGCGGGCGATTGAGCATAGGCATTGCAAACACGCAGAATGCGGCTGCGCTCTCAATGTTTGCCGACGGCTTTGGGAGGACATGGCCCGAAAGCCAGGCCAAGACCGAGCTTATGGTGGCCAGGGACGCCATGTGGAATGCCATACGCGACGGGCAGCAAGTGGAGATAGCCATGACATCCGAGCCCGGAGATTGACGTGGGTTGCCGGCCCTGTTGGCGTTAGTCAGTGCCGATTGCCTCCCCTTGGCGCAGACTGTGGCGCAGGCAGCCGTGCATCCGATTTTTGCGTTGATTTAAATCAATAAATTGTGAGGGCGTCGAAAAAACATGCCCCGCAATTTTGTTTTCCCTTATATATATTGTATCTTTGCGCTACCATTGCGACAATGGTACTGTTATTCATTAGGTTAGTAGTTAATAGATTTAAGGTAAAGATTATGTTATTAGATTTTCATGACGACGGTTGTGCCTTTGTGGGCATTGATATTCAATGACTTCAACGGCATCCGTCCGAGGGAATAGCGCGGGGTGAGTGATTCATACCGCGCTGTTTCATTATGGGCTCGCCCCGCGCCGGCATGCGGTTGCCGTAACGATGCGGAGCACAGCCTTTTGCCGCTCTGCCTGCGGGTCGGCAAGGGGCCTTGGCCGGTACGTCGGCATAAAACGGCTATTTTGAACTAACAGAACTTAAAATGCCCCGTTTTAGTATGTTTTTTATTTAATAAAGACAGAAAGATGCCGCTATTTACGGAAATGTGATTAAATTTGCAGCTAAAAATAAAAATAAATACCGAATGAGTAAGAACATTGGTCATCTGTGCCTGCTGTTCGCGGCGGCAACATTACTTGTGTCGTGCTTAGACACCGACTATACCGATGATGTGACGCTTTATGATGATATTGCCATTACCCAGTTTCAGATAACAAGCGCTAAGATAACCAAGCACACCACTTCCTCGACGGGGGAGGACTCCACGTATGTGGTCGACGACCAGAGCGTGGCCGACTATCCGTTCTACATCGACCAGCTCAAGGGCGAGATTTACAATGTAGACTCGCTGCCCGTGGGGGTCGACGCCACCAAGCTGCTCTGCGGCGTTTATACCAAGAACAACGCCATGGTGTATATCGAGAACGCCGCCCGCGACTCGATGAAGTCGCTCTCGTCGACCGACAGCACCGACTTCAGCAAGCCCCGCTACCTGAGGGCATACGCCTCTGACGCCCGCTCGTACCGCCTGTACAAGGTGACGGTGAACATTCACCGCGAGGTGGCCGACGAGTTCCGCTGGACGCGGATGGCCGACAACGCCTCGCTCGCAGCCATGGGCGGCATGCGCCTTGTGGGGCTTGGCGGCAGGATGGTGCTCTTCGGGCTTGAGGGCGGCTCGACGGTGGTATACACCACAGAGGCCTCCGACGGCAACACGTGGACTGCTACGGGGGCGGCCTTCGGTCCCGACGCTTATAATAATGTGGCGGTGAAGGGCGACACGCTCTTCGTGCTCGACGGCGGCACGCTTCGCCGCACCACTGACGGCACGGCCTTCGAGGCCGTGGCGGCGCAGGGGGCACCGCAGCGGCTCGTGGGGGCCAGCACTACAGAGCTCTATGGCATCGACGCCAGCGGCGCGATGGTGGTGTCGGCCGACGGTGGGCGCTCATGGCGCAACGACGCCACCGACGCTCCCGGCACGCTGCTGCCCGCGCAAGACATGACATCGTGCACGGCGCCCTACGGCTATGTCGACAGCACCGACTACGTGATGCTCGCCGGCAACCGCTCGATAGAGGCCTACCCCGACGACTCTACGGCCGTGGTTTGGCGCAAGATAGTGGAATACTCGAATGGCAGCGAGCAGGGCAAGTGGGTGTACATGGATCAGGACAGCCGCAACAACTACCTGCTGCCGAGGCTCGCCGGCCTCACCGTCATTGCCTACGGCGACAGCGAGCTGGCCTTTGGCGGCGCCGGCATAGGCGGGTGCAAGGAGCAGCCGTTCTCGCGGATATACGAGAGCCGCGACGGTGGCATCACATGGAAGGCAAACTCTTCGTATGCCTACCCCGATGCGTTTGACACCTCGGCCACGGCCTTTGCCGCGGCAACCGACGCCGACGGGCATATATGGATAGTGTGCGCAGGCACCGGCCAGGTGTGGCGCGGACGGCTCAACAGCATGGGCTGGCAGCAGTGACGGGAGGGGCCGATGAAGAAGCTGCTCGTCATAGCCATGGCCATGGCCGCCGCCATCACGGCGGGGGCGCAGACCGACCCCGAATACAGGGCCGAGATAGGCGGCGGGGTGGGGCTGCTCTCTTACCAGGGCGACTTCAACGGCAGCATCCTGGCCAACAACCAAGTGGCCGGCGGCCTGGTGGCCAAATATCGGTTCAACCCGCGCATGGCCCTGGGGCTCGACATTACATACGGCAAGCTGAAGGGCTCGTCGGCCGATGTGAGCACGTGGTATCCCGGGCTGCAAGACTCGGTGGTGTCGTTCAGCAACACGCTGGTCGACGCCGGGCTGCGGTTTGAATACAACTTCTGGCCCTACGGCACCGGCCGCGAATACTTCGGGGCAAAGCGGCTCACGCCATACGTGGCCATAGGCCTCGGGCTGACATACGCCAAGACACCGTCGGGAAGCGTGGTGACGGGCAACCTGCCAATAGGCGTTGGCGTTAAGTACAAGGTGGCCACAAGGCTCAACCTGGCCCTGGAATGGGCCATACACTTCTCGCTGAGCGACAAGCTCGACGGCACCGACGATCCCTACGGCATCGACAGCAGCGGGATGTTCAAGAATACCGACAGCTACAGCATGTTGCGGCTATCGCTCACCTACGACGTGTGGGCAAAATGCCGGACATGCCATAACGATAGATATTGACTCTATGACAGAACAATTGGATATGAAACGCATACCACGCCACATTGCCATCATCATGGACGGCAATGGGCGGTGGGCCTCGGAACGGGGGCGCCAGCGCAGCTACGGCCACCAGGCCGGGGTGGAGTCGGTGCGCCGCATAACGTCGGAGTGTGTGCGGCTCGGCGTTGAATACCTCACGCTTTACACCTTCTCGACCGAGAACTGGAACCGTCCTGCCGACGAGGTGGCGGCCCTGATGGGGCTGGTGCTGTCGTCGCTCGAAGACGAGATATTCATGAAGAACAACGTACGCTTCCGCGTCATAGGCGACATCGGGCGGCTGCCGCAGGAGGTGCAGGACAAGCTCAGGCAGACCGAGGAGCACACGGCGGCCAACACGGCCATGACCATGGTGGTGGCGCTGAGCTACTCGGCACGGTGGGAGCTGGCCAAGGCCGCACGGCAGATTGCCGTCGACGCCATCGAGGGGCGCATAGATCCGGCGAGCATCACCGACACCGACATAGAGGCGAGGCTCGAGACGCGTTTCATGCCCGACCCCGACCTGCTGATACGCACAGGGGGCGAGTTGCGCATATCCAACTTCCTGCTGTGGCAGATTGCATATTCAGAACTGTATTTCTGCGATACCTACTGGCCCGACTTCGACGAGGCGGCCCTGCGCCAGGCCATTGCCAGTTACCAGGGACGGCAGCGCCGGTTCGGCAAGACCGAGGCTCAGGTTGAAGGGGATGAACATTGAACGAAACTCATACATTATCATATTTGGGATGGAATATATGAAGAGGATGCTTGGGCTGCTTGCCGCGGCTTTGTTGGCTGGGTTATACGCCACGGCACAGGACAAGATTGTCAAACCGGAGATATCGTACGCCGGCACACCGCGCTCGTGCGAGATAGGAGGGCTCACCGTCAAGGGGGTAGAGGGCTACGAGGACTATGTCCTCACGGGCATCTCGGGCCTGTCTGTGGGCCAGCGCGTGACAGTGCCCGGCTCGGAGATAACTGAGGCGGTGAAGCGCTATTGGAGGCACGGCCTGTTCTCGGATGTTTCCGTCACGGTCGACTCCATTGTGGGCTCCAAGGTCTACCTGTGCTTCAACCTGTCGGTCAGGCCCAGGGTGAGCACCATCAACTACAACGGCTTGAAGAAGTCGGAGCGCGAAGACCTCGAGGCACGGCTGGGCATCATGCCCGGAAGCCAGATCACGCCTAACGTGATAGACAGGGCTAAGATACTGGCCAAGAAGTATTTCGACGAGAAGGGATACAAGAACGCCGAGATAGACATACAGCAGCGCGACGACGTTGCAGCCAAGAACCAGGTGATACTCGACATCAATGTCGACAAGAAAGACAAGATGAAGGTGCGCCACATCTACCTCGTGGGCAACAAGAACCTGTCGGACAAGAAGATAAAGGGCAGCCTCTTCACCAAGGGTGCCTTCGCCAAGACGCACGAGGCTGGCAAGCTGTCGTCGTTCCTCAAGTCGAAGAAGTTTACCGAAGAACGCTACGAGGCCGACAAGCAGAACCTGATCGACAAGTACAACGAGCTGGGATACCGCGACATGGTCATCGTCAAGGACAGCGTGTGGAACCACGACCACAACCATGTAAACATCTACGTCGAGATTGACGAGGGGCAGAAATACTACATACGCAACATAACATGGGTGGGCAACACCGTGGTGTCTACCGACAACCTCAACATGCTGCTCGGCATGAAGAAGGGCGATGTGTACAACCAGAAGCGCCTGAAGAAGCGCCTCGAGGAAGACGAAGACGCCGTGGGCAACTACTATTGGAACAACGGCTACCTGTTCTATCAGCTCACGCCGACCGAGGTCAACGTGGTGGGCGACTCCATCGACCTTGAGATGAGGATATCCGAGGGGCAGCAGGCCCACATCAGCAGCGTGCGCATATTCGGCAACGACCGCCTCTACGAGGAAGTGGTGCGCCGCGAGCTGCGCACAAAGCCCGGCGACCTGTTCTCGAAAGACGCCCTGATGCGTTCGGCGCGAGAGATTGCGTCGATGGGATTCTTTGACCCGGAGAAGGTCAACCCCGACATAAAGCCCAACATCGAAGACGGTACGGTGGACATCAACTGGGAGCTCGAGCAGAAGTCTAACGACCAGGTGGAGTTCTCGCTGGGATGGGGACAGACGGGTGTGATAGGCCGTGTGTCGCTCAAGCTCAACAACTTCTCGATGCGCAACCTCTTCGGCAAGAACAAGATGCACCGTGGTATCATGCCGATAGGCGACGGCGAGCAGCTGGCGCTCAGCGCACAGACCAACGGTACTTACTACCAGTCGTACAGCATAAGCTATTCGGCGCCGTGGTTCGGGGGCAAGCGCCCCAACGCGTTCAACGTGGGAGCGTTCTACTCTAAGCAGACCGACGTGAACAGCAACTACTACAACAACAGCTGGATGAACTATTACAACTACTACGGCAGCTACAACAACTATTATTACAACAACTACGAGAGCTACCTCGACGATGACAAGTATGTGCAGCTGGTGGGCTTCTCGGTGGGATGGGGCAAGCGCCTGCGCTGGCCCGACGACTACTTCCAGCTGTCGGTGTCGCTGGCATACCAGCGCTACATGCTCAAGGACTGGCAGTACTTCATCATTACCAACGGCAACTGCAACAACATCAACCTCGGCGTGACCCTGTCGCGAACGAGCACCGACAACCAGCTCTTCCCGCGCCGCGGGTCGGAGTTCCTGGCCTCGGTGACGCTCACGCCGCCATGGTCGCTGTGGGACGGCAAGGACTATGAGCACCTGGCCACCGACGCCAACTCGGCCACGTTCCAGAGCGAGCAGGAAGACAAGTACAGGTGGATTGAGTACCACAAGTGGAAGTTCAAGTTCCGCAACTATACCGCCCTCACCAGCGGCCAGAAGTGCTTCGTGCTCATGTCGCGCGTTGAGTTCGGATTGCTCGGGTCGTACAACCGCTTCAAGAAGTCGCCGTTCGAGACCTTCTACATGGGAGGCGACGGCATGAGCGGATACTCGTCGGGATATGCACAGGAGACCATAGGCCTGCGTGGTTACGAGAACGGTTCGCTCACGCCATACTCGGCGCCGGGCTACGCATACGACCGCTTCACGCTCGAGCTGCGCTACCCGTTCATGCTCGGCAACACCACCATATACGGACTGGCGTTCCTCGAGGGCGGCAATGCTTGGTACGACACCAAGAAGTTCAACCCGTTTGACATGAAGCGCTCGGCAGGCGCCGGCGTGCGCATCTTCCTGCCGATGGTCGGCCTGATGGGCATCGACTGGGCTTACGGCTTCGACGAGGCCCTGTCTACCGGCACCAAGGGCGGCAGCCAGTTCCACTTCGTGCTCGGCCAGGAGTTCTGACGCACGGGGCCTCGCGCCCCTTGGCTACAGCATATATCATAACAGCAAAAAGAAATGGAGGAAAGGAGATTCTTATGAGGAAAGTATTGGTGATGATGGCCATGTTGCTATCGGCCGTGGCCGCGAGCGCGCAGAAGTTCGCGCTTGTCGACATGGAATACATACTTAAGAACATACCTGCCTACGAGCGCGCCAACGAGCAGCTCAACCAGGTGTCGAAGAAGTGGCAGGCAGAGGTCGAGGCACTGTCGACCGAGGCGCAGACCATGTACAAGAACTACCAGAACGAGGTGGTGTTCCTCTCGCAGGAGCAGAAAAAGGAGCGGCAGGATGCCATCATGGAGAAAGAGAAGCAGGCTGCCGAGCTCAAGCGCAAATACTTCGGCCCCGACGGCGAGCTGTTCAAGAAGCGCACGAGCCTCATGACGCCCATACAGGAGGAGGTATACAATGCGGTGAAAGACATTGCCGACCTGCGCGGCTACCAGCTCGTGCTCGACAGGGCAAGCGACACGGGCATCATCTTTGGCAGCCCGAAGATAGACATAAGCAACGAGGTGCTGCAGAAGCTGGGCTATTCATACTGATGCGGCCCACGTGTGCAGCAGGCCTGTCAACGGCCGTCCCGAACGCCCCCTGTGGCGGTGTCCGGGGCGACCGGTTACGGCATTTGCAAGGATAAACATAATTAACAACAATAAAAAGGACAAAGAACAATGAAAAAGTTATTCTTGGCGCTCATGATGTTTGCGCCATTGGCTTCATTCGCACAGAAGTTCGGACACGTTAACTCACAGGAGATAATACAGGCGATGCCCGAGTACAACAAGGCCAAGACAGAGGTAGACGCCCTGCAGAAGCAGTATGAGGACGACCTGAAGAGCATGCAGGACGAGCTCACCCGTAAGTCGCAGGCTTACGACTCCACACGCACCACGCTGCCCGAGAACATCCGCCAGCGCCGTGAGATGGAGTTGCAGGAGATGTACCAGAAGATACAGCAGAGCTACCAGGACAACCAGCAGGCTCTGGCCAAGGCTTCGCAGGAGAAGATGCAGGTAATCACCACCAAGGTGGTCGACGCCATCAAGCAGGTGGGCCAGGCCGGTGGATATGTCTACATCATGGACGTTGCCGGCGGCATACCTTACATCAGCACCACGCTGAGCACCGACGTCACTGCCGACGTGAAAGCCAAGCTCGGCTTGAAGTGACGCCGCCACGGCCGGCCCTCGCCCTTGCGGCAGACTGCCGGCAGCGGCCAGGCGCCCCGGTGCCCGGCCATGTGGCAGCCATCAGCCCCCTTGGCGTGGCGCCACATATTATTTTCTGACAACTACGGGATAGCGCAACGCCCTCAGCGGCTGTTGCGCGCCCTTGTTTAAAAAGGGTAGTGACACATGACGATTATTTTCAAGACTGCATTGCGGTCGGCGCTCATGGCGCTGTTGGCAGCCCTGCCGCTCTGTGCGGGCGCCCAGGTAGAGGTAGACACGCTGGCCGTCGACTCAATGGTAGTGGTGACCGACGAGAGCCACGAGCCCCGGCCGGTGCTGCGCTTCGGCTACGTGAGCTATGAGACGGCCCTCAAGGCCATGCCCGACTATGCCACGGCAAGCAAGCGGCTGGCCGAGCTCAAGGCTAAGTACGACGATGAGGCCCGGCGCGTGGCCGACGAGTTCAACGCCAAGTACGAGGAGTTCCTCGACGGCCAGGCGGGCTATCCGGCCACCATCCTGCACAAGAGGCAGGGCGAGCTGCAGGAGCTGCTCGAGCGCAACGTGGCGTTCAGGCAGGAGAGCCGCCGTCTCATCGAGTCGGCCGAGAAAGACATCTTCGCCCCGCTCCACCGGCGGCTGCGCGCGGCCATACGCACCGTGGGGCGCCAAAACGGCTACGCCTTCGTAATCAACATCGACGGCAACGCCTGTCCCTTCATCGACAGCTCCATGGGTGACAACGTGACCCTGATGGTGATTGATATGCTAAAGTGAGCCCTTGGCGCGCATGAGCCGCGCCCGGGGCATGGAGGACCCACAGACATGGACAAACTGAATGCCGCCCCCGGCCCCATAGGCATATTCGACTCGGGCTACGGCGGGCTTACCATATTGCACGGAATACGCAAGCTGCTGCCGTGCTACGACTATCTTTACCTTGGCGACAATGCGCGCGCGCCATACGGGCCGCGCTCGTTCGACGTCGTCTACGAGTTCACGCGCCAGGCCGTGGTAAGGCTGTTTGAGCTCGGGTGCCACCTCGTCATACTGGGATGCAACACGGCATCGGCCAAGGCGCTGCGCACAATACAGCAGAACGACCTGCCTGGCATAGACCCCGACAGGCGCGTGCTGGGCATCATCAGGCCCACGGCCGAGGTCATTGGCTCGCTCACCGAGACGCGCCACGTGGGCATCTTGGCCACCGAGGGCACCATCAAGAGCCACAGCTACGACCTCGAGATACACAAGCTCTTCCCGGATATCAGTGTGTCGGGCGTGGCCTGCCCCTTCTGGGTGCCGCTCGTGGAGTACAACGAGGCCGACAGCCCGGGCGCCGACTATTTCGTAAAGAAGCGCATCGACCAGCTCATGGCGCTCGATGCCGACATCGATGCCGTCATACTCGGATGCACCCATTACCCCCTGCTCATGCCCAAGATTGTGAAATACGTGAACCCCGGGGTGCGCATAGTGGCCCAGGGCGAGTATGTGGCCTCGAGCCTGCGCGACTATTTCGTGCGCCATCCCGAGATGGAGCGCAAGTGTACGAGAAACGGCAGCGTCCACTACCTCACCACCGAGAACGCCGACAAGTTCCGCGATTCGGCCCGGGTGTTCCTGCACGAGCATGTCGACGTAGAGACAATAGTGCTGCCTTAGGCCCCCGGTGGCCGCAGGCAGCGCGGATTAGTAGCTGTTCAAAATTAACCGATACAATAGACCTTGCAGGTGTCCTCTATATCTTTGCCACCATCTTGTGTGCTCTTTCGGGCCGCATACCAAAGTCTCATCGGTCGCGTAGCCCGCTACGCTCTCTCTTCGGACTTTGCATGCATCTCCGAAATAGCGCACAATTTGATGGCAATTAATTTTGAACACCTACTTATCCACAAATGTTACTGATATGTTAGCATATACTTATGTAGACAAGGGGCGCTTCGAGCTTCTCGACAAGCCGCGCCCCACCATCGCCGAAGACCGCGACGCCATAGTCCGAGTCACCCTTGCCAGCATTTGCACGAGCGACCTGCACATAAAGCACGGCAGCGTGCCGCGTGCCGTGCCTGGCATCACCGTGGGCCACGAGATGGTGGGTGTGGTCGAAGAGGTGGGCACGGGCGTCTCGTCTGTTGCCCCCGGCGACCGCGTGGTGGTCAATGTCGAGACGTTTTGCGGCCATTGCTATTTCTGCCGCCACGGCTATGTGAACAACTGCACCGACCCCAACGGGGGGTGGGCCTTGGGCTGCCGCATCGACGGAGGGCAGGCCGGGTATGTCAGGGTGCCTTATGCCGACTGCGGGCTTACGCCCATACCGCCGTCGGTGACCGACGAGCAGGCCCTGTTCGTGGGCGACGTGCTGGCCACGGGCTTTTGGGCTGTGCGCATATCCGAGCTGCGGCCGTCAGACACGGTGCTCATAATCGGTGCCGGGCCCACGGGCATCTGCACTCTGCTGTGCGCCCTGCTGAAGGGCCCGAGGCGCATAGTGGTGTGCGAGAACGATCCTGTGCGCCGCCGTTTTGTGGCTTCGCGGTGGCCCCATGTGGTGGTCACCGACTCTGCCTCGTGCCAAGCTTGCGTGCTGGCAGAGAGCGAGCATGGCGGTGCCGACGTGGTGTTTGAGGTGGCCGGCGGCGCCGACACGTTCCGGCTGGCCTGGCAGTGTGCCCGGCCCAACGCCGTGGTCACTGTCGTGGCGCTTTACGACGGGCCGCAGGTGCTGCCCCTGCCCGAGATGTACGGCAAGAACCTCACGTTCAAGACGGGTGGCGTCGACGGCTGCGACTGTGCCGAGATACTGCGTCTCATTGCCGAAGGGCAGCTCGATGCCACACCGCTTATCACCCACCGCTTTGCGCTGAGCGACATAGGGCGGGCCTACAGCCTGTTTGAGAGCCATGCCGACGGGGTGATGAAGGTGGCCGTCGACTGTTCGTGCTGAGTGCCGCCATTAGGTCGCACCAGGCGACTGGCTTTTGGCCTGTCGGTGTCGGCCTGTGCCATACGGGCCATCCGGGCTTCCCGAATGGCCCGTGCTATTAACCGTTGCGCCCCGTTTCGCAATGCGAAACGGGGCGCAACGGTTTCTCTTTTCCCGCCTGCCGGGCTTGTGCATGGGTGGCGCAGTGGTTCGGGCGAGCTATTGTCTGCCGTATGCAGCGCCAGGCTATGGCTGTCATCTTTTTGGCAAGTTGTGTTCGAAAGATTTGAGCTCCATGTCTCTCTCGTTCATCTTGAAGTCAACCATCCCTGTGCCGAAGAAGTGCATCCCGGCCGCCATCATTCCGTTGTGTACTGCCATTAAGGTGTATTTATTGCGCGACTCGATGGCCTTGGTGCGGTCCATGTCGTAGTCGGCGCACAGGTTGAGGTCTTGTATTTGCAGTGGCAGTCCGTGGAACAGGTCGCCCATTATCATTACCCTCCCTGCAATGTAGACAGTGTGGCCCGGCGTGTGGCCCGGTGCTGCCATGGGCTTGACACCGAGCGGCAGCTTGTCGCCGTAGCCGAAGCGGTGGAGCCTGTTCCCGTAGGCCCCTACGGCCTTAATGGCAGTGCTGCCTTTGCCGCCGGCCCCGGCCCAGTAGGCATATTCGGCCTCGGGCACGTAGAGCTGCGCCCGGCTGAATGCAGCCTTGCCGTTGTCGGTAAGGCCCCCTGTGTGGTCGTTGTGGAAGTGGGTTATGAATATGTAGTCTATGCTTTCCGGCTTTATTCCCAGGCTTTTCAGCCTATCCATGAGCACCCCTCCGTTGGCCTTGCCCACGCCGGTGTCGAAGAGAGCCCTCTTGCCTTGCGTCTCTATGATGAAGCAGCTCACCGACGACGGCACGCTGCCCTCGGGCGACAGTTTTTCAACCTCGGCCGAGTCGCCCTTGCCGTAGAACAGCCTGTTGGGCATTTTCTTCTCCGTGGCATTGTCGCGTATTGACACCAGGGCCATGGTCGAGTCGATGTTGATGCGCACGAAAGGCGACATCACCGCAGTCTGCCGACTGTTGTCGCCACTGTTGCCTCCGTCGCCCTTTTGGTGGTTGCCGCAAGCGGCCATTATTGCGGCCACGGCCGCTGCAGCGATTAGTCTGATGGTTGTGGTTGTCTTGCTCATGAGTTGTTGTTGTTTTATGTTGTCGGTTGGTGTGCCATGCCCGTGGGTGGCGGCGCTCACAGCAGTCTGCGGGCGAAGTAGTGCACCGGGTACCACACGGCGATGAAGCCCACGGCGAGCACGGTGACGAATATCAGCGCCACGTCTTCCGGGTGTACGCTCACGGGGTAGGCGTCTATGATGAACGAGCCGCTCGAGCGGCCCAGCCCCACCAGTCCGTAGGTTTGCTGCAGCCAGCACAGCAGCAGTCCGACGGCAATGCCGAGCACTGCCCCTATGGCCGAAATCATTCGGCCCTCGAATAGGAATATGCGCACAATCTGCTTGTCGGATGCCCCGAGGTTGCGCAGAGTGGCCACGTCGGCCTTCTTGTCGATGATGAGCATCGACAGGCTCCCGATGATGTTGAAGCACGCCACGGCCAGTATGAACGTGAGGAAGATGTAGGCAATGAGCTTCTCAATCTTCATTATCCTGAACGTGTCTTCCTGTTGCTCGAATCGGTCTTTCACCGTATACTTGCCTCCGGCCATCTGCCTTATCTTCTCCTTTGCGGCATCGAAGTCGGTGCCGGGCTTGAGCCTTAGCTCGAGGGCCGACACCATGCCCTGCTGCCCGAACAGGTTGCGGGCAAAGCCTATCGACGTCACAATGTAGCTCTTGTCATACTTGGCTTGCTTTACGCTGAAGAGCACCCCCGGCGAGTAAAGCTCGTCTTCCACAAACCCGTCGGTGGGGTTGGCCATGTTGAGCTGCCCCTCGCGCTTCGGGGCGTAAATCTTGAGCGGCTGGTCGTAGCGGTATCCCGTGCCCAGCGTCTCGGCCAGGCGTATGCCCGGTATGCCGTAGTTCAGGCCGGCGGCGTGCAGCTCATACTCGCCCTCGCCCACAAGTATCTCGCGTATGTGTGTCAGGCTGTCGAAGTTGTCGTCAACCCCCTTTATTGTCACCATGGCCTGGCGGTCGCCGTAGATGGCCAGTGCCATGTCTTCAACGGTCTCAGTGGCCACCTCCACCTCGGGCAGGTGCCTTATCCGGGTTAGCACGGGGTCGTCGGCAGGAGCCGTCTTGCCCACTGCGGGCGTCACCTTAAGCTGCGGGTCGAAGGCCGTGAACAGCGATGCCACCAGGTCGTGGAAGCCGTTGAACACGCTCAGCGTCACCACCAGGGCCATCGTGGCCACGGCCACGCCCACCACGCTCACCCCGCTTATCACGTTGATGGCGTGGGTGCTTTTCTTCGAGAACAGGTATCGGCGCGCTATGTAGAATGGGAAATTCATTGTTGCTTTGTTCCAGAATTAAACTTTATTATGTCGCTCCATCTTATTGTACCGTCTACAGTGTTTTCGTGAGATTGTATGTTCGTTGTCCAAACATAATTGCAAAATCCCTGTATGTTGTGTTCTTGTACCTTGAATAAGGTATTTTGTTGCGGGCTTCTTCGTTTGCGCTGGTCTGTCCGTTGATGAATCTCATTATCTGTTGCCCTACGGCCTGGCCCAATCCCACGGGCACGGCGTTGCCAATCTGTTTGTATATGGTTTCCAGGCGCCCGTTGAAAGTCCATGAGTCGGGAATTTGCTGTATCCTTGCATATTCTTCTATCGACAGCGGCCTTAGCGGTGTGGGGTGGCACAGCAGTGTGGCGGGCATGGTCGGACTGGTGACAAGCGTTGGCGATGGCTCGTCGAATTTGAGCCGCCTTAGAAATCCTGTCTTGCCCACGGACAGGAAGTATGCCTTGCCCATGGCCTGCATGGCCATGTCTTCAGGCAGGTTGCGCCAGTTTTGGCCTTCTTTCAGTATTTTCATGTACGGCAGGCTCCGTTTGCGCAGCTCGGTGTAGTGCAGGTCTGTGCGGTGTTCCATGTCGCCGATGCAGCTGCGCAGCGTGTTCCACTTCTTTGTGCCGAACTCACCGTTTTCCGAGTGCGTGGGGCTCGGTATGGGCACCCTTTCGCCCCGGTGCCCTATCACCACTATTCGCTCGCGCTTTTCGGGCACACCGTAGTTTGCTGCGTTGAGCAGCGCGTGGCTTATGCTGTAGCCCAGTTTTCTGAATTCGGCTACCATAAAGTGGAACGCACTGCCTTTGACATCCTTTATCGGCTCGTATTCGGCATATTCTGCAGGCACGCTGTTTAGTTTGGCCGACTGCAGCCCCCTGACGTTTTCCATTATGAAAAACTCTGGCATGATGTCTCTGACCACACGCAGGTATTGCAGCATCACGTTGCCCCTGAAGTCGGCAAATCCCTTTTGCTTGCCCGCTGTCGAGAATGCCTGGCATGGCGGGCCGCCGATTACGAGCGTCACGTCTTGCCTGCCAATGCCGGCAGCAGCCAGTATCTCGTCGGTGGGCACGTCGTTGATGTCTCTTTCTATTACGGGTATGCTTGTGTTGGCCCTTATTGTCTGGGCGGCCCATTTGTCTTTCTCCACGCACACCCGTATTTTGACCCCGGCCTTTTCAATGCCGAGGTCGAGCCCCATGGCCCCCGAAAACAGCGATATGGTGTTGTAGGCCGTCATTTCTTGAGCAGCTCGTCGATGTGTTCGATGTAGTCGAGCGAGTCGTCGAGGAAGAAGCGCAGCTCGGGCACTATGCGCAGCTGGTGGCGCACGCGTGTGCCGAGCTCATAGCGTATGGTTTTCTCGTTTGAGCGTATGTTGGCCAGGATTTCCTCGCCGCGCTCGCTCGGGAATATGCTTACGTAAGCCGTGCATACGCTGAGGTCGGGCGAAATCCTTGCCCGTGTCACCGATACCATCACGCCGTGGGTGGCCCGTGTCTGTTGCTGGAATATGAGGCTGAGCTCTTTTTGCAGTAGCCGGGCCACTTTGTTTTGTCTTGTCTCTTGCATATTATGTTATGTCTTGTTGCGTAGTTTAGACTACAAAGTTACAGCAAATAGGGCGAAACACAAAAATAAACTCCCTTTTTTTTGTTATTTCGGCATATTTGCTGTATCTTTGCAAGCTGAAAAACAGATTGCCCTGATAGTTCAATGGATAGAACAACTCTCTCCTAAAGAGTAGATCCGAGTTCGATTCTCGGTCGGGGTACTCTTGTTTTCGTCTCCCAACAGTTTTTTCGACGCCGTGCCCCGGGTGCCCCCGCATTCGGGTAGTTAAGGTTGTTGCCTTGCAGCAGGGCTTGGCCTGTAGTGCCGATGTATTCGCAGCTTTTGCGGCAATCATCTTGTCGGCAAGCATTTTCTTTTGGCTTTTCTTGCCTGTTTAATATTTATGTATATATTTGCAAGACCTAAATCCTTTTGTTCCATCAATATAAGAGTGCTTATGATCAAAACATTTACCCATTCGTGGACGTCGTTCCACAGTCGGGCCATCTTGCTTTTTCTGGCATCGGTTCTATCCCTGTCGGCATCGGCGCAGAGCCAGCAGCAGAAAAAAGCCATCAAAGCCCAGTCGCGCTTAGTGCTCTTGCAGCGAACACAGCAGCTTGTCACGCCAACCGAGGAGCAGTGCAAGCTCATCCGCCGGCGTGCCCAACGCCTGAAACTCCCCCTCGACACGGTGGTCGCAGGGCGCAGCGTCAGGCTCGACGGCTTTTGGCCCGATGGGCGTCCGCGCTATCTTGCCACATTTTCTCGCGCTTCGGCGCAACTAATGCACACTGCAGACCTCTGGCAAGGCAACAGTATATACGACCTCGAAGGCGAGGGCATTACGCTTTTCCAATGGGACGGCGGCATGCCCTTGGCAAGCCACAGGGAGTTTGGCGGCCGCGTCATGGCGATGGAGCCAAAAATAGAGGCAATCGATCATAGCACATCTGTTGCTTCAACGATGGTGGCATCTGGCGTAGACCCACGAGCCCACGGCATGGCTCCCCGCGCCCTCCTCAAGGCCTACGACTGGGACAACGACCTGTACGAGATTGCCGGCGTAATGGCCGATGGCAACTTGCTTGCCAACGCCTCCTACGGGGCATTGTGCGGATGGGTATTTGGGGATTATGGCCCGGGCCCGGGATATTACTGGGTAGGCCTCGACAGCCAAACGGAAGACCCTGCCTTTGGCGCCTATACGGAACGCGACCAGCTCTTCGACCAGCTCACGCTCCTTTCGCCATATTACCTTCATGTGCTCGCCGCCGGCAATGCCAACGGCGACGGCCCGGGGCCGAGAGACGACCGCTACGTGTTCGACACGGTAAAGCAGCGGTGGGTGGCCTCAACCAAAGAGCGCAACCGCAATGGCGGGGAGCATGGATTCGATTGCATACCGACGGGGTCGCTCTCGAAGAACGCCCTTGTCGTCGGGGCGGTGTCGAAAGAGAATGCCCTCGGGGGCACGTGGGCCCCGGCCGACTTCTCGAGTACCGGCCCCACCAACGACGGTCGCATAAAGCCAGATATCTCCGCCATAGGCACAAACGTATTCATGGCCACGTCTTATGGCGACAAGGCGTATGGCTTCAACGGCGGAACTTCGTTTGCTGCCCCCATAGTGACCGGTTCGCTGGGTCTTCTTCAAGAGTTCTACAGCCGCCGGAATCAAGGACAGTTCATGCGTGCCGCTACGCTTCGCGCCCTTGTCATAGGTACCGCCGAGGAGGCCGGTGATGCAGCGGGGCCCGACTATAAGATGGGGTGGGGCATACTCAACACCCTCGCCGCAGCCAACGCAATTGCCGACGACCTGAAGCGTAGCCTTATCTTCGAGGAAACACTCGCCGAGGGGCAAGGCTTTGAAAAGAAAGTGACCGCACGCGGCGGCGAACCTCTCCGGGTGACAATTGCCTGGGCCGATGCCGCTTCAGACAAGCTGACCAGTATTGACGAGGTAAACGACCGTACGGCAATGCTCGTCAACGACCTCGACTTGCGCATCATTGCCCCCGACGGGGTGACGCTGCTTCCATGGCATCTCGATGTCAACAACCCGGCTGCACCTGCCACGCGGGCCGACAACAACGTCGACAATGTAGAGCAAGTCGTTGTCGACAATCCCATCGCCGGCGGGCAATACACTATAAGGATTACTCACAAGGGGCAGCTGCTAACCTCGCAGATAGAGGAGGAGGGCGGCGACGGAGATGCATATCACGTATCCCTTGTTCCTGTCGAATCACAAGACTTCTCGCTCGTGGCAACGGGCATAGATGCCGTAGGCTGCGATGTCGGCATTGTGGCGTTGAAGCCCGGCGTCGACCCCGACGGCTTTACCGCGTCGACCCCTGTGACGGTCGAGGTGGCCAATATGGGGCATGAGGCTGTGGGGCAGGTAGTGGTCAACCTGACCGTCGAGGCCGAGGATGCCGACATTGCCGCGCAGACTCTGCGCAGTGAGGCCTTCGGGCTGGCTGTCGGCGAGAAGAAAACGCTGACTTTCATGGCCGACCTCAGCATGGGTTTCGTAAGATTCAAGCTCAAGGCTACCGTTGAGGCTGCGGCCGACGAGGTTGTTTCCAATAATTTCGCCGCCCTTACGACCATGGGAACGGCCGTAGACATGTGCCCCCCTGCTGCTGAGTGCCTTTTCGACTTTGAGAAACCGCTCGACCAAAGCGGCTGGACCGTCGTGGATGTCAATGGTGACAAGTCGACCTGGACAACAGAAAGCAATACCCTCATGGCCTACAACGGTGAGGGATATGCGCTCAACTACCCCAACTTCACGCGGGGGGCCAGCGACTGGCTCATCAGTTGCCCTGTACGTGTAAATCCCGGGCAGACCTACAGGCTGTCGTTCTGGTCACGCCGCTTCGACAAAGCTGCCGAGCAGCTCCTCGTTGCACTTGGCACAGAGGCCAAGCCTGCGTCTATGACCAAGCAACTGGCTAAGGTCAACGTAGAAAGCGACAAGAAATATGGCCGTACGGTAGTGGCCTTCACACCCGAGAGCAACCTCGTCTACATCGGGTTCAACCATGCTGACGGCGGAAGGGGAAAGGCGTTTGCAGTCGGTCTCGATGACATTCGCCTCGAACACGCTGCCTCAAAGCCCGACCCGGCTTTTGAGACGAATGACAGGAAAGTCTCCCGATATGACGATGTGCACCTCGTCAACACCACTTACTCAGACCCGTCACACCCCGTGACGCGATGGGAGTGGAGCTTCTCGCCCTCAACTGTGACGTATGTCGATGGGAATGCCGGGAGCATGTCGCCGACAGTGCGTTTTACAGCCGACGGGAAATACTCGATAACCCTCGTCGCAACCAACGGCATGGGGTCGAGAACATTCACCCGGACAGACTATTGCGAGGCTTATACACAGCCGATAAAGGCCGATTTTGAGGCTGCAGCGCGCGTCATCACGGCCGGCGAAGCGGTTTCGCTTAAAAACACTACCACAGGATTCCCGGCCGCCGACACTTACGCTTGGACAGTCACGCCAGCAGACGGTGTTGCTTTCGAGAACGGTGGCGCCACCGTGCGCGATCCTTTGATACGCTTCAGCCTGCCGGGCAAGTATACCGTCGCGATGACAGCAACCGGCCGCAGCGGGTCGAATACGGTGACAAAGCAAGACTTCATCACCGTCAACGATAACCACGCGATGGTGCGCAACCTCACCGGAAGCCTTGATGCCGAGACAGGGATGGTCACGCTCTCATGGGTGAAACCCCTACTTCAGCCTATCTACAAGGAAGATTTCGAGGGATATGGCGCAGCCGGCTTCCCGGCAGACATACGCGTCATAGACGCCAACAACGACGGGAACACTTTCAAGATAAATACTCAGCAAGCTTATGAGGGTAGGGCGTCACTGTGTTGTTACAACTATGATTTCAACGCCAGGGAAGCCGTCGACATGGATGATTGGGCGGTGTTGCCGAAGATGCCAGCCGGTGCTGAAGAGCTGAAGCTGGCGATGAAGAAAGGCTACGAACGCTTCGATGTCTATGTGGTAGAGGCAGACGGCGACAGGCAACCCACGGCAGGTGACTTGGAGAAAGGCCACAAGATTTTGTCGGGCGACGGCGACGATACATCATGGGACTGGTCAAGCCAGGCGATCGACCTCGCGCCATACACAAGCAAAGACTTCTATATCGCCTTCCATCATAGGTCGACAGCAAAAGACGCCTATGCGCTGGGCTTTATGGTTGACGACGTCACCATTGGCTATCGTGACGAATTGGCTGTCGCTTCTTCAGCAAAAGCGGGCAGACATGGAAACCATGCCGCCATTCCAACTACGCTGTCGGAGAAACTCATCTTCCACATGGAGAAGGCCAAAGGCCACGGCGCCCCGGCGCAGCGCTTTGAAAAGGCCGCGGTGAAGGCGGTGCGGAGCATGGCGGATAACCCTGTGCTTATCGGCTATGACGTCAAGCATGGCGGTTCGACGATATTCACTACCAACGATATCCATGCAACCCGCTATCAGGTAACCCACAGCGGAGAAGACGGCCGCTATTATGTCGCTGCGCTTTATGCCGACGGCCACCGCTCCGAAGCGGCCATGGTCGATGTAGTGGCTACCGGTATGGCGGCCTTGCCCGAGAAGAGCGCCCTCAGATGGGAGCAGACAGGCAGCCGCCAGTATCGTGTGTCGGTGGAAGGCCGCGTCATCGAGAAGCTGGAAATATGGAATCCAGAAGGGCAAAAGGTATGTCAGCTATCTCCCGGGGCCGAAGAGGCGCAGGCAGACTTGACAGCCCTTGCGTCAGGGGTCTATGTCATACGTATTACTACAGATCAAGGGGCAGCCATTGTCTTCAAGCAGACTGTCCGTTAATATTCCTTTCCTAAAACCAATTTAGTTATGAAGCATTTTATCAAGAAAACAGTTCTTATGCTGCTGGGCACTATGATGGCCGTAGTGGCATCGGCGCAAGACTTCTCTAAGCGCGAAGCTTCGCTCTCGAGCTTGGTAAGCCTTTCAGTCACACGGAGTGACGGTGGTGACAACCAGACTGCCTTCCCCGTGGCGAGTGATGAAATCATCAGCGAAGAAAATCCTCCTGCCGGCACCGTTGTTGACAACCTCACGCGCTCTGGTTTTGGACTTTATTCGGATGGGTTGAGCATCAAGCCCAATTTCCAGGAGGCAAAGAAGGCCGAGATTATTCTCGGAGAAGACGGCAACATCTACATCAAGCGTTTCTTCTCTAAAATATTCACCTTCTCATATCTGAAGCTGACGCACCTTGAAGGCGACCGCTATGTGGCACATACGCCGCAGCTGATGTATGTCAAATACGATGGCACGAAGCTTTATGCATCGCGGCTTGTCCTCACGCCTGTCAATAATAATCTTACGTGGGCGCTCGAATACAGCGACGATGGTAAAACTGTCAATGGCGACGTGTTCTTTACATACAAGGACGGTGTGCTGACTATGGAGGGTGAAGGGGAATACCCTAACACGGTGTTGCCCAAGATGATCATTGGCGAGGTGGAACAGACGGGCGATTGGGACGGCTACGGTGATACCGATCTCGTATTTGAGCCATTCGACGAAGAAAAGACCGTTCTGCCAGAAGGCGTGGAGCCCCAGAAATTCATACTCACCTATCAAAACCAATTGATGGAGAACCGTGCGGTCAACATCAAGGCTTATCTGACGGACAAGGATTTCTATTTCATCAATCCCTTCTGGGAAAGCGTCAAAAAGGAAAGAGATGAATCCCAGTGGATTCACGGAACGATAGAAAACGGGCGTGTCATCCTTAAGTCACAGTATGTAGGCTACAACCGGGGCGATAATGCGTATACCTTTTTTGTTCCTTCCACGGTGACAGTTGAGACGGACGAGGATTCGGGAGAGAAATACTACAGGCATCGCGTAGCTCCACTCTTGGAAATGGAACTCGACCTCGCAAGTCAGAGGGTCTCGGCGACAACCAACGCCGGCTTTTCTATTAACGAGGGTAAAAGGCTTATCTACCCCTTCGAGCTCTACGCCGGGCCTGTTATCCAGGCCGTGCCCGATGTTGCGCTTACGCCAAAGGCCCCCGTTATCCATGAATCGGAATTTGACGAAGATTTTGGAATCGGCGTCATGTTTGATGTAGACATGAAGAGCGAAGAGGGTGAATTCATGGCACCCGAAAAGCTTTACTTCAATGTCTTGATGGGTGAGGGCAGTACTCCTGTAGTCTTCACGGTAACAGATGACAATGGCGAAAACGAACAGCGCGTCATCGACGTTCCTTATGGAATGAACGACAGGGAGAATTTTTACTATAAAAACGAAATGCAAATCTTTTATGTAGAGGCCAGTGAGCCACAACGAGTAGGCATCCAAATGGTCTACAAGGGTGGAAACACATCTACTAAGTCGGCAATCACGTGGCTTGAAGACGCGGCGGGAATAGAATCGCTGACCAGTGACGGAAAGGCAGAATTCTTCGATCTCAACGGCAATGCTGTCAAGAATCCCAAGAAGGGTGTCTACCTGATGCGCTCCAAGGGTAAGGATGGAAAGACCGTGGTGAAGAAGGTTGTCCGTTGAGGAAAGGCTTTGCAGCATCGTGATGGCGGGGATAAGCGTCGCCGCACGATAGACATGATGTAGCGCGATTGCCAGTAAGGTGTCATTACTTTACGGCAATCGCGCTTATTGTTGTTGCAGGCTCGTTTGCATAGGGCTCTTCCTCGGGGGCGTTGCCCAGTGCAAGGGGGTAAGGGGCCGTGGCGGGCAGCCCCTCAATTGTTTGCTCCGCTAATCTTGGAGCGTCGCTTTCTGTACTCAGTTGCATTCTTGCCTGTGTCGACGGCCTGGTTGACGCATTGTTGCCCGGCCCTGGGGCAGGCGCCGTTTGCTTGCCGTTTTACGGCAACGATGCTTCCGGCGTGGCTTTGCAATTCGCAAGGGCGCCTTGCCGTAGCCCGGAGTGTCGCTGCCGGGCTTGTATGCCACATAGAGATACAGCCGAGTTACCTCATGGCGTATGCTGCCGTTTACGGCTCGGCAGGCAGATTCCAAGGCGTTGTCGGCAGCCCCTTCTTCATAAGCCGCACAGGCAGCCCAGCAAGCCGCTTGGGGTAGAGGTGCGTCGTTTTTAGCGTGGCGTCGTCGCTTCCGGGTGTGGTGAGCTATGCAGGGTTGGCGTACAGCAGCGCAGTATGATATGCGCACCATGAAAAATAGAGCCATTTAGTTTGTTGGTATGAGAAATAAAGGCTATCTTTGCAAAATGCAAGCACACCGCAACCATGCTGTCACCCGAAGCCGGTTTGGCAGCGTTGAACAGTTCCTGACACAGGGGCATGCGGCGGCGTTGCGCTTGCAGGGCTTATGTTTCAAAATGAAAGTGGTGTGGCGCGTATTTCGCTTCATCAATAACCTGCTGACTTAAAAATGCATCAAGATGTAGTATTTATGGCTGTTTTATTGTCATTTTGCAATAATATGGGCATAAAAGGCCTCTTGTCCAACTTTTTTATTGGAAAACATTTTGCCGTTTCGCTAAAGTTTGCTTACTTTGCATTTTGATAACCGTGGCGCTTCGGCTTTCGTCGTGGCCCGATATGGTCACCGTCCGGCGATGCGCCTGCTTTGATATTGTTTATAACAAAAGATACGAAAGACTTATGGCAGAAAAATTGGAAGTAAAGGAACTCGACCAGGTGGTGGTGAGGTTCTCAGGTGATTCCGGCGACGGCATGCAGCTGGCCGGCAACATCTTCTCCACGGTGTCGGCCACTGTGGGCAACGGCATATCCACGTTTCCCGACTACCCGGCCGACATACGCGCCCCGCAAGGCTCGCTCACGGGCGTGTCGGGTTTTCAGGTGCACATCGGAGCGGGCCGTGTCTACACCCCGGGCGACAAGTGCGACGTGCTTGTGGCCATGAATGCCGCAGCCCTGAAGACACAGTATCGCTTTGCAAAGCCGCAGGCCACGATCATCATCGACACCGACAGCTTCGGCCCGAAAGACCTTGAGAAGGCCAAGTTTGCCACCGACGACTACCTCGGCGAGATGGGCATCGACCCCGACCGCGTGGTGGCCTGCCCGATGACGCAGATGGTTAAGACCTGCCTGGCCGACAGCGGCATGGACAACAAGAGCATGCTCAAGTGCCGCAACATGTTTGCCCTGGGCATAGTCTGCTGGCTGTTCAACCGCGACCTGAGCTTTGTCGAGGCTTTCCTGCGCGAGAAGTTCGACAAGAAGCCGCTCATTGCCGAGAGCAACGTCAAGGTGGTGAACGCCGGCTTCGACTACGCCGCCAACACCCACCAGAGCGTGCCGGCCACCTATCGCATCGACTCCAGGCACAAGGTGCCGGGCCGCTACATGGACATCACCGGCAACAAGGCCACTGCCTATGGCCTCATTGCCGCCGCCGAGCGCGCGGGGCTTAAGCTCTTCCTGGGCTCTTACCCCATCACGCCTGCCACCGACATATTGCACGAACTGGCCAAGCACAAGTCGTGCGGGGTCATCACGGTGCAGTGTGAAGACGAGATATCGGGCTGCGCCAGTGCCATCGGGGCTTCGTTTGCCGGAGCGCTGGCCGCCACTTCCACCTCGGGCCCGGGTATATGCCTCAAGTCGGAGGCCATGAACCTGGCCGTCATCGACGAGCTGCCGCTCGTGATTGTCGACGTGCAGCGCGGTGGCCCATCCACCGGACTGCCCACCAAGAGCGAGCAGACCGACCTGTTGCAGGTGCTCTTCGGCCGCAACGGCGAGAGCCCCATGCCGGTGATAGCGGCCACAAGCCCCACCAACTGCTTCGACGCTGCCTACGCCGCCGCCAAGATTGCCCTCGAGCACCTCACGCCCGTGGTGCTGCTCACCGACGCCTTCGTGGCCAACGGCTCCGGCGCATGGCGACTGCCCGACATCGCACAGCTGCCCGAGATACACCCCCACTACGCACCGGCCGAGCAGAAAGGCCACTACACCCCATACAGGCGCGACCCCGAGTCGGGCGTGCGCTACTGGGCCGTGCCTGGGCAGGAGGGATTTGAGCACATCCTCGGCGGACTGGAGAAGGACGGCGATACCGGTGCCATATCCACCGACCCCGAAAACCACGACAAGATGTGCCGCCTCAGGGCCATGAAGGTGTTCAAGATACCCGTGCCCGACGTAGAGGTGCAGGGCGACGCCGACGACGCCGAACTGCTCATCGTGGGCTTCGGTGGCACCTTCGGCCATCTATATTCGGCCATGGAGGAGCTCAGGGCCATGGGCAACAAGGTGGCGCTGGCACACTTCAGCTACATCAACCCGCTGCCGCGCAACACCGACGAGGTGCTCATGCGCTACAAGAAGGTGGTGGTGGCCGAGCAAAACCTCGGTCAGTTTGCCGCCTACCTGCGCATGAAGGTCGACAACTTCGTGCCCTACCAGTTCAACCAGGTCAAGGGCCAGCCGTTTGTCGTGGCCGAGCTTGTGAAGGCGTTCAGTAAGATAATTAAGAATTAAGAGTTAAAAATTAAGAGAATATGCCTTGCGAAAATCTCATTGAAGACCGTAGCTACGCCTTTGCCTTGCGTATAGTCGGGGCTTTAAGATGAAATATGACACGCATGGTTCTTAGCGAAGCAGTATTCTTTGATATTCATCTCTGATTTTTTTAATTTTTAATCTTTAACTTTTAACAATATGGAATATTTACCAAACGATTATAAGAAGGGGCAACCGAGGTGGTGTCCCGGTTGCGGCGACCATTTCTTCCTGGCTTCGCTGCACAAGGCAATGGCCGAGCTTGGCGTGCCGCCATACGAGACTGCAGTGATATCTGGCATCGGGTGCTCAAGCCGACTGCCGTATTATGTCAACACCTATGCGATGCAGACCGTCCACGGGCGTGCCGCTGCCATTGCCACGGGGGCCAAGGTGGCCAACCAGAAGCTGGCCGTGTGGCAGGTGAGCGGCGACGGCGACGGCCTCGCCATCGGCGGCAACCACTTCATCCACGCCATGCGCCGCAATGTCGACATCAACATCATATTGCTCAACAACCGCATCTACGGCCTAACCAAGGGCCAGTATTCGCCCACATCGCCGCGCGGGTTCGTGTCGAAGTCGAGCCCCTATGGCACGGTGGAAGACCCGTTCCGCCCCGCCGAGCTGTGCTTCGGAGCCCGCGGCCATTTCTTCGCACGCTCCGTGGCCACCGATGCGCCCGAGACGGTGGACATACTCAAGGCGGCCTACCGCCACAAGGGAGCTGCAGTGTGCGAGATACTGCAAAACTGCGTCATCTTCAACAACGGCACGTTCGAGAGTGTCTACACCAAGGATGGCCGCAAGAAAAACGCCATCTACGTGCGCCACGGCCAACCGCTGCTCTTCGGCGAGAACAATGAGTACGGCCTCATGCAGCAGGGCTTCGGCCTTAAGGTGGTGAAGCTCGGCGAGAACGGCGTGACAGAGAAAGACATCCTCGTGCACGACGCCCACTGCATGGACGACACGCTGCAGCTCAAGCTGGCCATGATGGACAACGAGCACGGCTTCCCCGTGGCCCTCGGCATCATACGCGACGTTGAGGCCCCGGCCTACGACGATGCCGTCAACCGACAGATAGAGGAGGTGAGCGCCAAGAAGAAGTACCACAACTTCATGGAGCTGCTCGAGACCAACGACATCTGGGAGGTGAAGTGACGCTGAGTTTTCGCCCGGCGTGGGCCCTCAGCGTGGGGCGCCGTCGTGGCAGGAGGGGCTTTGGCACCATTCAATACGGGCCGTTTCACATTGTGAGACGGCCCGTTTCGTGTTCCTGTTTCGTTGCCGTGGCAAATGGCGGCGCACGATGGCGGTTGCCCTCGGTGACTTAGTGCGGGCCCGGGCTTTGCGGCCGGTGGCCTGCCGGTGGCTTAGTCCCGTTGCCGCAGGGCAGGCCTGGCCAGAAGGCCGTTGCGGGTTTTAGGCGTGCTGCCGGCGTCATTCAATGCTCGATATGGTCACGTCGTCAAACTCGTCCATGTAGTCTATGAGGCGTTCGTTGTGATTGCCGCGCTTCACCTTTATTTCGATGCTCGCCTCAAATATCTCGCCTTGCGACGTCCGCCGGTCGCGCAGCTCATAAGAGTAAAGTTCTATGCAGTCGTCCTTTATCTGGTCTACAACCCTCTTGACGCTTTCTTTGGTGGTAGCGGTGAATGTCAGTTGCACTGTTGTGGTGCCGACGGTCGGTATGAATGAGTTTATCACTTCCAGCCCGACAAGCACCAAGGCCGTGGCTATGGCGGCCGCAACATACATGCCTGTGCCACAGGCCAGCCCTATGGCCGCCGTCACCCATATCCCGGCAGCTGTGGTAAGGCCGCGCACCACGTTTTTTTGGAATATTATGGTTCCTGCCCCGAGGAATCCAATGCCTGATACCACCTGTGCCGCCACCCTTGACGAGTCTTTTGTGTCAATTCCAAATCCGTATTGCGACACTATGCAGAAGAGCGCACTGCCCAGCGCCACCAGGAAGTGCGTGCGGAACCCCGCCTCCTTTGAGCGGTATTCGCGTTCAATCCCGATTATTCCTCCCAGCAAAAGGGCTATGAAAAGCCTTAGCGTTATTTCCAATGTCATATCCATATTGTGTGTGTTTTGTTTAGTTTGTTGGGCTTTCTGTGCCCGGTTGCCGTTGTTTGGCAATCCCTTTTTGGTGCAACGCACAATCAGGCTGTGGCATAGGTGGTATGTTCCCGTGCCATTTGCCATCGCGCTGCCGCCATCCGTTGTCGTCGGTTCTTGTCGGCAGTGTTGCCCGTCGTGTCGTTTTAAAGTGCTTAATGGGGTTGGCCCGTCTTGCCGACAGGCCAACCCCTGTTTGTCAAATCCCGTTTTGTCTGTTGCGCCGGGGCCGTTGTCCGTGTGCACCGGCCGTCTTTCGGCCCACGTTTGCGGCTAAAAGTCTTTTTGCCGGTGCCCCTTCCGGCTCATGGCCCCCATGTTTGCGCCATGTCCCTCGGCTTGCGTCCTTGCCCCAGGCCGGTTGCGCCTCAACCTTTGCCTTGGCGGGCAAGCTCGGCGGTCAGTTCCCTCATGCCCTCCGACGCTCCTTTCATTATGTGCATGAACCGTCGCCCGCCGCCCGCCATCACTGGCTTGGGGTCTATGAGGTAGATTGGCGCCGAGGGCCTGACATACTGCACCAGGCCTGCTGCGGGATATACGTTGAGCGACGTGCCGATGATGATGAATATGTCGGCCGCAGCCGCCTCCTTCGCCGCCGGTTCAATCATGGGCACCGCCTCGCCGAAGAACACTATGAACGGGCGCAGCAGCGAACCGTCTGCAGCCAGCGTGCCGGGCTTCACCTCGCAGTTGTCGGCCGTCAGTGTCTGTATGTATCGCGGGTCGTAGGGGTCGCGGCTGGAGCACACCTTCATCAGTTCGCCGTGCAGGTGGATTACCTTTGTCGAGCCCGCCTGCTCGTGCAGGTTGTCAACGTTCTGCGTCACCACCGTCACGTCGTAGTCGTTTTCCAGGGCGGCCACCAGCCTGTGGCCCTCGTTGGGCCTGGCGGCGGCGAGCTGCCTGCGCCGTTCGTTGTAGAATTTCGTCACCAGTGCCGGGTCGGCCTCCCAGCCCTCGTGCGACGCCACCTGCTGCACCGGATACTCCTCCCACAAGCCTCCGGCGTCGCGAAAAGTCTTCAGTCCGCTCTCGGCCGACATGCCGGCCCCTGTCAGCACCACAATCTTCTTCATGTCCATGTCGTTTTTGTCGTTTGTCGCAGCGCGGCCGCGCATCGCCACCGATGGTAGGCTGTGGCTGCCTGCACTCCTTAACAATGCACAAAAATAGTAATTTTTCGCGAAATATGTCCATCGAATCGGATAAAATAAGTATCTTTGCACGCTTTCAAAAACATTGCACACATATAATAAGTATAAAATGGACAAACTAAGCTACGCTTTGGGCTTGGGCATAGGGCGCCAGTTGGCGCAGATGGGCGCAAGCAACATGAACATAGACGACTTCGCTGCGGCAATCAAGGACGTGATAGCCGGCGGCGACCTGAAGATGACCAACCGCGAGGCACAGGCCATCGTGCAGGACTACTTCGCCAAGCAAGAGGAGAAGCTCAACGCCGAGCGCGCCGAGCAGGGCAAGGCCGCCAAGGCCGAAGGCGAGAAATACCTGGCCGACAACGCCAAGAAAGACGGCGTGGTGGTGCTGCCCAGCGGCCTTCAGTATATGGTCATAAAGGAGGGCACGGGCCGCAAGCCCAAGGCAACCGACAGCGTGAAGTGCCACTACGAGGGTTTCCTCACCGACGGCACCCTGTTCGACAGCAGCCTTCAGCGCGGCGAGCCGGCAGTGTTTGGCCTGCAGCAGGTGATAGCCGGATGGACCGAGGGCCTGCAGCTCATGCAGGAGGGCGCCAAGTACCGCTTCTTCATACCCTACAAGCTGGGCTACGGCGAATCGGGGGCGGGCCAGTCCATACCGCCATTCTCGGCCCTGGTGTTCGACGTAGAGCTCATCAAGGTGATGTAATCCCAATGTGGAAAGAAGAAAACGAAACAAACATAAATCAATGAAAAAGCTAACAGTTGTAGCCTCTATGGCTATCGCAGCCGCAATGTTGTCTTCTTGCGGCAACTCCACTCCTAAGGCCAGCCTTAAGAGTGACGTCGACTCCATGAGCTATGCCATCGGCGTTGGGCAGGCCCAGGGCCTGAAGGAGTATCTCGTTTACCGCATGGGTGTTGACACCACCTACATGGACGAGTTTGTAAAGGGCCTCAACGAGGGCGCCAGTGCAGGCGACGACAAGAAGAAGGCCGCCTACTATGCAGGCATACAGATTGGCCAGCAGATATCAACCCAGCTGGTTAAGGGCATCAACCACGAAGTGTTTGGCGACGACTCCACCCAGACCGTCTCCATGAAGAACCTCATGGCCGGTTTCATCGGCAGCGTCACGGGCAAGAAAGGCCTCATGACCGTCGAGCAGGCCCAGCAGGTTGCCAACATGAAGATACGCCAGATAAAGGCCAAGAGCATGGAGAAGATATACGGCGACAACAAGAAGAAGGGCGAGCAGTTCCTTGCCGCCAACGCCAAGAAGCCCGGTGTGAAGGTGCTTCCCAGCGGTGTGCAGTACAAGGTGATAAAGGAAGGCACGGGAGCCATGCCGGCCGACACATCAATGGTGAAGGTAAACTATGAGGGCCGTACCATCGACGGCAAGGTGTTCGACAGCTCCTACAAACGCAACAAGCCCATCGAGCTGCGCTGCAACCAGACCATCAAGGGATGGACCGACGCCCTCGTGCACATGCCCGTAGGCTCCGTGTGGGAGGTTTACATACCCCAGGAACTGGCCTACGGCGAGCGTGAGCAGGTAGACATCAAGCCTTTCTCTGTCCTCGTCTTCAAGATTGAGCTGATATCAATAGGCAAGTAACTTTAATTTAAAATACAGTCAGAGGCGGGTGGTGCATCCGCCTCTGACCTTATTCCTACAAACCGTATGAAGAAAACACTTATGTTGGCGCTTGTCGTGCTGGCAAGCGCATCGTTCAATGTGGCCTATGCCGCAAAGAAAAAGAAGAAAAAGGCAGAAGAGACGGTGCAGCCGGTGCAGCTGGCCAGTCCGTCCGACTCGCTGAGCTATGTGGTGGGCATGGTCATGACCAACGGCCTCATACCCTACCTGCAGCAGGCCGAGGGCGTTGACACGGCCTACATGGCCGACTTCATCCGCGGCTTCAACGAGATGATCAAGTCGGGCGACGACCCCAAGGTCAAGGCCTACTCGGCCGGCATGGGCATAGCCGCACGCCTGAAGGGCCAGATGCTCGAAGGCATGAAGAAAGAGTTTACCGACACGCCCGACACCATCGTGGCCCCGCTCGTTTACCGTGGCTTCACCGATGCGCTGCAGGGCGACACCACGGTGATGAAGGCCGATGAGGCCGAGGCCGCGTTCAAGGCCAAGCGCGAGTACAACAAGGCTGCCAAGGACGAGAAGCTCTACGGCCCCAACCGCGAGGCCGGCAAGCAGTTCCTGGCCGAAAACGCCAAGAAAGACAGCGTGGTTACGCTGCCCAGCGGCCTGCAGTACAAGGTGCTGGTGAAGGGCACGGGCGAGATTCCCGCCAAAAGCGACCGCGTGCAGGTAAACTATGAGGGCCGGCTCATCGACGGGACGGTGTTCGACAGCTCGTCGAAGCATGGCTCAAAGCCTGCCACCTTCCGTGCCGACCAGGTGATAAAGGGATGGACCGAGGCGCTGACCATGATGCCCGTCGGCAGCAAGTGGCAGCTGTTCATACCCCAGGAACTGGCCTACGGCGAGCGCCAGGCAGGCCAGATCAAGCCCTACAGCGCGCTCATCTTCACCGTCGAGCTGGTGGGCATCGACAAGCCCGAAGCCAAGTCGGGCGCCAAGGCCGGTGTCGACGAGGGTGCCAAGGTGAAGAAGGTGGCTCCGAAGGCCAGGAAATGAGCTTTTTGACGCCGGCCATGCCATATAGTGTGGCAGCGGCGTCAACAGGCAGTACCGGCCGGTGGCGGCCTCGCGGCAGAGCGATTTGCGGCGGGCCGCCACCGG